>Ga0208566_1000057_pt1 | contig 80821 bp, 71 predicted proteins | sample PL_2010_150m_FD_184159 | JGI IMG/M metagenome (GOLD analysis project Ga0208566, IMG submission 184159) | Freshwater microbial communities from Powell Lake, British Columbia, Canada to study Microbial Dark Matter (Phase II) - PL_2010_150m... | ecosystem: Environmental > Aquatic > Freshwater >...
TCAGAATGCGTGGATTCTTGCCCATTACTTCATCCGCGCTATACCCCGTGATGCCCTGGAATGCCTGATTGACGCGGAGGATATTGGCGTTAGCATCAGTAATCATGATGCCTTCATGTGTTTCAAAGGCGGTAGCGGATATACGAAGAACGGCCTCAACTTGCTCACGCTCCTCAGCGCGAATTCTGCCTCGACTTGAAGTGAAACCAATTACTATCAGCCCAATCAGTAAAATACCAGTATGGGTTTCAGCAAACGCCGCTTCTTGTTGACGTGTCGCGGCTTGGTAATTACTAAGAGGAATGGCAATGTCTGTCGCGCCTCTCAATTCGCCAACTTTAATGCCAGTCCAAGCATGACATTTCATGCAACCTTCTTCCATCCACATTGGCTGCATCCGTCGCAGATAGAGCTTTCCATTGATGGACGTAACTTCGCTGTAATCCGCTCTCGATTTTTCAACTATATTGAGCGCCTTCAATTCCCACTTATCTGGTGCATTAATGGGATTGAGGTATTTAAGGCCGGTAATTCTTGCCAGCTCTCCATAAAGCCCATTTTGCTTTTCTTTGAGTTCTCTCAAAGAAGCAGCCGGGTTTTGAAGCGTGAGCAATCCACCACCAGGGATGGGAACGTCTCGTTGAGGAATCTGTGAAAGAAAAGGGCTGGGCTTAGTGTTTTTGTCTACACGAAGATAAATGCCGCCATGATCCGTTGACCAGAGCCGAAAAGCCAAATCTCTTTTAAGATTAGCTTTGGCTTCAACATCAGCCAAGGCAACTATCTGATTACGAACGTTATTGACATTCCATGAATAGGATAGAGCAACCAAGAGAGTCCATATGACAATTGCAACAATGGTCATACGCCAAATTCTGGAATGCATATTCATCGTGGAAGGCTACTATATCCCGCATCGAGTTATCAACCATTATTAAGCTGACTTGCCTTAGCGTTCTTAATCACTATTCAACCGGCCACTCAATGTTGTTCCATGTATGACTGGCAGGCTTGAATAATTATGGGGGGCTACATTGGGATGTGATATGCAAGCGCCCCGCGACGACAAAGTTCACGCGCGTCAACAGCCCCGACTAGTTCGACGGGACTTTCGTACCCCACCTCAGCCACACCCGCAGCCTCCGGAAGGCTTCCGCATCCAGCGCATCCGGCACCAGCACCACATGGGTAGCGAAACGCCGTCCTTCCAGCCGCAAACTAAGCACGGTGAGATGGGGATGAACGAAACTGCTCCCCAGCACTTCAGCCGGCAGCCAGTCGCCGCCCCGGCGTATAGCGAATGCCCCATCCAGCGCCAGATTCAGCCCCGTGACCGAGCCGGGCAAGCGTCGCAGCGCATGCTGCGCCAGATGGTAAGCCAGGCTGGCCGTCAGCGCCAGAACCAAAGCCGGCCTCGGCAGCACTGACTCCCAGAGCAACGGCATCACCAGCGTCAATACCAGCACCACCGCATGCAGGACTATCAGGCACGCCGCCAACAACCGCGAGGCGCGCAGGGTGATCTCGACAGGCTTCACGCTATAATGCGACAAACGCACTCCCGGGCATGGCGATGAATCCACAATGGCATGATTTTCTCAGTACTCACGGCGCGTACATGGTCGATGGCCGTGTACAGCATTTCGGCAACTCGGCGGCGGAACTCGCCGCCACTGCTGCCGGCAGCGGCATCCTGACTGACCTCAGCCATCTCGGGCTGCTCGAATTGACAGGTGAGGACACCGCTACCTTCCTGCAAGGCCAGGTGACCAACGACGTGCGTCAGCTGGACGGCAGCAACAGCCAATATGCCGGTTATTGTACGGCGAAAGGCCGGCTGCTGGCGACGCTGCTGTTGTGGCAGCAGGGCGACGCAATTTTCGCCCAGATGGATGGCAGCATCACTGCTGCCGTGATGAAGCGACTGGGCATGTTCGTGTTGCGCGCTAAAGTGAGGATCGCGGATGCCGGCGAAAACCGGGTGCGTTTCGGCATCGCCGGCGACAGCAGCGCGCAAGCGCTGGCGGAGGTGTTCGCTACGCTACCGCAGCTGCCGCATCAAATCGCCACGCATGGCGACACTGTCGTGCTATGCCTGCCGGGCACCACGCCGCGCTTCGAAATCGTCGCCCCAGCCGATGCCGCGCCGGCCTTGTGGCAGCAACTATCCCGGCACTGCAAGCCGGTGGGCGCGCCTTGCTGGGAATGGCTGGATATCCGCGCCGGCATTGCGGGTGTCACGGCTGCGACGCAGGAAGAATTCGTGCCGCAGATGCTCAACCTCGATTTGCTGGGCGGCATCAACTTCAAGAAAGGCTGTTATACCGGGCAGGAAATCGTCGCCCGCACCCACTACTTGGGCAAGGTGAAGCGCCGCACCCAGCTTGCCCATATCGCCTCGGAACAAACCCCGCAGGCAGGTGATGACGTGTTCGGCAGCGGCACCGCTGAGCCCGTCGGCAAAATCGTCAATGCGGCGGCGGCGCCTGCCGGCGGCTTCGATGTGCTGGCGGAAATCCGTCTGGAAAGCCTGGAAGCCGGCCCGCTGCGCTGGAAGGCGCAGGATGGCCCGGTGCTGGAACTGCTGGCGTTGCCTTACGGCTTCTGAGGCGGGTTCGCCGGAATGGCAGCCGGCGCCGGGACAGGCGATCTTGGCGCAGGGCTGGCCTGCATCACCTGATAGAACACTTCATCCTGCTTGATCATCCCAAGTTCGCTGCGCGCCCGCTCCTCGATGGCGGCGCCCTGCTTGAGGTCGCGCACTTCCGCATCGAGCGAGTCGTTGCGCGCCTTGAGCTTGGCATTGGCATCCTTCTGTTTGTCGATCTGCTGGGTCAGCTCCCACACCCGCAGCCAGCTGCCCTTGCCCAGCCACAATGGATATTGCAGGGCAACGATCAGCGCGACCAGGATGAGAGTCAGCCAGCGCACGGCTGCGAGTCAGCCTAGCCGATCAACTGGTAAAAGGCGCCGCGCCCGGCGTAGCTGGTCGCATCGCCCAGTTCCTCCTCGATGCGCAGCAACTGGTTGTACTTGGCGATGCGCTCCGAACGCGACAGCGAGCCGGTCTTGATTTGCAGGGCGTTGCTGGCCACGGAGATGTCGGCAATGGTGGTGTCCTCGGTCTCGCCGGAACGGTGCGAGATCACGGCGGTGTAACCGGCGCGCTTGGCGGTTTCGATGGCATCGAAAGTCTCGGTCAGCGTGCCGATCTGGTTGACCTTGATCAGGATGGAGTTGGCGATGCCGCGCTTGATGCCTTCGCGCAGAATCTTGGCGTTGGTGACGAACACATCGTCGCCCACCAGTTGCACGGTGTCGCCCAGGCGCTGGGTGAGCAGACTCCAGCCGTCCCAGTCATGCTCGCTCATGCCGTCCTCGATGCTGACGATGGGATACTTGTCGACCCAGGCCGCGAGGTAGTCCACGAACTGCTCGGAACTGAGCGCAAGGCCTTCCGAGGCTAGGTGATACTGGCCGTCCTTGTAGAACTCGGAACTGGCGCAATCGATGCCGATCAGCACATCGCTGCCTGCCTCATAACCCGCCGCGGCAATGGCCTCCATGATGTATTGCAGCGCCGCCTCGTTGGACGGCAGGTCTGGCGCGAAGCCGCCTTCGTCGCCCACGGTGGTAGCGAGACCATTCTTGTGCAGGATTTTGTTCAGCGCGTGGAACACTTCCGCGCCGCAGCGCAGCGCCTCGCGGAACGTCGGGCGTCCCGCCGGGATGATCATGAATTCCTGCATGTCCACGCTGTTGGCGGCATGCGCGCCGCCATTGATGATGTTCATCATCGGCGTCGGCAGCTGCATGCGGCCGGCGCCGCCCAGATAACGGTACAGCGGCAGCCCGGATTCCTCCGCGGCGGCCCTGGCACAGGCCATGGAAACTGCCAGTATCGCATTCGCGCCCAGGCGCGATTTGTTTTCGGTGCCATCGAGTTCGATCAGCGTGTTATCGATAAAGCTCTGCTCCTCGGCGTCCAGCCCGATAATGGCTTCGCAGATTTCCGTATTGATGTTTTCAACCGCCTGCAGCACGCCCTTGCCCAGATAGCGCTCCTTGTCCCCGTCGCGCAGTTCGACGGCTTCCTTGCTGCCGGTGGAGGCGCCGGACGGCACTGCAGCACGCCCGATGATGCCGGACTCCAGCAGGACATCCGCTTCCACCGTGGGGTTGCCGCGTGAATCCAGAATTTCGCGGGCGATGACATCAACGATTGCGCTCATTATTCTTTCCCTATCTCTTTATGCGTTATTCAATAATTGTTGCAGGTGATTTTACAATGTCGTTTCAATAAATCCATGACGCTTCACCAGCCGGTCGATCTCGACCAGCGTTTCCAGCAATGCTTTCATCTTGGCCAACGGCCAGGCATTGGGGCCGTCGGACAGCGCGCGGGCCGGGTCGGGATGGGTTTCCATGAATACCCCGGCGACGCCGCTCGCCACTGCCGCCCGCGCCAGCACCGGCACATGCTCGCGCTGGCCGCCGCTCTTGTCGCCCTGCCCGCCCGGCTGCTGCACCGAATGCGTGGCGTCGAACACTACCGGGCAACCGGTATCGCGCATCACCGCCAGGCCGCGCATATCGGACACCAGCGTGTTGTAGCCGAACGACACGCCGCGTTCGCACACCATGATGTTGTCAGCGCCGCCGTTGGCGGCCTTGGCCTTGTCCACCACGTTTTTCATGTCCCACGGCGCGAGGAACTGGCCCTTCTTGATGTTCACCGGCTTGCCGGATCTTGCGCAGGCCTCGATGAAATCGGTCTGGCGGCACAGGAACGCCGGGGTCTGCAGCACATCCACCACCGCGGCAACCGCGTCGATTTCCTCGATGGCGTGCACGTCGGTCAGCACCGGCACGCCGATCTGCTGCTTCACTGCGCCCAGGATGCGCAGCCCCTCGTCCATCCCTAAGCCGCGGAAAGTCTTGCCGGAGCTGCGGTTGGCCTTGTCGTAGGATGATTTGTAGATGAAGTTGATGCCCACGCTGGCGCAGATTTCCTTCAGCTGGCCGGCGGTGTCCATCGCCATCTGTTCCGATTCGATGACGCAGGGGCCGGCAATCAGAAACAGGGGTTGATCCAGGCCGACGTCAAAACCACATAACTTCATCTGGATTCCTTGTGCTTGAGCGCCGCTTCCACGTACGCCCTGAACAGCGGATGGCCGGTGCGCGGATTGGAGGTGAATTCCGGGTGGAACTGGCAGCCGACAAACCATGGGTGGTCTTTCAGCTCGACGATTTCGCACAGGTTTTCCGTCGGCGTGCGCGCGGAAATCACCAGCCCCGCCGCTTCCAGTTGCGCCACATAGTGGTTGTTGACTTCATAGCGGTGGCGGTGCCGTTCGTTGACCTCCGCGCCGTAAATCTGCGATGCCAGCGTGCCGGGTACGACCGGGCATTTTTGCGCGCCGAGACGCATGGTGCCGCCCAGATCGGATTGCTCGTCGCGCTTTTCCACTTTGCCTTCCGCCGTTTGCCACTCGGTGATGAGGCCCACCACCGGATGCGGCGAGGCAGGATCGAATTCGGTGCTGTTCGCATCAGCCAGTCCCGCCACGTCGCGCGCAAACTCGATCACGGCCAGTTGCATGCCGAGGCAGATGCCCAGATACGGCACCTTGTGCTCGCGCGCGTAGCGGATGGCGGCGATCTTGCCTTCCGTACCACGCTTGCCGAAGCCGCCGGGTACCAGGATGGCATCCATTTTTTCCAGCGCGCCGACGCCGTTTTTCTCGATTTCTTCCGAATCCATGTAATGGATGCGCACCTTGGAGCGGGTATGCATGCCGGCATGCGCCAGCGCCTCGGTCAGCGACTTGTAGGATTCGGTGAGATCGACATATTTGCCGACGAAGGCGACGTTGACCTCGTGCTGCGGATGCTCCAGCGCATCCACCAGCTTCTTCCATACGCCGAGGTCAGCCGCTTTGGCCAATATGCCCAGCTTGTGGCAGACAATTTCATCCAACATCTGGTCGTGCAGCAAACCGGGGATTTTATAAATCGAGTCGGCATCCACCGCCGAAATCACCGCTTCCGGGGCGACATTGGTGAACAGGGCGATTTTTTTCTTTTCGTCTTCCGGCACCGAACGGTCAGCGCGGCACAGCAGCACATCCGGCTGAATGCCGATCTCGCGCAGCTCCTTGACCGAGTGCTGGGTGGGCTTGGTCTTGAGCTCGCCGGCAGTCGGAATCCAGGGCAGCAAGGTGAGGTGGATGTAGCAGGCATTGCCGCGGCCTTCTTCTATGCCCATCTGGCGGATGGCTTCCAGGAACGGCAGCGACTCGATGTCGCCCACCGTGCCGCCCACCTCGACGATGGCCACATCCGCACCTTCCGCGCCGCGCTTGATGTTGGTCTTGATCTCATCGGTGATATGCGGAATCACCTGCACCGTCTTGCCCAGGTACTCGCCGCGCCGCTCCTTCTTGATCACGCTTTCGTAGACCTGGCCGGTGGTGAAGTTGTTGCGCTTGCCCATGCGCGCGCTGATGAAGCGCTCGTAATGGCCGAGATCGAGGTCGGTTTCCGCCCCGTCGTCGGTGACGAACACCTCGCCGTGCTGGAACGGGCTCATGGTGCCGGGATCCACGTTGATGTACGGGTCCAGCTTGAGCATGGTGACCTTGATGCCGCGCGATTCGAGTATGGCGCCGAGCGACGCCGCTGCGATCCCCTTGCCTAGGGAAGAAACTACGCCGCCGGTAACGAAGACATATTTGGTCATGAAATTAGGGTCTATGGAGTAAGGCGGACGGAGGCCAATTTTACCGGAAATGGCAAGGGGTCACAATGAAGGTTTAGACTCCTTGTTTCCAGCTGCCATAGCCCTTGAACTGCTCCAGCGCCTGCGCCATCTCCTGCTCCGTCAGCAGCACCGGCCCGCCGACCTGTAATGCCCGCCAATACTGCTCGCACAGCGTTTCAACTTCCACCGTCAGCGCCAGCGCCGCATCCAGGTCGCGCCCCAGCGCGATCATGCCGTGGTTGGCCAGCAGGCAGGCCCGGCGCCCTTCCAGTGCGGCAAGCGCGGCATCCGACAACGCCTGCGTACCGAACAGCGCATAAGGCGCACAGCGGATATCGTCGCCACCGGCCACGGCGATCATGTAATGAAACGGCGGAACATTCCGTCGCAGGCAGGCCAGCGTAGTGGCGAACATCGAATGCGTGTGGATCACCGCGCCGGCTTCCTGCCGGGATTGCAGGATGTCGCGATGGAAACGCCACTCGCTGGAAGGCGCATGGCTACCCTGCGCCTTGCCGGCGAAGTCCATCCACACCATGTCGTGCGGCGTCATGGCTTCCACCGCCATGCCGGAAGGCGTCACTAGAAAGCCCGCACCATCGCGCAGGCTGGCGTTGCCGGAAGTGCCGCGGTTGAGGCCTTGTTCGGCCAGTTGGCGCACAGTCGCCAGCAGTTGTTCGCGCAGATGGCTCATGCTTCGTGCTCCGGAAAAAGGGTGTGCAATGCGTCGGGACGGCATACGCCATGCTCGGTGATGATGCCGCTGACCAGCCGCGCCGGCGTGACATCGAACGCGATATTGGCGCTGCGGCAGCCCGCCGGCAGGATGTCCACCTCGGCGATACTGCCATCCGGCAGGCGTCCGCGCATGCGCGAGACTTCCGTGCCGTCGCGTTCCTCGATGGGAATTTCGCGCAGGCCGTCATTGATGCTCCAGTCTATGGTGGGCGACGGCACGGCGGCGTAGAACGGCACCTGGTTGTCATGCGCCGCCAGCGCTTTCAGGTAAGTGCCAATCTTGTTGCACACGTCGCCGGTGCGCGTCACCCGATCGGCACCGACAATCACCGCATCCACCCGCCCGTGCTGCATCAGGTGGCCGCCGGCATTGTCCACAATCACCGTATGCGGCACCCCATGCTGCGCCAACTCCCACGCGGTGAGGCTGGCGCCCTGGTTGCGCGGGCGCGTTTCATCCACCCACACGTGCAGCGGGATGCCGGCGTCGAACGCGTGATAAATCGGCGCCAGTGCTGTCCCCCAATCCACCGCGGCGAGCCAGCCGGCATTGCAGTGGGTGAGGATGTCGAGCGGCTGTTGCTTGTTCGCGTGCAGGGCGCGCAGCAGGCTGTAGCCATGTTCGCCTATGCTGCGGTTGAGCGCCACGTCTTCGTCGCAGATGAGCGCCGCCTCGCGCCACGCGGCGGCCGTCCGCTGCTGCACGTGCAAGGGCCGCAGCACTGCCAGTATGCGTTCCAGCCCCCAGCGCAGGTTAACGGCGGTGGGGCGCGTTGCCATCAGCGTCTGCGATGCCTGCTCCAGCCAGGCGTCATCGCTGCGCTCCTGCATCGCCAGCGCCATGCCGTAAGCCGCCGCCGCCCCGATCAGCGGCGCTCCGCGCACCTGCATGTCGCGGATGGCATGCGCCATCTCCGCCAGCGCCTCCAACCGCACCACCACGAACTCGTGCGGCAGGCGCGCCTGGTCGATGATCTCCACGGCCAGGCCATCGGCTGACGGCCAGATGGTGCGGTAAGGCTTGCCTTCAATTTTCATGTGTTTTCCCGCCTCCCGGCAAATCCACAAAAACTGTGGATAGTTTTGTGGATACTTGTGACTTGAAAATGTAACCTGAGCAAATGAAAAGGATTTTTACAAACGCCTAAAAAATGACCTTAATAATTATTCTTTTATATTCATCATGTTAAAGTATCGCGTTGGTGTGGTTGAGGTTTTTCCCCATTGTTAATGTGCTACTTGAAGTCGTGTGCATAACTCGTCCTTGACAAGCTCAACTATTCAGCGGCAGCGCAGTTGCCAGAAACTATGCCTCACAGGCCGCGTCCAGCAAGGCTTGCAGGCCGGGCAATGCAGACACCGCATTACGCCTCGTCATGGCGGCAACCACTGCCGCATCGACCTGCCGCAGCGCGGCCAGCACGCCTGCAATGCGCGGCAATTCAGTCGGCGCATTGCGCCCGCCATCCAGCCACGCCGGCGGAATGTCCGGGGCATCGGTTTCCAGCACAATGGCGTCTTCCGGCAGGGTGGCCGCCAGTTCGCGGATGCGCAGCGCCCGCTGGTAAGTCATGGCGCCGCCGAAGCCCAGCTTGAATCCCAGCTTCAGAAATTCCTCCGCCTGCTGGCGGCTGCCGTTGAACGCGTGCGCGATGCCGCCGCGCACTTGGACGCGGCGCAAATGCTTGAGGACGGTGTCCTGCGCCCGGCGGATGTGCAGAATCACCGGCAGCTCGAATTCGCGCGCGATCTTGAGCTGTTCGACGAAATAATATTCCTGCTGCACCGCAGCATCGGAACCCGCCCTGGCCCCGTCGCCGAAAAAATCCAAGCCGATCTCGCCCACCGCCACCGGCTTTTCCGCCGCCAGCGTGGCGCGCAGCACCTGCAAATCCTCAGGCCGCGCGCGTGCTACATACATGGGGTGGATGCCGTAAGCCGGCGCGCAGCCGGGATAGCGCCGGCAAGTCTCGGCGACCGCCGCGAAATTGGCGCGCTCCACCGCCGGCACCACCATCAACACCCCTGCTAGGTGCGCCGCAGCGGCGATCGCGTCGCGGTCGGCATCGAACTCGGCGGCATCCAGATGGCAATGGCTATCGACCAGCATGTTTCGGCCTGGCGCGCAGACGGAAATCCCGGCCCACGCGATCAAGACTGAGTATCTCCAGTTCCATGCGCTGGCTCATATCGCTCAATGCGGGGACATCGAACATGCCGCGCGCATGGCTGCCCAACAGCGTCGGCGCGTAGTAAACCAGCAGTTCGTCCACCAGCCCGGCCTGCAGCAGTGCGCCATTGAGGGTGGCGCCGGCCTCGACCTGCACCTCGTTGATCTCGCGCCGCGCCAGTTCCGCCAGCAACGCGGACAAATCCACCCTGCCGTCGCTACCAGGCAGCGCCAGCAGTTCCGCCCCGGCATCGCACAAGCGCGCAGCCTGCGGCGTATTGTCGTTAGCGCAGGCGACCAGCACGCCGCCGCCCTGCAGAATTCTCGCCGCGGACGGCAGTTGCAAACGGCTATCCACAATGACCCGCAACTGTTGACGGCCGATCTCGAAATCGCGCACGTTAAGCTGCGGATCGTCCGCCAGCACCGTGCCTATGCCTGTGAGCATGGCGCAGGAACGCGCGCGCCAGTGCTGCACGTCACGCCGTGCCGGCTCTGCGGTAATCCACTGGCTGGCGCCGTTTTCCAACGCGGTCGCGCCATCCAGGCTGGCGGCGATTTTCAGCCTGAGCCAGGGGCGGCCACGCTCCATGCGGGAGACGAAGCCGATATTGAGTTCGCGCGCCTGCGCTTCCAGCAAGCCGGTCTCCACTTCGATGCCGGCCTTGCGCAACACCTCCAGACCGCCGCCCGCCACTTTCGGGTTGGGGTCGCGCATGGCGGCGACTACGCGCCGCACGCCGGCACGGATCAAGGCATCGGCGCAAGGCGGCGTGCGACCAAAGTGACTGCATGGTTCCAGCGTGACGTAGACATCGGCGCCGCGCACATCGGCGCTGCAGGCATTGAGCGCTTCGATCTCGGCATGATTCCGGCCCGCCGGTTGCGTCCAGCCCTCGCCAATCACGGCGCCGTCCCTGACGATGACGCAGCCGACGCGGGGATTGGGGGCGGTGCTGTACAGCCCGCGCTCCGCTAGGCGCAAGGCCTGCGTCATGTATTGGTGATCGGCGGCGGAGAACATGGAACCGGCGCCGCGCCTAATGCTGCACGATGGTGCTGTGGGCCAGCCGGTCGTTGCCGTCGAAATACAGGCGCAAGCCGTGCACCACCCACAGGCAAACGCCGAGGTCGTATTCGATCTGGCGCGGCTCTTCCCACGCCGGGCGTCCCAGCAGCACGGTGACTTCGGTTCTGCTCATGCCGGGCTGCAGCAGGCGATTATTGATATCCAGCACCATGTCGCCGCGGTCGCATGGCGGCGTCTTCGCCGACGGCGGCGTCATCCAGCGCACCTGGTCGAACGCGTCGTGGCCGAAGATGAAACGCTCCTTCATCGACCACCAGCCGAAAAAGACCACCGTGATGAGCACGGTCACCACGGCAAAAGCCGCGGCAATCCACTTGATTTCTTTCAGCGGCTGTTGCGTCATGTCTGGGTTATTCCGGGGTTTCGGCGGCATCCGTGCTGCGCCGGTAGAGTTTGTTCAAGTCGCGGATGGCATCATGAAAATCTTCCACGTCCTGGAAGCTGCGGTAAATCGAAGCGAAACGGATATAGGCCACCTTGTCCATGCGCCGCAATTCCTGCATCACCGCTTCGCCCAGTTCGCGCGAGGCGACCTCGCGCTCGCCCTGGCCGAGGATTTTCTGCACGATGTGCTCGATCGCCTTGTCCACGTATTCGGTCGGCACCGGCCGCTTGTGCAGCGCACGGGTGAAGGAAAGACGCAGCTTGTCGCGGGAAAACTCCTCGCGCGTGCCGTTCTGTTTCACTACCTGCGGCATGTGCAGTTCCGCGGTCTCGTAGGTGGTGAAGCGCTTCTCGCAGGACGCGCAGCGCCGGCGGCGGCGTATGGTATCGCCTTCGTCGTTGACCCGGGAGTCGATCACCTGGGTGTCATCAGCACCGCAGAACGGACATCTCATTGCAGTCTAGGCACCGTAAACCGGGAAGCGGCCCGTCAGCGCATGCACTTTGCCGCGTATGGCGGAAATTCCGGCCTCATCCGTAGGCGCATCCAGCACGTCGGCGATGAGGTGGGCGACCTGGCGCGCCTCTTCTTCCTTGAAGCCGCGCGTGGTGATGGCTGGCGAGCCGATGCGGATGCCGGAAGTGACGAAGGGACTTTCCGGGTCGTTGGGGATGGCATTCTTGTTGACGGTGATGTCCGCCAGCCCGAGCGCGGCATCGGCGGCTTTGCCGGTGAGTCCCTTGGGGCGCAGGTCCACCAGGAACATGTGCGACTCGGTACGCCCGGAGATGATGCGCAGGCCGCGCTCGGCCAGAGTTTGCGCCATGGCGCTGGCGTTTTTCAGCACCTGCTCCTGATAAGTCTTGAATTCCGGCTGCATGGCCTCGGCAAAAGCCACCGCCTTGCCGGCGATGACGTGCATCAGCGGGCCGCCCTGCAGCGAGGGAAAGACGTTGGAGTTGATGGATTTCTCGAACTCCGCCCGGGCCAGAATGATGCCGCCGCGCGGGCCGCGCAGGGTCTTGTGGGTGGTGGAGGTGACGAAGTCGGCATGCGGCACCGGGTTGGGATAGACGCCGGCGGCGATCAGGCCGGAGTAGTGCGCCATGTCCACCATGAAATAAGCACCGGCCTTTTTGGCGATTTCCGCCATGCGCGCCCAGTCGAAGCGCAAAGCGTACGCGGACGCCCCACCGATCAGCAGCTTGGGTTGTTTTTCCAGCGCCACGCGCTCCATGTCGTCGTAGTCGATTTCTTCCTGGTCGTTGAGGCCGTAGGCGACGATATTGAACAGCTTGCCCGACAAGTTCGCCGGCGAGCCGTGCGTCAGGTGGCCGCCGTGGCCGAGGTTCATGCCCATCACCGTATCGCCCGGCTTGAGGATGGAGAAGTACACCGCCTGATTGGCCTGCGAGCCGGAGTGCGGCTGCACGTTGGCATATTCCGCGCCGAACAGCTTTTTCACGCGGTCGATGGCGATCTGCTCCACCTGATCCACGAATTCGCAGCCGCCGTAAAAACGCTTGCCCGGATAGCCTTCCGCATACTTGTTGGTGAGCTGCGAGCCCTGCGCCTGCATGACGGCGGGGCTGGTATAGTTCTCCGAAGCGATGAGCTCGATATGCTCGTCCTGGCGGCGGCGTTCGCCTTCCATGGCTTGCCAGAGATCAGGATCGCATTTGTCGAGGGTTAGTGATTTGCTGAACATGGGTAAAATTTCCGAATGCAAAAATGATTGAATTTTAACATGTTTGCCAGGGCACAGAGGAGCCGCCGGGAAATCGGCCACAGCCCAGAGCATCGACAGCAGCAGAACCAGCGCTCGTTTACAGCCATCCGGCTGTTAGCAGCCACCACTTTTAGCTTCCGGCAAACCGGGGGAAACATCAACAAAATGATTTCAAAAGTGTTTTACAAGCTGGCACGATGCTTGCGTATAGTTAATCGAGCTTTTCTCCAGAAAACTCTCCTCTAAGCATCCTTCGCTTGATTCAATAAGCACCCGCTGCGGCGGGTCTTTTTTTGCCCGGTGTTTGCACAGTGCGATGGCATGGCTGCAGCGGTATAATCGACGCATTTCCACCCTCCGGCACCCCCTTAAGCTATGAGTCTGATTCGGGAACAGGATTTCATCTACAGCGTGCATGACGCGCTGCAATACATCTCCTATTACCATGCGCCGGACTTCCTGCATGCCCTGCACGCCGCCTGGGAGCGCGAGCAGTCTCCCGCCGCGCGCGATGCGCTGGGGCAAATCCTCGCCAACTCCTATCTGTGTGCCCAGGGACATAGACCGCTATGCCAGGACACCGGCATCGTCACCGCCTTCATCAAGGTCGGCATGGATGTGCGCTGGGACACCCGGCGCAGCCTGCAGGAACTGGTGGATGAAGGCGTGCGCCGTGCCTACACCGACCCCGACAACCTGCTGCGCCCCTCCATCGTCGCCGACCCGGCCGGAACCCGCCGCAACACTGGCGACAACACGCCGGCGGTGGTGCATGTCGAACTGGTGCCGGGCGACAAAGTGGAAATCACCATCGCCGCCAAAGGCGGCGGTTCGGAGAACAAGGCGCAACTGGCCATGCTGGAGCCCGCGGACGACATCGTCGCCTGGGTGCTGGACACGGTGCCGAAGATGGGCGCCGGCTGGTGCCCGCCGGGCGTGCTCGGCATCGGCATCGGCGGCACAGCGGAAAAAGCCGTGCTGCTGGCGAAACAATCGCTCATGGCCCCCATCGACATCCAGCAGCTCCAGGCGCGCGGCGCACAGACTCGCGCCGAAGAGCTACGGCTGGAGCTGTACGAAAAAGTGAATTGCCTGGGCATCGGCGCGCAAGGCCTGGGCGGCCTCACCACGGTGCTGGACGTGAAGGTGCTGGACTATCCCACCCATGCCACCTCGCTGCCGGTGGCGCTGATCCCCAACTGCGCCGCCACGCGTCACCTGCATTTCACCCTGGACGGCAGCGGCCCGGCGATATTGCCGGTGCCCAAACTGGAAGACTGGCCGCAAGTCGCGCTCGACGCCGGCGCAGCCATGCGCCGCGTCAACCTCGACGGCCTCAGCCGCGAAGCCGTTTGCCTGTGGCAGCCGGGAGAAAAGCTGCTCATTTCCGGTAAGTTGCTCACCGGGCGCGATGCCGCGCACAAGCGGCTGGCCGACATGGCGGCACGCGGTGTAGCGTTGCCGGTGGATTTCACCGACCGTTTCATCTACTACGTCGGCCCGGTCAGCCCGGTGCGCGACGAAGTGGTCGGGCCGGCCGGGCCGACCACCGCCACGCGCATGGACAGATACACCGATTTCATGCTGGAGAACACCGGCCTGCTGGGCATGATAGGCAAGGCGGAACGCGGCGACACAGCCATAGACTCCATCAAGCGCCACCGCTCGGCGTACCTGATCGCCGTCGGCGGTGCGGCTTACCTGGTTTCCAGGGCGATCAAGTCGGCGCGCGTGGTAGCCTTCGCCGATCTCGGCATGGAAGCGATCTACGAGTTCGAGGTGGAGGACATGCCGGTGACCGTGGCGGTGGATTGCCAGGGTCACTCCATCCACCGCAGCGGGCCGGCCGAGTGGCGCGCGAAAATCGGCAACATCCCGGTCATCAGTTAAGGAACTAGTAACCATGGCAAAACTGTTCACCCCACTCAAACTGCGCGAAATCGAATTCAAGAACCGTATCTTCGTCTCGCCCATGTGCCAGTATTCCGCCGAAGGCGGCATGCCCAACCAATGGCACCTGGTTCATCTCGGCACCCGCGCGGTGGGCGGCGCGGCGCTGGTGATGGTGGAAGCCACCGCGGTTTGCCCGGAAGGCCGCATCACGCCGTGGTGCACCGGCCTGTGGTCGGAACAGCACGCGCAAGCCTTCGTGCCCATCACGGATTTCATCCGGCAGCAGGGCGCGGTGCCCGCCATCCAGATCGCCCACGCCGGGCGCAAGGCTTCGTGCGATGCGCCGTGGAACGGCGGCAAGTACCTGCCCATAGGCTCCGGCGGCTGGCAGACCGTGGCACCTTCCGCCATCCCGCTCACCGCGGCGCATGGCACGCCGCATGCCCTGACCCATGACGAGATCGACGGCGTGGTGGAACTGTTCGCCGCCGCGGCCCGCCGCGCGCTCGCCGCCGGCTTTGAAGTGGCCGAAGTGCATTGCGCCCACGGCTATCTGCTCAACGAATTCCTCTCGCCGCTGTCGAACCAGCGCAGCGACGAATACGGCGGCAGCATGGAAAACCGCTGCCGCCTGCCGCTCAAGGTCGCCCAAGCCGTACGCGAGATATGGCCGCAGCAGTGGCCGGTGTTCGTGCGGATTTCCGCCACGGACTGGATGGAAGGCGGTTGGGATCTGGCGCAGTCGGTGCAATTCGCCAAGTGGCTGAAGGACATCGGCATCGACCTGATCGACTGCTCCACCGGCGGCCTGATACTGGAGGCCAAAATTCCCGCGGCACCGGGCTTCCAGGTGCCGTTTGCCGCCGGCGTGCGCAAACAGGCCGGCATCGCCACCGGCGCAGTCGGCCTGATTACCGAGCCGGCGCAAGCCGAGCAGATTCTGGCGGACGAACAGGCCGATGCCATCTTCCTGGCGCGCGAACTGCTGCGCGACCCCTATTGGCCGCTGCACGCCGCCCAGGCGCTGGGGGTTGACATCGAATGGCCAAACCAATATGCGAGGGCAAAAACATGAAATGGACTGACGTGCAACGCATCGCCGAGGAACTCTACGACAAGTTTCCGGAAACCGATCCCACCCGGATCAACTTTGTCGACCTGCACAACAAGGTGGTCGAACTGGCAGATTTCGATGACGACCACGCGCGCGGCGGCGAGAAAGTGCTGGAGGCGATCCAGCAGGCGTGGATGGACGAGACGGGCTCCTCGTAGCCTGAGCCGGCCAAGGCTCGAACCAGAAGCCGAATCATGTGGAATGCTAATATTTAACATGGTGTTGCTTTAGATTTCATTTTTGAAACCGAATATACGTTAGGTTCTTGCATAGCGAATGAAGACCAAGGCTCTTCCAATTCAGAATAACTCCGGGATTTTCATGTCTCGCAAATCCGCACAGGCGTTGCTAGAGACCATTGAGAGCGACCCTCATGCATCTCACCTTACGCCTTATTACATCGCGGCACTCTGTGCAGGAATGGAGGGCGCGCTCAACAACTGCTTTGTGGACTTCCTCCACAGAAAACTAGGTAAAGGGTATGCGAAACACTTAAAACCATACCTCTTCATGAAGATTCAGGACAGGCTGGAGATGGCACCGCTTCTCTTGTCCAATTTTGAGTACGAGCTTCAGGCAAATAGTAATCATGTCAAAGAAGTTCTACGATTGTTCGACCTTCGGAACCAATTCTTGCATGTAAAGCATCTTTGGCATTATGCAGACGTGCGCTTCGACGATGATGGCCACATTGTTGGCTTTGAGTATCACAACAAAGCACATCCTGATCCTTATCGCGGCGACTCCGGTTCTTGGCCTCAGAGTAAGGAACTGCGTACACTATTTAAGGCACACGATCGCTTCATCCATCGGTTCTCATCACTAAACAACGCGATATCTCGAAAGAGTTTCAAAGCAGACGAATGGGTTCAGCGTGTCAAACGAACCTAACCCCCCATTAAGTGGGACAACCAGCTTTCAGTTACCCGTAGGCCTTGAAACGCCCCACTCCAAAACTTGCACTTCCCCAAAAAACCCTTTATATTCACGCCCCATGTCGTTCCATCATTACATCTCGCTTTCCCTCCCGTATTCCGGCCGCCTGCTGGCAGGCCTGCTGCTGCGCGTCGCGCGCTAACTACTCTATCCCCCAATTCAGGTTTTAAGGTTCGCACGGTACTCAGGTACCATGCGAGATATACGTTTACACGTGCAGATTCATGAGGCTTGCGCCTCAAAGCATATTGGAGCATTGCCATGCAAAGTAAAAACAACAAGCAGGACAGGTTGATCATATTCGACACCACGTTGCGCGACGGCGAACAGAGCCCGGGCGCGGCCATGACCAGGGAAGAAAAGATACGCATTGCGCGGCAACTGGAAAAACTGGGCGTGGACGTGATCGAGGCGGGTTTTGCCGCCGCCAGCCCGGGTGACGCCGACGCCATCAACGCCATCGCCAGGATCGTGCAGGATTCCACGGTGTGCTCGCTGGCGCGTGCCAACGAGCGCGACGTGCGCGCTGCCGGCGAGGCGATCAAACCGGCCAAGTCAGGGCGCATCCACACCTTCATCGCCACGTCGCCCATCCACATGGAAAAGAAGCTGCGCATGACGCCGGACCAGGTGGTGGAGCATGCCGTCAATGCGGTCAAGCTTGCGCTGGAATACACCGACGACGTGGAGTTTTCCGCCGAGGACGCGGTGCGTTCGGAGATGGATTTCCTGGTGCGCATTTTCGACGCGGTGATTCAGGCCGGCGCGACCACGCTCAATGTGCCGGATACCGTCGGCTACAGCATCCCGGCGTTGTGGGGCGAGCGCATCAAGCAGTTGATAGCACGTGTGCCGAACAGCGACAAGGTGGTGTGGTCGACACACTGCCACAACGATCTCGGCATGGCGGTGGCGAATTCGCTCGCCGCCGTGATGAACGGCGCGCGCCAGGTGGAGTGCACCATCAACGGCTTGGGCGAACGCGCCGGCAATGCCAGCCTGGAAGAGGTGGTGATGGCGGTGAAAACGCGCCGCGACGTGTTCAGTTGCGATTCGCGCATCGTCACCACGCAGATCGTGCCGACTTCCAAGCTGGTGTCCAGCATCACCGGCTACCCGGTGCAGCCGAACAAGGCCATTGTCGGCGCGAACGCGTTTTCGCACGAATCCGGCATCCACCAGGACGGCGTGCTCAAGCACCGCGAGACCTACGAAATCATGCGCGCGGAGGATGTGGGCTGGAGCACCAACAAGCTGACCCTGGGCAAGCTCTCCGGCCGCAACGCTTTCCGCACCCGCTTGCAGGAGCTGGGCATCGTGCTGGACAGCGAGGAGGCGCTGAATGCGACCTTTGCCCGTTTCAAGGAACTGGCCGACAAGAAGCGCGACATTTTCGACGAGGATTTGCACGCGCTGGTCAGCGACGAGTTCCTCAGCGAGGCGCCGGAGCACTACAAGCTTGTGTATTTGCAGGTGTGCTCGCAAACCGGCGAGACGCCGCACGCCACCGTGGCCATCATGGAAAACGGCAAGGAGCGCCGCGACGAAGCGGACGGCGGCGGGCCGGTGGATGCATCGTTCAAGGCCATCGAGCGCATGGTGGAAAGCGGCACCGAATTGCTGCTGTATTCGGTGAACAACATCACCAGCGGCACCGATGCACAGGGCGAAGTCACGGTGCGGCTGTCCAAGGGCGGGCGCATCGTCAACGGCCAGGGCGCGGATACGGATATCGTCATCGCCTCGGCCAAGGCCTACATCAATGCGCTGAACAAGCTGCACAGCAAGCTGGACCGGGCGCATCCGCAGGTGTAAGCAAGCAATTGGCTGTCGGGAACGGGCCACTGACAGGTGGCCCGTGTCTTTTCGGGAATTGAAAATGAATCAACAACAACGCAAACAGCGTTTACTGGTGGCGCTTGCCCTGATTTCCCTGTACTTCATCTGGGGCTCGACTTTTCTCGCCATACGCTACGCCATCGACAGCTTTCCGCCGTTCATGATGGCGGCAATGCGTTTTCTGACCGCCGGCGTGCTGCTGTATGCAGTACTGCGCCTGCGCGGCGCGCCTAACCCCAGCCTGCCGCAATGGGGCGGCGCAGCGGTGGTGGGCATGCTGCTGCCGGCAGTCGGCAACGGCGGCGTGTCCTATGCCGAGCAATGGGTGACGACCGGCGCGGCGGCGCTTGCCATCGCCACCGTGCCGCTATGGGCCGCGCTGTTTTCCGGCCTGTGGGGCGATTGGCCGAACCGGCGCGAATGGCTGGGCATCGCCCTGGGGCTGCTGGGTGTGCTGGCCCTGAACCTGGGCGGCAACATGCGCGCCAGCCCAGTGGGGGCTGCCGTATTGCTGCTGGCTGCCGCCGGCTGGGCGTTCGGCTCGCTGTGGAGCCGCCGCCTGCCCATGCCTGGCGGCGCGATGGCGAGCGCGGCGCAGATGCTGGTGGGCGGCGCTGTCCTGGCAGGGGCAAGCCTGCTGTCGGGAGAACACATGATCGGCAAGCCGACGCAGCAGGCGTGGTTGGCGATGGCTTATCTGGTGACATTCGGTTCCTGGATCGCCTACAGCGCCTATCTCTACCTGCTCAGGACAGTGCGCCCGATACTCGCCACCAGCTATGCTTTCGTCAATCCGCTGGTGGCGCTGCTGCTCGGCGTCTGGCTGATGGGTGAACACATCGGCGGATTCGAGTGGCTGGCGCTGCTGGCGATTCTGGGCGGGGTGGTGCTGGTGCTGACGGCGAAAGAGAGCTAGCTCGGATTGCATTAAGCGCTGAATTCAACGACACTTTCCCGCTTTCGATCCATGCAACGGAGAACTGATTTGCGACTGGCGATGTTTGATCTGGACAATACCCTGCTGGCCGGGGACAGTGATTTCGAGTGGGCGCAATTCCTGATCGAAGTCGGCGCGCTCGACCGCGAACTGCATCAGGCGCGCAACGCCCAGTTCTACGAGGACTACAAGGCGGGCACCATGGACATCCACGCTTTTCTGGATTTCCAGTTGAAGCCGTTATCGACCCACCCGCGCGCCCAGATCGACGCCTGGCACGCGTTGTTCATGGAACGCAAGGTGCGCCCCATGATGCTGGACAAGGCGCGCGCCCTGGTCAGGAAGCACCAGGACAACGGCGACCTGGCGCTGATCATCACCGCCACCAACAGCTTCGTCACCGCGCCCATCGCGCGCGAATTCGGCGTAGCGCACCTGATCGCCACCACGCCGGAAGAGATCGACGGCCAGTTCACCGGGCGGGCGTCCGGCGTGCCGAGTTTCAAGGAAGGCAAGATCACACGCCTCAACCAGTGGCTGGAAGCGCGCGGCGAGAAGTTGAGCGACTTCGAGGCAAGCTGGTTCTATAGCGATTCGCACAACGATCTGCCGCTGCTGAAGCTGGTGGACCATCCGGTGGCAGTGGATGCTGACCCGCAGTTGACGCAATATGCCGAGGCCAACGGCTGGCCGCAGATCAGCCTGCGCTGACTAGACCCGGTGCAATAAGATTTCCAGCACGAACTTGCTGCCGACATAGGCCAGCAGGAGCACCGCAAAGCCTGACAACGTCCAGCGTATGGCGGTGCGCCCGCGCCAGCCATGGATACGCCTGCCCCACAGCAATGCGCCGAAAATAAGCCAGGAAATGATGGTGAAGATATTCTTGTGGTTGAACTGCAGCGCCTTGTGGAACAGTTGTTCCGAAAACAGCATGCCGGAGGCCAGCGTCAATGTCAGCAGCACGAAGCCTGCGCCTATCACCTGGAACAGCAGGGTTTCCATGGCGATCAGCGGCGGGAAATCAGGGAGCTTGAAAAAAGTGCTCTGGCGGTGCAGGCTGCGCTCCGCCACCGCCATCAGCAACGCGTGCAGCGCAGCGAAAGTGAACAGGCTGTAGGCCAGCATGGCGATGGCCAGATGTAGCAGGAAAAACGGCTCGGCAGCGTAAGGCAGCACATGCGTTCCCGGCGCCAGTTTTTGCAGCAGCACGAACAGCGCGGCCGGCGGCAGCACAAAGGCCTGCAGGCTGTGCAGGGCCAGCTGGAGATTGGCCAGCCAGTAAATCAGCGCGGTCAGCCAGAAAATGGCGGAAAGCGCATTGACCAGCCCGAGGTTGAGTCCGCCCGCGCCGAACAGCGCGCAATAAAGCAATCCGCCATGCAGCGCCAGGCCGACGGCAACCGCCGGCGTATGCCACGCGGCGCGGCCATCGGCCGTGCCTGCCTGCGCGGTGCGCCAGAAATCCACCGCGACCGACAGATACAGCAGCGCTACCAGCAGATGAAGAAGAAAGTCGGGCATTAAGTTAAAATAGGCGCGAGAGTTGGAATTCAGCCGAAACTATAACACGAGCACACCGCGGCAGAAATGCCGTGCTTGCCTAGAAAGACCTTACACACCGCCATGTTTGAAAACCTTACCGGACGCCTGCAGCACGTCGTCAAAAGCCTGCGCGGCCAGGCGCGACTGACCGAAGATAACATCCAGGACGCCCTGCGCGAAGTGCGCATGGCGCTGCTGGAAGCCGACGTGGCCCTGCCCGTGGTCAAGGACTTCATCGCTCACGTCAAGGAACGCGCACAGGGGCAGGAAGTGCTGCAGAGCCTGACGCCGGGGCAGGCGGTGATCCAGATCGTGCACGACGAGCTGGTCAAGCTGATGGGCGAACGTAACACCGCACTCAACCTCGCCACTACGCCGCCGGCGGTGATCCTGATGGCTGGCCTGCAGGGCGCGGGCAAAACCACCACCTCCGCCAAGCTGGGACGGCTGCTGCAGGAGCAGAAAAAGAAAGTGCTGCTGGCCAGCGCCGACATCTACCGCCCCGCCGCCATCGAGCAGCTGCGCACGCTGGCGGCACAGCTCGAGATCGATTTTTTCCCCTCCGACCTGACGCAAGCGCCGGAGGCCATCGCGCTGGGCGCGCTCGATCATGCGCGGCGGCATTTCCATGACGTGGTGATTTTCGATACCGCCGGCCGGCTGGCGATCGACGACGCCATGATGCAGGAAATCCAGCGCCTGCACGCCGTGTTGAAGCCGATCGAAACCCTGTTCGTGGTGGATGCCATGCAGGGCCAGGATGCCGTCAACACCGCACGCGCTTTCGGCGAGGCCTTGCCGCTCACCGGTGTTATTCTCACCAAGCTGGATGGCGATGCACGCGGCGGTGCGGCGCTGTCCGTGCGCCAGGTAACCGGCCAGCCGATCAAGTTCGTCGGCGTCAGCGAAAAGGTGGACGGCCTCGAGCCGTTCCATCCCGAGCGCATGGCCTCGCGCATACTCGGCATGGGCGACGTGCTCAGCTTGATCGAGCAGGCGCAGAAAGGCATTGACCTGGAGGAAGCGAAAAAACTCGCGGACAAGGTCAAATCCGGCAAGAACTTCGACCTGGAGGATTTCAAGGCGCAGATGCAGCAGATGCGCAACATGGGCGGGGTGGGTGCGATGATGGACAAAATGCCCGCGCAGATGGCGGGCATGGCCGGAAAAATGGACAGCGAAACTGGCGACAAAGCCATGCGCCGCATCGAAGGCATCATCAACTCCATGACCCGCGAGGAGCGCCGCAAGCCGGAACTCCTCAAGGCCTCGCGCAAGCGCCGCATCGCTGTGGGTGCCGGCGTGCAGGTGCAGGAAGTCAACCGCCTGCTGAAACAGTTTGAAGAAGTTCAGAAAATGATGAAGATGTTTTCCAAGGGCGGCATGGGCAAGCTGATGCGGGCCATGCAGGGGCGGTTTCCGGGGATACGCTGAGTTATTGATCCAGCCGCAGTTTCCAGAACAGCAGCGCAAATCCCAGCAAGGCGCACAGCGCCGAGAGGCTGAACGTCAGGCCGGGGCCCCATGGCTCCCACAGCATACCGCTCCATATCCCGCCTACAGTTCCGCCCAGGCCGAACGATATGCTGGCATAAATCCCCTGCCCTTTGGCATGGTGGCGGCCGCGGAAAAACCGGTGGATCAGGGCGACCGATGCGGCGTGAAAAGAGCCGAATGTGGCAGCATGCAGAGTCTGCGCGAAGAACACCAGCGCAGGGCTGCCCACGCCCCAGCCTATAGTGAGGAAGCGCACCACGGCCAGCAGAAAGCTCGCCAACAAGATGCGGCGCAGGCCGAAGTGCCCAGTCAGCCTGGGCATCGCCAGGAAGACCATCACTTCGCAGATCACGCCTATGGCCCACAGCCAGCCTACCGCGCCCTTGCTGTAACCGTGATCGACCAGATAGATGGAGTAGAAGGTGTAATACACGCCATGCGCCGCCGCCATCAGGAAGCCGGAGACGAGCAGTGCGATCACCTCGGGGCGGCGCAGGATGTCCCATACCGGAAACGCGTCGTTGTGATGTGCGGCGACATGCGGCTCGGGTATCCAGCGTGCGAACACCAGCACCCCGGCCATGAGGCCGAGCACCACCCACAACAGCACCTTGATGGGCGCATAGTCCAGCACATAGCCCAGACCCAGCACAGCGACGATGAAGCCGACCGAACCCCACAGGCGGATGCGACCGTAGCCCTCCGCACCATCGCCCAGATGCCCCAGCGTGATGGATTCCACCAGCGGCAGCGAGGCGCACCAGAAAAAACTCATTGCCATCATCACCGCGAACAGCCAGATAAAGCTGGTGCCGGCAAACACGCCGAGATAACACAGCAGGCTCAGCGCCGCCGCCCATTGCACGATATGTACGCGCCGCCCGGTATGGTCGGCCAGCCAGCCCCACAGGTTGGGCGCGAAGATACGCGTCACCTGCAGCAGCGACATCAACACGCCGATCTGGAAGGCGTTGAATGCCAGCGATTTGAGGTAAAGGCCCCAGTACGGTGCAAACGCGCCGACGAAGGCGAAATACACGAAGTAGAAGCCGGACAGGCGCCAGTAGGGGAAACCGTGCATAAATGTTTAGAAATGGCCCGGAAAGAACAAGGCCGGCGCTTTGGCCGGCCTTTGCATAATACCGGCAGCCGTTATGGTGCGCTGCCGGGGATTTTCGGCGTCGCGCACACCACGTCGCCGCACTGAGCGCGGTGGCGCAATGCATGGTCGATCAGCACCAGCGCCAGCATGGCCTCGCAGATCGGCGTGGCGCGCACGCCGACGCATGGATCGTGCCGCCCCGTGGTCTGCATGGTCACCGCATTGCCCGCCTTGTCGATGGAATGGCGATCCTGAGGAATGCTGGAGGTAGGCTTGAACGCCACCTGCACCACCACCTCCTGCCCGGTGGAGATGCCGCCCAGCATGCCGCCGGCGTTGTTGCTGGCAAAACCCTGCGGCGTCATCTCGTCGCTGTGCTCGGAGCCGCGCTGGGCGATGCTGGCGAAACCAGCGCCGATCTCCACGCCCTTGGCCGCGTTGATGCCCATCATGGCGTAGGCGATATCGGCATCCAGCCGGTCGTACACCGGCTCGCCCCAGCCCACCGGCACGTTCTGCGCCACCACGGTAATTTTTGCGCCAACCGAGTCGCGCTCGGCGCGGATTTTATCGAGATACTCTTCCAGTTGCGGCACGGCTGCGGCATTGGCCGCAAAGAACGCGTTGCGGCCAGCCTCCTCCCAGGACTCGAACGGCACGGTGATTTCGCCCAACTGGCTCATGCAGCCGCGTATGACCACGCCGTAGCGTTCATGCAGCCACTTGCGCGCAATCGCCCCCGCCGCCACGCGCACCGCTGTTTCGCGCGCCGAGGAGCGCCCGCCGCCGCGAGGGTCGCGGAAGCCGTATTTTTGCGTGTAAACGTAATCGGCATGGCCGGGGCGGAAGGTGTCGGCGATGGTGCCGTAATCCTGGCTGCGCTGATCCTGGTTGCGGATCAGCAGCGCGATGGGCGTGCCGGTGGTTCTGCCCTCGAATACGCCGGAGAGGATTTCCACCGTATCCGGCTCCTTGCGCTGGGTGACGTGGCGCGAAGTGCCGGGTTTGCGGCGGTCGAGTTCGGCCTGGATGTCCGCCTCGCACAGCGCCATTCCCGGCGGGCAGCCGTCCACCACACAGCCGATGGCCGGGCCGTGCGACTCGCCGAAGGAAGTGACGGTGAACAGGGTGCCTAAGGTGTTGCCGGACATGGAACGAGCTCGCTGGAAAGTTTTTCGAAGTTTAACATACCGCTGTTGATCAGCCTGCGCTCACGATTTCAAGCGAAGGGCTGGCACATCACCCCCCCAGCATCTCCGCCGCGTGCTTGCGCGTGGTGTCGGTAATTTCCACCCCGCCCAGCATGCGGGCGATTTCTTCCACGCGCTTTGCCGCATCCAGCGCTTCGATCTGACTGACGATCTGGCCGCTGCTGGTGGCCTTGCTGACGCGCAGGTGCGACGCGCCCTGCGCGGCAACCTGCGGCAGATGGGTGATGACCAGCACTTGGCGCGTCTCTCCCAGCCGCTGCAGCAACTGGCCGACGATCTCAGCGACACCGCCGCCGATGCCGACGTCCACTTCGTCGAAAATCATGGTGGGCGTTGCGCCCTGCTGGGCGGTGACGACGCGGATGGCCAAGCTGATACGCGACAGCTCGCCGCCGGAAGCCACTTTGGCCAGCGGGCGCGGCGTCATGCCGGCATGGCCGGCAACGAGAAACTCCACCTGCTCCAGGCCATAGGCCGCGCCTTCGGCCAGCGCGGTCAGCGCAATCTCGAATTTGCCGCCCGCCAATGCGAGGCGCTGCATCTCGGCGCTGACCTTGTCGCCCAGTGCCTTTGCCGCCTTGGCGCGACCACGGCTGAGATCGGCGGCCTGGCTCTGGTATTCCTTGCGGGCGGCGGCCTCGTCCCGCGCCAGCGCGCCGTCATCGCCCATGGCTTCCAGTTCGGCGATGCGGGCGCGCCACTGCGCCAGCAATTCCGGCAATTCCTCGGGACGGGCGCGGTGCTTGCGGGCAGCGGCGTGGATCGCCTGGATGCGCGCATCGGCCTCGGCCAGGCGTTCGGGGTCAAGTTCGGCGCGCTGCTGGTAGCGCTTGAGGAAGCGGTCGGCCTCCTCCAGTTGGATCAGCGCCGGGTCCAGCGCGTCCAGGGCTTCCTGCAGGCTGTCGTCGAACTCCAGCAACTCCGCCAGCTTGTGACGCACGGCGGCAAGCTGCGTCAGCACGGCAAATTCGTTTTCCGCCAGCAGTTCGCGGCATTCCTCGGCTCCGGCCAGCAGGCTGGCGGCATGGGCAAGGCGGCGGTGCTCCTGCTGCAAGTCTTCCCATTCCTGCGCGCTGACGGAAAGCTGCGCCAGTTCGCGCGCCTGGTCGCGCAGTTCGGCCAGCTCGTCGGCATAAGCGGTGGCGTTGCGCTCGGCGGACAGCAGGCGTTCATTGAGGTCGCGCCAGTGCTTGTAGCTGGCGGCGACTTGCACCGCCAGCACGGACTGGCCGCCGTAGGTATCGAGCAGGTCGCGCTGCATCGCGTTCTTGAGCAGGGAATGGTGGGCGTGCTGGCTGTAGATATCCACCAGCAGGTCGCCGGCATCGCGCAGTTGCTGCATGGTGGCCTGCGCGCCGTTGATGAAGCCGCGCGAGCGGCCATCGGCATACACCACGCGCCGCAGCAGGCAGGCGGCCGCATCGTCGCCCAGCAGCTCGTTTTCCGTCAGCCATGCCTGCAAATCCGGCAGGCCGGCGATGTCGAATTCGGCGGCGATTTCGGCGCGCTCGCAACCGGCCCGCACCACGCCGCTTTCGCCGCGCTCGCCCAAGGCCAGCGACAGCGCATCGACCAGGATGGATTTGCCGGCGCCGGTTTCGCCGGTGAGGACGGTGAAGCCGGCGCTGAATTCCAGTTCGAGCCGGTCGACAATGACGAAATCGCGGATGGAGAGGGAGCGCAGCATGCCGGCCCTGGCTAGCCCCAGTTCAATTTTTCGCGCAGCATCGCATAATGGCTGTGGCCGCGCGGATGCAGCAAGGTGATGGCCTTGTCCAGACGCTTTACCACCACCTTGTCCCCCATATACAGGTCGGCGCCCAACTGGCCGTCGAAATGCACGCGCCCGTCGTCGGCATGCACCAGAGTGATTTCCACCACGCTGGAACTGTTGATGGCGAAAGGCCGGTTGGAAAGCGTATGGGGGCAAATCGGCACCAGCGCGATGGCTTCCAGCGTGGGATGCAGCAGCGGCCCGCCGGCGGAAAGCGCGTAAGCCGTGGTTCCCGTCGGCGTGGTGACGATCAGGCCATCGGAGCGTTGGCGGTGCACAAACTCGCCGTCTATGGTGACCTCCAGTTCGATCAGTCGCGCCATCTCGCCTTTGCTCACGACCACGTCGTTAAAGGCGCAGCCTTCGCGCACCACTTCGCCCTTGCGCACCACGGTGGCCCCCAGCAGGATGCGCTCCTCCAGCGTGTATGCGCCGGCCAGGATGCTGTGCATGGTCTCCAGCATGGATTCAGTCGTGACATCGGTGAGGAATCCGAAGCGGCCGCGGTTGACGCCCACCAGCGGAATGCTGGAATCCACCAGACCCCGCCCCACCGCCAGCATGGTGCCATCACCGCCCAACACCACGGCCAGATCGGCGCGCGCGCCGATGGCATTGAGGTGTACGCCGGGATAATCCTTGATATTCAGGCTGTGCGCGGTTTTTTCCTCGACAATCACGTCCACCCCGCGCTCACGCAAAAAGCCGGCAAGCACCAGCAATGGCTCGCGGATTTCCGGGTTGGTGTATTTGCCGATCAGGGCCACGGTGTTAAATACGGATTTCATGCCCTGATTATTCCACAGATGCCTGCATAGATGCCAGCATTGGCAAAGGAATAGGTACTGTTGCTTCAGGCCCGATTGTGTCCGATAATCCACGCGTGTCCACCCTCACGCAACCGTCCGAAACCGCTCATGCTGGATAAACGCGCGCAAGTCCTGCTCAAAACCCTGGTCGAACATTACATCAGCGATGGCCAGCCGGTGGGCTCGCGCACGCTGTCGAAGTGTTCCGGGCTGGATTTGTCGCCGGCCACCATACGCAACGTCATGTCCGACCTGGAAGAGATGGGCTTCGTCTCCAGCCCGCACACCTCGGCCGGCAGAATCCCGACGCCGCAGGGCTATCGTCTGTTCGTCGATACCTTGCTCAAGGTGCAGCCGCTGGAGCGCATGGAAATCGAACGCCTGCAAAGCGAGCTTTCCTCGCCCGACCCGCAGGAACTGATCTCTTCCGCCGCCCATGTGCTGTCCAACCTCACCCAGTTCGCCGGCCTAGTGATGCTGCCGAAGCGCAAGAGCGTGGCCTTTCGTCAGCTCGAATTCCTGCCGCTGTCGGAAAAACGCATCCTGCTGATCATCGTCACCAGCGACGGCAATGTGCAAAACCGCATCATCGTCACCGACAAGGCCTACAGCCCTTCAGAACTGGTGCAGGCGGCCAATTTCTTCAACCAGAATTACACCGGCTGCACGTTTGAAGAAGTGCACAAGCGCCTGCACGAAGAACTGCGCAAGCTGCAGACCGACGTGACGCGCCTGATGTCCGCCGCGCTGGAAGCCAGCAGCAAAGCCATGGAGAGCAACGGCGACGGGCTAGTGATGGCGGGCGAACGCAACCTGCTGCGGGTGGACGATCTTTCCACCAATGTCGCTTCGCTGCACAAGCTGTTTGAAGCCTTCGAGCGCCGCAGCGCGCTGCTGCAACTGCTGGATACCAGCCAGCGCGCCGAAGGCGTGCACCTGTTCATCGGCGGCGAATCCGGCTACATGCCACTGGACGAGTGCAGCATGGTGACCGCGCCCTACGAAGTGGACGGGCTGGTGGTCGGCACGCTGGGCGTGATCGGCCCCACCCGCATGGCCTACGAACGCGTCATCCCCATCGTGGACATCACGGCGCGCCTGCTTTCCAGCGCGCTGGCAGCCCACTGAATGGGCTTTTACCAAGCAGAGCCGCCTTATGCGCACGGCACGCCGCCGCGTGTCGGCGTCCTGCTGGTCAATCTCGGCACGCCCGATGCACCGACGCCGCAGGCAGTGCGCCGTTATCTCAAGCAGTTTCTCAGCGACCGCCGCGTGGTGGAAATTCCGCGGGCGATCTGGTGGCTGATCCTGAACGGCATCATCCTCAACACGCGGCCGCGCAAATCGGCGGCCAAGTACGGGCTGATCTGGCGCCAGGACGGCTCGCCGCTGCTGGTGCATACGCAAAAGCAGGCGAAGCTGCTGCAAGGCTATCTCGGCCAGCGCGTACAGCCGCCCTGCGCCGTCGAGTTCGGCATGCGTTACGGCAACCCTTCCGTCGCCTCCGCCATCGACAAGCTGAAAGCGCAGCACTGCGACCGCATTCTGGTGCTGCCGCTCTACCCGCAATACGCGGCCAGCAGTTCCGCCTCCGCGCTGGATGCGGTATGGGAGGCGCTACAGCATATGCGCAACGTGCCGGAAATCCGCACCGTACGCCATTATCACGACCATCCCGCCTATATCGCGGCACTCGCCGAGAGCGTGCAGCAGTATTGGCGCGAGCATGGCCGCCCGGACAAGCTGCTGATGAGCTTCCACGGCGTACCGCGTTACACGCTGGACAAGGGCGACCCCTACCATTGCGAATGCCACAAAACCGGCAGGCTGCTGGCGGAAGCGCTGGCCCTGTCAGCGGATCAGTATCTGGTGACGTTCCAATCGCGCTTCGGCGCGGCCGAATGGATCCAGCCCTACACCGCACCGACGCTCGAACAATGGGGCAGGCAGGGCATACGCCGGGTGGATGTAATCTGCCCCGGCTTCGCCGGCGACTGCCTGGAAACGCTGGAAGAAATCGCCATGGAAGGCAAGGCGAGCTTCCTCAATGCCGGCGGCCACAGCTTCCACTACATCCCGGCGCTCAACGAGCGCGAGGAGTGGATACACGCCCTGGTCGAAATCGCGCTCGACCATCTGCAGGGATGGCTAACTGCTGCAGGGGATGACGCCACAAAGCAGTCCGAACAGGAAAAATCGCGGCTGCGCGCACTGGCGATGGGTGCCAAACAATAGCGCTTTGTTATACTGGCAACTTTCCACAGACTGACTCTTAGACATGATCGTCATTACCGGCGGCGCTGGCATGATAGGCAGCATGATCGCCTGGCACCTGAACACGGTGCTGGGGCGGGATGATATCGTCATCGTCGACCGTCACAAGCATGCCGAGCAGTGGCAGAATTTGTGCCATCGGCGTTATGCCGACTACCTGGACAAGGACGAACTGCTGCCCTGGCTGGAATCGGGCGTGAAAGTCGATGCCGTCATCCACATGGGCGCCATCAGCGCCACTACCGAGCGCGATTTCAACCTGCTGGTGCAGGACAATTTCCGCTATAGCCAGCGCCTGTGGCAGTGGTGCGCACGCAACGGCGTGCCCTTGCTGTATGCCAGCTCTGCCGCCACCTATGGCAATGGGGAACAGGGCTACGACGATGCCTCCATCGAAAACCTGCGCCCGCTCAACGGCTACGGCTACTCCAAGCATCTGTTCGACCAGTGGGCATTGCGTCAGGCTGAGGCCGGCAACGCCCCGCCGCAGTGGTGCGGCTTCAAGTTCTTTAACGTCTACGGCCCCAACGAATACCACAAGGAGCGCATGGCCAGCGTGGCCTGGCACAGCTTCAACCAGTTCCGCGAAACCGGCACGGTGCGCCTGTTCAAGAGCGACCGGCCGGATTTCAAAGACGGCATGCAGTTGCGCGATTTCGTCTACGTCAAGGATGCGGCCGCAGTGGTCGCATTTTTCCTCGCCCATGCGGACAAATCCGGCATCTACAATGTCGGCACCGGGCAGGCGCGCGCTTTCCTCGACCTTGCCACGGCGGTGATGACCAGCCAGGGGCGTGAGCCTTCCATTACCTGGATCGACATGCCGCAGGACCTCAAGGGCAAATACCAGTATTTCACCCAGGCCAGCGCGGCCAAGCTGCGCGCCGCCGGCTACAGCCAGCCGTTCCATGCGCTGGAAGACGGCGTGCGCGACTATGTACAAAACTATTTGATGAAAACCGATGCCTACTGCTAACGACACCATTCGGAACACCCTGCGCGCGCATGCCGAAACCATCACCCGCCTTGATGCGCTGATCCCGGACATCACCCGCCTGGCCGAGTTGATATGCGCCTGTCTGGCGCGCGGCGGCAAAGTGTTGTGGATGGGCAACGGCGGCAGTGCTGCCGACAGCCAGCATCTTGCCGCGGAGCTGGTCGGGCGGTTCCAGACCGAGCGCAAAGGCCTGGCTTCCATCGCCCTCACCACCGATACCTCCATCCTGACCTCGGTCGGCAACGATTACGGCTACGAACATATTTTTTCGCGCCAGGTGGAAGCGCTGTGCAACGCCCAGGACCTGCTGATCGGCATCACCACTTCCGGCAACAGCACCAACGTGCTGCGCGCCATCGAAGCGGGAAAAGCCATAGGCGCCACCACCGTGGGCATGACCGGCGAGGGCGGCGGCAAGCTGGCGGCGCTGTGCGACCTGACCATTGCCGTGCCCTCCGGAAACACGGCGCGCGTGCAGGAAGCCCATATCCTGATCGGCCATATCGTTTGCGAACTGGTGGATGAGTTCCATGCAACACCGGCTGCTTGAAGCTATCCAACGCGGGTTCGTTCCCGCAGCGCCTGCTGCAAAAGGCAACGCCTGGGCGCTGGTGATCGGCGATCTGATGCTGGATCGCTACCTGTGGGGCAAGGTGGAACGCGTGTCACCGGAAGCCCCGGTACCGGTCGTGCTGCTGGACAAGGAAAACTTCCGTCCGGGCGGCGCGGCCAATGTTGCCGCCAATCTGGCCGGCCTCGGCCTGCCGTGCAAGCTGCTGGGCTGCGTGGGTGCAGACGACGACGGCAGGCAACTGGTGGAAGCCGTCCAACTGGCCGGCGTGCAAACGGATGCCATCATCACCCTGCCCCAGCGCCCCACCATCACCAAGACCCGCATCGTCGGCGGGCATCAACAAATGTTGCGGCTGGACCGCGAATCCGGCGCGCCCTTCAGCGCAGATGAGTTGCAGCTACTGCAAGCCGGCATCCGCAACGCGATTGCCGCGGCTCCCGCTATCATCATCCTGTCCGACTATGCCAAAGGCGTGCTGCACCCCGACGTGTGCCAACTCGCCATCCGCCTGGCGCGGGAAGCCGGCATTCCGGTGCTGGGCGACCCCAAGGGACGCGACTATGCCAAATACGTCGGCGCCACTGCGCTCACCCCCAACAAGCGCGAAACGGCGGATGCCTGCGATGTTGCCGGCGACGATACGGAAGCCTTGCTGGCGGCGGCGGAAAAACTGCGCAACTGCCTCAAGCTGGATTTTCTCGCCGTCACCCGCAGCGAGGAAGGCATCTCGCTGCTGGAAGATGGCGCCACACACCACATCCCGGCCATGGCACGCCAGGTGTTCGATGTTTCCGGCGCCGGCGACACCGTCATCGCCACGCTGGCAGCGGGCATGGTGGCTGGCCTCAGCCACCATGAAGCGCTGCATCTGGCCAACCTGGCGGCAGGAATCGTGGTCGGCAAGGTCGGCACCGTGCCCATCACGCGCGAGGAGCTGCTGGCCGAACTCGCCAACGAGGACGTGCGCGAACAGGCCGACAAGGTCTGCGATTTGCCGCGCCTGCTGGCGCGCGTCGCCGCATGGCGCGCAGCCGGACAGCGCATCGTGTTCACCAACGGCTGTTTCGATCTGCTGCACGCCGGGCACGTCACCTATCTGGAAGCCGCGCGCAAAGCCGGCGACCGGCTGGTGCTCGGCCTCAACACTGACGCTTCGGTACGGGCGCTGAAGGGCGAAGGCCGCCCCGTCATCCACGAACAGGACAGGGCGCGCGTGCTGGCCGCGCTGGAGGCGGTGGACGCCGTCATCCTGTTCGGCGAGGAAACCCCTCTCAAGCTCATCACTGCCGTCAAACCGGACGTGCTGGCCAAAGGCAGCGACTACACCGAGAATCAGGTGGTGGGCAGTACCGAGGTCAAGTCATGGGGCGGGCATGTGGCCCTGATACCCATCGTGCCGGGGCGTTCGACCAGCGCCATGATAAAAGTCATTGAACAAATCTAGCGTGCATGAGTAGCCCTGAACGCTGCCTGGTGGTCGGCCCGTCCTGGGTGGGAGATATGATAGTGGCGCAAAGCCTTTACCGGCTATTGGCGACGCAAGCTCCCGGCGTTTCCATAGACGTGCTCGCCCCGGCCTGGTCGGCTGACGTCCTGGCCCGCATGCCCGAAGTGCGGCGCACGGTGGTATCGCCCTTCGCCCACGGCCAGTTCGATTGGGCAGGACGGCGCCGTCTGGCGCGCGAACTGCGTGCCGAGGGTTATCGCCGGGCCATTGTGCTGCCCAACTCCTGGAAGTCCGCGCTGGTGCCTTTTCTGGCAGGCATTCCGCAGCGTACCGGCTACGTAGGGGAATTCCGCTACGGCTTGCTGAACGATGCACGTCCGCTCGACAAGCAGGCCGTGCCACGCTTGGTTGATCGCTACTGCGCGCTGGCTAGTGAAAAACATGTATCACTACATGCGCCGCAACCGCGCCTCACCGTCAACTCCGAGAACCAGCGCACCTGCCTGGCGCGTTTCGGGCTTGCGCTCGACAGGCCCGTTCTCGCCTTGTGTCCCGGTGCTGAATTTGGCGCTGCCAAACGCTGGCCGGAACGCCATTACGCCGAGATCGCACGCGCCAGACTCGCCGCCGGTTGGCAGGTGTGGCTGCTGGGCTCGGCCAGGGACGGGGATGTTGCCGAGGCCGTCAACCGGTTGGCCGGAGGGCAATGCGTCAATCTGGCGGGACGCACCAGTCTGGGCGATGTGGTAGATTTGATGGCCTGTGCCAGCGTCGTGGTGACCAACGACTCGGGGCTGATGCATCTGGCGGCAGCGGTCGATGTCCCGGTGCTGGCCGTCTACGGCTCCACCGATCCGGGCTATACTCCGCCGCTTTCCGGCAAGGCGCGTGTACTAAGCCTGAAACTGGATTGCAGCCCATGCTTCAAGCGGGAATGCCCGCTGGGGCACCTGAACTGCCTGAACAAACTCGAGCCGAAGCAGGTGCTGTCGGCGCTTAACACCATGGACACACATTCATGAAAGTCAGCGGCTTCACCTTCATCCGCAACGGCACCCTGCTGGGATACCCTTACGTGGAAAGCATACGTTCCGTGCTGCCGCTGTGCGACGAATTCATCGTCGCCGTGGGCGCGGGCGATGACGACACGCTAGCGCGCATCAAGGCCATCGATTCCGACAAGATTCTGATTCTGGAAACGCGCTGGAACGAAAACATGCAGGATCGCGGCTTCGTCTACGCCCAGCAAAAGATGATCGCCCACTACAACTGCTCCGGTGACTGGGCGTTCTATCTGGAAGGCGACGAGGTGCTGCACGAGGACGACATTCCGGCCATCCGCGCCAGCATGGAGCTGCATCTGCCCGACTCGCGCATCGAGGCGCTGGTGTTCGATTACCGGCACTTCTTCGGCAGCCCGGACTGGCTGGCCATCAGCCCGGGCTGGTACCGACACGCGCCGCGCATTATCCGCAACACCATCCGCAGCTGGTCGCCGGACGGGCTGTTCTTCGTGGTCATGGACAAAAACAAGCGCGGGCGTTATCCGCGCGCGGCCCTGGCCGGTGCGCCAATCTACCACTATGGCCATGTGCGCCGCATCGCCGCCATGCATGAAAAAAACCAGCGCGTAGGCAAATACTGGGGCGGCAGCGCAGACCGGTTCGAGGCCTACCGCATAGACCCGCAGGCACTAGCGCCCTTTACCGGAAATCATCCAACAGCAGTGCTGGATTGGCTGGCGCACGAAGCCGAAACGCATTTCTCGCCTGACCCGACGTATCAGCCCAGCAAGCGCGAACGGCGCCATCGCTGGATGATGCAACTGGAGCGCGCCTTTGGCCTGGAACTCTCCAAGAAACACTACACCCTCGTGAAATGACGGTGACATGATGCCCACGCTCTCCGCCATACTCATCGTCAAAAATGCCGCGCCTTATCTGGCGCGCTGCCTTGAGTCCGTGCGCTTTGCCGACGAGATCATCGTACTGGATGCCGGCAGCAGCGATGCCACCGTCGAAATCGCCCGGCGCTACACCGACAAGGTGCATGTCGCGGCCAACTGGCAGGGCTTCGGCATACAGAAGAACCGCGTACTGGCTTATGCCGGCGGCGACTGGGTGCTGTCCATAGACGCCGACGAAGTGGTGAGCGAGGCATTGCGCCACGAAATCGAGGCGGCGATTTCCAGCCCTGTCGCGGAGGTGTACGAAATGCCGCGCCTGTCCAGCTACTGCGGCCGCCCCATGCGTCATTCCGGCTGGTGGCCGGATTATATTCCGCGCCTGTTCCGCCGCGGCAGCGCACGCTTTTCCGATGACCGGGTACATGAACGCCTGGTATTCGAGGGCACTGCGGCCCGCCTTGGCACTCCGCTGCTGCATGAGAGTTTCCGTAGCCTGGACGACGTGCTGGACAAGATTAACCGCTACTCCAGCGCCGGCGCCGAACAGCATCTGGCGCGCGGAAAACGCGGCAGCGTGGGACGCGCCGTGGGGCACGGCTTATGGACTTTTCTGCGCACCTACGTGCTGCGCGCCGGCTTCCTCGACGGGCGCGAAGGCTTCCTGCTGGCAGTGTCAAATGCCGAGGGCGTGTATTACCGCTATTTGAAACTGATGTACTTGCAGGAAACGCTCTTACAGAATCATTCACAGGACCATCACCGTGACGACCACTGATGCCGGCGCCCCATCCGCGCTGCGCTTTACTGTTGTCGTCGTCCACCGCAATGGCGCCGAGCGCCTGCTTGAGGTTCTGGACAGCATCGCGGCCGCCATCGACCCGGCGCGTGACGAAATCATCGTGGTCGACAACCACAGCACCGACGATTCGCTAGCCCAGGCGGCAGAACGCCATCCCCAGATATGCATCATCCGCAACCCCTGCAATGCGGGGTACGCCCGTGCCTGCAACCAAGGCATACGCGAGGGACGGGGCGAATACATTTTACTCTGCAATAACGACTTGCGTCTGCCGCCACACATCCTTGAGCAATTCGCCGCGGATTTTGGTGATTATCCCCATGCCGGGCTGATCGGTGGCCAGTTGCTGGGGCCGGACGGCGCATTGAGCCGCTCTGCCGGCCCGGCGTCCGACCTGTTTTCCGAGCTGGGCCTTCGTTCCGGGCGCAGGCTGGAATTCAGCGGCGACGCGCCGATCCAGGTCGGTGCAGTCGTCGGCGCCTGCATGGCAGTACGCCGCGCCGCCATCGCGCAGGCGGGTGCGCTGGATGAGGACTTCTTCTTCTATTACGAGGAAGCGGAGTGGTGCGTGCGGCTGGCACGGCATGGCTGGGCGGTCATGCTGGATCCGCGCATCCGCATCACGCATGTCGGTGGCGCCAGCACTCGTCCCTACTACTACGGGTCGCGGGTGGAGTTTTTCCGCTCGCGCCTGCTCTATTGGCACAAAACGCTGCCGTCGCCGGCGGTATGGCTGCTGTTCTGCTGGCGCATTCCACGCCTATTGTTGGATGCTGTCTTTTACCTGGCGGCGACACTGCTCACCTTGGGCTTGTCCCGCAAGCTCAAGTACAAATTCCTAGATAAAGCCATCGTACTTGCCTGGCTGGTCGCCGGGCGCCCAAGCGGGTGGGGATTGCCTGACAAATGCCCGGCATTGATTCGATAATGACTGATTCAATAATGAAAATTCGGCCATGAAATTTGTCCTGTTGTTTCGGCTGGCCAATGTGCATTTGCTCAAAGATGCGGGAATGATCCCCTACCTGCTGGGTAAACAGTTTGGCTGGGATACCGAGATTGTCGGCAACAGGAACGACACCTCCTACCCTTATCTCAAGGAGCCGCTTGCCGATCTCGCCGTCACCTTCCTGACGGGAAAGATCGGACGGGAGCCGGGGCTGGAAACGTACGCTTGGCTGTGGAAAAACGCAAAGAAAATAGACGTGCTGATGCTGTTTCACATCAGGACCACGACGATATACCAGATGCTGCTCTACAAGCTGCGCCACCCACGCGGCTACGTCTACGTCAAAGCGGATGTGGCGGATGAGCGCATCGGCTATGCAGGATGGGGCGGCCGAAACATCTTCACCCAGTTCAGACGGCGCATACTGTTCTCATTATTTGTGAAACATGTCGACCTGGTGTCTTTCGAATGTTTGCGCACGTTTGCAGGCGTCACCAATATTCCGGCCAGCAAAAAGATTCATGTGGCCAATGGGGTATGGCGGGGGCTGAACGAACGCTATGGTGTCAGCCCCGTGCCGTTTGAACAAAAAAAGAACCGCATCATTCTGGTGGCGCGGCACGGCACTCATCAGAAAAACAGCGAACTCATTCTGGACGCGCTTAATGATATGGCACCCGATGCGTTAAAGGATTGGGAGATTTGCTTCGCCGGCTCCGCCACAGCAGACTTTATGCAGAAACTGGCCCAGTGCCAGCAACAGCACCCGTGCGGAAAGAATGTGCATTATCTCGGGGAAATCGTAGACCGGAAAAAGCTGCTGGAACTGTATCAATCCTCCAAGATATTTGTCATGCCTTCCAGAAGTGAAAGCTGGGGGATAGCCTGCTGCGAAGCCCTTTATTTCGGCAATGTCCCGGTGATGACGCGTGAACTATCCTCGTCGCCGGATTTGACGGATGATGGGCGCGCTGGACTGACATTTCCAAATGAGAATGCAAAGGAACTTGCTGCCCGGCTGCAATTCCTTGTTGAGAACCCGGAGCAATTAAAACAGATGTCCGAGCATGCACGTGCGTATGCCGCGAAAAATTTCGTTTGGGAGGACATCGTGCAGCATCTGGGCGAGCGCATCCAGAACGACCTTGCGAGACTCAAGCCTGAACTTGGCATTTGACTACAACATCGACGCCAAGGATACTGCCGGGCATCTGACAACCTGCCATATGGCCTTGCGCCGCTTCGCTCCATAAGGGAATGAATAATTGGATCTGACGTTCGCTCGTTTCTCCAACCAAGCCGCAAAACTCATGCTCGTCGCTGCGGCCTTCTCATTGGCATTGCCGACATTCTGGATTAGCCTGTCCTTGGGATTGTGTGTGCTTTTCTGGGCGCTGTCCGGCCATTTTCACCTGAAGTGGCAGCGTGTGCGCGCCCACCCGGCGGCATGGGCGGCTGTTGCGCTATTTGCATTGTACGGCCTGGGTACCCTGTACTCCCCAGTGCCGTCAGAAGTTTCACTCGCGTTCTGGGGAAAATACCACAAGCTCCTGTACATCCCGTTGGTGATCAGTTTGCTGGATGATGACGTCTGGCGTCAGCGCGCCGCGGATGCATTTTTTTGGGGCATGTTGCTGGTATTGGCCATCTCCTACCTGAACTGGCTGGGCTGGTACCCACAACGAGGCTGGTACCTGCATCTAAAAGATTTTTCTGGCCAGGGCTATTCCGTATTCAAGGGCCGTATCGCACAGAATCTGTTTATGGCTTTCACGGCATACCTGGCACTGGATCGAGCCTATCGGGATGTGCCCAGACGCTGGTTATGGGCAGGAGTCGCTCTGCTCGCCACAGCCAATGTCATGTTCCTGGTCAATGGCCGCACCGGTCAACTGGTATTGCCGGTTCTGGCGCTCTGGTTCATGTGGAAACATCTGAGCCGGCGCGTTACCTTGGTCACCGGCATAACGCTGGTGATGGCATTCGCACTTCAATCACTGCACGGTGACTCCCAGCAGACGCGGATGTTTCAAATCGGGCACGAGATCCAAGCATATGACCCCAAAGGATCGAACCAATCCTCATCAGGGCAACGACTGGAGTTCTACCAAAATACCCTGGCGATTACCCTGAAACACCCATGGTTCGGTTGGGGTACCGGCAGCTTTAGCGCGGCTTATACGGAGTTCGCCCGCAACAACAAATTCGCCAATACGTTAGTTACGAATCCGCACAACGAATATCTGCTGACTGCCCAGCAGCTCGGCCTCGCCGGGCTGGCAATGCTGATCTTCATGGGCTGGCGGCACTGGCGCACCGGCCAGGAGATACATGGGCCAGAAGGCCAGCACCTGCGGGCACTTATCCTGGTCATTGGCATCGGTGCACTGTTTAACTCGTTGCTACTCGATGCAAGTGAAGGAAAATTCTACTGCCTGATGGCAGGCATCTACCTGAGCGCCTGGCGCAGCAAGGCTGTACAGGGTCCCGCGGCCAGGACGCACAATCCGGCCATCTGACATGCCGCGCATCTCCGTCATCGTGACCACCTACCAGCGACCACGCGCGCTGGATCGGGTGCTCGCGAGCCTGGCCGATCAGGAAGTGGCTCCCAACGAGATCATCATCGCCGATGATGGTTCCGGGCCGGAAACATCTGCACTGGTCAGTACCTGGCAGGCCCGCCTGTCTTGTCCGTTGCTCCATGTCTGGCAGGCAGACGAGGGCTTTCGTGCTGCCGGCGCGCGCAACCGTGCCGTGGCAGCGTCCAGCGGCGAATATCTGATTTTTCTCGATGGCGACTGCCTGGTGTTTCCCGATTTCATTCGCCGCCACCTGGCATTGGCCGAGGCCGGCCGTCTGGTCATGGGTAGCCGCATCCTGTGTTCCTCCGCGTTGACCGAACAGATCGAAAACGGGGCATTAGGAAATGAGGCATTGGCACCGTTATCCTGGAGATGGCCGGACTGGCTGGGGGCGCGCAAGCGCGGCGATGTGAATCGCCTCCTGCCGTTGCTGCGCCTGCCGGGACAAGCCTGGCGCAAGCTGCGCGGCCTGCGCTGGCGCGGCATACGCACTTTCAACCTTGCAGTATGGCGCAGCGACTTTGAGCGGGTTAATGGCTTCGACGAGCTTTTCCAGGGCTGGGGCCACGAGGATGCCGATCTGGCGGTGCGGCTGATGCATGCCGGAGTAAGGCGCAAGGATGGGCAATTTGCCCTGCCCGTACTGCATCTCTGGCATCGCGAGAGCGACCGTGGGCGCGAGAGCGAAAACATGAAACGCCTGCAAGCAAGGATACAAAGCGGACAAGTGCGTGCGGAAGCAGGGCTGGACGGATACACGAAAGCCCAGCCATGAAGCGGCCGTTCGCCACCCCATCCTCGGTATTGCTGGTAGCCACGCGCCAGATTGGCGATGTCCTGCTCACCACGCCGCTGCTGCGTTCCATGCGTAGAGCATGGCCCAATGCGCGCATTGATGTGCTGGTCTACACGCACAAAGGCGGCATGCTTGAGGGCAATCCGGACTGCGACACTGTTATCGAAAGTGACGAACACCCGGATGGCGCAGGCTACAGGCAGTTGCTGAAACGCATCTTTCGGCGCTACGACCTGGCGGTGAGCACACAGGCCAATGACAGGGGGCATCTCTATGCTTGGCTGGCGGCATATCGGCGCGTCGGCCTGGTTCCCGACCTGGGCATGCAGAGCCTGTGGAAGCGGGCGATATGCACCTCATGGGCTGTGCTGGACAATATTGACACCCATACCGTGGTGCAGAATCTGGTACTGGCCGAACACATGGGCATCCCGCTGAGTCATGAGGTCGTGCCCCCCTCCAATACTGCGGCTGAATCCATCCTGGATCGACTGTTGCCCTTCGCCTGGCGCACGACGCCTTATGCCGTGCTGCACCCATACCCCATGTGGCGTTACAAACGCTGGACTGATGAGGGCTGGCGCGCACTACTGCGACACCTGGCCCAGCGCGGCTGGCGCGTAGTGCTCACCGGCGGGCCGGATGCCGGGGAGCGCGCGCAATGTGCCGCACTGGCCAAGACACAAGCAGAAATCGCGATCAATCTGGCGGGTGCAGCGAGTTTCGGCACGCTGGCGCGGCTGCTGCGTGGCGCAACCGCCTACATCGGCCCGGATACTGCCACGACCCATCTCGCCGCCGCCTGCGGCACACCCACCCTCGCCCTGTACGGCCCAAGCAATCCGGTCAAATGGGGCCCCTGGCCGCAAGGCCACACAACTCCGCCCAGCCCCTGGGTGATGCACGCCGCACCCTGGCAACGAGTAGGCAATGTGCTGGTGCTGCAGGGCATGGGCGACTGCGTCCCGTGCCGGGGAGAAGGCTGCGACAAACAAAAGGCCAGCGACAGCCGATGCCTGCTCGAAATGCCAGCCACGCGCGTGGTGGAAGCGCTGGGACATCTGTTAGGGGAGTCCGCCTAGTGCGCATCCTGATCGTCAAGATGTCCTCGCTGGGTGACGTGGTGCATATGCTGCCTGCCATCACCGATGCCACCGCCCATATTCCCGACCTCACCGTGGACTGGGTGGTGGAAGAAGGCTTTGCCGCGATCCCGGCAGCGCATCCGGCGGTGCGGCGCGTCATTCCCATCGCCCTGCGGCGCTGGCGCAAGGCCTTGCTCTCAGGCAGTACCTGGCGCGAGATCGGGCAGTTCCGTGACGAGGTCAGGGCCGATCCATACGACTGGGTACTCGATACGCAAGGCTTGATAAAAAGCGCTGCCGTCGATGTGCTGGCACACGGCAGGCGCGGCGGGCATGCCTGCACATCGGCGCGCGAACCGCTGGCGGCACTGGTGCTGCATCGTCGGGTTGATGCGCCACGCGAGTTGCATGCCGTTTTACGCAATCGCCTGTTGACGGCTGCCATCCTGGGATATGAACTGCAGCCGAATGCACCGCTGCATTACGGTCTGACATTGCCTCCGTCCGTCGGAAATCTTGCCTTGCCTCCGCGCTATCTGGTCGGGTTGCACGGCACGGCACGCGCCGAGAAGGAATATCCCGTCAGCCTATGGCAAGCGCTGATCCGCGCCCTGCATGCCGCGGGCTGGCCTGTGCTGCTGCCTTGGGGAAATGCGTCGGAGCAGCAAAGAGCCGAACTATTAGCGGAGGCCGGCGGCCAGGTTCTGCCGAGGCTGGACCTGTCCCAACTGGCCTCGGTCATTGCGGCCAGCAGCGGCGTGGTGGGAGTGGATACCGGCCTCATGCACCTGGCGGCGGCATTGCGCAAACCCGGAGTCGGGCTTTATCCAGCGACCGACCCCGTGCGTTTTGGCGTGCTGCCGGAAGCGGATGCCCCGGTTATGCATAATCTTTACAAAGCGGAAGACCTGGTGCCGGAGGCAGTAGCCGCAAAGCTGCTGGAGATGCTCTCCTGAACCGATCACCAAGTTTTCTGGCGCAGCCATGATGGCGGCTTCGAGGCCCGCGTAATGTTTCCTGATTGCGCGGGCTTGTTTTTTTTCCGGCTGTCCCCATGTAGCGACCATCGATAAAAACAGGACGAGGATTTTCCATGCAGCAAAACAACCAGACGCCCGATACTCCCACGCCAGCCGCCGCGCCCGCCGATCCGGGACAGGACCAGATAGAAGTCATGCCCAGCCTGGAGGAAATGCTGCAGACCGCAGAACTCAAGGCGCAGGAACATTACGACGCCTGGATGTATGCCAAGGCAGAGGGCGAGAATATCCGCCGCCGGGCACATGAAGATATCGACAAGGCGCGCAAGTTCGCGCTGGAGCGTTTCTCGTCCGAACTGCTGGCGGTCAAGGACAGCCTGGAAGCCGCTCTGGCGGTAGAGGCGGCCACCATCGAGAGTTTCAAGGATGGCATCGAACTGACCCTCAAGCAGTTCGCCAGCGTTTTCGAAAAGTTCGCCCTGGTCGAGATCAATCCAGCCGGCGCGAAGTTCGACCCGCACCAGCATCAGGCCATCAGCATGGTGGAAGCGGATGCCGAGCCGAATACCGTCATCAGCGTATTGCAGAAAGGCTATCTGCTGCATGACCGCGTGCTGCGCCCGGCGCTGGTCATGGTCGCCAAGGCAAAAGGCTGATCACAGCCCTTGAAAACGGGGCACTGATCCCCACTTGAACAACATCATATTAATCATTTGAATATTGAAGGAATAAATCATGGGTAAGATTATTGGCATAGACCTGGGTACCACCAACTCCTGCGTGGCCGTGATGGAAGGCGGCAAGCCGCGCGTAATCGAAAACGCGGAAGGCGCGCGCACCACGCCGTCCATCGTCGCTTACGCTGAAGACGGCGAAATTCTGGCCGGCGCCCCGGCCAAGCGCCAGGCTGTCACCAACCCGAAGAACACGCTTTTCGCAGTGAAGCGGCTGATCGGCCGCAAATTCGAGGAAAAGGAAGTGCAGAAGGACATCGGCCTGATGCCTTATGCCATCGTCAAGGCCGACAACGGCGACGCCTGGGTGGAAGTGCGCGACAAGAAAATGGCGCCGCCGCAAATCTCCGCCGAAGTGCTGCGCAAGATGAAGAAGACCGCCGAGGATTATCTGGGTGAAGAAGTCACCGAAGCCGTAATCACCGTGCCGGCCTACTTCAACGACAGCCAGCGCCAGGCCACCAAGGACGCGGGCCGCATCGCCGGGCTGGATGTGAAGCGCATCATCAACGAGCCGACCGCGGCCGCACTGGCGTTCGGCATGGACAAGCAGGAAGGCGACCGCAAGATTGCGGTGTATGACCTGGGCGGCGGCACGTTTGACATCTCCATTATCGAAATCGCCGAAATCGACGGCGAACACCAGTTTGAAGTGCTGTCCACCAACGGCGACACCTTCCTCGGCGGCGAAGACTTCGACAACCGCCTGATCGACTACCTGGCCGACGAATTCAAGAAGGAAAACGGCATCGACCTCAGAGCCGACCTGCTGGCCAAGCAGCGCCTGAAGGAAGCCGCGGAAAAAGCCAAGATCGAGCTGTCTTCCAGCCAGCAGACCGATGTCAACCTGCCCTACATCACGGCAGATGCCAGCGGGCCGAAACACTTAGTCGTCAAGATCACCCGCTCCAAATTCGAGTCCCTGGTGGAAGACCTGATAGAACGCACCATCAAGCCGTGCGAAATTGCGCTCAAGGATGCCGGCGTCAAGCTTTCCGACATCCAGGACGTGATCCTGGTCGGTGGCCAGACCCGCATGCCCAAGGTGCAGGAAAAAGTACAGGCCTTCTTCGGCAAGGAGCCGCGCAAAGACGTCAACCCGGACGAGGCCGTAGCTGTCGGCGCCTGCATCCAGGGCGGCGTGCTGCAAGGCGAAGTGAAGGACGTGCTGCTGCTGGACGTGACCCCGTTGTCCCTGGGTATCGAAACCATGGGCGGCGTAATGACCAAGCTGATCCAGAAGAACACCACGATTCCCACCAAGGCATCGCAAGTGTTCTCGACGGCGGAAGACAACCAGAACGCGGTGACCATCCATGTGCTGCAGGGTGAGCGCGACGTGGCTGCCGGCAATAAGAGCTTGGGGCAATTCAACCTCGCCGACATTCCGCCCGCTCCGCGCGGCATGCCGCAGATCGAGGTCGCATTCAACATCGACGCCAACGGCATTCTGCACGTGTCCGCCAAGGACAAGGCCACCGGCAAGGAAAGCAACATCACCATCAAGGCCAGTTCCGGCTTGAGCGAGGAAGAAATCCGCCGCATGGAAGAAGATGCTGCCGCGCACGCCGACGACGACCGCAAGGTGCTCGACATGGTGAACGCCCGCAATGCGGCTGACGGCCTGGTGCATAGCGTGAAAAAATCGCTGGCTGAATACGGCGACAAACTGGACGCTGGCGAGAAGGAAAAAATCGAAGCCGCGCTCAAGGATGTCGAGGAAGCACTGAAGGGCGAGGACAAGGACGCCATCGAAGCCAAGACCAATGTGCTGTCGGAAGCCTCGCACAAGCTGGCGGAAAAGATGTATGCCCAGCAGCAGCCGGAAGGCGGCGCTGAAGCCGGCGGCGCACAAGGAGAAAAAACGGTGGACGCTGAAGTCGTCGATGCCGAGTTCGAAGAAGTCAAAGACGAGAAAAAATAAGGAGCCTGGCCCACCAGCACAAGCAGGAAGCCACTAGCCGTTAGTTAAATAACGGCTAGTGGCTTGTAACTTTCGTCCCACGACTAACAACCAACGACCGAATTCAAATGGCCAAAAAAGACTACTACGAAGTGCTGGGCGTCAACCGCGACGCCGCCGATGAAGACATCAAGAAGGCCTACCGCAAACTGGCCATGAAGCACCATCCGGACCGCAATCCGGACAACCCCAAAGCCGAGGAACACTTCAAGGAAGCCAAGGAAGCCTACGAAATCCTGTCGGATGCGCAAAAGCGCGCCGCCTACGACCAGTACGGCCACGCCGGGGTAGACCAGAGCGCGGGCATGGGGGCTGGTGGCGCGGGTGGATTTGCCGATGCCTTCGGCGACATCTTCGGCGACATCTTCGGTGGCGGCGGCAGGCAGCGTTCCAACGTCTATCGCGGCGCCGACCTGCGCTACAACATGGAAATTTCTCTGGAAGATGCCGCCAGAGGCACCGAAACCAAAATCCGCATCCCGGTGATGGCCGAATGCGAAACCTGCCACGGCAACGGCGCCCGTCCCGGCACTCAGCCCGTCACCTGCACCACCTGCGGCGGACACGGCCAGGTGCGCATGCAGCAGGGCTTCTTCTCCATCCAGCAAACCTGCCCCAAGTGCCACGGCAACGGCAAGATGGTCAAGGAACCCTGCCCCACCTGCCACGGCGACGGCCGCATCAAGCAGCAGAAAACCCTGGCGGTCAAAATTCCCGCCGGCGTGGACGAAGGTGACCGCATCCGTTTATCCGGCGAAGGCGAAGCCGGCGTCAACGGCGGCCCGGCAGGCGATCTCTATGTGGTCGTCCACCTCAAACCGCACGCCATTTTCCAACGCGACGGCGCCGACCTGCATTGCGAAATGCCGATCAGCTTCACCGTCGCAGCACTAGGCGGGGAAATCGAAATCCCCACCCTGGACGGCCACGCCAAAATGAAAATCCCCCCGGAAACCCAGACCGGCGCCAAGTTCCGCCTGCGCGGCAAGGGCATCAAAGCCCTGCGCAGCAGCGAATACGGCGATCTCATCTGCCACGCCGTGATCGAAACCCCGGTTAAACTGACGGAACGGCAAAGAGAACTGCTGCACGAACTGGAAGAAATCAACCAGTCGGATTCGTCCAAGCACAGCCCGAGAGCGAAGTCGTGGATGAATAAGGTGAAGGAGTTTTTTCAGTAGATGGTGGCTACTTCAAGTTAGAGCCCAAATCTACGCAAATTCAACCAGCGGTTAAGTCACCTCCTGAACCCCCTGCTGCCACGCCGAGCAGCACAGCCAAGACGGGAGTTGTCGGCGAGCGTTGTTTGAGCGAAGCGAGTTTAGCTCGCCGCCCGACTTGGCGAGCAGCGCAAGGGAACCCGTAAGGGCGCGGCAGGGGGTGCCTTTTTCTTTGGTTTCTTTCTTTTGGGCAAGCAAAAGAAAGAAACTCGCCTGTCGGGCGAGACCGACACTAAACCACTAAAATACCCCTATGCACCTCGACCGCCTCCTCCAATCCCAAGGCTTCGGCAGCCGCAAGTCCTGCCGCACCCTCATCGAATCCGGTGCCGTCACCGTAAACGGCACACCCTGCCTAAACCCGCAGCAGGACTTCGACCCCACCCACCTCAGCTTCACCGTCAATGACGAACCCTGGCAATACCGCGAAAAGGTCTATGTGCTGCTGCACAAACCGCCGGGCTACGAATGCTCGCGCAACCCGCAACATCACCTAAGCGTGTTCTCCCTGCTACCCGCGCCACTGATCGCCCGCGGCATCCAGTGCGTAGGCCGGCTGGATGCAGACACCACCGGCCTGCTGCTGCTGACCGACGATGGTACCTGGCTGCACGCGCTCACCTCGCCGCGACGCCATGTTCCCAAACGCTACCAAGTGACAACCGCAGAACCAGTGACAGAGGCTATGCTGCAAGCGCTCCGCACCGGCGTGCTGCTGCATGACGAAAGCGAAGCGCTGGCCGCGCTGGAATGCGTACAAACCGGCCCCGACCAGCTCATCATGACCATCACCCAGGGCAAATACCACCAGGTCAAGCGCATGCTCGCCGCCGCCGGCAACCGGGTAACCGCCCTGCATCGCGCCGCCATCGGCAGCCTGGGGCTGGGCGATCTGGCGCAGGGACAGTGGCGCTATCTGGCCGCGCGCGAATACCCGCTTGCGGCAGAATCCGCTCCGCCCTGACCCTGCACACCGCATTCCGCTGCAGGTTACACCTTTCGCCGCAGACAGATTAATGCATTGATTTGAGTATGGTTTTTATGCGGCGGTGCTTCCTGTACCATTCTCTCGATGTGGTCTGAAAAGGCAGCGAGAGCAAAGAACAGCATGGCCATGACCCCAAAAAACCGCCCGTCCCCATTTGCCCGCAACCTCTGGTTGTCGATGGGCATGTTTGTTGTTCTCGCCATTGCCTTCGCCGCCTATGCCTGGTCGGAAAAGCAGATCGACCGCGCCAACGATCTGCGCCATGAGTCCTTTGTGCTCGCCGACGAGTTGCGCCAGTCTTCGGACGACCTGACCAAAATGGCGCGGCTGTCTGTGGAAACCGGCAACCCCATCTACCGGAAGTATTTCCAGGACATGCTGGACATCCGTGGCGGCAGCAAGCCGCGTCCCGATGGGTATCAGAGCGTCTATTGGGATTTCATGCTGGCAGTGGGCAAGCCTCCGCGCCCTGGCATCGGGCAGGCCACCCCGCTGCTGGAGCTGATGCGGCAGGCCGGGTTCACCGCGCAGGAGCTGGACAAGCTGGCGGAAGCCAAAGCAAATTCTGACAGGCTGGCCGTCACGGAATTCGAGGCGATGAGGCTGGCCGAGACCGCCGGCCCGCAGGCCGAAGCCAACCGCGCCAAGGCGCGCATGCTGCTGTTTGGCGACAAGTACCATCAGGCCAAACTCACCGTCATGAAACCCATAGACGAGTGCTATCGGATGATGGACCAGCGCACACGCAACGCAGTCCTGGCCAGCGAAACCAACGCCACCATCCTGCGGATTATATTTATCGCCTGCGGCCTGAGCCTGGTATTGCTGCTCTGGCGTACTTATGGAGCCTTGCGCGCAATCATGGGAGGTCCCGTTGAAGCAGTCCTGATGCACCTCGCCAGGATAGGCAGCGGGAATTTCTCGTCCGCCATCACGGTCGCTGACGGCACGGAAAACAGCATACGGGGGTGGTTGGCGGAAACGCAGGCCGAGCTGAGAAAATTTGATCGCGAGCGCATGCAGGCGGAACAGTCGTTAAAGCGCCTCAACGCGGAACTCGAACAACGGGTGGCGCAACGCACGGAGCAACTCGAGGTAGCCAACCGCGAACTGCGGGAGACGCTTGAGCTTAATGAAAAAATCATTTCCACTTCGGCGGTCGGTATCAGCGCCTATCATGCCAAGGGTCCGTGCGTCTTCGCCAATGATGCGCTGGCACACCTGATCGGCTGCAGCAGGAAACAGTTGCTGGCGCAGAACTTCTGGGAAATTGCTTCATGGCAGCAGTCCGGGCTGCTCGATATGGTGCGCCTGGTTTTGCTTGACGGCGCAACACGCGCGCAAACATTCCACATGGTCACCACCTTTGGCAAGGAAGTCTGGTTCGATTGTTATATGGCGATGTTCACCAGCGGCGGGGAGCCGCATTTGCTTAACATCTTCATTGATACGTCACAGCGCGAGCTTGCCCGGGAGGGCATGCTGCGCGCCAAGGAGGAAGCCGAACGCGCGAGCGCGGCCAAGTCCGATTTTCTGTCGCGCATGAGCCACGAGCTGCGCACGCCGCTCAACGCCATTCTCGGCTTCTCGGAACTGCTCAGTAGCGATACACAGCATCCCCTCACCGCGGACCAGACCGAACAGATGCGGGAGATACAGCAAGCCGGCGAGCGCCTGCTGCAACTCGTCAACGATATCCTCGATCTGTCGGACATCGACAGCGGAGACCTTGTGCTGGCATCCGAACCCGTGCCGGTGGCGCCCCTGGTTCAGGAATGCCTGGTGCAGATGCGGCCGCTGGCAGATGCAGCGCAGATCAAGCTTGCTGCCGGGCCTGCGGGCGACTGCGTGGTCCGCGCCGACCGCCTGCGCTTGCGCCAGGTGTTGCTCAACCTGTTGTCCAACGCGATCAAATATAACCGCATCGGAGGGAGCGTGCTGGTTGACTGCGGGCCGGCAGCGGACGGACGGCTGCGCATCTCGGTGCGCGACAGCGGCCGCGGCATTGCCGCGGATTTTCTGCCGCGCCTGTTCCGGCCTTTCGAACGGGTCGCATCAGCTTATGAGGGATCAGAGGGCAGCGGCATCGGACTGGCTTTGAGCAAGCACCTCATCGAGGCCATGCAGGGCAGTATCGGAGCGGAAAGCGTGCTCGGCACGGGCAGCACCTTCTGGGTGGATTTGCCCGGCGCGCAGGCGGCGTCAATCTCCCCGGAGCCACACGCCGGCCATGCCGACGCCACCCCGGCTGCCAAGCCAACGGCCCGTACTCTGCTCTATGTGGAGGACAATCCCTCCAACCTGCTGCTGGTGCAAAAAGTCATCGCCGCGCGCACCAAGCTGACGCTGATAGCCGCCAGGACCGCCGAGGACGGGCTGGCGCTGGCGGCGGAAAAACGCCCCGACCTGATCCTGCTCGACATCAACCTGCCGGGCATGGACGGCCTGGAAGCCTTGCGCCGGCTGCAGGACAACCCCGCCACGCGGGACATTCCAGTGATCGCCGTCTCCGCCAACGCCATGCCCAAGGAAGTGCAACAGGGACTGGCCGCCGGCTTCGCCGACTATCTCACCAAACCGCTCGATATCCCGCATTTGCTCAGCGTGGTGGAGGCATTGCTGGCGTAAGAGCTGTGCTTGATGGGCTGCAATCGTTGTACACTTGCACGGTGGCATGTCTATGCCGGTTTTCTTGCAGGGTTTGCCGTTGAATTTTTCGTCGTACAAACTGGGCCCCAAGCTGGCCACCATCTCCGCTGTGTTTCTGGTCATAGCCTGCATGGCTATTGGCCTTACCCTGATCGAGTCGTGGAACATGGAAGGCGCAGGCGCCGCCATCAATGCGCTGGGCAGCGAGCGCATGCGTTCCTATCGTATCGCCTACCTGCTGGCTGATCCGTCCTCGACGCAGGGTGACGAGAATCTGCATGCGGAAATCGCGCAGTTTGAGGAAACGCTGCAACTGATCAGGCGCGGTGACCCCAAGCGTCCGCTGTATTTGCCGCGCTCCGAAACCGTATACCAGCGCATGCAGGAGATCGAACTCAGGTGGCGCGACGACATACGCCCCTTAGTAGAGCGCACGCTGGCGACCAGCGATCCAGTGCAGAAGGCATCCCTGCTCAAGGCATTCCGCCGCCAGATCGAACCTTTCGTGGCGCAGATCGATGCCCTGGTATTCATCCTGGAACGCCATAGCGACAACAACCTGAGCGCATTGCGTACGCTGCAGGTAGGGCTGCTGGTGCTGGCGCTGCTGGGAACATTCGTCCTCATCGGGCTGATGTACCTGGTAGTGGTGCGTCCTATCCATACCTTGCGTGACGGCATGCGGCGCATGCAATGGGAGGATTTCGACGTGCGGCTGCCGATCGAATCCAAGGACGAGCTGGGCGAGCTGGCCATGGGCTTCAACAGCATGGCCGGCCATCTGCAGCAACTGTACGACACCCTGGGGCAGCGGGTGCGCGACAAGACGCAGATTTTGCAGGCGCATCGCGATGAACTGAAAACGCTGTACGAGGTCACCGCGCTGCTGGGCCAGGCACAAAATGCGGAAGACATGTGCCGCGAATTCCTGCACCAGTTGATGGCCAGATACGGCGCGGATGGCGGCACCGTGCGCCTGGTGGACCGCGTGGCAGGCGATATTCATCTGTTCGTGCACGAAGGGCTGACGCCCGACTTTGTCATCGCCGAGCAGTGCAAGCACATGGGTGAATGCTTTTGCGGCGAAGCAACGACGCAGAATGCGGCGGCGGTGCATTTCATCGGTGCAAGCGCCAGCCCGGAGCAGGACTACCACTGCCACAAGGCCGGCTATGGCTCCGTGCTGGCGCTGCCGGTGCCGCTGCAGGGGCAGAGCATAGGCCTGTGCAACCTGTTCTTCCGCGAAGCGCGCATTCTGCACGCCCATGAGCGCAAGCTGCTGGAAACCCTGGCGCAGAATCTCGGCATCGCCATCGAGAGCCTGCGCACGGTCGCCGCAGAAAAAGAACTGGCGATTTCCGCCGAACGCAACCTGCTGGCGCAGGAGCTGCATGACAGCATCGCCCAGTCGCTGGCCTTCCTCAACATGCAGGTGCAGCTGCTGGAGCGCGCACTGGAGCAAAACGACATGCAGGAGGCACAGGAGGATCTGGCCCGCATCCGCGCCGGCGTGCAGGAAAGCTACGACGATGTGCGCGAACTGCTGGTGCATTTCCGCACGCGGGTGAGCCACTCGGACCTGGAAACGGAATTGGCGCGCACCATGTACAAGTTCGAAACGCAGAGCGGCATCCGGGCGGCGTTTGTGCAGATCGGCACCGCGCTGCCCTTGCCCATAGAACACCAGGCGCAGGTGCTGTACATCGTGCAGGAGGCGCTATCCAACATACGCAAGCATGCCCACGCCAGCGCAACAGAGGTGAAAATGCAGCGCGGTAACGAATACCTGTTCACCATACGCGACGACGGCTGCGGGCTGGATGCGGCGGCCATCGACAACGGCAGGCAAGGCGGCATCGGCATGACCATCATGCGCGAACGGGCGGAGCGCATCGGCGCCAGGCTGGAGATTCGTTCGCAGCCGGGGCATGGCACGGAAGTGGTGCTGCGTGTGCCGGCGATGCAGGACAGGACAGCCTGATGGACAGCATCAGGATATTGCTGGTCGATGACCATGCGCTGTTCCGCAGCGGCGTGCGTGCGCTGTTGCAGCGCCACCCCGAATTCATCGTGCTGGGCGAGGCCACCGACGGCCTGGAAGGCTACAAGCAGGCCAAGCTGCTGGCGCCGGACATCGTTCTGCTCGACCTCAACATGCCCGGCGTTTCCGGCCTGGAAGCGCTGAAAATGATCAAGCAGGCGATGCCGGACGTCTGCGTCATCATGCTCACCGTGTCGGAAGACGCGGAAGACCTGCTGGCGGCGATCCGGGCGGGCGCCAACGGCTATCTGCTGAAGAACATCGACATGGATGCCTTTGTCGATGGCCTGCAGCGCGCGGTTAACGGCGAGGCGGTGGTCTCGCCGCAATTGACCGGCAAGCTGGTAAACGGTTTGCAGGGCGGTGACCACACTAAGGCGGCCACTGTGGAACGGGAAAACCTCAGCGCGCGCGAGCGCGAAGTGCTGGCACTGCTGGCCGAAGGCGCCAGCAACAAGGAACTCGCGCGCCGCCTCGACGTAGCGGAAAGCACCATCAAGATTCACATCCAGCACATCCTGCGCAAGCTCAATCTCACCAGCCGCGTGCAGGCGGCGGTGTATGCCATCCAACACGGCTACGCCAGACGCTAATGCCGACATAGTTCTTTGTGACTACGCCGGCATCCCCCATCAGAGGAATTCCCGGTAGCGCGTCGCACGTCTAGTATTCAGGTCAAGAATGTCTGAATAAAGGGGTGCCGCATGTCAAGCCAAGGCTACAAGCAGGTCTCAGTACTGACCGCCAGCACGCTGTCGTTCACGGTGTGTTTCATGATCTGGATGATGTTCGCCGTCATCGGCATCCCGATCAAGGCGGCGCTCAATCTCAACGAAACCCAGTTCGGCATTCTGGTCGCCATGCCGGTGCTGACCGGCTCGCTGATCCGGCTGCCGCTCGGCATGCTGACCGACAAATTCGGCGGACGGCCGGTGTTCTTCGTGCTGATGGCATCCACCATCATCCCCATTTACGTCATTTCGCTGGGCACCCAGTACTGGCATTACCTGGTCACCAGCCTGTTCGTCGGCATGGCAGGCGGTGCGTTTACGGTCGGCATTGCTTATTGCGCGCGCTGGTTTCCCAAGAGGCGGCAAGGGCTGGCGATGGGCATATTCGGCGCCGGCAATTCCGGGGCAGCGCTGACCAAGCTGGTGGCGCCCTCCATCGTGGTGGCCTACGGCTGGCAGATGGTACCCAAGGTGTATGCCGTATTGATGCTGGTAACTACCCTGCTGTTCTGGTTGTTCACCTTCACCGATCCCGCGCACAAGGTAGGCAAGCACGTCACCGTCGCCGACCAGCTGGCCGCCCTCAGGGATCCCAAGGTGTGGAAGTACTGCCAGTATTACTCCATCGTATTCGGCGGCTACGTGGCGCTCTCGCTGTGGATGACCAAGTACTACGTGACCGAGTATGGCTTCAATCTCAAGACCGCGGCGCTGCTTGCGGCCTGCTTCTCGCTGCCCGGCGGCCTGCTGCGGGCGTTGGGCGGGTGGGCATCGGACAAGTGGGGCGCACACAAGGTAACCTGGTGGGTGCTGTGGCTGTCGTGGGTGGTGCTGTTCATCCTGTCCTACCCGCAGACCGATTTCACCATACACACGGTGACCGGCCCGCAGACTTTCCACCTCGGCCTGACGCCCACCGTGTTCACCATACTCATGTTCACCATGGGCTTTGCCTGGGCCATCGGCAAGGCATCGGTGTTCAAGTACATCGCCGACGATTATCCGCACAACATCGGCGTGATCTCCGGCATCGTCGGCCTGGCCGGCGGCATGGGCGGGTTCCTGCTGCCCATCCTGTTCGGCGCGCTGGTGGACCTGACCGGCGTGCGCTCCAGCTGCTTCATGCTGATGTACGGCATCGTCTGGGTTTCCCTGATCTGGATGTTCTGGACCGAGGTGAAGAGCCGCAATGTAATGCATGTAGGCCGCCCGCTTGCCGACCCGCTGGAATAAACCATCACTTGAATCGAGGAGACACCGCAATGAGCGCATCCAAATCGCAAGTAACCGGCAGCACGGACATCGCCGACTGGCAGCCGGAGGACGACACGTTCTGGGAATCCACCGGCAAGCGCATTGCCTACCGCAACCTGTGGATTTCCGTGCCCAGCCTGCTGTGCGGCTTCGCCATCTGGCTGATGTGGGGCATCATCACGGTGCAGATGAGCAACCTGGGCTTCCCGTTCAGCAAGGATGAACTGTTCACGCTGACGGCGATTTCCGGGCTGGCCGGGGCGACCATGCGCATCCCTTCCTCGTTCTTCATCCGGCTGGCAGGGGGACGCAACACCATCTTTCTCACCACCGCCATGCTGCTCACCCCGGCGATCGGCACCGGCATCGCCCTGCAGCATCCGGAATGGCCGCTGTGGGTATTCCAGTTGATGGCGCTGTGGTCGGGCGTGGGCGGCGGCAATTTCGCCAGCTCCATGTCCAACATCAGCACCTTCTTCCCCAAGCGCCTGCAAGGCACGGCGCTGGGTATCAACGCCGGGCTGGGTAATTTCGGCGTGACCACCATGCAGATCCTGATTCCGCTGTTGATGACCGCCGGCATTTTCGGCGCACTGGGTGGCGACTCGATGATGCTGGTGAAAGACAGCGGCTGGATTTTCGGCAAGATTCCCGCCGGGACGCCAACCTTCATCCAGAATGCCGGGTTCGCCTGGGTACTGTCGCTGGTGCCATTGGCGATCCTGTGCTGGTTCGGCATGAACAATCTGGCGACCATCTCTCCCGATGCCGGCAAAACCCTGATGGCGTTTATCAAGATCACCTGGCTGTACACCCTGGCCTTCGTGCCGGCGATCGCCGGCCTCTACCTCTACCTGCCGGCACCTACCGGGCTGGGGCTGCTCAACATGTGGGTGGCGATGCCACTCATCATTGGCGCCACGCTGCTGGTGATGAAGCTGGCGGCCTTCGGCGCCATGAAGGAAAACATCGCCAAACAGTTCGCCATTTTCAGCAACAAGCACACCTGGTCGATGACGGTGCTCTACCTGGTGACTTTCGGCTCGTTCATCGGCTTTTCCATGGCGCTGCCGCTGTCCATTACCGTCATCTTCGGTGACCAGCACATTTACGATGCGGTAGCCCATACCTGGGCACATGTCAAAAACCCGGCGGCGCCTTCCGCACTGACTTATGCCTGGATCGGCCCGTTCGTGGGCGCACTGATCCGTCCGGTAGGCGGCTGGGTTTCCGACAAGGTGGGCGGCTCCATCGTCACCCAGGTGATTTCCGCGGTGATGGTTGTAGCCTCAGCCTACGCCGGCCACATCATGATGCAGGCCTACCAATCGCCCACGCCGGAGATTTATTTCACCCAGTTTCTGCTGATTTTCGTGCTGTTGTTTGCCGCCACCGGCATCGGCAACGGCTCCACCTTCCGTACCGTGGGCGTGATTTTCGACCGCGTGCAGGCCGGCCCGGTATTGGGTTGGACTTCGGCAGTGGCGGCCTACGGCTCCTTCATCGCCCCGGAAGTCATCAAGGGCCAGATCAAGGCCGGCACCCCGGAAAACGCCATGTACGGCTTCGCGGTGTTCTACGCCCTGTGCCTGATATTGAACTGGTGGTTCTACCTGCGCAAAGGCGCCGAGATCAAGAACCCCTGAACCCCATGACAACGCATTCCCCAAGGAGTCTGCAATGAGCCACTTTCTCGATCGTCTGAAATTCTTCGACAAGGTCAAAGAGACCTTCTCCAACAACCACGGCATCGTCACCAACGAGGATCGCCAGTGGGAAGACGCCTACCGCCATCGCTGGCAGCACGACAAGGTGGTGCGCTCCACGCACGGCGTGAACTGCACCGGTGGCTGCAGCTGGAAGATTTTCGTCAAGAACGGCCTAGTGTCGTTCGAGATGCAGCAGACCGACTACCCGCGTACCCGCGACGACCTGCCCGACCACGAGCCGCGCGGCTGCCAGCGCGGAGCCTCGTTCTCCTGGTACCTGTACAGCCCGCACCGCATCAAGCACCCGATGATACGCGGCCGCCTGCTCGACCTCTACCGCGCCGAGCGCAAGACCGGCAAAGACCCGGTGGAAGCCTGGGCGGCGATTCAGGCAGACGAGAAAAAGCGCAAGCAATACACCGCCGTGCGCGGCCTGGGCGGCTTCGTGCGCACCAACTGGGAGGAAGTGACGGAAATTATCGCCGCCGCCAACGTGCATACCATCAACAAGTGGGGCCCGGACCGCATTTACGGTTTCTCGCCGATTCCCGCCATGTCCATGATTTCCTACGCCGCCGGCTCGCGCTATCTCTCCATGATAGGCGGTGCCTGCGGTTCTTTCTATGACTGGTACTGCGACCTGCCGGCCGCTTCCCCACAGACTTGGGGCGAGCAGACCGACGTGCCGGAATCGGCCGACTGGTACAACTCGACCTACCTCATCATCACCGGCGCCAACCTGCCGATGACGCGCACGCCGGACGCGCACTTCGCCTCCGAAGTGCGCTACAAAGGCGCCAAGATCGTGGCCATGGCACCGGATTATGCCGAGTTCTGCAAGTTCTCCGATCTGTGGATGCCGATCAAACAGGGCACCGACTCCGCCGCATTCCTGGCGATGGGTCACGTCGCCCTGAAAGAGTTCTACATCGACCAGCAAGACCCGTACTTCCAGGAATACGCCCGCAAGTACACCGACCTGCCGATGCAGGTGCTGTTGCGCGAGCACGGGGACCGCTACGTATCCGACCGCTTCCTGCGGGCTTCCGATTTCGATGGTGCGTTGGGCGAAACCAACAACCCGGACTGGAAAACCATCGTCTACGACGAAAGCAGCAAACTGTTCGTCGCGCCGAATGGCTCGATAGGCTTCCGCTGGGGCGAAGAGGGCAAGTGGAACATCCTGCCGAAGAATGCCGCCAACCAGCAGGACATCGTGGCCGAACTGAGCTGCATCAATGCCAAGGACGCGGTGGTTTCCGTCGGCTTCCCGCACTTCAACCAGGGCGAGGATGACCTGCTCTACCGCAACGTACCGGTACGCCAGGTGCAGCTGCCCAACGGCGAGAACGCGTTCGTCGCCTCGGTGTTCGACTTGCAGATCGCGCAATACGGTATCGACCGCGGCCTGGGCGGCATCAACGTCGCCACTTCCTACGCCGACGCCAATGTCGCCTACACCCCGGCCTGGGCGGAAAAGGTCACCGGCGTCAAGGCGGCCGACATCGAGCGCACCGGCCGCGAGTTTGCCTACAACGCCTCCAAGACCAGGGGCAAATCCATGGTCATCATGGGTGCTGCCATCAACCACTGGTATCACAACGACCTGGCCTACCGCTCCATCATGAACCTGCTGCACATGTGCGGCTGCGTGGGGCAGTCCGGCGGCGGCTGGGCGCACTACGTGGGGCAGGAAAAGCTGCGTCCGCAAGCCGGCTGGGCGCCGATCGCTTTCGCCCTCGACTGGCAGCGTCCACCACGCCACATGAATTCCACTTCCTACTGGTACTTCCATACCGACCAGTGGCGCTACGAGACCGTCAAAGCAGACGATCTGCTGTCGCCCGCCGGCAAAGGCAAGAACAAGGGCTACTCGCTGGCCGACTACAATGTGGCTGCGACGCGCATGGGCTGGTTGCCGTCCGCGCCGCACTGGAACGCCAACCCGCTCGACATCGTGGCCGAAGCGGAAAAAGCCGGCGCCACCGACGAAGCGGGCATTGCCAAACACGTGGTCGGCAAGCTCAAGGACGGCACACTGGATGTAGCCTTCGCCGATGTGGATAATCCGGTCAACTGGCCGCGCAACCTGATCGTCTGGCGTGCCAACCTGATCGGCACCTCGGCCAAGGGTCACGAATATTTTCTTAAACATTTACTCGGCGCGCAGAACGGCGTGTTGCAGGAATCCGGCGCCGGACGCGACAATCAGGAAGTCAAATGGCACGAGGAAGCCCCCATCGGCAAGCTGGACCTGATGGTGGACATCAACTTCCGCATGAATTCCACCGGGGCCTACTCCGACATCATTCTGCCCACCGCCACCTGGTATGAGAAGAACGACCTCAACACCACCGACATGCACCCGTTCATCCATCCGTTGTCGGAAGCGGTCAGCCCGGGCTGGGAATCGAAGTCCGACTGGCAGATCTTCAAGTCCATCGCCAAGGCCTTCTCCACGCTGGCCGAGAAGCATCTCGGCACGCGCAAGGACATCGTTGCCCTGCCTATGCTGCACGATTCGGCAGCCGAACTGGCGCAGCCATTTGGCCAGGTGAGAGACTGGAAAAGAGGGCAATGCGAGCCCATTCCCGGCAAGACCATGCCGATACTCAAGATCGTTGAGCGCGACTACGCCAACACCTACAAGAAGTTCATCGCGCTCGGGCCGTTGATGGTCAAGCTCGGCAACAACATCAAGGGCATAGACTGGAACACCGAGCAGGAGTACGAAGAGCTCAAGAAGTGCAACTACACGGTGAAGGAGCCGGGTGTTTCCTTCGGCATGCCATCGCTGGAAGAGGACATCAGCGTATGCGACTCGGTAATGCGCATGGCGCCGGAAACCAACGGCGAGGTGGCGCACAAGTCATGGACGGCACTGTCGAAAAAGACCGGCATCGATCACCACCATCTGTACGCCGGGCGTCAGGAAGACAAGATCACCTTCCGCGACATCCAGGCGCAGCCGCGCAAGATCATCACCGCGCCGACCTGGTCCGGCATCGAGTCCGAGCATGTATCCTACACCGCCGGCTACACCAACATCCACGAGCATATCCCGTTCCGCACCCTGACCGGCCGCGCCCACTTCTATCAGGATCACGAGTGGATGCTGGATTTCGGCGAGGGCTTCTGCGCCTATCGCGGGCCACTGGACATGAAGGCGCACAACACCATTCCCGCCAGAGTGCTGGCCAAGCCACACCTGACCCTGAGCTGGATCACGCCGCACTCCAAGTGGGGCATCCATTCCACCTACCAGGACAACCTGCGCATGTTGCAGCTGTTCCGTGGCGGGCCATACGTCTGGGTGGCGGAAGATGACGCCAAATCCATCGGCCTGCAGGACAACGACTGGGTCGAGGCGGTCAACGCCAATGGCGCCACTGTGGCACGGGTCGTGGTGAGCCAAAGAGTGCCGAGAGGCATGGCGATGATGTACCACGCCCAGGAAAAGAACGTGAACGTGCCCGGCTCGCCCTCTACCGGCAAGCGCGGCGGCATCCTCAATTCAGTCACCCGCGTCATCATCAAGCCGACCAACATGATAGGCGGCTACGCCCAACTGTCTTACGGCTTCAACTACTACGGCACGGTGGGCTGTCAGCGCGACGAAATGGTGGTGCTGCACAAGATCGCCGACCAGGATGTGGACTGGCTGGAACGGCCGTTGACGCCGGAACGCGAAGCCGCAATGAACCCCCCCGGCATTGGCGCCCGCTGATCAGGACATCGAGGAGAACACCATGAAAGTACGCGCACAATTCGCCTTTGTCTTCAACCTGGACAAATGTATCGGCTGCCACACCTGCTCGGTCACCTGCAAGAACGTATGGACCAACCGCAAGGGCGTGGAATACGCCTGGTTCAACAACGTCGAATCCAAGCCCGGCATCGGCTATCCCAAGCAGTGGGAGAACCAGGAAGTCTGGAACGGCGGCTGGACGCTGACCGACGGCAAGCTGGAGCTGAAATCCGGCGGCCGCATGTCCAAGCTGCTCAATATTTTCGCCAACCCGGACTTGCCGGAGATCGACGACTATTACGAGCCATTCACCTACAACTATGCCCGCCTGCAGAGCGCGCCGCTGTCCGAGGCCACGCCTACGGCGCGCCCGATCTCGCAGATCACCGGCGAGTCCATGGAAAAAATCACCTGGGGTCCGAACTGGGAGGACGATCTGGCTGGCGAATACGCCAAGCGCAGCCAAGACCAGAACATGCACAACATCCAGAAGGAGATGTACGGCCAGTTCGAGAACACCTTTCACATGTATCTGCCGCGCATCTGCAACCACTGCCTGAATCCGGCATGCGTGGCGGCGTGCCCTTCCGGCTCCATGTACAAGCGGGAAGAGGACGGCATCGTGCTTGTGGATCAGGACAAGTGCCGCGGCTGGCGCATGTGCGTGTCTTCCTGCCCGTACAAGAAGGTGTTCTACAACTGGGAATCGGGCAAGGCGGAAAAGTGCACCGGCTGCTTCCCGCGCGTGGAATCAGGCATGCCGACGGTGTGCTCGGAATCCTGCGTCGGCCGCATCCGCTACAACGGCATCATGCTGTACGACGCCGACCGCATCGAGGAACTGGCCAGCATGCCGGACACGCAGGACTTGTACCAGGCGCAATGCGACATCTTCCTCGACCCCAACGATCCGGAAGTGATCGCCGCGGCTCGCGCCGAGGGCATCAACGAGGACATGATCATAGCCACGCAGAAGTCGCCCATCTACAAAATGGCCATCGAATGGAAGATCGCCTTCCCCATGCACCCGGAATTCCGCACGTTGCCGATGGTGTGGTACGTGCCGCCGCTGTCGCCGGTGCAGTCGCAGATCGACCAGGGCAACCTGCCGGTCGGCCCGGATGGCGCGATCCCACTGTCCGGCACCATGCGCCTGCCGGTCCAGTACCTCGCCAACCTGCTCACCGCAGGCAAAGAGGCGCCGATCGAGAGCGCGCTCAACCGCCTCATCGCCATGCGCAGCTACCAGCGCTCGGTGCATGTGGAAGGCATAGCCGACACCCGCGCGCTGGATAAGGCGGGCATCACCGAAGACCAGGCCAAGGACATGTACCGTTATCTGGCCATCGCCAACTACGAAGACCGCTTCGTCATTCCCACCGGCCACGAGGAAATGCGGCTGGAGGATTTCCACAGCTTTCAGGGGCAGAACGGCTTCACTTTCGGCAACGACAGTTCGGCGGGCGTTTCCAAAATCACCCTGTTCCCGCGCCGCCGCAGGGAATCGATGGAGCCCAAAGAACTGACGCCATCGGCCGACGAACGCTAGGAGAATCGCACCATGCAAATCTACAAATTACTGTCGGCGCTGCTGGAATACCCGGATCAGGAGTTGATAGCCCATCTGCCGGAACTGCGCGAGCACGTGGCGCAGAGCCCGGATACGGATCACGCGGAACGCGATGCGCTGCAAGGCTTTCTGGCGCATCTGCAAAGCACGCCGCTCACCGCATTGCAGACGGACTATGTGCAGACTTTCGACCTCACCGCCGAGCACAGCCTGCACCTGACGCATCACCTGTTCGGCGACGACAAGAATCGCGGTCCGGCGCTGATCGATTTGGGCGAGCTGTACAAGGATTACGGCGTGGAGGTGGTGACCAATGAACTGCCCGACTACCTGCCCTTGATCCTCGAATTCACCGCCTACCTGGACGACAGCGAGGCGACGGTGTTCCTGTCTGATGCCGGCAAAGTGCTGGGCGTATTGACCGAAAACCTGAAACAGGCCGGCAGCCCCTACGTCGCGCTGCTTTCCATCGTTGAAGGGCGGGCGACATTGACCCGCCTGGCTGCTTAAGGAGACTACAATGAATCTGCACAATTTTCTCTATGGGGTATACCCCTACATCGCGCTCAGCGTGTTCCTGCTCGGCAGCCTGCTGCGCTTTGACTACGAGCAATACACCTGGAAAAGCGATTCCAGCCAGTTGCTATCCAAAGCCAATATGCGCCTGGCAAGCAACCTGTTCCATATCGGCATCATCGCCATCTTCTTCGGCCACGCGGTGGGGCTGCTCACGCCGCACAGCGTGTTCCGCGCTTTGGGCGTATCAGACATGGCGCACCAGATGATCGCCATCTGGGCCGGCAGTATTTTCGGCGGACTATGCCTGCTCGGCGGCGCCTTGCTGTGGATACGGCGCATGTTTAACGTGCGGATTTCGGTAACCAGCCGCGGCACTGACAAGTTCATCCTGAACTGGCTGCTGGTCACGCTGCTGGTCGGCCTGTCCACCATTCCGGTTTCCATCGGCCACGCCAATGCGGGCAACCCAGGCGTCATGATCGCCCTAGCGGAATGGGTGCAAAGCATTATCTATCTGCATCCACAGCCCGCACTGCTGGCAGGCGTCGACACCATCTTCAAGGTGCACCTGTTCCTCGGCATGACGGTGTTCCTGGCGTTCCCGTTCACGCGCATGGTGCATGTGTGGAGCGCGCCGTTCGGCTATGTAGGGCGACCCTACCAGATCGTGCGCAGCAAGCGATTTCCGGGTAGGTAAGAATATGCAATCCAACGTTATAATGCTGATGTACGTCAACGCAATGTAAAGAGCGATACACATGAAAAATCTGATTAAATCACTGCTGCTGGGCTTCGCACTCTCCACGCTTTCCGGCCTTGTGGCCGCCGATGAACCAGCGCCTCCCCCTGCGCCCCCAGAAACGCTGCTGGAAGCAGTTACCGGCGGCAAGCCGCTGACTAGCTTCAGGTTCCGTTACGAGTCAGTCGAACAGGATGGGAATGGTGCAGCGCCATACACCGCCGTGCCGCTGAAAGATGCCCATGCGGCAACCCTGCGCAGCCTGATAGGCTGGCAAACCGCGCCATTTCGCAATATCAGCGTGGGGATACAGATCATCAACGTAGCAAAGATCGATGACAACTTTAATGACAGGTCGCATGCCCTCAACACGGCGGGCAAGGAAGGGTACGCCATCGTGGCGGATCCGGATTTTACCGGCCTGAATCAGTTCTACGTGGATTGGACAGGCATACCCGACACCAAGGTGCGTGCCGGCCTCCAATCGGTCAAGCTGGACAATGTGCGTTTTATCGGCAATGTTGAGTTCCGCCAAGTCATGCAGGTGTTTGAAGGCGTGGCCATTGAAAACAAGACCATTCCCAATACCGAGATTTACGTCGCCTATTTTGCTAAGAACAGAAACATCAATACCGATGACAAGCCTGACAATACCGGTATTTTGCATGCTATGTACCGCATCAGCCCCTCTGAAAGCCTGATCGGCTACGGTTACTTGTTTGATCAGCAACAAATTGCCGTCGCCAGCAATACTTCCAGCAAGACCTTCGGGCTGCGCCTGGATGGCGCCCACAAAGTCAATGATGACTGGAAAGTGTTGTATACCGCCGAGTACGCAAAACAGGATGATTATGGTGACAGTCGCGGCCGTACTGATGCACAAGGCCAGGTCGATGCCCACTACTACAAGATTGGTGCCGGTGCCGGCTATGGCAACTGGTGGGCGCGCCTTGATCAGGAATTACTGTCGAGCAACAACGGACGATATGCCTTCCAGACCCCGCTGGGTACCAATCACCTGTTCCAGGGCTGGGTAGATAAATTCCTGACGACCCCCAACGAAGGCATACGCGACACCTTCATCACGGCCGGCGGCAAATGGCAGGACTTCACCTTCCTGACCGAATACCACTGGTTCAATTCCGACGTTGATTTCACCAAGACTGCCGCGACAGGTGGTGGCTTGAGCGACAAGTACGGCAAGGAGTGGGATGTATCGGTAACCTACACCTATAACAAGAACATCATGGGTAAAATCGAGTACGGCACCTATACGGAGGATGATCAGCGCAATGCGGGTCGCATTCGCGATACCGACAAGTTGTGGTTGACTGCAATGTACACGTTCTGACCATCACGGGGAGGCTGCTACGCCTCCCCGATTTACTTCACCTCCGAAACCAAGTTTCTGGCTGAACCCGGCGTTGAACGATAAGCCCGCGTTCAAGCAACACTACTGCTACAACAACTACTTCGCCGCCCCGCCCGTGCCCTTCTGGATGAACTCGATTTTGTAGCCGTCCGGGTCTTCGATGAAGGCGATTACCGTGGTGCCATGCTTCATCGGGCCTGCCTCGCGTACGACTTTGCCGCCGGCTTGCTTCACATCGTTGCAGGCCCGATAGGCGTCATCCACTTCAATCGCCACATGGCCGAAGGCATTGCCGAGGTCGTAGCTTTTGGTATCCCAGTTGTGGGTGAGTTCCAGCACGGTATGATCCTGCTCACCGCCGTAACCGACAAAAGCCAGGGTGAATTTGCCGTCCGGGTAGTCTTCCTGGCGCAGCACTTGCATGCCCAGCACTTCGGTGTAGAACTTGATGGAACGCTGCAGGTCGCCGACCCGCAGCATGGTGTGCAGCATGCGCATGGCGTTACTCCTCAAAAAAATCCAGTTGTTATTTGACCACAAAGCACGGTCGACGTGGAGTTGTCATAAAATAGCGCCATGGGATTTTTCAAAAAATGGCGCCGGCAGCGCATTCTGAAGCATTCGCTCATTCCATTCGAGGAGTGGCAGGCGACAGTCGAAAGCTTGCCGCTGCTGCAGGGCCTGAGCGAAGATGAGGTGGAGAACCTGCGCGAGCTGGCGACCATATTCCTGCATGAAAAAAGCCTGGAACCTACCAACGACCTTGTGCTTACCGAGGAAATGCAGATGACGCTGGCCGCGCAGGCGGTGTTGCCCATCCTGTATCTGGGTCCGGACTGGTATGACGGCTGGACTTCCGTGGTGCTTTATCCGGGGGAGTTCGTCACCCGCCAGGAATGGACGGATGGCGACGGCGTGGTGCATAGCCGCTGCGAAATCTTAAGCGGGGAGGCCTGGGATCGCGGCCCAGTGGTGCTGTCGTGGGCAGATGTGGCGGCCTCCGGCCACGGCAATGGGTACAACACCGTGATCCATGAGATGGCGCACAAGCTGGATTTGCTCAACGGCAGGATCAACGGCCTGCCGCCGTTGCATGAGGAAATGCGCGTGACGAGCTGGGCAATGGCGCTTTCAACGGCTTATGAAGATTTCCGCCAGCGCGTAAGTAATGGCCTGTACACCAGGCTGGATCCTTATGCCGCGGAAGCGCCGGAGGAGTTTTTCGCGGTGATGAGCGAGCACTTCTTCGAGACCCCGCGATTACTCAATCAGACATACCCGGAGGTTTACGCCCAGCTCAGCGGGTTCTACCGGCAAGACCCGGCAGCTAGGCTTGCTTCGCTGCGGTGAGCTGCAAATACTTCTCGTGCAATTGTTCCTTGCTCTCCTGCACATCCGGGTTGGGGATGATGCAGTCGATCGGGCAAACTTCCACGCATTGCGGCGTATCGTAGTGCCCGACGCATTCGGTGCACTTGGCGGGATCGATGTCGTAGATTTCATCGCCTTGCGAAATGGCGCCGTTAGGGCACTCCGGCTCGCACACATCGCAATTGATACATTCGTCGGTAATCAGTAATGCCACAGTAATTTCCTCAACTATTTTTCGCAGCCCGGATTTTCTCCCTTAATCGCTCACAAATCAAGGGTGACACGAAACGGCTGACATCGCCGCCCAAGGTGGCGATTTCCCGCACCAGACTGGCTGAAGTGAACATGTATTGCTCGGCGGGCGTCAGGAACAGAGTTTCGACTTCCGGGAACAGGCTGCGGTTCATGCCGGCAAGCTGGAATTCGTATTCGAAATCCGACACCGCACGCAAGCCGCGCAACACCACACGCGCATCCTGTTCGCGCACGAACTGCATCAGCAGACCGGAAAAGGCCATCACTTCCACATTGGGACAATCGGCCAGCACGGCGGTCGCCATTTCCACGCGCTCGGCCAGGCTGAAAAATGGATTTTTGCCGGGGCTGTCCGCCACCGCCAGGACAACCTGCGGGAACAACCTGGCCGCGCGCCGCACGATGTCCTCGTGGCCGCAGGTGATGGGATCGAAGGTCCCCGGATAAACCGCCTTAAACATGTGCCAATTGTAACAGGTGGTAGTGCACGCTGCCTGCCTTGCCGTGTTTGGCCACCCGCCAAACCGCATCGTCCGTAAGCGCGGCCTCGGCCTCGGCATACACCTGGCCGCCCGGCGCGAGGTGGCGCGGCAGTTGGGGCAGGAGCTTTTCCAGCCAGCCCTGAGCAAACGGGGGATCGAGAAAAATCACGTCGAACTGCTGCGTATTCTGCGCCAGAAATTGCAGCGCATCGGCGCGCACCAGCTGCGCTTTTTCCGCCTGCAGCAATTGGGCATTTTGCTGCAATGCCCGGAATACCGGTGGCGACTGCTCCACCATCACCACGCCGGCCGCGCCGCGCGACAGCGCTTCGAAACCCAGTGCGCCGCTACCGGCGAACAGGTCGAGGCAGACCCGGCCGGGCAGCTCCTGTCCCAGCCAGTTGAACAGCGTCTGCCGCACCCGATCCGGCGTCGGGCGCAGGCCGAGAGCGTCGGGAAAACGCAGCAAGCGGCTGCGCCACGCGCCGCCGCCTATCCTGACTTTATTTTGCGTCTGTGCCAACGATGACAGTCACCATGTGCTCCGGCTTAATACGCCGCGCAAAAGCATCCTTGATCTGCGCCGTCGTCACCTTCGCCACCTTGCTATTGAAATCGTCCAGGTAGGTCAGTGGCAGGCGGTAGAAGCCGATCACCGCCAGGTAGTCGAGTATCTTGCCGTTGCTGTCTATGCGCAGCGGAAAGCCGCCGATGATGTTCTGCTTGGCGGCCTTCAGCTCTTTCTCGCTCGGCCCGCCCTGGATGAACTTGTCCAGCACCTGGCGTACCAGCTTGAGCGCTTCCTCCGCCTGTTCGCGCTTAGTCTGCAGGCCGATCTGGAATGGCCCCAGCTCGGCCAGCGGCATGAAGTAGCTGTAAACGCTATAGGCCAGCCCGCGTTTCTCCCGCACTTCCTCGGTCAGGCGCGAGACGAAACCGCCGCCGCCCAGAATGTAGTTGCCCACGTAAAGCGGAAAGTAATCAGCGTCGCCGCGCTTGATGCCGGGATAACCCAGCAGGATGTGTGCCTGGCTGGCGGGATGGGCTATTCTCTCCAGCTTGCCGGCCTGCGGATTGGATACCGGCGGCAGCGCATTGACCGGCTGCCCGCCCTTGGGCAGGCCGGCGGAAAGCGACTCGGCAATCTGCGCCGCGCCGTCCTTGCTGACATCGCCGATCAGCGCGATCACCGCCCCTTCAGCACGGTAGTTAGCACGGTAGAAATCCGTCAAATCGTTACGCTTGAGCGCGGCCACCGTCTCCGGCTCGCCTGCTTCCACCAGTCCGTAGGGATGACTGCCGTAGAGCGCGGCGTAGAACGCCTTGCTGGCGATGCTTTCGGGCTGTGTCGCCGACTCGCGCAGGCCGGAGATGATGCGCGCTTTCTCCCGCTCCAGCACGGCTTGCGGAAAGTCCGGCTGCTGTAGAATCTTGCCGAACAGCTCCAGCGCCAGCGCGCTTTCCCTTGGGTTGGCCAGCGTGCGCAGGCTGAGACTGGCGCGGTCGGCATCGACGCCGCCGCCCAGGTTGGCACCGATGTCCGCCAGGCGGCGCGATATTTCCTCGTCGCTCAGGCCTGCCGCGCCGAGCATCAGCATATGGTGGGTAACGCCTGCCAGCCCAGCCTTGTCGCGACTGTCGCGACTGCTGCCGGCAGAAAAATTGACGCTGACATCGAGGATGGGCAGCTCATGGTTTTCGACGAAATACACTTCCGCGCCAGTTCTGGTCTGCCAATGCTGGATGGGCAGACCGGCGCAGGCGACACTGCTGCCCAGCAGCAATACGCACGCGGCGAGCAACAGCTTGTTAGCGGTGAGCATGCGGCACCTCCTGATGCTTGGGCTTGCTCTCATCCATCGGCTGCGGATCGAGCACAGCCACGGTGAGGTTGTCGTCATTCAGATATTTGCGCGCCACGGCCTGCACCTGTGCCGGCGTCACTGCCTGCAGTCTGGCGGGGTAGTCCTTGAGGAATTTCCACGACAGCCCGGTGCTTTCCAGCTTGCCGATCTGCATCGCCTGATAGAACATGGAGTCGCGCTGGTAAACATCGGCAGCGATCACCTGCGCCTTCACGCGCAGCAATTCCTCATCGGTCACGCCATCTTCCTTGACGCGTCCGATCTCGTCCTGCAATGCATACTCCAGGTCATCCACGCTGCGCCCGTCGCTGGGCGAACCGTCCACCAGGAACATCGACAGCCCGCCGCGCTGGGTCAGGTCATAGCCGGCGCTGACTTCAATGGCGATTTGATCGCGCCGCACCAGATTCTGATTCAGCCGCGCCGAAGCGTTGCCGTCCAGCACCCCAGCCAGTATCTCCAGCGCATAGGGTTCCCAGTCATGCTCGGCATCCTGCAGCGCCGGCACGTGGTAGCCCATCAGCAAGTACGGCAGCTTGGCCGGCGCTTTTACCGTCACCCGTCGTTCGCCTTTTTGCTCCGGCTCGGCCTGCGGCTTGCGCAGCGGCAGCGCCTGCGGCTTGATGGGCCCGAAATATTGCTGCGCCAGTTTCAATACCTGCTGCGGATCGACATCGCCCACTACCACCAGCGTGGCGTTGTTGGGCGCATACCAGCGGTGGTACCAGGCGCGTGCATCCGCCACCGTCATGTGCTCCAGATCGTTCATCCAGCCTATCACCGGGCGACCGTACGGGTGCACCTGATAAGCGGCGGACTGGAATTGCTCGTACACCTGCGCTTGCGGCTTGTCCTCGGTGCGCCAGCGGCGCTCTTCCATCACCACCCGGATTTCCTTGGAAAACTCGCCGGAAGTCAGTTGCAGATTTGCCATGCGGTCGGCTTCCAGGCGGAATGCCAGCGGCAGATTGGATTTCTCCAATTGCTGGAAATACACGGTGTAATCGCTGCCGGTAAAGGCGTTCTCCTTGCCTCCGGCGGCGGCGATAATGCGCGAAAACTGTCCGGCGGGCACTTTTTTCGTGCCTTTGAACATCATGTGTTCTAGCACATGCGCCACGCCGGTAGTGCCATTGAACTCGTCGATGCTGCCGGCTTTGTACCAGACCTGCGACACCACTACCGGCGAGCGATGGTCTTCCTGCACCACCACCTTCAGCCCGTTTGCCAGCTTGAATTCGTGGACATCGGCCAACGCCACAGCCGGCAACAACGCCAGCAAAACAACCAACCATCGTGTCAGCACGTCGTGAATCTCCTTAATTGTTGCGGAATTATACAGCCCGACAGGCAAGTACCTGGAAAAACTGCCGGTATGACAGGCCAGACGGTACGCAAGTTCGTATTAACATGTGCCGTGGGATTCGGCATAAAATAGCGGTCACTGATCATGTCGTCTGCCCCATGCTGAATTTTCTCAAGAAATCCCCTCAGGACACCTCCGTGCCGGAATCGGCCGCATCGCCAACGCCTGCGCCGGACGCCGAATCCGGCCTGTCATGGGCGGAGCGCCTCAAGCAGGGCTTGGCGCGCACCCGCGGCCAGCTCGGCGGACAGTTGTCCGTGCTGTTCGGCGGCGGCAAAATCGACGAGGCCGTCTACGAGGAACTGGAAACCATCCTGCTCACGGCCGACGTCGGCGTCGGCGCCACGCAAGCGCTGCTGGAAGAAGTGCGCGCGCAGGTCAAGCGGCAGGCGCTGAACGATACCGTACAGTTGCGCGACGCGCTACAGCAAGCGCTGGTGCGGCTGCTGCAGCCGCTGGCGCAGCCGCTCGACACTGCGACGCACCACCCTTACGTGATCATGCTGGTGGGGGTGAATGGTGCCGGCAAGACCACCACCCTGGGCAAACTGGCCTGGCATCTGCAACGCCAGGGCAAGTCGGTGCTGGTCGCCGCCGGCGATACCTTCCGCGCCGCCGCGCGCGAACAACTGGAAGTCTGGGGCGCGCGCAACAAGGTGCATGTCGTGGCGCAGGAAGGCGGCGACCCGGCGGCGGTCATTTTCGATGCGATCAATTCGGCCAGGGCCAAGGGGATCGACGTCGTGCTGGCGGATACCGCCGGCAGATTGCCCACGCAGCTCAACCTGATGGAAGAAATCAAAAAGGTCCATCGCGTGATCGGCAAGGCCTTGCCGGGCGCACCGCACGAGGTGCTGCTGGTGCTGGACGCCAATACCGGACAGAACGCGGTTGCCCAGGTGCAGGCTTTCGACGATGCGCTGAAGGTGACCGGACTGGTACTCACCAAGCTGGACGGTACCGCCAAAGGTGGCGTCATCGCCGCCATCGCAAAAACACGGCCCATCCCGGTGCGCTTCATCGGCATCGGCGAAAAAATCGACGACCTGCAGCCGTTCAACGCGCAGGAATTCGTGGAGGCATTGTTCGCATGATCAAGTTCGATCAGGTCGGCAAACGCTATCCGGGCGGCTACGACGCGTTGCGCAACATCTCGTTCGCCATCGAAAAAGGCGCGCTGACCTTCATCACCGGCCATTCCGGCGCGGGCAAAAGCACGCTGCTCAAGCTCATCGCCGCCATCGAGCGCCCCACTGGCGGCACCGTGCTGATCGGCAACCAGAACGTCAGCACCCTGCGCCGTGCCGCCATTCCCTATATGCGGCGCAAGTTCGGCCTGGTATTCCAGGATCACAAACTGCTGTATGACCGCAGCGTGTTCGACAATGTTGCTCTGCCGCTGCACATCAACGGCATCGTCGGCAGCGAAGCGGCCAAGCGTGTGCGCGCCGCACTGGACAAGGTCGGACTGCTGGCGCGCGAGAAAGCCATGCCGATTGCCCTTTCCGGCGGCGAACAGCAACGCCTGGCTATTGCCCGCGCGGTGGTCAGCCGGCCTGCCATCCTGATCGCTGACGAGCCGACCGGCAATCTGGATGCCGACTGTGCGGCGGATATCATCGCGCTGTTCCGTTCCTTCCATCAGGTGGGCGTCACCGTCATCATCGCCACCCACGATGCTGGCGGCATCATCCCGTCCGATGCCAAGGTGCTGCGTCTCGACCATGGAGAGTTGCGCGGAGATGGGGGGAAGACGTCGTGAAACATTGGCTAATCCAGCACCGGGAAGCGTTTAAACTCATCATTGGCCGCATGCGGCACACGCCGCTAGCCACGCTGATGATGCTGGGCGTGATGGGCGCCATGCTCAGCCTGCCGGCCATTCTCTATGTGTCAGTGGACAACCTCAGCCGTTTTTCCGGCGGCCTGGAAAGCGAGCCGCAGATCACGCTGTTTCTTGATCGCGACACCAAGCCCGACGAGGTCAGGCAGCTCGACCAGCGGCTGCGCGCGCATGCGGCAGTCAAGGAGTACCGCTTTGTCGGCCGCGAAAACGCCTGGCAGGAGTTGCAGAAATCCTCCGGCCTGGGCGATGTCACGGCAGGATTGGAGCGCAACCCGCTGCCGGATGCCTTCATCGTGCGCACCAGCAGCGCCGATCCCGCCGCCATGGAGCAGTTGCAAAAGGAGCTGGCGCAGTGGCCGCACATCGAGCACGCCCAACTTGATGCGGCCTGGATCAAACGACTTTATGCCCTGCTCGAACTGGGCAAGAAAGCCGTCCTGGTGCTGGCCGGACTGCTCGGATTCGCGCTGGTGGCGGTTATCGGCAATACCATACGCCTGCAGATACTCACCCAGCGCGAAGAAATAGAAGTCAGCAAGCTGATTGGCGCTACCGACCGCTTCATCCGTCGCCCTTTCCTGTATGCCGGCACATTGCACGGGCTGGGTGGTGGCGTGGCAGCGTGGCTGATGCTTGCCGGCGTTCTTTATCTGTTCAACCGCTCGGTGGCAGACCTCGCCCAGCTCTATGCCTCTGACTTCCTCCTGCACATGCTCGGTTTGCGGGAAAGTCTGGTGCTGATTGCCGGGGCTGCCGCACTGGGCTGGACAGGCGCTTATCTGGCGGTCAGCCGTTACCTCTCCGCCATTGAAACCGACTAGCTGCCGGAGCCGCCCGCATCCACAGTTGCAATGAACGCGCGCTTCCCGCTCGCTGTCAGTTGTTTAACTGCATGTTCCGCCTTCAAGGCCGCCGAGCGGTCCGCATATTCGACCACCGCGAGCAGGCGCTGCGGCGGGTATGAGCGCGTATAGCGCGCGCCCTTGCCGCTCGCGTGCAGCGCATAACGGGCGGCCACATCCACGGCGATGCCGGTATAAATGCTGCCACCGCGGCATTCGATCAGGTACAGAAACCAGGATTTGGCTGTCATGCCGCGATGACAATACGGTCAAGCATATGGCACATGACGAGATTTTCCACCAAGTTGTTCTGTGCAAATTAAAGTCAGGGACGACTGATTTAATAGAAACATCAAGTTGCGACTGTAGCTAATTTGAATAATATGTGAGAACAATCTAAATACTGTATCCACCACATTATCTAAAGCAATCAGTTCTAATTCAGTAATGCTTCAAACTGCTCAATCGGTGTCGGCTTGCTGAATAGATACCCTTGATACGCCATGCAGCCATGCTGTTTGAGTAGTGCCAGTTGCGCCTCGGTTTCCACCCCTTCGGCAATCACGTTCAAACCGAAGTTCTGTGCCATGTCGATGATGGTTTTTACCATTACTGCGTCACTGGCGTCCGTTGTCATGTCGCGCACAAAACTCTGGTCAATCTTGATTTGATCAAGCGGCAACTGCTTCAAATAGGATAATGACGAATAACCCGTGCCGAAATCATCCAGCGATAATGTGATGCCTTGCACTTGTCTAAGCGCTTGCATTTTCGCCACCACAACATCTATATCATCTAGCACAACGCTCTCGGTTAATTCCAGCTTCAAGCGCGATGGATCAATGCGGTGCTTGTGAATCATGGAATCAACCTGCTCCACAAAATCACGCTGTTTGAACTGCTGCGCACTGATGTTGATCGCCAGCACCAGATTGCGTGTTTGTTCATTTTTGCTCCACGCAGCAATCTGCTCGCAGGCGGTATCGAGTACCCAGTGCCCAATTTCCAGAATCAGCGAACTTTCTTCAGCGACGGGAATAAAGTGTGCGGGGGACACCATGCCCCGCTGGGGATGTATCCAGCGTATCAATGCCTCTGCACCGACTGGACGTTGATCGTGGTCAACTTGTATCTGGTAGTGCAACTGCAATTGCTGATCGGGAATAGCACGGCGCAAATCCGATTCCAGCGCAGCACGTGTTTCTACTGATTGCTGTATGCTTGGGTCAAAAAACTGCACTCGGTTCCGCCCGGAATCCTTGGCTTGATACATCGCCATGTCAGCGCGCTTGAGCAGTTCTTCCGGTGTGATTTTCTTACCGAGGAACAGGCTGATACCGATACTGGGAGAGCCATGATATTCCATGCCCTCTAGCATGAAAGGCTGGGTAAAGTCGCCACGTACCTTTTCGGCGATAGTTTCAGCCACTATTGCAGCCTGTTCGTTTTTCGTACCGATATCCTCCAGAATAACCACGAACTCATCGCCGCCTAAGCGGGCAAGGGTATCATCGGCACGTATGCTGGCCTTGAGGCGTCTGGCGACCTCTATCAACAATAAATCACCAACATGGTGCCCCTTGGTGTCGTTCACCCCCTTGAAGTTATCCAGGTCGATGAATAGGATCGCGCCATAGTGCTTGTTTCGTGCGCTACTTGCCAAAATGTGCTGCAACTGGTTCTGGAGTAGACGACGGTTGGGAAGGTCTGTGAGCTGGTCGTAGAATGCCAGATTGTGAATGGCTTCTTCAGCCAGTTTTTGCTCAGTAATATCCAGGACTGTGCCAATCATCCGGACAGCCTGCCCTGCATCATCGAACGCCACCTCTCCCCGCCCATATATGTAGCGCTCGCTGCCATCCGGTCGAACTACTCGATGCACACAATCATAGACGCGGCCTCCAATCAGTGCTCGCTGAAGAATCTCTTCTGTTTTCGCTACATCGTCCGGGTGAATCCCTTTCCGGAAGAGTGCATAGTCGGGCGTGACAGACTGGGGCTCTAGGCCCCATAGACGAAAATGCTCGTCGGACCACTGCAATTTCCCAGAAACCGGGTTCCATTCAAAACTACCCAGATGTGCAACCCGCTGCGCCTCTTTTAGGCGTTCATCGCTCCGGCTTAATGACTGTTCTCGCATGTCGGCCTTGATTCGCAATTGGATGTTTTCCATGAGGCTGCGCCCGATAGATATTGAATTTGCCCCGGCAAAAAACAGAAATAATGCAATCATTATCCCCATGGCTAGGGAAATCTCATTCACTTCCATTATGAAACGCACCATCAGCGGCAGCAGCGATGGCACCAAGAAACCGAGTGTGGACACACGATCCACCGACAGCGACGTGATGGCTACGGCATTCAACCATGCCAAGACGAAGGCAAGAAATACCTGGTGGGACAAATTTCCTGCTGGGAACAGAAAAACAGCGCCGATGCCCCAGGCCATGCCTGTCGCGATGACGCCAATACGAAAGCAGCGTAACCAGTGTGGGTCATAATGGGAAGCTGGCAGTTCGCTCTGGCGCCAAACCACTGCCAAAACTGCTCTGGCTAGCAGAACTGCACCGATTAGTGCAAGCCAACCAAATAGCCTGACTGGATTGACCACCGATTGCTGTATGGTGACGAGAATCAGCGCAAGCAGAGCATTGACGGTAACCGCTTTCACCAATCCTGCATAAAGCAGCCTGGTCTGTTCATATCTTAGAATGTTAACTTGCATGGCCTTTAGCTTGACGCATTATTAATTTTTTTATGCCATTTCGCTCTTGATCACCATGCACAGCATACTGGACGCCTTGGTGTTGATGGGCTGGTGAGATAGATCGCGAAGCTGGTCGTGTGGCCATCTTCATTGATCTATCTGTCTTGCGTCCGCCCGCACGCATTGATCCCGGACATTCTAGCATTACTAAGGACGGACATCTCAGTACTTGCCCGCTGCATACCTTCATTGGAAGCTGTGGCGACTGGCAATGCCTGTTTAAGACTTTAATTGCGACGAAACAAAAAGGCTGTTCAGCACAATTAAAGTCATAAACAACCACCCCTAAGAAATCAGCAGGTTAGCCAATCGACCTCTAAACTTAAAGTCATAAACAATTCCCGTAAAATCGCCAGCGCAGTTGCTCTTACGACAATTAAAGTCGTAAACATAATAAATTATGGATACAACCATACTAATTTGATGGGGAGTGATTGCTTGAACGGCAACTTCTGATCACATACCGGACGGGCGCTCTATCAGGCTCATCCGGCTGCTTCCGAGTCTAAGCGGACGGTCAGCGTTGTTATTTTGCCGCCCTAAACCAGACGGTCGTGAAGTACAGAAATCGAGACGTTCCGGACCTTTACCTCTGCCAACAGTGGACATTCAGCTTTCGAATTGCAGTTGGCTTGCCTGGCGTTTTATTAGCAGCCACAACATGAAACAGGTGCCTTCAGCGATGGTTAATGGTTTTTTTCGGGGGTGGAATCTAGGCTAGCGAATGTTGATTTTCTTGCACGGCTTTCATCACGATAGGAAGAAGTCCTTCACCGCCATTCTTCACATGGCCGACAATAGCTTTGCGCATTCTTGGATCCCAAAAGCGTTTCAAGTGAGACGCGATATCATTGATGGCCTGGTCTTGGTCGGGTTCAGCCTCAAAAAACTGGCCGATCTGATTCGCCATCTTGACGAGGTGCTGAATGTTCATAGTTGTACCTGATGATCGATGAATCTTTTTGAATGGGTATAAATGACGTGTCCACCACCGCGTGCAAATCCCACCAGCGTGATGCCGGCTTGCGCGGCAAGCTCGATGGCGAGGCCGGTAGGCGCTGAAATGGCGGCGAGGAAAGGGATGCCAACCGCGGCAGATTTTTGCACCATTTCAAAGCTGGCGCGGCTGGTGATGATGGCAAAACCCGCATTGTAAGGCGTCTTGGCTTTCGCCATCGTCCCGATCAGTTTGTCCAGCGCGTTGTGGCGGCCTATGTCTTCTTCCAGATGCAGGAGGCTGCCATCCGGCAGCGCCCATGCGGCGGCGTGCACGGCTCCGGTGAGTGTTTGCAGTTGCTGCATGGACGGCAGTTGCGCAAAGGCGAGATGGAGCACCTCGGGACTGATGTGCACGCCCGCACCGACGGGCTTGGGCGTGCGCATGACCTGTTGTAGGCTTTCCGCCCCGCACAGCCCGCAGCCGGTGCGTCCGGCAAGATTGCGCCGTAGCTGCTTGAGGTTGGCGAAACGCTCCTGTGAGATGAGCATTTGCAGCTCGATGCCGTCTTTCTGCGGCACGATTTCCATGTCGTACAGTTCTTGCGGATGTTGCAGGATGCCTTCGGCTAGGCTGAAGCCGAGGCCGAACTGTTCCAGCCCGATCGGGGTCGCCAGCATCACCGCGTGGGAAATGCCGTTATAGACCATGGCGACTGGAGTTTCCTCCGCGATCTCATCGGTCGTCAGGCTGCTTACCCCGTTGCGCCAACGGTCTACCGCTCTTTTGGCGTGGCTGACAGGCTCAGCCAGGTGAGCCTGTTCCAGTTCTTCGGTTGGGCAAATTGCCAGCATGGCCTAACCGACTAGACCTTTACCTGCGTCACTTCGCGTTGCTTGAGCAGGCTTTCCTGTTCTTCGCTGAAGCGGCGGAAGTTCTGCTGCCATTCGGAGTGCTGGGTCACCGGCATCACCTGTACCGCCGTCACCTTGTATTCCGGGCAATTGGTGGCCCAATCGGAGTTGTCAGTGGTGATCACATTGGCGCCGGACTCCGGGAAGTGGAAGGTGGTATACACCACGCCGGGCTGTATGCGCTCGGTGATTTTGGCGCGTAGCACAGTTTCACCGGCACGGCTTTGGATGCCCACCCAGTCGCCTTCCTTGATGCCGCGGTCTTCCGCGTCGTGTGGGTGGATTTCCAGCCTGTCCTCGGCGTGCCACACGTTGTTGGCGGTGCGGCGGGTTTGCGCGCCGACGTTGTATTGCGACAGGATGCGGCCGGTGGTGAGAATCAGCGGATATTTCTGCGTCACTTTTTCGTCCGTGGCCACGTACTCGGTGATCATGAAACGGCCTTTGCCGCGCACGAATTCTTCCACGTGCATGGTCGGCGTGCCGTCAGGCGCCTTCTCGTTGCATGGCCACTGGATGCTCCCCAACTGGTCGATCTTGGCATAGCTCACGCCGCGGAAAGTCGGGGTTAGGCGGGCGATTTCGTCCATAATTTCTGACGGGTGGCTGTAATTCATGGAGTAGCCCAGCGCGTTGGAAAGCATCTGCGTGACTTCCCAGTCTTCCTTACCGGCCAGCGCAGGCATCACCTTGCGTACCGGCGAAATGCGGCGCTCGGCGTTGGTGAAGGTACCGTTCTTTTCTAGGAAGGAAGAGCCAGGGAAGAACACGTGGGCGAACTTGGCAGTTTCGTTGAGAAACAAGTCCTGTACCACCACGCATTCCATGGCTTCCAGTGCGGCGGTTACATGCTGTGTGTCAGGATCGGATTGCGCGATGTCTTCGCCCTCGCAGTACAGCCCCTTGAAGCTGCCATCCAGCGCGGCATCAAACATGTTCGGTATGCGCAGGCCGGGTTCGTTTTGCAGTGACACGCCCCATACCGATCCAAACAGGCCGCGGGCGGCATCGTCCGAAACGTGGCGATAACCGGGCAACTCATGCGGGAAGGAACCCATATCGCACGAACCCTGTACGTTGTTCTGCCCACGCAGCGGGTTGACGCCCACGCCTTCGCGTCCGATATTGCCGGTGGCCATGGCGAGGTTGGCAATGGCAATCACCATGGTGGAACCCTGGCTGTGCTCGGTGACGCCCAAGCCGTAATAAATCGCAGCATTGCCGCCGGTCGCATACAGGCGCGCGGCACCACGAATGGTTTCGGCAGGCACGCCGGTGGCGGCTTCCATTGCTTCCGGGGAGTTGCGTTCCTGCGCCACAAACTCCTTCCATTGGGCGAATTCGCGGGTATCGCAACGGGCTGCGGCAAACGCATCGTTGGTCAGGCCTTCGGTCACGATGACATGTGCCAGTGCGTTGGCCACTGCCACGTTGGTGCCGGGACGCAGCTTGAGGTGGTAGTCGGCCTCAATGTGCGGCGATTTCACCAGGTCAATGGCGCGCGGATCAACCACGATGAGCTTGGCGCCTTCGCGCAGGCGGCGCTTCATCTGCGAGGCGAATACCGGGTGGCCGTCAGTCGGATTGGCCCCGATGACCATGATGACATCGGCTTTCATCACTGAATCGAAAGTCTGGGTGCCGGCGGACTCGCCCAGCGTCTGCTTGAGGCCATAGCCGGTGGGCGAGTGGCAAACACGGGCGCAGGTATCGACGTTGTTGTTGCCGAAAGCCGCACGTACCAGCTTTTGCACCAAGTAGGTTTCTTCGTTAGTACAGCGCGAAGAGGTGATGCCGCCGACAGAGTCCTTGCCGTATTTGGCCTGGATGCCTTTGAGGCGGGCTGCGGCATATTCCACCGCTTCTTCCCAGCTTACTTCTTTCCACGGATCGGTGATCTTCTCGCGGATCATGGGCTTGGTGATTCTGTCCGCATGGGTGGCGTAACCCCAGGCAAAACGTCCCTTGACGCAGCTATGGCCATGGTTGGCGTGGCCGTCCTTGTTGGGCGTCATGTTGACCACCTGGCTGCCCTTCATTTCGGCTTTGAACGAGCAACCTACGCCGCAATAAGCACAGGTGGTGACGACGCTGTGATCAGCCTGGCCGTGCAGTGTGACTGACTTTTCCATCAGTGTCGCGGTGGGGCAGGCTTGTACGCAGGCGCCGCAGGAGACGCACTCGGAGTCCATGAATGAGCCCATTTGCCCGGGTGATACGCGCGATTCAAAACCGCGGCTGTGTATGGTCAGCGCAAAAGTACCCTGTGTTTCTTCGCAGGCACGCACGCAGCGGCTGCATACGATGCACTTGCTGGGGTCGTAGCTGAAGTAAGGGTTGGATTCGTCCTTGGTATCCTTGAGGTGGTTTTCGCCAACATAGCCGTAGCGTACTTCGCGCAAGCCTACCGCACCGGCCATATCCTGCAGCTCGCAATTGCCGTTGGCGGAGCAAGTCAGGCAGTCGAGCGGGTGGTCGGAAATGTAAAGTTCCATCACGCCGCGACGAATGTCCGCCAGCTTGGGCGTTTGCGTGCTCACTTTCATGCCCTGGTCGGCCAAGGTCGTGCATGATGCCGGATAGCCGCGCCGGCCTTCGATTTCCACCAGACACAAACGGCAGGAGCCGAACGGCTCCAGGCTGTCGGTTGCACACAGCTTTGGAACCTGTACTCCCGCCTCGGCAGCGGCACGCATCAGCGATGTACCTTGCGGTACGCTCACCTCAATGCCGTCGATCTCCAGCGTGACCAGTTTTTCTGAAACTCTTGCCGGGGTGCCGTAGTCGGTATCGCACCCGCCACTACCACATTGACATGCCATGATCGTTCTCCTTATGCAGCCTGCTGCGTTTTTTGCAGGCCGAAATCTTCCGGGAAATGGTTGAGTGCCGACAGCACCGGGTAAGGCGTCATGCCCCCAAGCGCGCACAGCGAGCCGTTGAGCATGGTGTCGTTGAGATCGCGCAGGAGCGCAATGTTGGCGACGCGCTCATGGTTGGCGATGATCTTGTCTATCACTTCTACGCCGCGTATCGAGCCGATGCGGCAAGGCGTGCATTTGCCGCAGGACTCGATGGCACAGAATTCCATGGCATAACGCGCCATGTGCGCCATGTCCACGGTGTCGTCAAAGGCCACGATACCGCCGTGGCCAAGCACGGCCCAGATGTTGGTAAAGGCTTCATAATCGAGTGGGGTGTCAAATTGCGATTCCGGCAAATAGGCGCCAAGCGGCCCACCCACTTGCACTGCGCGGATGGGCTTGCCGCTGGCCGAACCGCCGCCGTAGTCGTACAACAGTTCGCGCAGCGTGACGCCGAAGGCTTTTTCCACCAGGCCGCATTGTTTGAGGTTGCCCGCCAACTGGATAGGCAGTGTGCCGCGCGAACGACCCATGCCGTAGTTGCGGTAGAACTCGCCGCCCTTGTCCAGAATGATGGGCACCGAGGCCAGCGAAATGACGTTGTTGATGATGGTTGGCTTGCCGAACAGGCCTTCGATCGCCGGTAGCGGTGGCTTGAAGCGCACGATGCCGCGCTTGCCTTCCAGGCTTTCCAGCAGCGAGGTTTCTTCGCCGCAAACGTAAGCCCCTGCGCCGCGCCGGGCTTCCAGGTGAAAGCTCTTGTTGCTGCCCAGGATGTCTTTGCCCAGGTAGTTATTTGCCGTTGCCACGGCTATGGCTTCATTCAGCACCTGCATGGCATGTGGATATTCCGAACGCAGGTAGATGTAACCTTGTGTCGCACCTACAGCGATGCCGGCGATGGTCATGCCTTCGATCAGGACGAAAGGGTCGCCTTCCATAATCATGCGGTCGGAGTAAGTGCCGGAATCGCCTTCGTCGGCGTTGCAGACGATGTATTTTTGGTCGGCAGCGGTATTGAGTACAGTTTTCCACTTGATGCCGGTAGGGAACGCCGCACCGCCGCGCCCACGCAGGCCGGAATCAGTGACTTCCTCGATGATGGCTGTGCCGTTCATATCTAGGGCGCGTTTCAGGCCGCGATAGCCGTCGTGTGCGAGGTAATCCAGTATGGAAACAGGGTCGGTAATACCGACGCGCGCGAAGGTCAGGCGCTCCTGATTTTTCAGAAAAGGGATTTTTTCAGTCAATCCTAGGCGCAGGTGGTGTTCGCCGCCGTAGAGAAAATTGTTTTCAAACAGGCTTGGCACATCTTGCGGCTGTACCGGGCCATAGGCAATGCGGCCCGTGGGCGTGGATATTTCGACCATAGTCTCCAGCCAGAACATGCCGCGCGAACCGTTGCGGATGATTTCGATGCGAGCACCTCGCCTGCCAGACTCCGCGGCGATGGTTATGGCAACCTGATCGGCTCCCAGCGAAAGTACGCTGGAATCACGCGGCACGTAAACCTTGATGCTCATTGCTTCCCCTTTCTGAACTGATTGAGCAACTGTTCAAGCCTATCAGGAGTAACCCGACCATGAACTTCGTCATCGATCATTACAGCAGGTGAACAAGCGCAGTTTCCCAGGCAATAAATCGGTTCCAGCGAAAATTCCTGGTCGGCCGTGGTTTCGTGGAGACTGACGTCTAGGATGGATTTGGCGCGCTCGGTCAGCGCTCTACTGCCCATGGCTTGACAGGACTCAGCTTGGCATATCTGGAGGGTGTGACGGCCCGGCGGAGTTTGGCGGAAATAATGATAGAAGCTGACAACACCATGCACCTCTGCACGTGACAGGTTGAGTTCGCTGGCAATGACCGAGACAGCCTCGGGAGGAATGTAGCCGATATTGTCCTGAATGCCGTGCAAAATCGGCAGCAGCGCCCCTGGCTTATTCCTGTTGCTCGTGATCGCCGCTTCGATCACCTTCTTGCTCCTGTCTGGCAGGGTCATGATTTCCTCATTGTGATGTGGCATTCTTTATATCTGGCCATATATATCAAATCAGTGCTGTCCGGTTAAAGTGCTAAAAATTGCGCCTATATCAAGCATTGGCGCGGCCTATAGAACGATTTATTTTGGTGGCACCTTGAAATTAAAAC
>Ga0208566_1000058_pt1 | contig 79854 bp, 87 predicted proteins | sample PL_2010_150m_FD_184159 | JGI IMG/M metagenome (GOLD analysis project Ga0208566, IMG submission 184159) | Freshwater microbial communities from Powell Lake, British Columbia, Canada to study Microbial Dark Matter (Phase II) - PL_2010_150m... | ecosystem: Environmental > Aquatic > Freshwater >...
GAGCTTTTCTGGGGAAATGAAAAGGCCCCAAGCGTGTGCTTGGGGAAATGAAAAGGCCCCGAGCTTTTCTGGGGAAATGAAAAGGCCCCGAGCTTTCCTGGGGAAATGAAAAGGCCCCGAGCTTTCGCTCGGGGCCCTACATATAGTTCTGAAAACTATTGGTTACTTACCAGCGTCAAAGTTCTCGCCGAGTGCGTTACCCATGTTGCCGTCACAACCGTAAACCTTCTTCATCTTCGGTCCAATGCCTTGCTCCACCATGGTGCGCAAGATACGTGAGCCTTCGTCGAAAGTTACGAGCATGATTGCGTCTGGGTTAGCAGCAACAACTTCAGCTACTTCAGCATCAAACGAAACTGCAGCTGGATCGTAGATCTTGGTGCCGAGGACGGAAACGCCCGCTGCTTCAAGATTCTTGGCGATCGATGCTGCAAGTCCTGTGCCGTATGCATCGTCGAGAGCCAAGATGTACACCGAAGCGTTGCCATCTCCTGCAATCAAACCTGCAAGCACCGCACCCTGAAGGGTGTCTGGTGGTGCGTTACGGAAGTACAACGCACTGTCGGCGTATGTCGACAATGCATCTGATGTGTTTGCTGGGCTGAACTGAACAACGCCTGCCTGGGTGATCTTGTCGATCACTTTCAACGAAACGCCGGACGATGCTGCACCAATAATGGCGTCAACATTCTCGCTCAAGAGACGGTCAACCGTGGTTGATGCCGTGTCAGTTGAGTTGTCACCAGAGTCGCCTTGGCTATAAAGAACTTCTTTACCAAGTACGCCACCGGCTGCATTGATCAAGCTCAATGCGTATTCAACGCCTGCGAATTCTGGAGCACCAAGGAATGCAAGGTTGCCAGTTTCTGGAAGCATCGTTCCGATTTTCAACTGTCCATCGCCCTTACGGGTAACGGTTGTCTTCTGTGCATCAACATAGTCTGACTCTGGAGCAGATGCCGGAATGAATGTGGCATTTGCGTAGTCAAAGCGGTTCGTTGCATCAAAAGTCAAAACGCCGTAGGAAGCCTCGATTGGCTCGCCGTTGCCGTTCATCGTGTTTGGACCAGAAGCGCCGTCGTAGTCAATGTCTGTTCCTGCTTGAACAAGAGCGACACAAGCTTCGAAAGTTGTGCACTTCTCGCCGTCACGTGAAACAGTAATGATCGAGTCAGCAAGTGCGCTGCCATCGGTCTTTGCTGCTTCTGCTGCAAGAGCGATCAACATCACAGCGTCGAATGCTTCTGCTGTGTACGAGTAGTCAACGAGTGCTTCGTTGCCTGCTGCAGTCCAGTAAGCGTTGACGCCATCTTTGAACTCTGCGGAAAGCTCTACGAGTGGCATTGTGCCCTTCATGCCTTCCAAGTCGCCACCAGCGGCCGGAGCCTCTGCTGCAACCGTGGTGTCTGTCGCTGCTTCATCGCTACTGCCACAGGAAACAGCAACAAAGCTGAGACCTACAACAAGAGCACCGAAGCGCTTCATGTTTGATTTCTTCATGTGTTTTTCTCCCCCTAAAAGCCGGTAGGCGGGGTGCCTGCCTGGGTTAGGAATTCCAAGCCTACGGGGATATCAATAGCCAAACAAGGTTCAATCGGTGAATCAAACCAGCGAAATTGGTCCAGCAGCCTTCCTGAGCCGATCGGAAATTGCCATACCGAGTCCTCTTGGTGCGGGGATGATGGCAACAACTGCCTCGATTTGGTCTCTATCTGCCTGACGCATTTGGCTAAACAGTGTTGCTGCGTACACCGGAAGGTTCGATGACCCATGTATCAGTCGCACCCGTTTTCCTGCAGATTTCAGTTCACTCACCAGTGTGGTTGCATGCTCTATGTCGTATGCAAGGACTACCTGACACAACGGTTGATAGTGGGTTTCAAGCATTCCACTGGCGCGAGTGAGTCCATCATGAAGTTGTAACGAGTAACCGAGAATCGACTCAATGTCTTCAACCGGGATACCACCAGGTCGCAACAGTTGGGGAGGCGAAACGGTGAAATCGACAATGGTTGACTCAACGCCAATCGAACAAGCGCCATCATCGACAATGAGGTCGACATCGTGTCCCAAATCATCACAGACATGTTGAGCAGTTGTTGGACTCACTTTTCCAAATCGATTGGCCGATGGGGCTGCTATCGGCGCTTCGAGTTTGCCAATTAGCGCCCGTGTAAATTCATTTGACGGCACCCGAATGCCAACCGTCGCGCGTCCACCCGTAACTGAAAGTGGAACGTTGGTGGTACGCGAGAGCAACAATGTCAGTGGTCCTGGCCAGCATGAGCGTGCGAGTTTGAGCGCATCGAGAGGTACTTCTTGTGCAACGAATCGCAAATCAGACTCGTCGGCAATATGCACAATGAGCGGATGGTCGCTGGGTCGTGCCTTGACTGAAAATACTTTGGCAATCGCGGTCTCGTTATCAAGAGCAGCACCGAGCCCGTAGACAGTTTCTGTTGGCACAGCCACTATGCCTCCGCCGCGAAGAGTTTGTACCGCGATGTTGATACTTCCACTGGCAGATGCAAGCACAATATTGCACGGTGTGGCTGGGTTTGTTGAAGAAATCATCTCCTCTGCACTGTACAAAGTTGGCCGAATGAGTACGCGCAATGCAGTAGCATTACTTGGCTCTACAGGCCAGATCAGGAGACAGGCGCAGATGCGATTTCTGAATGATGCACCGACATTTGACTTGACGTATAACGACGTCTTCATGGTGCCAAGTTTGTCCAATGTGCAGTCGCGACAAAGCGTCGATTTGAGTACTCCAGACGGATTGGGAACGACTATTCCTGTGGTTGTTTCGAACATGACAGCAATTGCCGGTCGGCGTATGGCCGAGACCGTGGCTCGCCGAGGAGGACTAGTCGTTCTTCCCCAAGACATACCACTCGATGTTGTGCAGACAGTTGTTGAATTTGTCAAGTCCCGACACAAGGTATTTGAAACACCAATCACAATGCCAGGCGATGGAACAGTTGGTGAAGCTTTGAGTCTGATTCACAAACGAGCGCACGGTGCAGTGATCGTGATGGATGACGATGGTCGACCAGCCGGAATCTTTACCGAACATGATGCGACAGGTTTTGATCGCTTCAGTCAACTGCACACATCGATGAGCCGCGACATCATCTCGCTCAAGTCATCGCAAAGTCCAGAAGGCATGTTTAATGAGATGACCGAATTGCGCATCACGTTTGCACCCGTTGTCGATGACGACGGTCGTCTTGTCGGTTGCGTCACTCGCAAAGGCGCATTGCGCTCAACCATCTATCAACCGGCACTCGACAAGCAAGGGCGTCTCATGATTGGAGTCGCCGTAGGAATTAACAGCGAGCCTGCTCAGCGAGCAAAAGCCCTTGGTGCAATGGGTGTTGATGTGTTGGTCGTCGATACCGCGCACGGCCACCAGGAGCGAATGCTGTCAGTTGTCTCAGAGGTACGTCAGGCCGTTGGCTCGCTGCCAGTGGTGGCCGGCAACGTTGTCACCAAAGATGGCACGCGTCAATTGATTGAAGCAGGTGCCGATGTGATCAAGGTCGGCGTAGGTCCAGGCGCGATGTGCACCACCCGCATGATGACGGGTGTGGGGCGACCTCAATTCTCTGCGGTTCTCGAGTGTTCTGCAGAGTCTTCGCGACTTGGCAAACACATTTGGGCTGATGGCGGTGTGCGCTATCCACGCGATGTTGCGTTGGGTCTTGCTGCAGGAGCATCAAATGTCATGTTCGGTTCGTTATTGGCAGGTACATACGAAAGCGCAGCCGACACCCTTCGCGACTCTGACGGGCGATTGTTCAAGGAAAGTTTCGGAATGGCTTCAAATAGGGCCGTACGCAATCGCACGCGCAGCGAAACTGCCCTCGATCGGGCAAAAAAGGAATTGTTCGAAGAGGGCATTAGCACCTCACGCATGTATCTCGATCCTGAGCGTCCAAGCGTTGAGGACATCATCGACCAGATTGTTGCTGGTGTTCGATCGTCGTGCACGTATGCCGGAGCCAAAACGATTCCGGAGTTTGCAGATCGCGCAGTGGTGGGAATACAGAGTGCATCGGGGTACGAAGAAGGCCGTCCGCGGGACACAAGTTGGTGATACCAGCAAGTGTCAATGTGGTGGCCATTGACGGGCCAGCAGGAGCAGGTAAGTCCACTATTGCCCGCGAACTCTCTCGAGTGTTGAAACTTCCATATCTCGACACTGGCGCAATGTATCGAGGCATCACTTGTGCAGCATTGCGCCTTGGCATCGATGTACACGATGTTGATGCTGTTGCCAAACTTGCTTCGACCACGATCCTAGAAATTACTGATGATGCACTTGTCGTAGATGGGGTAGATGCCACAAGCGACATCAGGGGAGACTCGGTTACTCGCGCCGTAAGTGCGGTTGCTGCAAACTCGATCGTGCGCTCAGAACTGCGCGAACGCCAAAGAAAATGGGTGGCAATTCGAGGGGGAGGAGTTGTCGAGGGTCGCGACATCGCAACGGTTGTTTTTCCGGACGCACGACTGAAGGTTTTTTTGACTGCGAGTCCTTTTGTTCGAGCGCAACGCCGTGTTGCTCAAATGGGTGGAGACGTCAGCCAAATTGAACACGATATTGCTGAGCGAGATCACAAGGACTCAACTCGTAGCGATAGTCCATTGCGCGAGTCGGAAAATGCAATTGTTGTAGACACGAGCAATAGAACAATTGATGATGTGGTCAACGAGATTGCGATCGCTTTTCATGGCTGAAGTAACCACCAAACTGGCGGGTCAATCAATTGCAAACAAGTTGTTTTACGCAGTGATTCGATTTATTGTCGTTGCTATTTGTCGTGTGTATCTGCGTCTGACAGTTGTGGATGCTCACAAGATTCCTCGAACAGGAACATTTATATTGGCCCCGAGTCATCGATCAACAGTTGACATTCCTGTTGCCTCGGCAACGACAAGACGACGATTGTTGTATATGGGCAAGGATTCAATGTGGAAGTTCAAACCAATTGGTGTTTTGCTTTCGGCACTTGGAAGCTTTCCCGTGACACGCGGTTCAGCCGACCTTGAGGCTCTGAAACGCTGCATCGCTGTGCTCGACCGCGGAGATCCGCTCGTTCTCTTTCCAGAGGGCACACGACATCGTGGACGTATCATCGAACCGCTTTTTGATGGAGCAGCCTTTATCGCTTATAAAACCGGTGTACCGCTGATCCCGGTTGGAATTGCGGGCTCAGAAGAAATCTGGCCACCCGGATCCAAGTTTCCGCGCCCAAAGAAGTGCATTGCCGTTGTTGGCGATGCAATTTACCCGAAACCCCTCAATGGTGCTCGCGCATCTCGCGAGATGATGAGCGAACTTACGGTTCAGTTGCAATCTGAATTACAAAAGGTTTTTGACGAAGCATTTCGCTTGCTCGATTAGCGAACAAAGTATGCAGATAATACATCGCGCAAGAAGAGCGGGTCCTGTGCGCCACAAACTTCACGGGCGGAGTGCATTGAGAGTTGGGCAATTCCTACATCGATGGTGTCGATGCCAAGTCGTGTCGATGTGATTGGCCCGATGGTCGTGCCACACGAGATGTTGTTGCGTGAAGCGAAATGCTGAACCGGCACCTTGGTGCTAGTGCATGCATCAAGAAATGGTGCGATCGAGTGTGCTCCAGTGGCATACCGTTGGCTCACGTTTGACTTCATCACGATGCCTCCGTTGATTAATGGAGCGTGATTTGCATCATGACGATCTGGGTAATTTGGGTGGATGGCATGTGCATTGTCGGCCGAGATGCAGTGAGATTTTGCTAACGCTGCGATGAAATCTTGGCGAGAGCCTCCATTTGCAATACACAGTCGCTCGAGTACATGTTCGAGCAATGGTCCTTGCGCACCAGTTGTCGACGACGAGCCAACTTCTTCGTGGTCAAATAGCGCAACAACACTTGGGGCCGAGCCATCGCGACTGTCAATCAATGCCGACATTGCTGCCCAACACGAAACTTGATTGTCAATGCGGGCAGATGCCAAGAGTTGTTTGTCAATGCCGATCAATGCCGCAGATTGTGAATCAAAAAGCTGAGACGAGCTTGCGACAATTTGTGATGGTCGCACGTTACAAAGATCCGCCAGCCAATCGTCGTACGACATAACCGAATCTGCGACACTCCACACAGCATTGAGGTGTTGATGTTTGTCCAGAATGAGACCCTTTTCATTGACATCTCGATCGAGGTGAATTGCAAGTTGAGATATGCGCGCAACCGCACTTTGTGTCGCGAACAGTCTTGTCGAATTGTCTGCCAAGACCACATGCCCTGCGATTCCAAGATCGCGATCGAGCCATGAATTGAGGAGAGGACCTCCGTAGATCTCTACGCCGAGCAAATTATTGTTTCCGGAACGTTTATCGGGTTGCGGCTTGATGTGGAGTCCAGGTGAATCGGTGTGTGCTCCAACAATACGAAAGCCGAGTTTGCATCCCTGCGCAGGTGAATTCCAGGCAACGATTGCTCCACCGCGAGTTACAAAACCTCTGGATACCCCTAAATCTTGTGATGTTGTGCAATCGGAAAAACCTGCTTCAACAAGCTTGTTACGCCACCATTCGACAACGTGGTGTGGTGTCGGAGAACTGTCGAGTTGTTCGAGCAGAGAATCGAGAGATGTTTTGCTGCTCATCCTTCAGATGGTAGCGAAGGGATCTTGACGCGCACATTCTGGCCAAGCAGGGTGCAGGTTTCTTGAATGGGAGAACCAGTAGATGCCTGTGCGGTAACCACTTCTATGCAGGCATTGAGGCTGTCGCGTTGCGTGAAACCGATGTATCCAACAAGACAGCACACAGCAATGAGCAACAACTTTGTGACGAGCGACGAGGCAAACTTCAGGACAATTAGCAACGCAATCACCGAGGCGACGACTGCGCCACCGGATAAGTTTCTTGCGAAGTCGGCGTTGAGGTTAAAAAAATTCATTTCTCTATTCTGTCACGGACTCGTGCGTAGGCTGAGCATATGAGTGCACATGTAAATCTTTCAGGTGTTGGTCCGGCAGATATGTACTTGCCACCCGTAAATTTGAAGTTGACCGATGCCTTAGACGAAGCACTGAAGCGACCCGATAGAGAACGACGCGAGGCTGTTTCAAAATTTGTGGCAATAAACCCAACATCTCTTGAAGGTTGGTCGTGGATGGGTGCACTTGGACGAGACACCATCGACTCATACATGGCGTATCGAGTTGGTTACCACCGCGGACTTGATGCATTACGCCGAAACGGTTGGAAGGGTTCTGGCTATGTTCGTTGGTCGCATATTCCAAACCGAGGATTTCTGCGCTGCTTGGATGGCTTGGCCAAATGTTCGCGGCAGATTAACGATGTTGAAGAAGCCGAGCGTTGCGAGCAATTTTTATTGCAGTTAGATCCCAGCCACAAGTTCTAATATAAATCTGTGTCTTCATCACTGAGTTGCTTTGTATTGGCTGGTGGCAAAAGCACAAGATTTGGTTCTAGTAAATCGATCGCAAACATAGACGGCATGCCGATGGCCCGCGTTGTTGCAAACAATATATTTGTTGCAACAAATGTGATGCCGCAATTGCTCGGAGCAGATGAAGCAACCGCACTTGCACTAGATCTAGTCACTGTGTCTGGCCCAAGAGAGGGCAATGGTCCTCTTGGCGCAATTATCGATGCACTCGAACTGTCGAAGAGCGAAATGGTGCTCTTTGCCCCGAATGACACACCGTACTTTTCGAGTTCTGATTTTCGACTCCTGATGTCGATACTTGACACAACAAAAACCGATATTGCGGTGGCAATCGATGAACAGGAAGTGACGAGTTACCACTGGTTGTTAAGCGCGTGGCGCACGGCTTTATGCCTCCAACACCTGAGTGAGCAGTACTCAAACGGTGTGAGGTCGGTACATGAGGCAGTAGTCGGTCTCACTGTCTCGACTCTTGCTTGTAGCTCATCAGTATTGCGAAATATCAATCGTGTTTCAGACATGATCCCCGAGGGTACGATTTAGAACCATTATGAATGTCCAATTTGTCTTGAAAGGCTTCTGAGTGTCAGTACGAGAGATCACAGTTCAAGAACTCAAAACTGCACTTGATGCAGGTGCCTCAGTAGTAGATGTTCGTGAGGCAAGCGAGTACGAAGAGGGCCATGTGCCGTCTGCGCAGTTCATTCCTCTGGGCACGATTGCCGACAACATTGACGTTTTCAGATCAAACCACGATGTGTACGTTGTTTGTCATTCCGGGGGCAGAAGTATGCGTGCTTGCGAGTTTTTGCACGAACAGGGCATCACCAATGTTGTCAATGTCATTGGTGGAACTTCTGGATGGATTGCGGTTGGCAACACTGTCAATTTAGGCACAAACCCGTAAGCACATGAACTGAATTTTCGAGATTTTTTTGAACCACATCACTGAATTTATTGTATGAACATCACGTGGATTGACGAAGACGAAGCACTCACACAAATGCTCGATGTTCTTGTCGGCTGTGATCGATATGCCCTTGATACCGAATTTCATCGGGAGCGCACCTACTATCCACAGCTTGCATTGATTCAGATCAAGTTTGATAAAAGGATTTATCTTGTAGACCCCACTTGTGTTGATCTGACGTTGTTTAGCGACCTTTTTGCATCTGATTCGCTTTGTGTGCTGCATGCCGCCCAACAAGATTTGGAAGTGCTCAACCACGCATGCGGATCGGCGCCAAAACGCATCTTCGACACGCAAATTGCAGCGGGATTTGTTGGCATGTCAACGCCATCTCTCTCGTCTCTGATATTGAGCGAACTCAAGATCAGCATTTCTAAAGGTGACCGTTTGACGGATTGGCTGAGGCGGCCTCTGACAACAGACCAGAAAACTTACGCTGCAACCGACGTAGAGCATTTATTCGAGATTCAAGACAAGCTCGAATCGCGACTTTCTGAATTGGACCGTTTGTCGTGGGTAGTTGAAGCGTGCGATGAGTTGCGTGTGCGACCTGCAGGCCCAGTCGACCCCGTAGATGCTTGGCTTCGAGTGAAGGAAGCTCGTGCGCTGAAGGGTCAAGCGCGAGGTGTCGCCCAAGCAGTGTGCGAGTGGCGTGAGCGCAAGGCAATGGGTGCCGATATTCCACCCCGACGAGTGCTGTCAGACATTGCGATTTTGGGAATCGCCCAGATCATGCCATCAACGACGGAAGATTTGTTGAAAGCAAGGGGAGTCGAACACAGGCAAATTGGCGGGGAAGTTGGACGTGAACTCTTGGCCGCAGTCGAGTTGGGAAAATCTGTTGTTGTTGCTCTGCCGCAAATTGAAAATGACGATGTCGATAAGGAACTCCGTCCGGCAGTTGGCCTGATCACCGCATGGATGAGTGAACTCGCAAGAACTCACCATATTGACGCGACCTTGCTTGGCACACGAAACGATATTTTGTCGTTGTTGCGCAAGTCACCTCAGGGTCGACTCAGCATTGGATGGCGCGCCGAGATGGTGGGCAAAGATATCGAGCGCATCCTGTCAGGTGAGGCAGGATTGAGTTTCAATGGTCACGGACGTTTGAGGCTTCTGCCAACCAATAATCCAACAATCTGAGCCAAATACCGCGTTTCCCAAGCCCCAACGGGCTAAGATTTACAGCGATGTTTATCCACTAAGTGGCTACCTCAGCGGTAGTCACCCGATCAAGGTTCGGAGCCCTACCGTGAAGAAGGGTCGTCACCGTCGCTTCGAAGAAGCGCGCAAGTTGAAGCAGTCCGGGCCTAGCGCCGCTGATCTCGGGCTGGGCGCACGCAGCAAGGAAGCCCAGACAGAAGAAGATCAATACGCAGCGATAGCCGAGAAATACGGTGTTCGTTTCGACGAAGATGAAGAAGAAAGCGAAGAGGGCGAAGAAAGCCAAAGTTAATCACGCTGAGCCTGCAGCGCCTGAAGATCCCCCCAAAAATAAGTCAAGAAAGACCATGACACAAACACCTGAGAAGTTGCGCAACATTGCGCTTGTAGCCCACGTTGACCACGGCAAGACCACGTTGCTCGACGCACTTTTGCGTTCTGCCGGCACTTTTGCAGCCCACTCCGCAATCATCGATCGCGTCATGGACAATGACGATCAAGAGCGCGAACGCGGAATCACCATTTTGGCAAAAGCCGCCCAGATCGAATGGAAGGGAACCAAGATCAACTTGGTTGACACTCCTGGTCACGCCGACTTTGGTGGAGAAGTAGAACGGGCGTTGGCCATGGTCGACGGAATTTTGCTTCTCGTTGACGCCGCAGAGGGCCCGCTTCCGCAAACTCGTTACGTATTGTCAAAGGCTCTTGCATTGGATCTTCCTGTCATCTTGGTCATCAACAAAGTTGATCGTCAAGATGCGCGTCCAGAAGAGGTTCTGCACGAAGTTGAACAGTTGTTCCTCGATCTCGCGCATGCAGACCATCACTTGTCGTTTCCTGTGTTTTCTGCCGTTGCACGAGACAGTCTTGCCATGGCAGGAATCGGTATGCCGGCCGCTGACGGCGACCTGTCGCCACTAATCGATGCCATCGTTGACCACATTCCTGCTCCACAGAATGACATGAATGCTCCATTGCAAGCCATGGTTACCAACTTGGATGCTTCTGACTATTTGGGACGTTTAGCAATCGGGCGAGTGATCTCTGGAGTAATGCGCAAAGGCGATCAGGTTTCGCTGTGCCAAAAGCCAACAGACGACAATCCTGCACCAGTACTCAAGCGCAAGCTCAGCGGCTTGATGGCATTTTCTGGCATCGACCGAGTGGAAGTTGCCGAAGTGATTGCAGGCGACTTGTTTATCATGAGCGGAATCGATGAAGTTGAAGTAGGCGACACGATTGCCTCGATTGACAATCCAGTTCCTCTGTTGCGTCTCGAAGTTGACGAGCCAGTATTGCGTATGAGTTTCGGTGTGAACACCTCTCCGTTTGCAGGCAAGGACGGCAAATACCTCACGAGTCGCCACTTGCGCGATCGCTTGCAAAAGGAAATTCTCGGCAACGTTTCGATCAAGATCGCAAACACCGAATCAACAGACGTCATGGAAGTCGCCGGTAGAGGTGAACTGCAGTTGGCAGTGTTGATCGAAAACATGCGACGTGAGGGATACGAATTGCAAGTGAGTCGCCCAGAGGTCATCACCAAAGAAGTGAATGGCAAGAAGCATGAGCCTCTCGAGTCGGGTACGTGTGACGTGCCAGACGAATATGTAGGCGCAGTGACTCAAGCCCTTGCACCTCGCAAGGGTCGTATTACTGACTTGCGACCTGGCGATGCCAATCGCACCATCGTCTATTTTGAAGCGCCATCACGTGGGCTCATCGGTTTTAGATCGTTGCTCCTCACCGTGACACGAGGAACAGCACTCTTGCATCAAAGCCTTGCAGGATGGATGCCGTGGGCAGGCGAGTTGCCACACCGTCTTGGTGGAGCAATGGTTTCAGATCGCATGGGTCCGGCAACCGCATACGCGCTTGACAACCTTGAACAGCGTGGAACATTGTGCATCTCACCTGGCGACGAATTGTATGAGGGCATGGTCGTTGGCGAGAATGCTCGCGAAGAAGAGATGGTCGTCAACGCTGTTCGTGCGAAAGAAAAGAACAACATTCGTACTCACAGCCACGACGAAGGCATCAAACTGGCCACGCCAGTCACGCATACCTTGGAAACCGCAATCGAATGGATCGCTGACGACGAGTTGGTGGAAGTTACACCGCTCAATGTACGCATTCGCAAGAAGTACCTCACGATCGAGGATCGTCGAAAGTACACCAAGAAAAACTCTAACTAGCGTTATTTTGCTTTTTTGCGAGTTGGGTTCTTGAGCGAAACCTGAGGATGTGGACGCGGCGTTGCTCGCTTTTCTTCCAGCAACTTGACAAGAGTCTTGTATGTCTTTGAACCGATGAGTTCTACGATTTCATCTTTGAGGTATTGATACACGGGGTCTTTGCCGACAAATGCCGCAGGGTCGTCTGTGCACCACCAATGGAATTCGATACCACCCTCGCCCCAATCGCGTCGCTTCCACTCACGAAGGTGTGAAATCACATGGCCATCGTCTTCGGTGTGTTCGTCGAGACGAAGTGGCACTTGCCAACAAACGTCTGGTTTCCAGTCCATCGGTCTCTCACCAATCTCGAGTGCAGCGATGTGAAACGCGCAGCCCATTCCACCTTCAAAACCCGGATCGTTATGAAAAATACATGCGTCATTGACTCGGCGAGTGGCGTCAGAACCATCACGGTTCTTGATCAGCCAACGATTGTTGGCACCCTTGGCATGCTTCTGCCAATGCTCTGGCTTGAGACGCTTTACCGACTTCTTGACCGTGGCAAGATCCTTCTTGTCGATGAAGTGAGCACCATAGCTGCAGCAGCCCTGTTGCAACTTGGTTGCATCGTCATCCAAGACGCCCTTGCAACCCGAACCATAAATGCACGACCAATTTGAGAGCATGAATGTGGAATCAATCATCCACGTTTGATCGGCATCTGGGTCGGTAAAACTTATCCACTCGTGAAGTTCTTCGGGTCTTGACATAGGTTGAGACGCTAGACGATAGAAGTGGCGATAATGCGTTATTCAGAAACAAAAATATGAATACTCTTGAGCGCTTTCAGTGAAGGACGATGTATCAAGCTCATCAATGTCATACTTGATGTATGCCAACTTCACAGGACGAAGCAATCAACGACATTGTCTCCAGACTTGAATCCATCTCTGAAGAGATTGCTGACAAGGCTCTCGATGCACTCAAATCAGCGCATCGAGAGGGAGCGTCCAAGCGTCCAGAAACCGAACGACAACTGACTCAGGCGCGCCGAGCCATTGAGAAAGCAATTGGTGTGCTTACGCGTCTTGATTGACATAGTTGATGAGGCTGCGCAACCCGCCAGCATCACTTCGTTCTGGATCAAACCGAATGCGAAACTTATCCAATTGGTCATTGTCTGACTTTTCCGCCGCGTGCGGTCCTACCAATTCAAACAATCCAGATCGGCAAATGTGAGCGAATTTGCTATTGATTTCGTCCAGCAGGCGAGGAGAAGGTTCGTTCTTCAGGCGCATGATGAGATGCTTGCCAATAAAACGGATCGAATGATAGTTGCGATAGAAGTCATTAATTTCGTTCGTCGCATCGGTAATGGTGTCACACACTCGGTAGAGAGCAAGGTCTGCAGGTGACACAAGGTTTCGCGTGAGCAATTGCGTGCGTATGAGATCGTCTACTGAGTGCCAAAATCGGTCGCCTGGTAGGTCGAGTAACACAATCGGTACTGGCACACCTTTGCCGGTTTGCGTGAGTGTGAGCAGTTCAAACGTCTCATCAAGTGTTCCAAAACCGCCAGGTAGACACAAAAATGCGTGTGACTCTTTGACAAGCATCAACTTGCGCGTGAAGAAGTAACGCATTGACACATATTTTTCGTCGCCGGCGATTATTGAATTAGCCGAAGACTCAAAAGGCAAGCGTATGGATACACCGATTGATTGCTCTCGACCAGCGCCCTCCATCCCGGCTTCCATGATTCCTGGTCCGGCACCCGTCACGACCATCCAACCCTGATCCGCAAGATTCTTGGCAACATGTTGCGTATGCAAATAGAGCGGATCATCCTTTTTGGTACGAGCCGAGCCAAAGATCGTGACCTTGGATCGTTGTGTGAATGGCTGAAACATCGCAAATGCTTCGCGCATTTCTTTGAGTGCAGACGACGCAATCTTCATGTCGAGAGTGGAAGTTCGATCAGAACCAAGCTCAATACTGGTCTTGATCAACTGAGTTACATATTCAGTGTCGTGCGTCGGTCCAAACTCGCCAACGAGGTCGGCGATTGCTTTGTTGAGATCCATCATTGACTTCATGTGCGAAGTGCGAGGTCCTTTACTGCGAGAGCATCAATCAGTTCACTAAAACTCTGCTGAAACGATGCAACACCTTCTCGTTCAAGTTGCGAGGCAACGTCAGCAACATCAATCCCGATGTCGCCAAGTGCGCTCCAGCGAGTGTGCGCTAAGTCGACGTCTTTATCAATGGTGATTTCTGGCGTGCCGTGATCGCTAAACGCCATCATCGTGGCATCGGGGAGCGTGTTGACAGTATGAGGACCGATCAATTGATCGACGTACAAGGTGTCAGGGTATGCAGGATTTTTCGTTGAAGTGGAAGCCCACAGGGGTCTTTGCACACGAGCACCTCGTTGAACAAGTGCAGACCACCTCGGCCCAGAAAATGTGCGTTCAAAAAGTTGGTAGGCAAGTTTGGCCTGAGATACCGCTGCAGTGCCGCACAGATCAGTTGCTGCTTGAGATCCAACAGCGTGAAGTCGACGGTCTATTTCGGAATCGACACGAGAGATGAAAAAACTCGCAACGCTTGCGACTCTATCCAATGATCCCTTTGACTTGGCGGCCAATATTTCGAGACCATCGATATACGCATCCATCACAGCTTGATAACGCTCAAGACTAAAAATCAGAGTGACATTGACATTTCGACCCTCGCTGATCATGGTGCGAATGACCGGAATTCCTTCTACGGTTGCAGGAATCTTGATCATGACGTTTTTTCTTGCAACACGCTCGTCGAGGAGGCGTGCAGCAGTCTGCGTTGCATCTGTGTTGTGTGCCAGATTGGGGTCGACTTCAACGCTCACGAAGCCATCCGAGCGGTTTGAGTATTCATAGAGCGACTCAAAAATGTCGAGTGCGTCTTGAATATCTTTGACCACGAGTTGCCAATAGCTGTCAATTGGTTGCATGCCTTGCAAAACGAGCGACCGAAATTGTTCGTCATAGTCGACTGAACCCTGAATGGCTTTTTGGAATATTGTGGGATTTGAGGTAAGTCCACGTATTCCTGTGTCGAGAATATCGAGCAGCTTGCCAGATGTGATGAAATCACGCTTGAGATTGTCGAGCCACGGGCTCTGTCCGCATTCGTCAAAGAGCCGCACAAGGCGAGATGTTGTCATCAGCTCTGCTTATCAGATGCGATGAGTCGCACTGCACGATCAACGACATGTTGCAAATTGATACCGAGATTGTTCATCACCACACTGCCTGGAGCACTTGCCCCAAACCGATCGATGCCAATCGATTCATCAGCATATTTTGCCCAACCAAATGTGCTTCCTGCTTCAACAGACAGCACAGGAATTGATTTTGGAAAGACTGTTGACTTGAATGCTTCAGGCATTTGCTCAAACCGATCCCACGACGGCATGCTCACGACTTGACATGAGTGCCCAGATTCTTCAAGTGCGATCGCCGCTTGGATGCACAGAGAAACCTCACTACCGGTACCTACAAGTACAACTTCTGGTCTTGATGTGGACGACCGAATGACACCAGCCCCTGTTGCTATTGCCGATCCATCCGTGGATATTGGGAGCGACTGTCGGCTCAGAATGAGTGCCGTCGGACCATTGTGGTCGGCGGCATCGCGCCATGCATGGGCTGTTTCGTTTGAATCTGCCGGACGCACAACGTGTAGATCGGGAATGATTCGCAACGACGCGAGATGTTCGATTGGTTGATGTGTCGGACCATCCTCGCCAACCCCAACCGAGTCGTGCGAGAAAACGAAGACAACTTTTGCTTTTGAAAGAGCGGCAAGTCGAATCGCAGGTCTCATGTAGTCGGCAAAGACGAAAAATGTTCCACCAACTGGCAGCACTCCGCCGTGAAGAGCCATCCCCACCATCGCTGCACCCATAGCGTGCTCGCGAATTCCAAAATAGATTTGTTGCCCCTGCGGATTTTGCAATGACTGAGCGCTCATCGCACCGACTTTGACTCCAGTGTTTCCTGTGAGATCTGCAGATCCGAGCATGAGACCTGGAAGATCCACCATGCTCGCGGCAATTGCCTGAGGCATTGCTTGTCGCGTGGCAAGATTTGAATCTGGCGCGAATGTTGGCATGTCCGACGTCCAGTGAGCACTCGATTGTGGATTCCAGCACAACTCAAAGAGTTCATTGCTTTGTGTCGCTGCGTAGTTTGTGACCAGGGGTGCACAACGACTGCTCGCATGGTTGCGCGAGGCTTCGACAACGTTGGATGGCGCCCAGAATGGTTCGTTGGGCATGCCGAGAACTGTCTTTGTGCGTTCAACGTGTTCGGCAAGAAATGGATTGCCGTGGGCTTCATGGCTGTCGGTGAAGTCGGGGGAGGGAAAACCAATATGCGTTTGCAATACACACAGTGTTGGAGAGCCACGATGACTCTTGGCCTTATTGATTGCTGCTTCGAGAGCGTCTAGATCATCACCAATCTCACCGAGCTGCAACACATTCCAGCCATACGAAGTAAATCGGGCGACTACATCGTCCGAGCAAGTGAGTGTTGTGCTTCCGTCGATAGTTATCTTGTTGTCGTCATAGATACAGATCAAGCGGTCGAGTGCGAGGTGCCCAGCCAATGATGCAGCTTCATGGCTGATGCCTTCCATCAAACATCCGTCACCCGCAATCACGTAGGTGTGGTGATCCATCAAAGATTCACCAAAACGAGCTCGTAGATTGCGCTCTGCGATTGCCATTCCTACGGCATTGGCAAAGCCCTGACCGAGCGGACCGGTTGTGACCTCGACACCTGGGGTGTGGCCTGCTTCTGGATGACCAGGAGTCTGGGAGTCAAATTGTCGAAATGATTGGAGATCTGCAATCTCTAATCCATAGCCGTTGAGAAACAACATCGCATATTGCAGTATCGATGCGTGACCCGCCGAGAGAATAAAACGGTCACGATTGCGCCACAGTGGGTGGTGCGGTGAATGATTCATGATTCGCGAATACAAAACATGTGCAAGTGGAGCCAGCGCCATAGCGGTTCCCTGATGGCCACTCTTTGCTTTGAGCGGTGCGTCCATTGCGATGCCGCGAGCAATGGCAATGATCTGGCGGTCTAGTTCGGGAGCAAGGCGGGGCAAAGTATTCACGGCGGCGACTGTAGTTGCTCTCAGCCGACCGGAGGCAGCAATGTAAGGGGCACGATATGCCAAGGCTCTTGATCGACACGACAATGGGCAAAAATAGGACCGTATTTGAGTAGTTCCAATTCGCCACGGACAAGTCGATAGGTGAATTTTCCGGGTTCAACAGTAAACGGACTGACGTTGCGGGCGAGTTGAGTCGCATCACCGCTAAAACCGTCTCTGAAAATGACTTCAAAGACACCAGAACCCTTTTCTTCAGGCTGACAGTAAATCAAAGCCATCAGGTGGGGTTCGATGGTCACGGGTACTGCGCTCGGGGCTGCCAGAGAGAAAAAGACGCCGGTCACATCAATACGTGTTGACGGGCCAGGTGCTTGTCTCATCTCAAACGTGTCAATAAATAAAGCCGAGACGATGTGCACGACGCGATGTTAGTCGCTGCTGTTTGAGTGGTGGATCCCATTGCTGATTGTTGTGGTCACTTCAAGATTCGTCGACAGCAACACAAGGTCGGCTCGCTTACCAAGTGCTATCTGCCCGCGATCGTGCAACCCTAAAGCAATGGCAGGGTTGAAAGAGGCTGCGTTGAGTGCCTCAACAAGTGGCACCGAGCAACTCGTGACGGCGTTACGAATTGCTCTGTCCATAGTGAGCACACTGCCTGCAAGTGTGCCGTCTTCGAGTCGGGGAGCAGTAGCGCCCTCACTTCGTACTGAATCAGTAACCAATATCATGCGGTGCGGTTTGGCAAGAAAAGCGAGTTGCACCGCACGAGCCGAGACGTGTTCAAGATCAACGATGATCGAAGCGAATAAATCGTCACTTGTCAAAGCAAAGAGCGCTAGTCCTTCTTGGCGATGATGAACACCTGACATGGCATTGAAGAGATGCGTAACAATGTTTGCTCCAGCTGTTGTAGCGATCAAGATTTGCTCATCGGACGCCCGAGAGTGACCAATCGATACAAAAATGCTCTGTTTGCGCAAAGCATGTATTGCCTCAACAGCATTGCCCTGCTCGGCGCCCAACGTCATCAGCTGCACACAACTTGGTAATTGATCGATCCAATCAAGATCGATGGGAATGATGCTCGATCGTTGGTGAGCGCCGTGTGCGTCTCCGAGAAATGGCCCCTCGAGATGCGCGCCAAGCACGCACGTAGTTGCGGCGGCACTTGATGCAGGATTGCTCTGCATACGAGTCGCTATTGATTGCAACGATGCCTCTAGCGAAGTGAGTGGAGCACTCACAAGGGTTGGGCACCAACTGGTTACTCCTGTATTCAACAAGAGCTGGTCTAGGCGATTCCAATCATCGTTTTTGGCACTTGCAATATTGATGTTGCGAATGCCATTCACCTGAATGTCAATAAATCCTGGCACGATCATATGATTCGCAATTGTCCCGGATTCTTTCGCGGCTTCTGTTTGGGCATTATTTCGCGAAATGGATTCGACGTTCGTGATCATCCCATCGTCATTCCACGTGACGCGAGTAGGTCCAACAATTTCGCCATCCAACAACGCTGAAGCGGCTGACAATTGGTTCATGGCAGTCCAAATTAGTGCCTGATGACTAAAGTGTTCAGTTGTGTCCAACTCCCAAACTTTGTCTGAATCGGCATCAAAGGAATTGCTCTCACCGTTTGGTTTTCCGTTTGCACAAGAATTCCTTGTCAGCACGGCCATCGAGGCTGGTGATGCTGCCGAACGCCTAGGTTTTCCAGTTGTCGCCAAGCTCAATGGTGATGGAATTTCCCACAAAACCGAGCGCGGACTCGTGCGGCTCAAACTCCCAAACCGTGATGCTGTCGAGAGTGCTGCAGCTGAATTGTTGGCCATGGCAACGTCTAGCGACGGAGATGTTCAGGTGCTCATCACCCCGATGATTCAAGGGTCCCGAGAGCTGATTGTGGGAATGATCAACGATCCAGTTTTTGGAAAAACTGCAATGTTGGGTCTTGGGGGAATCTTTGCTGAGGTGATTGGGGATGTGGTCTTCGCGCCACTTCCGATCGACGCGGCAGGCGCGTTGTCAATGATTGGAGCATTGAAAAATAGAAATATTTTGCGAGAGTTCCGTGGCGAAAGTGCAGTGGACGTACAGGCTCTTTGCGCAGCACTGATCGCATTGAGTGGTGCATGTGACTCTCGAAGCGACATCGTGTCTATAGATATCAACCCGCTCATTGTGCAGCGAGATGGATCAATAGTTGCGGTTGATGCGTTGGTTGAGCTCTCCAACATCAATCAGGTCACAACTGTTGAGGGCGACTCATTCCGGCCAAGCGAAAAGCACTTTCAGGCGTTGTTTTCGCCTCGGGCAGTTGTCGTTGTAGGTGCGTCGTCTCATCCTGGCAAATTTGGATTTGTTTCTCTGCACAACATTTTGTCGAATGAATTTGCCGGAAAAGTTTTTGCCACGAATTTGCAAGGTGAAGAGATCTTGGGTATTCAAACCGTTGCATCGATCAGCGAACTTCCAGCGAACGAAATTGATCTTGCATTCTTTTGTACTCCGGCGAGCGCAAACCCAGAATTATTGCGTCAGTGTGCCGAACGCGGAATCAGTTCGGCATTTATTGCATCTGCTGGTTACAAAGAAGCAGGGCAGAGCGGTTTGGTCGCAGAGCAAGAGCTTGTGCATCTTGCAGCCGAACTGCAAATGCTTATCGCGGGGCCAAATGGTCAAGGCGTGGTCAGTACGCCAGTTTCGTTGTGTGCGCAGATCGTCGGGCCGTATCCACCTCAAGGATGCATATCTGTTGCCAGCCAAAGCGGAAACTTTGTTTCCAGTTTCTTAAACTATGCGCGCCAAACAGGTGTCGGTATTGCTCGTGCAATATCTGCTGGCAATGCCGCCCAGATGTCGGTAGGTGACTATCTCGAGTGGTACGCACAAGACACTCATACCAAAGTCGGACTTGCCTACATCGAGAGCGTGACTGATGGCAGAGCACTCCAGTCATCGTTCGCGCGAGTAACCAAGCAACAGCCATTGGTTGTAGTCAAGGGTGGTGCCACCGAACTCGGTTCGCGCGCAGCCCAAAGCCACACGGGCGCCTTGGCCAGTAATGACAAATTTTTTGACGGTCTGTGTCGAAGCACTGGCGCGTCTCGTGCACGTACGGTCGAAGAAGCGTTTGATGTCGCCGCCAGTTTTGCCACGCAACCGCTGCCACGCGGAAACCGAGTTGTTGTGTTGACCACAGTTGGCGGTTGGGGGGTCGTCACGTCGGATGCTATTGCACAAGACGGAGTGCTCGAACTCGTTGCGCTGCCAAAAGACCTCACAAGTGCGCTTGACGCGCTGTTGCCTCCACGGTGGAGTCGCAATAATCCGATCGATTGTGCTGGCGGCGAAACTCGAGACACCATTCCCGAGATTCTTGATTTGTTGTGCGCGCACAGCGAGATAGATGCGGTCATCTTTCTTGGTCTAGGCATTCAAAGTAACCAAGCCCGCATGATGACCGAAGGTCGCTTTTATCCAGACCATGGTCTTGAACGGATTGTTACCTACCATCGCAGACAGGACGAGCGCTTTGCACAAGCCGCCACAGATTGTTCAGTGAAATACAACAAGCCAGTGCTAGTTGCAACTGAACTTGCCGTTGCAGACCCTTCCAACCCTGGCCCATTGACCGTGCAGCAATCTGGTCGACTGTGTTACGCGAGTGGTACGCGTGCTGCCACGGCATTGGCTCATATGTATCAATATGCAAAGTTTTCGGGGCTGGCATCGTGAATCAGCGTGATGCACCCGAAAGCACGCGTGGCATGAAACGAGCCAACAACAAAGTGCGGTTGGGTTCACCACGCGTTGTAGCAACGTTGCTCACAACTGTGACACTTGTAGGAACTTCGATACTCGGAGTTTCCTGGAAATTTGTGAACGACATAGCAGTCTCGGTTGCAAGCAATAATTCGGTCGTCGAAACCCAAGCTGTCAACGCGTCCTTGTTGAATGCCCGCCGTTTGCCAGCCATTTTGTCGACAGAGCTTCGGATAGGTGGACTTCTGCGCTCCCTTAACGAGACGGTGCAACTGATACCTGATCAATCATGCTTAGTGGTCAGCGTCGAGGGTCAACGAATAACTGCCGTCAAGCCAAACCTGCCAATTGTTCCTGCAAGCAACATGAAATTACTCACTGCAACAGTTGCACTCGAGGTGCTTGGTCCTGATTTTGTGTATACAACCAAAGCCGTTGGTGTACAAGATGGCAATCGGATCGTTGGGGACATGTGGCTGGTGGGAGGCGGAGATCCAGTTTTGTCGACAATCGCTTACCCAGCTACCGAGTCGTATCCAACTCTCAAACCAACGCAAATCGAATCTTTGATTGACTTGATCTCCGCTGCTGGCATTACAGAGATCACGGGAAGTATCGTCGGCGATGAAAGTCGATATGACACAGAAAGATTTTCGCCAACACTCGGACTTGGTGTGCGCACAACCGAAGTTGGCCCTCTCGGAGCATTGCTGCTCAATGACGGTGTTGTTCTTGCTTCGCCAATCAAACCAGATCAACCCGCGTTAGCAGCAGCACAAGAGTTTTCCAGGCTGCTAGCCGAGCGTGGCATAACCGTGCTTGGACCTGCATCTGTAGGCACCGCTTCGAGTGATCTTCCGGTTATTGCAAGTATCAACTCTGCGCCAATGCGCGACATCGTTGCTGAGATGTTGACAAATAGCGACAACAACACAGCCGAACTTGTGCTCAAGGAAATTGGTTTGTCAAAGTTGGCGAGCGGTACGCGACTTGCCGGAACGCAAGTGGTGCAATCAACATTGCAAGAAATGGGTTTTTCGGTTGACGGAGTAGTGATTGTTGATGGATCTGGTCTCGATCGAGGAAACCGCGCGACATGCTCGCTCATAACAGCACTTCTCGAGCGAGACGGAGGATTCGGGATCATCGGTTCAGGCCTTGCAGTCGCGGGAAAAACTGGAACTCTCAAAGACCTGCTTGGCGATTCAGTAGCAGGCGACAGATTGCATGCAAAAACGGGCACGCTTACTGGCGCCAAAGCACTCTCTGGTTTCGTCGTCTATACGGCTGAGAGGGCTATAAGTTTTGCTTTGATTTTGAATGGTTCGGGTGTCTCCAATCAAGGTGAATACCGTCCAATCTGGAATGGACTTGCAAGTGCTCTAGGCGGACTTTCAGAGCATCCAAGCGTTGATGAAATAACCCCCTAAAGCCAAACGTGAGAACGTTGAAAATCGCTGGTTTACTGGATGTGTGAATTCTGACCAGGTGAAAAGGAATCGTCCCTTAGGTTCGACTCTTTCTGCAGTCGAACTCTTTGAGATGGTGCGCGACTACGTCAAGCAAGAGACGCTTGACCCATTGCGCGGAGTGGGCCGTTGGCTCGCGTGGGGGATTGCTGGGGCGATCGCTTTGCTTTTTGGTGCAGTTATCGGACTTCTTGGTGTGCTGCGACTCTTGCAAGCCGAGGTTTTTTCCGACACTCAATACTTCACCTTTGTTCCGTACTTCATCGTTGCAGTCGTTGCAGTCGCTTTGATCTGGTTATCAATTACGCGTATTCAACGCCCAAGTCTTCATAGCGAGAAATGAGCAACTGATGCCAACTCCAGATGCACGAATCACCAAAGAAGATCTTGAATCAAGATTTCAATCGCTACAGGATGATCTCCAAGGTCGCGCCTCAGACAAAAAGCAGTCGATTATGGCCGCTGCAGCATTGCTCGGCGGTGTAGTTGTGCTGGTTGCATACATGCTTGGTCGACGAGGTGGACGCAAGCGTCGCAGCGTTGTTGAGATCCGTCGTTAACGCGCGTGTGGTACCTCAAAATTTTTTGGCGCGTCTATAAATTTTTGCGCTCAAGACGGTCTCCGGTCATTGCGCGTGTGCATATGAATGACGACGAATCCGTTTCCATTTCTCACTCAAAGCGTAAAGGTCGATAAGTCATGGCAAGAGTTTTTGCAGTTGGCGAGAAAGTACTCATACTGGATTCAAAGAAGCGTCGCTACCTCGCAACACTGAGCGAATCTGGTCAATTTCACAGTCACTCAGGAGTACTTGAGCACAAAGACATAGTTGGAAGTCAAGAAGGCACTGTTCTTACTTCTACTAAAGGCGCTCATTATTCAATTTTGCGGCCAACCCTCGAAGACTTCGTATTGGAAATGCCGCGAGGCGCTCAAGTTATTTATCCAAAGGACTTGGCTCCAATTTGTATGATCGGCGACATCGGACCTGGGATGCGCGTATTTGAAACTGGAGTCGGGTCTGGAGCTCTTTCGATGACAATGCTCCGCTACGGAGCAATCATTACCGGATACGACATTCGTGAAGACTTTGCCAATCGCGCTACAACCAATGTGCGATCCTTCTTGGGTGAGGAAGCACTTGAGCGTTATTCGGTTCAGATTCGAGATTCATACGAAGGAATTGATGGCTCTGATTACGACAGAGTTGTTCTCGACCTTCCAGAGCCCTGGAATGTAGTGCCGCATGCAGAGAAGGTGTTGCGAACAGGTGGGTTGCTTGTTGCTTATACGCCGAGCATTACTCAGGCTGTGCAGGTACGCAAAGTAATGGGCGATGCTTGGATCGAATCACGAACCATTGAGGTGCTTCACCGTTCGTGGCATATTGAAGGCATGTCAGTGCGTCCAGATCACCGAATGGTTGCACATACTGCGTTTCTCACCGTCTCACGTTTCATAGGTCTGGCTCATCAAGCCCAACCCGATAGTGCTGAGAGTTAATTCAGGTGCTTACGGCTCAATAAAGATGCATTCGCCGGGGCATTCCTCAGCTGATTCGATCACACCATCAAGTTGACTGTCAGCAAAGTTGGCCATACCTTCAGCACCCTGTGCGTTGCCCTTGGCCGTAGCAAAGATTTTGTCTTTTTCGCGAACGTAGGCAAGTCCATCGTCGAGGAGAGTAAAGACATCAGGGGCAATTTCCTCACACAATCCGTCTCCAGTGCAAAGATCCTGATCAATCCAAACTTTCATAGTGGCTGGCTCCCTTTTCGGTAATAAGCGAAATTGCTCTGTGTTACTTGGTTAAGAATACACGCCACTTGCCAAAAAGCCGTGTTCTCGGCAAGGATTGCCCTATACGGTACGAAGGGGGTGACACATGACATCTAATGCCGAGAGTAAACCTGTCGACGCATTGGCAAACGATGATGCCAAACGTCAGATCGCCCGACTCACTGGACAAAACGAAAAGCTCTCCTATACCTTGCGAGAAGCTCGCGAGCATATTGCATCGCTGCGAGACGAAGTCGACAAACTCACGCGCGCACCTGGCTCGTATGGAACAGTCGTCGGAATCAATGATGACCAAACCGTCGATGTGTTAACGAACGGCAGAAAGATTCGAGTAGCAGCGCACCCAGACGTTGAGGTTGAACATCTTGAACTGGGTAGCGAAGTGATGCTCAACGACGCACTCAACATTGTTCTGCAACGTGGAAGCGACACCACGGGTGAGTTGGTTTCCCTCAAAGAAGTATTGGATGACGGGATTCGAGCAATTGTCGTTGTGCGTGGCGACGACGAACGAGTGTGTGAGTTGGCAACAGCACTTCGTGGCATGCATCTTCGATCTGGCGATCTATTGCGATTGGACTCACGATCAAATCTGCTGCTTGAAAAACTTGACCAACCCGAAGTTGAGCATCTGTTGCTCGAAGAAGTTCCCAACATCTCCTATTCCGATATCGGGGGATTGGACGCTCAAATAGAGCAGATCGCTGACGCAGTCGAACTTCCGTTCTTGCATGCAGATCTTTTTGCCGAGCATCAGCTTCCAGCACCTAAAGGAATCTTGCTCTATGGACCGCCAGGTTGTGGAAAGACGCTGATCGCAAAAGCTGTCGCTAATAGTTTGGCAAGAAAAGTTTCAAGTCGAACAGGAGACGACAAAGGTCGTAGTTACTTCATCAACATCAAGGGTCCGGAACTGCTCAACAAATATGTTGGAGAAACTGAAAGACAGATTCGTTTGATCTTTGAGCGCGCAAGAGAAAAGAACGAAGAGGGTTGGCCGGTGATTATCTTCTTCGACGAAATGGATTCAATGTTTCGAACACGCGGCACTGGAATCTCGTCCGACATGGAATCCACGATTGTTCCGCAATTGTTGGCAGAGATTGATGGCGTTGAAGGACTCAGAAATGTCATTGTTATTGGCGCCACAAACCGTGAAGATCTGATTGACCCTGCAATTCTTCGTCCCGGTCGCTTAGACGTCAAGATCAAAGTTGAACGGCCTACGGCAGCGGCAGCGCTGCAAATTTTCGCTCGCTACCTGACTATCGAACTTCCAATTAGTGAACAAGCGGTAGCCGAACTTGGAAGCGGAAACCTGCAACAGGCGGTCAGTGCGATGATCGAGCACGCAGTTGACGAGATGTATGCGACAACCGAAGAGAATAGATTTTTGGAAGTGACCTATCAAAACGGCGAAAAGGAAGTGATGTACTTCAAGGACTTTGCCTCTGGCGCGATGATCGAAAACATTGTGCGAAGAGCAAAGAAGTTGGCCATCAAACGATTGATCGATACTGGCGTGCGAGGAATTTCGCAAGAAGATCTTGTTGACTCGATTCATCAGGAGTTCAAAGAACACGAAGACTTACCCAATACAACAAACCCTGATGACTGGGCCAAAATTTCTGGCAAAAAGGGAGAACGCATCGTATTCATTCGCACGCTCGTGCACGATCAGACCGACAAGAGTTCTGGGCGCGATGCAGGGGGCAAGTCGATTGAACGCACAGCAACGGGGCAGTACCTCTAAGTGGCAATACCGAAGGTGTGTGGAATTGAAACCGAGTATGGAATTATCTTTAAGGGTGGTGATGTCAATCCGATCACTGCGTCGTCAATCATCGTAAATGCCTTCTCGCAAGGCGTACACGACTCTGTTGGATGGGATTTCATCGATGAGCATCCAGGCAGTGACGCTCGCGGTTTTTCGTTAGACGATTACCTGTTTCCCGAATTTGAGTCGCAGCTTGTCAATACGGTGCTGACCAATGGCGCACGGTATTACGTTGACCATGCCCATCCTGAGATCAGCACACCCGAGTGTCGAACTGCGCTGGAAACCGTTCTGTTCGATCGGGCTGGTGAAGAGATCGTGCGTCGAAGCATGCAGATTGCCAACGAGGGATTGCCGTTTGAATCGGAGATCGTTCTCTACAAGAACAATTCTGACGGCAAGGGAAATAGCTACGGATGCCATGAGAACTACTTGGTTTCTCGCACGACACCGTTCGCTCAAATTGCACAGCAAATTACAACGCACTTCGTTAGTCGCCAGATCTTTTGTGGTGCGGGAAAAGTCGGAGTCGAACATAGAGGCATTGCAGCCAAGGGCAATTCATCGCCATGGTTTCAGCTCAGTCAACGCGCCGATTTCTTTGAAGAGGAGATCGGTTTAGAGACAACGCTCAAGCGACCCATTGTCAACACTCGCGATGAACCGCACTGTGATCCGGTCAAATATCGAAGGTTGCATGTAATTGCAGGCGACGCCAACATGAGTGAGGTTGCAACATTTCTCAAGGTTGGAACTACCGCGATCGTCCTCGCGATGATTGAGGACGACGAATTTCCCGAGCATCTTGTAATCAGCGACCCGGTGAGCGCAGTCCGACAAATCAGTCACGACTATTCTTTGCAAACCGCTGTCGTGATGTCGGATGGCCGCCGCCTCACGGCGTTACAAATCCAGTTCGAGCTCTACGAAGCAGCAGTGCAATACGCAGCCAGGTATGGCCTCGAAGCAGTCGACCAATCGGTCGGACAAGACGTGCTACTCCGTTGGCAACATGTGTTGCTGGGTCTAAAGAGTGACCCAATGTCAGTTGCCAATGTTGTTGATTGGGTTGCAAAATTGAGAATCGTCGAGGGCTTTACGTTGAGACATGGGTTGCAGCACGACGATGCGAGATTGAAAGCTATTGATCTGCAATACCACGACATGAGAGTAGACAAGTGTTTGGCATTACGTGCCGGTCTTGAGGTGCTGTGTGAAACAGATGAAGTCTTGCGTTCAATGAGCCAACCTCCGTCAAGCACTCGCGCGTTTTTTAGAGGCACGGTGTTGCAGCGCTGGCCCCACGCAGTGATTGCTGCCAACTGGGACAGCGTTGTCTTCGATATCGACAATGAGGGTTTGAAGCGCGTGCCAATGCCAGAGCCACTGCGGGGAACCAAAGTGCTTGTTGGCGAATTGCTTGCCATGTGCCAAACACCCGCTGATCTGTTAGCCAGAATTGGTTCACAATTTTGAGACATTCTTAGGCTGGCATCTCTTTGGGATTTTGAGTATGGTGCGTTCATGCCTGAGCAGATCAAAAAAACTCGTCAACCGCGAAGTCACTCAGAAACTCAGAGTGATGCGTCAAGTGCAACAGGCTCTCAAACCAAGAGTCTTGCTGTGGATTTGGATAGTTTGCTTGACGAAATTGATGAGGTTCTTGAGTCAAATGCCGAAGAGTTCGTCAAGAGTTATGTACAAAAAGGCGGGCAGTAGCCCTATACATTGAGTCATATGTCGATGCCGATGTTTCCCTTCGCTCAGGACCCAGGTGCAAGTTTTGGCGAGTTACTAAAACGCGTTGGGCTATCTCCTTTTGGTGAGAACATTCCAGCAAACGAAATGCTTGTTCCGCATGCAACAACTTGTGTTGCTCTGCGTTGCGCAAACGGTGTGGTGATGGCTGGTGACAGACGAGCAACATCGGGAAATCTCATCAGCCATCGGGAAATGGAAAAGGTTGTACAAGCCGACCAATTCAGTGGCGTAGCCATTGCTGGTGCTGCTGGTCCGGCGATGGAAATGGTCAAACTTTTTCAATTACAAATCGAGCATTACGAAAAAGTAGAAGGACAATCTCTCACGCTTGAAGGTAAGGCCAACCAGTTGTCGATGTTTGTTCGGAGTAATTTGCCAGCAGCGATGCAAGGTTTTATGGTCGTGCCCATTTTTGCGGGTTACGACACACTGTTGCAGCATGGTCGACTGTGGAACTATGACGCGACTGGTGGACGTTACGAAGAACACGACTTTGTGGCAACGGGATCAGGAATGTTGCACGCTGGAACTGTATTGCGAATGACATGGAAGCGCGATATGACGATCGATGAAGGCGTTAACCTCGCGGCTAGAGCTCTGTGGGAAGCATCGGATGCAGATTCGGCAACCGGTGGTCCAGACGCTTTGCGTGGCATCTATCCGGTGATCGCATCAATCACCAGTGAAGGCTTTACAAGAATCGCTGATGAACAACTCAAAAAGACCTACGAAGCAATTGCCGATGGCGTGGTACAGCGATGAGCATGCCTTTTTATGTAGCCCCCGAGCAGATGATGAAGGATCGTGCGGATTACGCACGAAAGGGCATCGCACGTGGTCGGGCACTCGTTGCCTTGCAATACAACGACGGTATAGCGCTTGTCGCAGAGAACCCATCAAATACGTTGCGCAAGATCAGCGAGATCTACGACCGGATTGCTTTTGCCGGAGTAGGTAAATACAACGAGTTCGATCAGCTTCGTGTTGCTGGCGTGCGAGCAGCAGACCTCAAGGGCTACCAATTCTCTCGACTCGATGTCGACGCTCGAGGCCTCGCCAATCAATACGCGCAGATTTTGGGTCAAACATTCACACACGAAATGAAACCTCTAGAGGTTGAAATTCTTGTTGCCGAGGTTGGTCTCGATGCAACTAAAGATCAGTTGTTCCACATCATGTATGACGGAACCGTCATTGACGAACATAGGTTTACTGTTCTTGGTGGAGACATGGAATCAATTCGAGGTCGACTCGTTGAAATCTTCGTTCCCGACTCAACCCTTCAGGATGCTGTCAAGTTTGCACACCAAGCACTTTCTGTTGGTGATACCCCAATCAGTTCAACCGAGCTTGAGGTGGCAGTTTTGGTGAGAAATGGAGCGCGTCGATGTTTTTCGCGCCTCAATGAATCTACGATCACTCAATTTCTGTCATAGTCAGTAGCCGTCATGGACAAACGAATATTCGGCATCGAGACCGAATATGGGGTCACGTGCACATTGCGTGGACAACGCCGCCTCAGCCCCGATGAAGTTGCCAGGTATCTCTTTCGCCGTGTCGTGTCGTGGGGCAGAAGTTCTAATGTCTTTTTGGAAAATGGAGCGCGACTGTATCTAGACGTTGGATCGCATCCGGAATATGCAACGCCTGAGTGTGATTCGATTTATGACTGCACTGTTCATGACAAAGCGGGCGAGCGCAAACTTGAAGAATTGTTGATTGGTGCAGAACAAAGGCTTCGTGATGAAGGCATCAAAGGAACGATTTATCTCTTCAAGAACAATTCGGATTCGGCCGGCAACTCGTATGGCTGTCACGAAAATTATTTGACTCGCAGGAGTGACCAGCCAGATACCTACCAACATGACCTGATTCCGTTTTTGGTCTCGAGACAAATTTTTACTGGGGCTGGTCAGGTATTGCAGACGGCGAGAGGCCCAATCTTTAGCATCGCCCAACGCGCAGAACATATTTGGGAGTCGATGAGCTCTGCCACCACACGCAGTCGTCCAATTATCAATACTCGAGACGAACCACACGCTGACGCAGAAAAGTATCGAAGACTTCACGTGATCGTTGGCGATTCGAATATGAGTGAGTACACAACATTTTTGAAACTGGGAAGTACCGCTTGCATGCTGAGAATGATCGAAGCAAAGGATTTTGCGCTGCGGGATCTGAAGCTCGAGAATCCGGTGCGGTCAATACGAGACTTTAGTCATGACATCACCTGCAGAAAACGAGTACGTCTCGAAGGTGGTCGCGAATTGTCTGCACTTGATATTCAACGCGAGTACCTTGACAGTGCCTTGCGCTTCGCCGATAGCCACGGTTTTTCTGCGATGGAAATGCGAGCTCTCGAAATGTGGGAACACTGTGTCTCAACGATTGAAAATGATCCGCTAAAACTTGGCACTGAAGTTGATTGGGTGATTAAACACAATCTCATTGAGGCCTATAGATCGAAACACGGACTTGCACTCGATGATTCTCGTATTCAGGCGTTGGACTTGCAATATCACGACATTCGTCGCGACAGAGGAGTTTTCTACCGAATGCAGAATCGTGACATGGTCGAACGGCTGTGTGCCGAAGACGACATCGTCAGGGCAATGGAGACTGCACCTCAAACAACGCGGGCCAGACTTCGTGGCGACTTCATTCGAGCAGCAAAAGACAAGAAGCGGGATTACACAGTCGACTGGGTGCATCTCAAAATTAACGATCAGGCTCAGAGAACAGTCTTGTGTAAGGACCCGTTTAGGAGCAAAGATGATCGCGTTGAAAGATTGATCGCATCGCTCTAGTCCAACCTTGCGGCGGCTACCGTTACTTGCTGATGAATTCCGAAAATGAGACAACCCCAAGCACGACAGACTCAGTAACTAAAGCTCAACACGGTTTGCAGTTGGTTCGCGAGTGGGCGACCGTGCTTATTGTAGCGCTGGTCATTGCAGTAACAGTTCGTTCACTTGTCTTGCAACAGTTCTACATTTCTGGACCGAGCATGGAATCGACGATGTTTCAAGACAACAGAGTTCTCGTCAACAAACTCTCATACCGACTTCATGATATTTATCGCGGTGATGTAGTGGTATTTGATCGTGTCACGGTTGATGGCGAGCTAGTGCAGCATGATGATCTCATTAAGCGTGTCATTGCGCTTGGTGGTGAAAAGATTTCGATAAAGGATTGCGAAGTTTTCATTGATGGAAAACCTTTAGATGAGCCATATCTCAATGACTACGATCTTGCACAACCACTACTCGAAGATCGTTGTCGGGTTCCGGTAATGGAAGAAATGTTGATTCCGATAGATCATCTCTTTGTGATGGGCGACAACAGACCACAGTCTTTTGATAGCCGTATGTTTGGCTCTATCGAACAAAGTCTTGTGGTGGGTCGTGCCTTCACTATTATTTGGCCGCTGAGTGCTGCGCGGTTTCTTTAGTTCCAAGTCTGATTCTGATTCTGATTCTGATTTTGATAGGCCTCGACCATTCGATCGACCCAGTCACTAAACACGGCGTCTAGACCCATCCGGATCCCGTTGACGAGCACAGATTCATGCTGCATGTCCCATCCGAAGGCAATGACATTGAATCGATGAAAGAGTGCGACGAGGCCGCCATTCCAATCGGTGAAATGCAAATTGCACGCATCAATTCCATTCGACGAGAGTGTTGCTGCGCGACGCTCTGGTCCTTCCTTAATTTTTGCAAGGCGAGTTGAGTCGACCAACTTGCACTGAGAGACAGTTTTCCTTTGCGCGATCAGTACGTCAATATTTGGGTGACAAAGCCAGAGTCGATCAAGCATCGACTGATCAACATTGCCGACCACCCTTTCGATGGATGCAAACACCGCGGCATCCTTGACGTCAAGGCTCAAGTGGAATTGCGTGCCACAGTGCGCGAATAGGTCGTCCAGGGTTGGAATATGCGAGGGGAGCGCCGACGCATCGAATTCGGATATGGGCTTCGATCTCAGCCGAGATTTGACCACGCCGTCGTGGTCGAGCACAAGCACGCCATCTTTCGTCACCCAAACATCACTCTCTAAACCCGTTGCACCGAGTTTTTGGGCAAGGGCAAAAGATTCGAGCGTGTTTTCAGGGGCATGGGCACTCGCACCACGGTGCGCAAACAATATCGGATCGATCAGAAGCGAAGGAAGGCGTTGCTGCACAACGATAATGATATGCCCCGTGTGAGAAGCCTTTAGACTGTTGCAATGTTCAATTTTTCGGGCAGCGAGATTATCTTTCTGCTGATTCTTGGTCTTGTTGTACTCGGGCCCGAAAAACTTCCTCCGGTTTTGAGGAAAATGGGACAGTTGTATGGTCAGTTTAAAAAGATCACTGGTGACGCTCAGTCCGAATTTCGAGGCGCATTTGCCGAACCTTTGCGGGACATGCAAAAGGCAGCCAACGATTATAAAACCGTGTTCACCGACGCTTCAAAACAAGTCGAATCGCAATTCATCGAAGCAAAAACGGTATTCACACAAAGCGCTACCCATGAGCAAGACGTCGTTGAGCCAATGTTCGTCCCATACGAGGCACCACCCGTCGTTGCGTCTCCAACGACCGATGACGATCTGAGCCTCGAATCGACGATTATTTCGTACGACACCAAAGCAGACAACTAGTGGCTTGGAGATTTTCAAAATCAACAATTGATGGTGCTCAACCGATGTCGATGATGAGCCACCTCTCCGAACTTCGAATGAGAATCATTCGTTCGTGTCTGTCGATCGCGATTGGTGCAGCAGTTATTCTCATTTTCTACGATCAGGTGTTGCATTTTTTGACACAGCCATATCGAAATATTTGTGAGTCCCGCCCTGACTTTAACTGTGATGGTTCGTTGTACGCGCTTGGTCCGATTGAAGGACTTGCGTCGCGCATGCGCATAGCCGGTTATGGAGGGATCATCATCTCCGTCCCGATTATTCTTTGGCAGTTATGGAGATTTGTTTCTCCTGCAATGAGCCCTAAGGAAAAGAAGTACGCAATTCCTTTCGCGGTTTCGTCATTTATATTATTTATCTTTGGTGGTGCGTTGGCATTCTGGACTCTTGACAAGGCTCTTGAGTTCTTGATCACATGGTCGGGCCCCGATGTCAATCAGACCTACCAAATTGCCAAGTACATCAGTCTCGTTGCGCTGATGATGCTTGCCTTCGGTGCAGGGTTTTTGCTCCCTGTAATTGTTGTATTTTTGCAGCTCGTTGGTGCAGTCACGCCACAACAGCTGCGAAAGCAATGGCGCATTGCAGTCATGGTGGTATTTGTCATCTCTGCAGTGATTACGCCAAGCGGCGATCCAATCAGCATGCTTGCCTTGGCCGTACCAATGACGATTCTTTATATGTTGGCTGTGATTATCGGCTTTATTGCTCAAAGACGCAAGCGAAAGAATTCGGACAACGACGATACTGACAACGACTGATTTGTGATGAGTGAGAACGTAGTACAAAGCATTACCTCGCGTTACGATTTTGTGCTCGATCAATTTCAGTTAGATGCAATAGCGAGCATTAACGAAGGACGCAACGTTCTTGTTGCCGCGCCCACAGGTTCTGGAAAAACAGTTGTTGCAGAATATGCGGTTGCAAGAGCGCATCGTGCCGGTCTGCGATCGTTCTACACAGCACCAATTAAGGCACTGTCAAATCAAAAGTTTGTGGAACTGAGCTCTTTTTATGGCGCAACACAGGTTGGACTTTTGACGGGGGACAACAGCATCAACCCAACTGCACCAATCGTGGTCATGACAACCGAAGTTCTTCGCAACATGATCTATGCACGCTCACAAGCACTCGAGTCTTTGGGGGTAGTTGTTCTCGATGAGGTTCATTTTTTGCAAGATGCCTATAGAGGACCGGTGTGGGAAGAAGTCATTATTCATTTGGAGCCAACGGTTCAACTCGTGTGTCTGTCGGCGACAGTTTCGAACGCGACCGAGTTGTGCGATTGGTTAACAACGGTGCGTGGTCCGACTACACCAATCGTTGAGACAAAGCGTCCGATTGAACTCTCGAATCATTATTTGGTGGGCGATAAGGCAACTAGTCGGTTGCGCATCTTTGACACTCTGGTAGATGGACGCGCAAACCCTGAGGTGCTTCGCTTCGAGCAAGAGGCTGCAAAACAGTCAACAAGACAACCCTCTCGAGGAAGTAGAGACCGCCAGCGTTCGAGCCAATCGACAGGACGCTCCTCGACTCGGATTTTTGCGCCGAACCGTTCGGACATCATCAAAGAACTGGCGGCAGCCGATTTGCTGCCGGCAATTTTCTTTATCTTCAGCAGAAACCAATGCGACGAAGCGGCTCGATCATGCCTCAAGATGGGCATCTCGCTCACCAATGATGCAGAAAAGAAACAGATTGTCGCCATTGCTCATGAGCGATTGACCGATTTCAGTGATGACGATTTGGCTGCGCTGCAATTCACCCAATTCGTTGAGCAGTTAGAGGCCGGTATCGGTTCTCATCACGCAGGAATTGTGCCAACATTTAAAGAGATCGTTGAAACGTGTTTTGCCCGCGGTTTGGTCAAGGTGGTCTTTGCAACAGAGACCCTCGCAGTTGGCATCAATATGCCTGCACGAGCGGTAGTGCTCGACAAGATCACCAAATTCAATGGCGAAAACCACCAGATGCTTAAGCCTTCTGATTACGCACAGCTCACTGGTCGAGCAGGGCGGCGCGGTCTCGATGACATTGGCCATGCCCTTGTTGTGTGGAGCCCGTTTGTAACTTTTGAGCAAGTTGCGACACTTGTAGCGAGCAGATCATTCGTATTGAACTCTGCCTTTAGGCCGACATACAACATGGCTGCAAACTTGATCAGATCTACTTCACAGATTCAAGCGCGACATCTCTTGAATTTATCGTTTGCTCAATTTCAATCTGGCAAAGATGTTGTAGAGATACAAGCCCGCATTCAACGCCGCAGCAAAGAGCGCGATCGGCTTGTTCTGCAAGCGGAAAGTCCTTTCGGTGATATTGACGAATTTCGCTCGCGTAGATCATCAAAGTCTCAACCATCCGAGATCGATGCGTCGTTGGGTGCATTGCATCCAGGAGACGTAATCGAGGCTGGCAGTTTGTCACACGTGGAGAGAATGGTGGTGCTGACGGTGGCTCAGCGAGCAAACGGTACAAAAATTACTGCTCTGTCGAGGTCTCGCTCTGTGCAGACGTTTTCGGTGCGCGATTTTGCACAGGAAGTGTTTCCGCTGGGTTATATAAAATTACCTTCGCCATTCGCACCGACGAACTCGAAGTTTCTCAAAGAAGCATCTACTCGACTAGCGACTGCAAAGATCAAGCAAGCATCGCGCGAGAAACGAAATAAGCGCCCACAGCAATCTGAACACCCCGTTCAAGATGATCCCGATCTCAAGTTTCGGTTGATCGCAGCCGATTCGGCAGAGCGTATTGACCGTGAGCTCGAACAATTGGAAAAACGAGTTTCGACGAGCACGCAGTCAGTAAGCAACAAATTTGATGAACTCGTAAAATTGCTGAGCGAATGGGGATTTGTTGACGATTGGTCATTGACTCAACGCGGACAGATGCTTTCACACATTTTTCATGAATCTGACTTGCTGATAGCGAACTGCGTCGCGGAAGGCGCCTTTGATGGGTTGAGCGCAGTCAATATGGCCGCCCTTGCAAGCGTCTTTGTTTATCAGGCGCGCGGTGGGGAAGAGGCAGTGACAAGCAGTTTTCCAAACAACGAATTGAAGACTCGTTGGAAAACTATTGCGAAATTGAGCCAACAGCTTGCCGTAGCCGAAACAGATCACGGGCTAGTCGTGCATCGTGGACCGGAAATGGGCTTTATGGGAGCAAGCCTTGACTGGGCAGCGGGCACCGCACTCGCTGATGTACTTGAAGAAGACGAAATTACTGCCGGCGACTTTGTGCGAACCATCAAACAACTGATTGACCTACTACGCCAGCTCGCTGTTGTGCTGTATGAAGAGGCCGACAGGACAAGAGCAAGTGAAGCCGCAGAGATGTGCTTTAGAGGTGTTGTCGCCGCATCCAGTTCTGTTGGACGTATATCGCCATGACCATTCGCAAGAATGAAGATTTTGGTAGTTCGATTAGTCGTCCAACGAATCTCATCGAATTGCACAGCGATAGGGAGATCGCGCGTCGCTATGTGCAACGCAACGGCAGTGAATTTGACTCATCATTTACCGTGACTCGTGGAAGCATCGCTCAGGCGTTAGGAATTGACCGCAAACTCGCACAGCATGCAAATGCAAAATCAATCAACATGACTCAAGTCACTATTGACCTGATCAAAATCGAATACCGCACGATTGCGAATCGAGTTCTGACCCATGAGTTGATTGGCGCAGGCTCTGTATTGCTCGAACGCACAAGACTCTGCAACACGTTGCTTATTGTTTCTAATAGCGGCATCGTCAATGGACGAGACGTTTTTCCGCGTGCTCATCCCAATGATGGTCTGCTTGATGTACTTGTGATTGACAAAGAGATTTCGTTGCGGCAACGGCTCATCGCGTGGCACAAATCCAAGATCGGGGTGCACTTGCCCCATCCACAGCTCCATGTTTCGAGGCATACGCAGTTCGAATGGGCAGGAGACCCATCGCGATTGGTCGTCGATGGTGCGATATTTCACAGGGTTGATTGGGTGCGCTTCTCCATAGTCAAGGACGCGTTTACTATTTGTTTTTAGCCCTATTGGGTGCCCAACACCAATCCCATCTCGGACCTGCGCCAACTTCTAGGATTACCCGTCGTGAGCGTTTACATCCCAGAAGTTTTCACCGAATCAGAAGCCGACATTTTGGTTCGATATTTCACCAATCTCGACGGTCCTGTGTTTGCACTCGTGAATCTTCCCGAGGTCGTCAAAGGCGCACTCTTCGCCAGATACAGCCGCAGCCCGAAGAGCTTGCGTCGACTTTTTCTTGACGAGTTCGTGAATGATCTGGATCTCACTGGAGACCAGGGAGTCGATGCTCGAGCAGGACTTTCACACGCCGAAGGTCTGTACGAAAAGATTTTCGTTGAATACGGTGATGATTCCGTTGCGCAGCTGGGCGGTGTTCACTTGGCGTGTGAGCAAGCATCCAACTTGTTAACAAAGATTCTTGAGTGGGGTCGCTTGATGAGCTATCTCGAGCAAAGCACGAGATACATCAATTACGACAATCGTCTAGGTGGTCGATACCGCTATTTTCGCGATCCCGAGATTTTGAATGGCCCATTTGGAACGCGTTACGTCGGGGACATGGATCGCATGTTTGATACCTACAGCGCGCTCGTCACAACGGTGACCGATCATGTGCGGGCAACAATTCCACGTTCGATTAATGACTCTGACTTTGTTTATCGGCAAGCAACACGAGCCAAAGCGCTCGATGCTGTGCGAGGTATTTTGCCGGCGTCGGCTCTTTCCAATGTTGGCGTCTACGGCACCGGTCAGTCATATGAATCAATGCTGTTGCGAATGCGGTCTCATCCACTACCAGAAGCACGGCACTACGCAGATTTGATGCTTGTCGAGTTGCGCAAAGTCATACCTAGTTTTTTACGGCGCGTTGACGTTCCCGAACGTGGTGGTCGGTGGAGCGCATACCTGGCCGAGAATAGGCAAAACACCAGCGCCCTCGTCGATGATCTCTTTGGCGCTCTCGACCCAGAACCAATGCCCGAAGTTGCGCTCGTCGATTTTGATCCAGACGGTGAGAACAAATTGCTCGCTGCGATTTGCTACGCACATTCGCATTTGCCCGAATCACAACTGCTGAAGCGAGTCGAGTTGTTGGATCATGCCGAGAAGGTGAAACTCATCACCACCTATGTTGGCAATCGCGAAAACCGTCGCCATCGCCCAGGTCGGGCGTTTGAGCGAACCGATTATCGCTTTGACGTGCTTGGTGACTACGGCGCATTTCGAGACCTTCAACGCCACAGATTGCTGACCATTGAGTGGCAGCGCCTGACCCCAGATCACGGCTATGTCATGCCCGAATTAGTGGCTGAGGCGGGGGTAGGAGAGGTCTTTGAAGAGGCCATGGCACGCTCTAGCGCGCTTTATGAGTCTCTTTTGCCCGATTACCCCGAACAGGCCCCATATGCGGTTTCTATGGCTTACAGGCTGCGATACGCGATGCAATTCAATGCCCGTGAGGCCATACATATGCTCGAATTGCGTTCCGCTCCCCAGGGACACCCTGCATATCGCCGGATCGTTCTTGAGATGCACAGGCTGATCGCGCAACAGGCCGGTCATACGGCCATTGCTGCATCAATGTCGCATATGACCATGGTGGCCCCCGAACTTGAGCGACTTGATTCTGAGCGAAAATCCGAGTCGAGGAGACAAAAGACCTAATTCGTTGATTTTGAGGTGAATTGGGCTATTGTTCGCGCGACACGTGAAAGGGATATTGAATGTCAGACGATGAAATCATTGATGCAGAAGACCTAGATCCGGCAATGCTGATCGAGGTTGACCCAGAAGCCGAGGTACTTGAGGGTGACTCGATTGGTCTCGAGGGCGACGACGATGCATTTGGACTCGGCGATGATCTCGCGGGTGATCTCGACACAGTCGATGAAGTCGAAGACCCTGACGCCATCATTCCGGCTACGGAGACTTCTGCAAAAAAGTCTGGCGATGATGACGACGACGACGATGACCTTCGCACCGAAGACGACGTTGAAGCAGACCTCGACTCGATTCTCAAAGAGAAGCTCACTGCAGCCGATGACACGCCTCTAGAAGACGACGAAGAAGATGGTCTTGTCGTTGACGACAAGACTGATGGAATGGAGCGATTGCAACCACGACGCCCAGACGAAAGGCAATGTACTCAATGCTTCTTGCTGGTTCGCAATAGCGCGCCAGGCTGTCCTGTTGAGGATGACGCATGTCCGTTGTTCAAATAGTCAAGCGAGCAGCCAAACGACTCGAAGAGGCTACGTCAACCGACCTGCCAAAAATTCAGCAAGAGTTGCGCAATGCCCGAGTGATTGGTGAGATGGCCGTCAAATTTGGAGCGCAACGAGCACAGAAGTTTGTTGACGAATTTCAGTCGGATCCAGACAAACAAGGCGACTAGTTCTTGGTCAATCTTTTTGCGCCGCCGTTTGTTGTGCGCAAGGCAATCGCAACCGATGCATCATCGCTGCAGTTGCTCGAGCAAGAGAGTCGTGAAGAAGTACAGCAGTTTCGAGGACACCAAGCATTGTTAGGCGAGTCGCCAAACGACTCCGACGGGTGGTTGCAGATTGTGGCATCAATCGAGCACAGCGTTCTCGTGGCTGAAGTTGCCCAACAGGTTGTTGCTTATATCTGTGCCGAATTCAATAGAGCGTCGTTGGTCTGCTCGGTCACACAGATATTTGTAGATCCGCAGGCCAGGCAATTGGGGATAGGTGCGCGACTCGTTGGCGAGACTGCCACTATTGCTCGAGACTATGGATGCATCAGACTCGACGCATACGCATTACCAGGTGACCGCAAAATGAAAAATCTTTTTGAACGAGTTGGAATGCCAGCACGACTCATTGTTGCGTCTAGAACTCTTTAGCGTCCTTGCCAGACTGGCGGACGCTTTTCAATAAAGGCCGTGAGACCTTCTTTGGTGTCTTCAGATTGCAGCACTTTGCCAAATTCGGCGTTGGTCATCTTGATCAGCGTCTCGTCGCTCTCGAAGGCTGCGGCGAGAACAATCTTGCGCGACGCCCACACGGCGAGTGGTGCAGCCAAACACACGCGTGATGCCAACTCAAAAGCCGATTCTTCCGCTTTTCCTGGCTCAACCAAACGGTTGATCAGACCAAGCGCGTAGGCGCGCTCAGCAGGCAACGGTTGACCAGTCAAGATGACTTCCATTGCGGTTGCCTGACCAATTGCTCGCGGCAGGCGAAAAAGACCACCGGCACCTGCAATGAGATTGCGCATTACTTCGGCAAGCCCAAACGCCGATCGAGTAGTTGCAACCACCATGTCGGCTGCGAGAACAATCTCGCATCCGCCTGCTGTGGCAAGACCATCGACTGCGGCGATGACTGGCTTTTTGCGCTGTCGATAAACAAAGCCTCCAAAACCGCCGAGTTCGGTATTGAGCGAACCTGCTTGACCGGAGTTGATTGCCTTGAGGTCTGCTCCTGCACAAAACACAGGACGCTCTTGACCCGCAGTATTGGCACGCAAGATTCCAACCCAAACATTTGGGTCTTCTTCCATCTGATTGATTGCGGCTTCAAGACCTTGGGCTACATCGCCGTTAACAGCGTTGCGAGCCTCGGGACGATTGAGCGTGATGAGTGCGACTTTGCCTTGAACTTCATAAGTGACGACGTCTGACATGCGTACAGACTAGGCGCTTGGAACTACTCGTTGGAAGTTGGTGCTACTTCGACTGGCGCTGCTTCAACCGGTGCGACTTCAACCGGTGCCGCTTCGACTGGCGCTGCTTCGACTGGCGCTGCAACTTCAGACTTTGTCGATTCAGGCTTTGCTGGCGCAGTCTTTGGCTTGACGCGCACTGGACGTGTAGGACGCAGTGGTCGGGGAGCGGTCACTCCTGGCGCTACTTCGATGCCAAAGAGTGTGGCAATCTGGGGAAGGAGTGGTGACAGACGCTTGACAGTGGCTAGAAGAGCCTCTGATGGTTGCTGAGGCATCGTGGCGAGCTTGACCTGACTACGGATAGGCGAGAAGGCGAGGGCTTCGAGTAGCGCAATCCAACGATCTGGTGCGGTTTCGGTGGTGAGACCAGCAGTTGCAGCAACGGCAAGTTTTGCGCCGAGCTCGGAAGGAAATGGCTGACCCGCCTTTGGTGGCTCGCTGGTCAACTTCAATGCTCGAACGGTGCGACCAACTTTTAATGCGTCAACAATGTCAGAAAGCCAGAGTGTTTGTGCCGATTCTTGTCGTTCCTTAAGCGCAACCTTCAATTCGGTAGCAAGTGCGCGAGTTGTTTCATCGCGGACAACCATCGGGTCTTCAGATGCAACAACAACTGATCGCAAGTCTCGCAAGTCAAGTGTCGCAAGATCTGCTTTTGCGGCATCTGCTTTGTCGAGCCAATCGGCAACACGAAGTTTTGGCAACAGATTTTGTGCCATCGAGATCAAGCCGTCGGATGGAACCTCTGGCTTACCTTCTTTGCGCAGCAAATCATTTTGCACTTTCACCGCATCACGAACAGCTTTGATGCCACCGTCGAGAGCGCGTTCTGCAACACCGCGTTGCTCAAGCGGCAATGTTTCAAGAACGGCACTGCGATGAACATGTTTTGGCTTGAGACGTTTTGCTGCTGGACGCTTTGGCATCTCTGGCGGAGCAGTGAAATGCGGACGCGATGGACGACTTGGACGACCAGTGGATCCGTCAGGACGAGTCGACTCTGGTCGACGCGGAGCATTTGGGTCGCGCGGTGGACGCGCAGAGCGAGGAGCGCCATCTCGTTTCCCAGACTTGTCATCGCGGCCATTGCGTGCAGGCTTGCGATCAGATTTTGGTTTCTCTGCCAACTTTTGTGTGACAGGGGTAAATGCTTTTTCGCTTGCAAGCATCTGGAGCACATTGCCTCGTTGACCTTTTTCCCTCATTTGCACAATTGACAAAACCGAAATTCCATCGATATCAAAATCAGCTTCGACTTTGAGTACATCGCCAGTTTTTGCTGCATCCGACAGCAGGGTTGCACTGACAACACCCTTGGGCGACTTGGCACCAGCGGCGCGCCACGTCCACGTTCCATCTTGACGATTGCTGGTGAGTTCTATGTCGAGGCGGCGAGACATGGGGCTCTACGGTACAGCCACGAACCCTGTTTCTCCAATGAGATCATCATGGAAGTACCGTAGAAATTATGACAATTTATGCATACGGAGATCGTGTACCAGTAATTCACGAAACTGCATTCGTCCACCCAGATGCGGTGGTCATTGGATCAGTTGAGATTGGTGCCGAATCAACGATTTGGCCCGGTGCTGTTTTGCGCGGTGACGATGGAGAAATCAAAATTGGAGCTCGCACCAGTATTCAAGACAACACAGTTATCCATACGATGCCAAATCAGCCAACCATCGTTGGAGATGACTGCGTTATTGGGCACATCGTGCATCTCGAATCGTGCACCATTGCCAATGGCGCACAGGTGTCATCGGGTGCAGTGGTATTGCACAGAGCAGTAGTCGGTGCTGGCGCAATTGTTGCGGCCAATTCGGTCGTGCTCAATGACACGATCATTCCACCAGGCGCACTTGCAGTCGGAAGCCCTGCCACGATCAAAGAAGGTCGGGCTCGCTCCATCGAAATCGAGATTGGTGCACAAATCTATGTAGAAAAAGGCAAGAAGTTCCGGACCGACCTTCGAAAAATTTCGGACTGATCAGTCAACAATCTTTCTGAGTTCTGAGATATCAAGAGTTTCCAACATGGGCAGATAGGTGCGAACTGCATCTTTACGAAATCTTGTACTGAGATCTGACCGAAAGAATTTGGCTCCTTCTCGCACAACATAGTTGAGAATGAAGAACTGATAGGCGTACGGCAGAAAATCAATTTCTTGTCTCGAGAGTGGATACACCGAATGGTAAGCCTTGAGAAAACTCACAAAGCGCGGTTCGGTCAGAGTGTGTGGAGAGTAACTAAAGTGCGTCTTATCACCGGTGTGTGATGCGGCGCGCGAGAGAAAATAGAAGTCCAGCATGCGTGTGTCGATTCTGAACCAGTCGTAATCCCATCTGGTGAAAAGTCTTTGGTGTTGATGTTCGTCGAGAGCGACTGAAAAATTGCCTAGATTCCAATCGACAAGTATTGGAATTTTTCTCCACTCGTCAAAGTGAATCTGTTCGAGGTGTGCCAAGAAGTCGTGAGTACATGTACGCAAGTACTCAATATCACTTTCTCGAAGGTCGAAGTTGCGCGGAGCAAATTCGCTCGAGAGTTGTTCGAGCAAGTGAATGGCATCGCCCTTCACCGAATTTGAAGTCGGTGGAAGATGCGTTGCTGCATCAGCGCAGGCTTTGTGGAAATGGGCAATTTCATGGGCAAGAAGAACGATGTCTTGCTCGCTAATTATTCGTGGCAGTTGGTTTCCTCGCTCAACATCATTGTAAAAAGCAGCCCAACACGAGCCGTCATACCAGGTGTACGCCCGACCATCGCGGGGCAGAACTTGTGCGAGAAAACCTGACCATCGTGTACCACTCAGCGAGTGCACCAACTTGAACAGTCGGTCATGATCTTCAGCAAACAAAAAATATGAACCGTATGAAGATACCTTGCCAACGACATGTGACCCGTCGTTGAAATGTAAACGAAACACATGATTGGTGGAAACATGAGCACTGACTTCGACAATGTCGCTGATTGTTCTTGGATCTCCGTAGTCGGCCCAGGCGAGTCGAACTACTTGCTCGGCATTGATCATCGCGAAAATGCCGCCGCAAAGAAACTATTGACGAGAAAGTGATCGCACGCCAATAGGCGCGATAAGCCGGAATCCGGCAGCATGACGTTCTTCTTCAGATTCTCCACCCCAGAAACCATACTCATGGTTGTCGCGCGCAAATGTTCGACACGTCTCCAATACTGAGCACTCACTACAGACCGATCTTGCCATCTCTTCGCGACGTTCGCGGGTTTGCGGTCGCTCGGCAACTGCGGGGAAGAAGATGTTGGTCAAGCCGAGACATGCCGCGCCATTCATCCAGTCATCGTCACTTGCAATGCGTTGTCCAAAATCAAGTGCAGCCACTGAGCCCCCGCTGCACAAGACCCTAGCGCAGAACTAACCAGTCGGTCAATTACATCTCATGAAGGCAATAATGCCTGTACTCCTTGCACAAAGCGTGAAATATCAGAGTCCTCAACATCCCACGCCGTCATCCATCGAACCTGGTTGGTCTTGGCGTCCCAGTCCCAATAGAACGACCAATCCTGCAGTGCCTTGTGCACAGCGGGTTCAAGAACGGGGTAGATGCTGTTGACCACAGGAGGGGCTGTCAAATTGAGCGACTTGATGTGTCGAACCTGATCGTAGAGAGACTGAGCAGCAGCATTGCTTGCACACCCAAGTTTGATGAACAAGTCGTCTTGCAAAAATGCGAGATACTGCGCCGAGATGTAACGCATTTTGGAATACAACTGTGTCGATTGCTTGCGAATATAGAGAGACCTTGAAGCAAGAGCGGTATTCAAAAACACCACGGCCTCGCCGAAAACAAGTCCGGTCTTGGTGCCACCAAATGTGAGCACATCAACACCTGCATCGATGGTGAATGAACGCAATGCTTCGCGCGATCCACCCAAAGCCCCAACTGCATTGCAGATACGCGCGCCATCCATATGGACGAGCATGTTCATGTCATGAGCAGCAGCACACAAGTCTTTGACTTCCTGAGCGGTGTAGAGCGTGCCGAGTTCAGTTGCCTGAGTAATCGATACAACGCGTGGTTGCACATGGTGTTCGCTGCCAAAGAGATGTTCGAGCGAGTGCAAGTCGCTCGGTCGAAGCTTTGCATCTGCAGACGGAAGATCGATCAGTTTTGCGCCAAGGAAACGCTCGGGAGCGCCGGCCTCATCGACTGCAATGTGCGACCAAGACGAACACACAACAGCCTCTGCTGGCTGCAACATGTTTGCGAGTGCCATCACATTTGCGCCGGTTCCACCGAACGCAAAGCGCGTGATCACGTCTGCATCAAAAAGTTCTGAAAAAGCTGTCTCGGCATTGTGTGTATATCGGTCATTGCCATAGGCGAGTGCGTGGCCACTGTTGGCATCAGTAAGTGCCTGCAACACGAGTGGGTGAGCACCCGAGGCATTGTCGCTCGACAGCAATCGAGTTGGAGGCTCAAGGTGGGCAGGCAGAACAAGAGAACTCATCTCTTTAGTATGCGCTTGAATCCTCGCTATTGTCCGATATTTGACATACCTTTTCGTCATGACGAAATCACGGCAACCAACTAGTGAAGCGTTGTACAACACTCAGACGCACGTGATTTCAACGGACTACATCAAGTGCCGCTGGTGTAGAAATCCATTGGCCCCAACATCGGGCGCCGGACGGCCACGAGAGTTTTGCTCGCAGGCTTGTCGGCAATGGGATTGGGTTGCACGGCAACGCGCCACAGAGCTGGCGTTGAGCGAAGACGAGCTCGTGATCACACGCACCGAACGCGACACGCTGAGAGATCAAATCTTTGTCTTGAAATGTGCAGTGCAAGATGTTGAGCAGGATTTAGATCCTTCAATCGACCCAACAACACGGGATTACAAGGCTGCTTTGGCGTGGCTTCTTGAGGCAGCCAAACCATTGGTCCAGGATCTGGGCCAGGCTTAGCCAGATGATATTTACGCCCATAATCATAGTTATGTAAAGTTAGGACGGAAGAGTAAAAAGTACTCGAAATACTCAACAAATCAGTAAGGACACTCTCTATGGCTCAAAACTCCTCTTCACACCAGTTGCCCGCACAAGGAATGAATTTCGAACAGGTCATCCAAGCACTCGATGCAAGCGCAAGCGACGATGTGCAGTGGCGAAATGGCAAGGCATTCTCACTCGCCTACAACGCTGGACCTGAGGTTCTCGCAGTCGCCGACGAGGCCTACAAGCGCTTTGCAGGCTCCAATGCGCTCAATACCCATGCCTTTCCAAGCCTTCGCAACATGCAAGCCGAAGTGTTGGATATGGCTGGAAAATGGCTTGGCTCGACCAGTGAATCCGCTGGCTATTTCACGAGCGGTGGCACCGAAAGCATTTTGATGGCCGTGAAAGCTGCTCGAGACCAATACCGCAGAGAGTCTTCAATCCTCCACCCAAACATCGTCTTGGCAACATCAGCACATGCAGCCTTCGATAAGGCATGTGCGTATTTTGACGTTGAGGTTCGTCGTGTTGCAGTGCAACCCGATTGGCGGGCAGATGTTTTGGCCATGTCCGGCGCAATTGATGCCAACACCGTTTTGCTTGTCGGTTCTGCCCCGCAATATCCACAGGGAGTTATCGATGACATTTCTGGCATTGCATCTCTTGCAAAGAGTAGGAACATCAACTGTCACGTTGATGCGTGCATGGGAGGCGTATCACTCGCCTACCTAGCAAAACTTGGTCATCAAATTCCTCCATGGAATTTGCAGGTAGACGGAGTCACATCAATCTCTGTTGATCTACACAAGTTTGGCTACACATCAAAGGGTGCATCAGTGATCATGTATGCAAACAAACGCTTGCGCTCGTACCAGGGTTTCGTCACAGACGCATGGCTTGGCGGTACCTATGCCTCGAGTGGAATGCTCGGAACTAAATCTGGAGGCCCCATTGCTGCCGCGTGGGCAGTCATGCATTTTCTTGGCGACGACGGATATTTGCGCCTCACCCAAAGTGCACGTGCTGCCACCGAAATACTCGCCAAACACATCGACAATCATGCAGAACTTTCATTGCTGGCCTTCCCAGACGCACTGCTCTTATCGTTCACTGCTCATGACCCTTCGCGCCTCAACATATTTGCTGTTGCGAACGAGATGTGGAAACGCGGATGGTACATCGATCGACAACAACCTCCACAGTCTCTCCATTGCACAGTCAACGCAATCCACGAATCCAACATCGAAGAAATGATCAATGACCTGGATGCTTCTATTTTGATCGCACTCGCAAGCGGTCAGTCTGGCGATGCAGGTGCCTATGGAACTCTTTAGGGCACGCGACTAGAGTTTCGTCATGACGGAAAGCAATAGTTCGAAGCCATTTTCTCTTCCATCAGTGGAAGATCTCCTCTCACTACTCTCCAAACTCAACTCCACAGTTGCCGATATCAAAGATGATGCCGAAAATGTTGCTAGCAATAGCATCAAAGGCGTAGTCGACCAAGCAAAGCGCTCAGTCGAATCAACTGCGTCAACTCTCCAAACGATTCAGCAGTCATTGGAAAACTTCAACCGCGTTGCTCTGCGTGTTGACAAACTTCTCGACGATGTCGAAGAACCGATCAGAAGATTATTGGGATCGTTGCCACAACAACCCACCAAACAAAAGGACGCCTAGAGCGCTAGAGCGACTGAGACAGGCTTGATCATCACCTCTGTGCGAGCGAGAGCAACAATTTGTGAATCAACCTGATTTTTGACACCCGCAAGAGGAAGAACGTTGAGCACTCCTTGACCATTTCGCAATACGTCAACTAGCTGGTCTCCCTGGCACAGCACCACAGACTGTCCGCTGATGACAATGTGCGCAGCAGCAATCTCAGACTCAACATGATTCCGCAGATATTTGAATACATCGCGCACTGACTCAAGCTTGATACCGGCATCCAACAAGGTCTTGATTACACGAAGTTCAAGCAAGTCTCTGTAGGTGTACACGCGGCGAGTTCCACTCCCCGATGCATCACAACTTGAAGGGCGAATGAGATCCGTGCGAGCCCAGTAGTCAATTTGGCGATAGGTGATTCCAACAATCTCTGCTGCTTTTTTGCCACTAAATCCCTGAGCCATATGTCAAGGTTAGGCGCGTATTTTGGCTTTGCCTAGCCCTGAAAGTCCTCTGGTTTGATGCTTTCAATGAAATCGCGAAATTCATCAAGAATTTCTTCTTCGGAGTCTGCATCAGCATCTGGAGCCTGCCTGCCTACTAAGTCCATCAACTCCTCTGTGGCATACAAAGGGGCTCCCGCTCGAAGTGCAATTGCAACAGCATCCGACGGGCGACACGAGACTATTCGTTCACCACTACTCCCCTTGAGGTGAAGCTCGGCAAAGTAGGTGTTGTCAATAACTTGCGTGATCACAATGCTTTCCAATTCCACGTCCAGCACGCCGATCAACGAAACAAATAAATCATGAGTGAGCGGGCGTTCGGGCAGCACTCCTTCAAGCGCAAAATGAATCGAAGATGCTTCAGGCCCACCGATATAAATAGGCAGCATTCTTCGACGACCTGATGATTCACGCAACATCAAAATCGGGGTATTCGAAGGCAACTCCAACCTCACTCCATCGAGATCGAGCTCGATGAGCACTATTGCGTTCGTCCTTCGTCATAACCACGCGCGGCCACAGTGACGAACGCTGATCTCAACTGGTCAGCAAGTTCAGTGAGCTCGCGTAATAACTCCATCGCTTCTTGGCGGGCAGCAGGATTACGTTGTCGAAGAAATGGCATGATTCTTTGCTCGAAGAGTCCAAATTCGCGCTCCGCTGTGTGCTTCCAAGTTTTTAGGTGCCGCACATCAATTCCTTTATCGATAAACCGAGACGCGATCTCAACAATTTCCTTATCGAGCGGGCTAAACATCTCGATGTCACCAACAAGACGCGGCTTGACCAAACCATTTGCAACAAGCGATTTCAATACGACATCGCTGGCATCGAGCTCTTGGAGCAACTCGCTACGACTTATGGAAGATGTGTCGTCTGTTTTCTTTGTTTTGCGCGTTGGAGCATCAGGCGCCTTCGACAAGTTTTGGCGTGCCGAAGGATGTCCCCCATTCGTTGCCTGACTTCGCTCGATATGGGGCGACGTGTCGTCATACGGCCTGATCATGCCGTCACTCGTGTCACTTTCGAGTTTGCTACGAATAATTTTGAGCGGCAAATAGTTTTCGCGTTGTTCGCGCAAAATAAACTTCAACCGTTCAACTTCGGATCGACTGAATTTGCGATAGCCCGATGCGGTGCGCTCAGGCTCGATTAATCCTTGACTCTCAAGAAATCGAATCTTTGAAATGGTGACATCGGGAAACTCTTCGAGCAGGAGTCCAAGAACTTCACCGATCGAGAGGAAATTGTTGTCAGTCACCACAGGTCGTACATTCTGCCACTTTTGAAGTCAATCTGAAAATGTTTTGACTAGATGCCAGCGCCGTCAAAAAACACCATGCGGTACTTGCCTACCTGTAGTTCATCGCCGTTCTGTAAGACAACTTCCTCTACACGCTCTTGATTTACATACGTTCCATTCAATGACCCCAAATCGGTCACCACGTAGTGATCGTCAACACTGCGAATTTCGGCATGTCTACGTGAAACGGTTACGTCGTCAAGGCAAACAGAACACTCGGGATTTCGCCCGATCTCAAGTCGTTCAGACGTCAACGAGAATCGTTCACCCGAGCGTTCGCCAGAGCGCATCACGAGAAGACCGTGTGCCCCATCTTGACCCCGAATCTCACTCAGCAGAATTTGTACGTTGTCTTGTGATCCGGGTGCGTCCTGCAATGAATCTACTTTTGAGAGCACGATGGTTCGTTCTCCCAAGTGATCCAAAACGGTGCCACATGCCGAACAAAATGTGGAATCTGGTGGATTTCGATGACCGCACGAATTGCAAAACGTATACGCCATGTCCCTACCGTAGCGTTCTGTTGATCCGCCCTGTGTGCAGGTTTGCCCTGATCACTGGCCCATACATAATGGCTGTGTAATAGCTCAATATCAGACCCGGAACCGCAAGCGCCCATCCCAAGAGCCTGGCTCCATCCGCAGTTGCATGGGTACTCGAGGCCAACAGCAGCAATGGAACGGCAGTCATCAAGAGCAATGTGTACCACTTGCCCCAATAGCTCACTGCAAACCGTTGCATACCAAAAAGGGTCGCAATCACCATCGCCATTCCAACCGAGATTTCGCGAATCAATATCGTGATACAAAACCACCGAGGCACACCACCATCGACCATTACGCCAATGGTGGCCACAATGAACAACATTCGATCGACGAACGGATCAAACACCGATCCGAACGCAGACGTTTGATTAAATTTGCGCGCGACCCACCCATCGATCCAATCTGTGTAGCTAATCGCACCGAGCAATAATGCAGCTCCTGCCCGATTGTCGCGAGAAAACAAAACATAGAGAAATAGGGGTAAGAGGAACAGCCGCGCCAACGTGATTGCATTCGGCACAGTCACGATTCCAGTCATCAAGCTTGGTTTTTCGTCCGTCACAGACAACGACACTACAGTCGGAGTCATGCCAACTCTGTTTACGCGAATCATTGCGGGAGAAATACCCGGTCATTTCGTCTATCGAGATTCGCTTTGCGTTGCCTTTCTAACAATCAACCCGATTTCGTCTGGACACACCCTGGTTGTACCCATCGAAGAAGTTGACCAGTGGACAGACCTGTCGCAACAGACTTCAAGCCATCTTCTGACAATTGCTACGAAAATTGGCAACGCACAAAAGCAGGTTTATGGATGTACTCGAATTGGCCTCATCATCGCAGGCTTCGAAATACCCCACTGCCACTTGCATGTGATTCCAACAAACAACATGTCGGATCTTTCATTTGAAAATGCGGCCAAGCATGTCGACGAGTCAGTGTTGTGCGCTGATGCCGAAAAATTATCGAAGGCTCTTAAAACAATCTGAGTTCGTCATTGTGCTCAGCTTTGCGCTTGCCATTCGATGCATCATTCAAATCAATTGGGTCAATGAGATCAGCACCACTACTTCGAGAACTATTCACTTTGGTACTCACAGCGCACACGACTAATGCCTCATCTTCGATTTCGACCAAGTGTGAGAGCGGCTCTTCGGTTGCAAGATCGAGCCAACTCATGACTCCTTGTTGATCTAACAGCACTGGCATCCTGTGATGCACTTGAGAAACCATCGCGTTGGCATCTCGTGTCAAGGCAACCGCTGTGATCACACTTGACCCTTCGGGATTATTTGGGTCTTTCCACGATGACCACAGTCCGGCAACCCCAAGTACTCCGCTGTGCGAATAATGAGACCCAGGTTGAGGCGAAAAGTAGAACGGCTGTTTAAACGGCTTGATTTCGTCATGACGCAATACTTCCTTCCATTCGAAATATCCGTCCATGGGAAGAACGCAGCGATTTGATGCAATCAGATTTTTAAACGATGGCTTTTCGCTCACCGTCTCGAGTCGAGCATTGATCAAGCTCGCTGCCTTTGTGGAATCTTTTGCCCAACGAGGAATGAGCCCCCACGACACATCTTGCACTCTTCGTCCATCCACAGTCGATACAACCGACAAAATTCGCGATGTAGGTGCGACGTTGTAACTCACAGGCAAATCTAGAGAATTATTCGTCGCCTCAAATATTTGGGAAATCTCAATCGCTGAAGTCTTGCGCACAAACCTTCCGCACATAATTTACAAATCAAACCAAGTCATGACCACAAACCACCGGGTGTTGCAAATATCCATACCAATATTGGCGTTACAACCAAACCCGGAAGTAATGACCCGAGGCGTATCTTCTTTATCTCCAATAAATTGAGCCCAATCGCCATCACGGCTAATCCACCTGCTGCAAACAATTCAATTCTCATCCGATCATCGAGCAATACATCAAGGCGAGTACCAAACAGTGTCAGTGTTCCCTGCACAACGAAAACGCTTGCAGCACTAAATATTGCGCCCACTCCATAGAGAGCAGCAAAAATCACCGTCATAAATCCATCCAAACTTCCTTTGATGATGTACAACTGTGGCGCATTTCCGGTTGCATCCTGAATGGCGCCGAGAATGGTGAGCGGACCAACACAAAATAGTAAAGACGCAGTGACGAATCCAGAAACGAAGCGACCATCTGTATTGTTCGACGCGAATCGATTCTTCAACATCTCCCCCAACCGAACAAGGCGATCCTCAATGCGCAATGCCTCGCCGATGAGAGCACCAATAACCATTCCAACAAGCGGAAACACCATATTGTGAGTTTTAATAACGTCGCTTATGCCGAGAGCGAGCGTCACAAGACCGATCACTTGCACTACCAATTCTCGTACTCTGTCGGGAATACGGTGGCCAATCACGAGTCCGATGCCGCCACCAACAAGCACAGTTGATGTGTTAATCAAAGTTCCCAGACCTCGCAACTCATGCCCCCAATTGGTACTACAACAATTGCTTCATTGAGTTTAGATGAACCCGATCGTCATCAATGTGCCAAAGAGTTTCGCTGTTGTACATAATGAGTGCAATGGTAATCATCTGGGCTTTGAGTGCTGCCCTGATGTATGGGGTTGCCGACTACTTTGGCGGCCGCGCAACCAAGGTCTCGAAAGCTGCTGCCGTTACATTCCTGGGTCAATCGACTGCGCTTGTATTGATCGCTGCTCTGATTATGTTCGGTGACACGCCCGTTATGAGCACCAACGATTGGCTCTGGAGTGGTTTCGCTGGCGGAGGTGGCGCAATCGCGCTCGTTGCCTTTTACCAATCGATGTCGCTCGGTTCGATGACTGTGGTTGCGCCAATCTCAGCAATTGTTGGCATGTGTAGTCCTGTAGTTGTTGGGCTCTTGCAAGGCGAACGACCAGCACCCGTTGCATACCTTGGCATGTTGCTTGCGGTAGTTGCCGTCGCTCTCGTAGGCGATGTGCTCGACCATCACGACCTACCAACACCACTGCGAGCAATCGTTTATGCCGTCATCTCCGGTCTAGGTTTCGGTGTCATCTTCGTTTGTCTTGCACAGACTTCACCAGATGCAGGACTGTGGCCACTGCTTGGTCAACGTTTAGTGAGTGTGCCAACCGTTGCGGTAGTCGGACTATTGGGTGTCGGGCGACTCAAAGTAGACCGTCGAGTGATAGCACTCGCAATGCTTTCCGGTGTTCTCGATACGACAGCCAACGGTTTGTATCTTCTCGCGATTCACGGCGGATTACTTTCACTTGTTGGCGTCATCACCGCGCTGTACCCAGTTTCAACTGTGGGACTTGCGATCACTGTCGATCATGAAAAACTTCACAAAAGCCAAATAGTGGGACTTGTGCTCGCTGCGGCATCGCTTGCGATGGTTGGCTACGCCTCAAACGCATAAATTCGATTTACCAATTTCTAGTCGGGCTGATCGGATTTGAACCGACGACCTCTTGTCCCCCAGACAAGCACGCTAACCAAGCTGCGCTACAGCCCGCATCTTGACAAGTCACCCTAGCGAAAAAGGTCTACAACTCTCCATGAGAGATAGACAATCAACGCACCAACGAGCAACTTGAAGTGCCACGGAATATCCACATCTTCTTCGCTACCGCTTTGTGCGAGCTTCTTAATGTTGATGTTCTTGGCCGTTAGGCCACCGTGAATATTTGGCAGTTGAATTGGCTTCAAACACACAGGACATGAGCCATCTGCTTGCATCGCGCTTGGTGCGAGATACTTTGCACATTCTTCACACCAGGGCATGGTGTTTACTCTGAGCGCTTACGCACACGCATCTTGATTGGCGTGGATCCAAATTCGAATTTTTCTCGAATGCAGCGCTCTAAGTAACGCAAATATGGTGCTGGCAACTCACGATTGACAAAAAGTGTGAATGTCGGAGGATCAGTTGCGCCCTGCAGTGCATACAGCACACGAGCACCGCTACCTGCTGGCTGCTTCTGCTGCGCTTCGGCCATCACCTTGTTGACATCACGAGTGGGAACTCGCTTGTGATAATGCACGATGCATTCCTGCAAAATTGGAAGCAGGCGATGTACACCCTTGCCCGTCAAAGCCGAGACCTTCAATACTGGTGCGTCGCCAATGAAGTACAGCTTGCGTGTCATCTCATTGTCGATGTGTTCGCGACCTTCGGCGTCAAGCGTTTCCCATTTGTTCAAAATCACAATCACTGGACAACCAGCAGCATCAATCCGTTCGGCAAGTCGCTGGTCTTGACTGGTAATGCCATCATGTGCATCAATAACGAGCAACGCCACGTCCGACTCGTCAACGGCACGCAGAGCTCGCACAAATGAGTAGTACTCAGCAGACTCATCGACTTTGCTCTTGCGTCGCATACCTGCGGTGTCGACGAACACCATTGGTCCGTCTTCGGTGTCTACTTGCGTGTCAATGGCGTCGCGAGTTGTACCGGGCATGTCGTGCGTGATGGATCGATCCTCACCCACCAGTCGGTTAAACAATGTGCTCTTACCAACATTTGGCCGACCGACGATCGAAACACGAGGAATACCAGGTGCGCGAATCGCATCTCCAAGATCCGGCTCTGGTTCGAGGTCGAGTGCTTCCACTCTTTCCAAAATCGCATCCAGCAGATCTCCTGATTTGCGACCGTGCAGAGCAGAAACCGCAATCGGTTCGCCAAAACCGAGTGACAAAAAATCCCATCGATCAGTTTCACGACGTTCAGAATCGATCTTGTTGGATACAACAAGTACCGGGCGATCGATCTTTCTCAGCCAAGCAGCGATCAATTCGTCGTCATGGGTAACGCCGACCCAGGTGTCAACCACAAACAAGACCAAATCTGCAGAGCGAGCAGCCTCTTCTACTTGACGACTTACTTTTGTGTCGAGCTCTGTGCCGCCAGGCATCCAGCCACCCGTGTCAACAACGCTAAATTTCTTGCCGATCCATTCAACATCGCGTTCGAAGCGGTCACGCGTAATGCCAGGCTGATCTTCAACAATTGCTACTTGAGCTCCTAAAAAACGGTTGAAAAGTGTGCTCTTGCCGACGTTGGGACGTCCAACGATCACTACGGTAGGCAATCGCTCAGTCACAGATGCATTCTACAAGCGGATTTCGTCAGAACGATGAGTAGTAAAGTATTGACGTGAGTCTGTTGAATCAATCGCTGAACACTGAGCACTCTTCGGTTGATCGTGTTCTACTTGCTGCGCCACGAGGTTTTTGTGCTGGAGTGGAGATGGCGATTAAGGCACTGTCATGGATGGTCCGCACGTTTCCCGCACCTGTCTATTGCTTTCACGAAATTGTGCACAACAAGTCAGTTGTCGATCGCTTTATTGCCCAAGGAGTTGTCTTCGTCAACGAGATCGACGAGATACCCATCGGCAGCCCAATCATGCTCTCTGCACATGGATCTGCTCCAGAAGTCGTTGCACATGCCATTGCGCGGGGCGGCTACGTCGTCGACTCGGTGTGTCCCCTTGTCACCAAGGTGCACCACGAGCTTCGCGTTCGAGCAAACAAGGGTTACAAAATTGTATATATCGGCCACGAAGGACACGAAGAAGCAGTAGGAACAATGGCGGTCGCTCCTGATGCAACGACGCGGGTCGAGCATATTGAAGATGTTGCATCGCTACCTGAGACGAATGAACCATTGGCTCTGCTTGCACAGACGACACTCTCACATCGCGACTGGCAAGAAGTAGCACAAGCAGTCAAAGCGCGATTTCCTCAAGTGTGGCAACCAGGTAAAAGCGATCTGTGTTTTGCCACGACAAATCGTCAGACAGCATTGATGCAAATTGTGCAAGAGTGCGATGCCGTGATCATCATTGGTTCTTCAAACTCATCCAACACGCTTGCACTCGAGAAGCTCGCACGATCAATGAACTGCAAGACAGTGTTGCGCATCAATTCGGCGAACGAAATTCCGCTAGGACTCACAGGCACAGTTGGAGTAACCGCTGGCGCTTCTGCACCAGAGGAACTTGTGATGGCAGTGGTCGATCGGCTCTCACCACGACACGGGGTCAAAGAGGTTCGACTCACCACCGAGGACGAATACTTTCCTCCTCCGCGAAATATTCGACAATTGCAGCACGCAATCGAACAGTCAGCAACAGTGATGATCGGTGGAAACTTTCTTCTTGGTCAACACCTCGACGACCGCTCGGTCAGTGCCAGCGAAGTCTTGACACAACTCACTGCCTAGCGCATCGATCACGCCGCATCAGATAACTAATTGCGTGGAACTTTGCTCCACGGCATTTCTCTATCAACCCGCACATCTCCTGGCAGTCCGAGTATTCGCTCACCGAGAATATTTTTCATCACTTCACTGGTGCCGCCTTCGATGCTGTTTGCACGCGCTCGCAAAAAAGCCTTCGGTACTGAATCAAAACTCATTGCCGTTTCAGGACGCACCATTGCGTAACTTCCATACAACATTCCATTTGCACCCATCAGCTCGATGCAAAACTCGTACGTTTCCTTATTCAAGTCGGCACTAGCCATCTTCCCGATTGCGCCCTCTGGTCCTGGCACACCGAGCTTTCGATTTTGACCTGCTCGAATATTGGTCAAGCGCAAAACTTCCGCTCGAATCCACAACCGCGTCAATTTGTCGCGAGTGGCTGCATCGCGATCTTCATCTGCACGATTCTCCCAAATCTTCATTGCTTCTCGAATTGGCCCAGAGGCTTTTGGAGGTACTGCGCCACCAATCGCAACTCGTTCGTTCATCAACGTTGTCAAACTCACACGCCAGCCATCTCCAGGGCCACCCAAGGTTTCCGAGACTGGTACTCGTACATCGGTAAAATACACCTCATTAAATTCGGCTTCGCCTGTCATCTGGCGCAGTGGTCGAACTTCTACGCCTGGAGCCTGCATGTCCACCACCACTGCAGTCATCCCGGCGTGCTTCACAGCCTCCGGGTCAGTGCGCACTACCAACAGTCCCCACTTCGATAAGTGAGCCAAAGTCGTCCACACTTTTTGTCCGTTCACCAACCACTCTTCACCGTCGCGAATTGCCTTGGCAGAGAGTCCTGCAAAATCCGAACCCGAACCAGGTTCGGAAAAGAGTTGGCACCAAATTTCCTCGCCCGTAAACAGTGGACGCAGATAGCGCGTCTTTTGCTCGGGTGTGCCCCACTCGACAACGGTCGGCCCACACATTCCATAACCAATTGGGTTTCTTGCATACGCATTTGGGCCACCTGCAGCCGACAACTTTTCACTCACAATCTTTTGATGCTTCGGCGACAATCCGAGTCCGCCAGCACCGACAGGAAAATGCACCCATGCAAGTCCGCGATCGAATTGCTCGCCAAGAAAAATCGCTGGTTTTGTCTCTCGTGGTGGAAAAGCATTGAGCAGATCCGTGATTGCTTCGTTGATCAACTGCTCTTCAGCCAGTGTCTGGCTATTTGAATTTGACATGTTTGCCCCTTTGGATCAACTCAAATCTAGTCAGATGCGTTCGATTCTTACCTGGTGCAAATTGTGGGCTAAATTTTGCCTGTGTTCCCTGGACAAATCGCAACCACGACACCCGATAAACCCGCCATCATCATGGCTTCGACTTCACAAGTCATTACATATCAAGAATTGGATGATTCGGCAAATAGGTTAAGCCAGTTGTTGTATCACCATGGTTTGCGGTCGGGCGATCACATCGCGATTTGCCTAGAAAATCACCCTCGATTCTTTGAGGTGATCTGGGGATGTCATTATGCCGGGCTCATCTATACAGCATGCTCAAGTCGACTGACTTCCGATGAGTTGTCGTACATCATCAATGACTGCAGTGCCAAGGCCTTCATCACCAGTATTCACAAAGCAGATCAGGCTGTCGAGATTGCAGATTCGATACCACGGGTTGATCTTCGCCTCATGCTCGACGGAACAGTTGCAGGATATGACAGTTACGAAGATGTAGTTGCACAACAATCAGCGCTTCCTCTTGACGATCGAGTTGACGGTTCGGACATGTTGTACTCGAGTGGCACTACTGGACGACCAAAAGGCGTTGCTCTCAATCTTGGAAATAGTCCGCTCGGCTCGCCCAATGGCGTGACGTCTTTGGGGCAATTTTTATTTTCAATGAATGACAGCACGATCTATCTTTCACCTGCTCCGCTTTATCACGCTGCTCCTTTGCGCTGGAATCTTGCCGTCCACCGCGTGGGTGGTACGACCATCATCATGGAACATTTTGACGCCCAAGAGTTTTTGCAACTCATCCAACAATATTCAGTAACACATTCTCAGACTGTTCCTACGATGTTTGTTCGATTATTGAAACTGCCTGACGATGTTCGAAAGCAATACGACACGACATCACTGACACACATATTCCATGCAGCAGCGCCGTGCCCAGTCGATATCAAACAACAAACCATCGAATGGCTCGGCCCGATCGTTCACGAATATTATGCAGGCAGCGAAGGCAACGGCTTTGTGTACTGCAACTCTGAGCAATGGCTCTCCCATCCAGGAACTGTTGGACAGTCTTTACAGGGAGTCATTCATATTCTTGACGACGAAGGCAACGAGCTCCCCGTTGGTCAGATTGGCACTATCTATTTCGAATCAGCGGCAAAGTTTGAATACCACAACGATCCCGAGAAAACCGAAGCATCAAAAGACATACTGGGCCGCGGATGGTCAACACTCGGCGACATTGGCTATTTGGACGACGAAAGCTATCTCTATCTCACCGACCGCAAGGCCTTCATGATCATTGCTGGCGGGGTCAACATCTACCCACAAGAAGCCGAGAACGTCTTGGTCTCTCATCCAGATGTTGCCGATGTCGCAGTATTCGGAGTTCCAAACGATGAGTTTGGTGAAGAAGTGAAGGCCGTTGTTCAACCCACGACGATGCCAACTTCCGAAGCTGAAGCAAAAGTGCTCGAACAAAAGCTCATTGCCCATTGCAGAGCTTCACTTGCCTCTTTTAAGTGTCCAAAGTCGATTGACTTTCGAGCAGAACTACCGCGACATCCGACTGGCAAACTCTATAAGCGACTGCTCAAAGATGAATACTGGGCGGCAGCCGGACGAAGTATCTGAGTAGATAGTTCGTTATGTCCCATCCGTATCTCGCAACACACCTCCCCATACCCTTTGCCCATCGAGGTGGTGCGAGTGATGCGCCAGAAAACACGATGCCAGCTTTTGCGCGTGCCATAGAACTCGGCTACCAATATTTGGAAACCGATGTGCACGCAACTCGCGACGGCATGCTCCTTGCTTTCCACGACGATGACCTGCTGCGTACATGCGGAATTCCTGGAAAAATTAGCGAGCTCGACTACGCCGATGTGAAGTTGGCACGCGTTGACGGTAAAGAACCTATTCCGTTGCTGCAAGACATCTTTGACGCTTGGCCAACAGCTCGGATCAACATTGATTGCAAGTCTGATGCTGCTTTGCAACCGCTCATTCATGCACTACAAGGTTCAGGTGTGCTCGACAAGGTTTGTGTCGGATCATTTAGCGACAAGCGGCTCACACAGTTAAGAGCCACCTTCGGTGCATCGTTGTGCACATCTCTTGGACCTAAGCAAGTTGCACTGTTGCGTGTGCGTAGTTGGATGGGAATGACCAAACCCTTTGATGGCGCTCATGCCGCCCAGATTCCAATGAAGCAGGGGCCGATCACCCTGACTGACAGACGACTTGTTGACGACGCCCATGAAGCCGGCCTCCAAGTGCATGTTTGGACGATCGACGATCCAAGCGAAATGGAACATCTCATCGAACTGGGTGTTGACGGGATCATGACCGACAAACCTGCAGTCCTCAAAGATATTTTGTTGCGAAAAGGACTCTGGAAATCACCAATTGTCTAATCAGCACTATTAGATTATTTGTGTGACCCCTACGAGGATGCGGCTTAGCCGACGCTTCGGTGAACTCCACCACTCCTGAACACCACGCGCATCGTTCGGGTACCCCGTCGATATCTGCCGATGGTATCTGTCTGTCATTCCCCGACTCGACCGAAGTCTTGCGCAATATCTCAATTGAGATCGGCGATCACGAATTTGTTTCAGTAGTCGGGCCAAGTGGGTGTGGCAAGTCGACGTTGCTGCGCGTGTTGAGTGGCTTGCAAAAGCCAACCAGCGGTCAACTCAATACGCCTTCCAACGATGTGGGTTTCGTTTTTCAAGATCCAACATTGCTTCCATGGCGCACTGCACTTCGCAACGTAGAAACGTTGCTCGAATTGCGTGGCGTCAATGCCACCGATCGACGCGAACTCGCATTCAATGCGCTGTCATCTGTCGGCCTGGCCGACAGTGCAAACAAATACCCTCGACAACTTTCTGGTGGCATGAAAATGCGCGTGTCGCTCGCTCGGTCACTCGTGACGCAACCAAAACTGTTTTTGTTTGATGAACCATTTGCCGCTGTTGACGAATTTGCTCGTGAACAACTCAACGACGACTTGCTGGCATTGTTTGCCTCTGCCAAATTTTCGGCAGTTTTCGTCACTCATTCGATATCAGAAGCCGTCTATCTCTCACAACGGGTGATCATTATGAGTGCACGACCTGCATCCATCGCGCACATCATCGAAATCCCTTTTGACTATCCACGGTCACCCGAAATCAGATACCAACCCGATTTTGCAAAATGTTGTGGAACAATCGCTCGGCATCTCAGACAGCTGCAGAATATATGAAATCAATCATTAGGCGTTATTTCGGGCCTGGTGTAGTGCTCATCGTATTTCTTGCTGGCTGGTATGCACTTGCTTACGGCCTTGAAAACAACTTTTCTCCGGCTTCTGGAACACCAATGATTATTCCCCCGCCACATCGGCTGTTTGAAGACATCTATGGCATCACCCGTACCAAGATCTTGATTGCGTTTTGGATCTCACTGAAGACTTCGCTCGTCGGACTTACTTTGGCAACATCAATTGGTCTCGTCCTTGGGATCGTGATGGCACAAGCTCGTTGGCTAGAACGAGCACTATGGCCATACCTCATCGCGCTTCAAGTCACACCAATCATTGCAATCGTTCCGCTCATGATCAAGCTTGTTGGATCCAACTTTGCTGCTCGCGTGCTCGTCACCGTCATCATTTCGATTTTCCCGATCATTTCCAACACGCTTTTTGGCCTGCACTCAACACCAAAAAACATGCATGACCTTTTCACCCTGCAGCGTTCAGGCCCTCTTGCTCGCTTACTCAAATTGCAATTGCCAGCCGCAAGCCCAGCAATATTTGGTGGTTTGCGAATCTCTGCAGGTCTTGCTGTCATCGGCGCCATCGTTGGAGACTTCTTTTTTGCCAAAGGTGACCCTGGTCTCGGCAAGTTGATTACACAATTCTTTTTAAACAGTCAGGCAGGGCCGATGTTTGTCACAGCGTTGGCAGCCACGCTGCTTGGTCTTATGCTTTTTATTCTCTTCGGTCTACTCAACAAACGAATTGTTGGAAGATGGTACGAAGGAGCAATTTCTCAATAATGGATATGACAAAAAGGACGAAACATCAAAATGAATAACTCAATTCAGACTCGAAAGCAAATGTTTTTAGCACTCTCGACAGTTGCCGCAATCTTTGTGCTGGCAGCGTGTGGTAGCACCAACACCGAGTCGTCCGATTCTGTTGTCGACACCATTGCAACGACTACAGCAATTTCGCTTGGGGATGTATGTCCTGCAACCATCGTGATTCAAACCGACTGGTTCCCCGAATCTGAACACGGTGGCGTGTACCAACTCATGGGCGACGACGCAGTTGCATCCAAAGACACAGGCGCAGTCGTGGGAACACTCACAGTCAATGGAGAGCCTGCTGGCGTTCAACTTGAAATCCGCGCTGGAGGACCATTCTTAGAATCTCCTGTCGTCACCGAGATGTACCAAGACAACGCCATCACGTTTGGCTATGTAGGTACGGACGTTGCAATCACGCGATATTCAGATGCTCCAACCTTGGCGGTGTTTAACTCTCTCAACATCAACCCTCAAGTGGTGTTGTGGGATGCAACAAAGCACCCGCAAGTCACGACAATTGCTGATGCCGCCAAATCCATCAAGACTTTTTACGTCTACGGCGATCCAGCGTGGATGCGCTACTTCGAATCCCAAGGCTTGATCCAAAAGAATCAAGTTGATGCAAACTACAAGGGCAATTTGTTGCTCTCTACAGAAGATGCAGCGCATCAAGGTTTTGCGACTTCAGAGCCATACAAGTACGCCAACCTAGAAACCGGATCAATCACGACTGGATACCAATTGATTCATGAAGCCGGATGGAACTCCTACGCGCAGAACTTGGCTATTAGAAAAGATCGTCTTGAAGAGCTTCGCCCGTGCCTCGAAAAGATCGTGCCGATTTTTCAACAAGCACAGATCGATTACATCGCAGACCCGTCACGAGCCAATGCAATCATTGTCGAGACCGTCAAGACTTTTGATAGTTGGTGGAGCCAGAGTGATGGCGATGTTGCTAACGGTGCTGCATCTCAAAAAGATCTCGGCATTGTCGGAAACGGCGAGACTGCAACATTCGGAGACTTGGAAGAGTCACGCGTCACTGACTTCATTGCTAAGGCAACACCAATCCTGCGCGAAGAGGGTCTTGAAATCGCTGACATCACCGCCAGTGACATCACCAACAATGAGTTTCTTGATACTTCGATTACCTACCAGGGGTAGTCGAATCAGGCGTCTTTGACGCTCCACTTGCGCTGAGCCACAGGATCTTTGTCGCTCCATGGAAAATTGATCCATTGATCGGTGTGCTTCCACACATAATCGCACTTGATAATTGATTGCGACTTCTCGTACAACACTGCCAATCGTGTATCAGCGAGTTGACCTTTGCAGAATTCGAGCACATGCTTCAATGTGTGACCTGTGTCTGCCACATCGTCAACAATCAACACCTTGGAGTCTTTTAAGTCGACAAGGCTCGGAACTGGAGGAAGGATCATAGGAACCGCAAGTCGTTCGTTTACACCGGTGTAAAACTCGACGTTCATGGTGTATGTATTTTTTACAGAAAGCGCATAACCGAGAGCGCCAGCGGCAAGCAAACCACCTCGAGCGATGGCAAGAATAATGTCGGGTTCATAACCGCTTTGCGCAATCATCACTGCAAGTTCGCGGCTCGCGGTACCAAAAGACTCCCACGTCATTATTTCTCGTTCTTCGCTCAACTTGACCCCTTTATTGCCTCTCGTGAAACCATCAATCTAGTTGATCAGTCGGCTAGATATGGGCAGTGCCGACAACCGCTCTCACAGCAATAGTTGCGCTCTGCCAAAAACTTGGCAGTCATCACCGAGAGTCCAGAGACAGGATCCGTATAACACGGAATTCGTTTAACAACGGCTTCACGATGGCGATTGAGAATCTCAGCGAAATGAGGGTGATGAGCTGGCAGACGTCGAGGTAACGGGATCTCTAGATGGTCTTCTCGCAGCCTTGGCACCATCAGATCCGCTCCAGCATCTCCCAGTAAGTGGGCCAGCTCTTGGAAACGACTGCGGGTTGGTCGATGACCACACCACTCACAACGAGTCCTATCAGCCCAAATGCCATCGCCAAACGATGGTCATAATGTGTGTCACAACGACCGGCATGCAATGGTCTAGGTAAAATCTCGAGCCCATCATCATGCTCTACGACTTGTGCCCCCAACTTGCGCAATTCGTGGGCAAGATCGCCGATGCGATCGCTCTCCTTCTTGCGGATGAATCCGACTCCTCGGATGCGAGTAGCTGATGAAGCGAACAGTGCGACTGCAGCCAGAGTTGGAACGACATCAGACATCTCGGACATATCAATATCTATGCCAATCAGTTTCACATCTGCATTTCGAGTCAGCGTTACACCCGTATCGTCGACCATTTGTCGACAACCCATTTGCCGCAACACGTCGAGGAAGCGAGCATCGCCCTGCATCATCTGTGGAGAAATCCCACTAACACGCAATTGACCGCCGACTATGGCGACTGCCGCATACGGATACGACGCCGAACTTGCATCGGGCTCTATCTCATAGTCGCATCCGAGGTATCCACCTGGATGCACGACGATGGTGCGCTCGTCATCGAAATCGACTCGCGCACCGAACGACCTCATTACCGAGGCAGACATTGCGATGTACGGTTGGGAAACAACATCCCCCATCAACTCAATGTGTAAACCCTTTTCAAGCAATGGTGCAATCAACATCAGAGCGGTGACAAATTGCGAGGACGTATCAGCCGCAAGCCGTACCGAATGATGGCTACTCTCACCTCTTCGAACCGTCACCGGCAGGTGATAATCAACATCAGCCCAAACGACCACCGCGCCTATGTCTGCTAGTGCTCGATGCAAGTCTTCCATCGGTCGCAACTGCAGTGACGCACCACCATCAACCGTGAGTGGCGCAGAGCGCAATGCACCCAATGCCGTGAGAAATCGTGCCGTTGTTCCTGCAAGTTTGGCATCAACAACTCGTGCTTCAGAATCATCGAGATCGATTGCAGAGTCAAAGCGAACTCCACCCGCAATCGAGGTGATGTTGGCTCCAAGAACCTTGAGTGCGCCCAACATCGCAGTGGTGTCGTCTCCATCGGGCAATCCACGAATTGTTGAAATTCCGTGTGCAAGCGATGCGCACACCAGGGCCCTATTCGCAATCGACTTAGAACCAGGAACATCGACTACGCAATTCAGGGGCCCTTGTTTGGTAGCCACCAAATAGTCTTGCCCTGACATCACGAAATCTGTTGCAACGTTGGTCTAAAACCTCTGGCAATAAGACCGCCACGAAATATGTCTTGACTCGATTGATCGACCACAAGCACCAATATGCCGCGATCGCCTTCTACCGAGTGAGCAACTTCAAAGTTGGCAATGTTCACACCGAGCTCGGCTGCAAGTGTAAATATCTCCGCTGCAGCACCAGATCTGTCTGGAATTGGAACTCGAACTTCGACAACGTCCATGAGATCGCGAACGCGGCTCGGCAAATTTGACCTCGCAATGCGAGACTGCTGCAATCGATTCATGAGTTCTTTTGCATCACCATCTTCAACGATGCGCTTCATCTGACCAAGCCCGTCAATCAGTCCATCGAGCGCGACAATGATCGCTTCTCGATTTTCGCGACAAATGTCGATCCAGATAGCCGGATGGCCAGATGCGACGCGTGTCATGTCACGAAAGCCGCCGGCAGCAAGTCGAAGAACCGCAACATGTTCTTCTGATCTATCGCTCGCCAACGCCATCAACGCTGCAGCGGTCAAGTGCGGTAGGTGGCTAACAATCGCAACGAGTTGGTCGTGTCGCTGTGGGTCGAGTACCACAATCTCGGAACCCAACTCGGTGACAACATTTGCTACCTTCGCAAAATTTGCATCCTCAATTCCGACTGAAGGCGTCAGCACCCATACGGCACCTTCAAACAATTTGGCGTCAGCACCGGCCAAGCCTACGAGTTCGCTACCAGCCATCGGATGCCCGCCGATGAAACGTGGATCATTGATTTCTCCGACGAGGTGTGCCTTCACTCCACCAACATCAGTGACCAAGCCGCTCGTTTGCGCTAGAGCTTTGCGCACTTGTTCTGCAATGGACGAGACCGGAGTTGCAACAAAAGTAATCGACGCATCTGAATCAACACCAACTGCGCCGATAACCCCGAGCGACAAAGCTTCTTGTTCTCTTCCAGATTCAGAGTCACTGCCAGTGACATGCCACCCCCTCGACGACAACGCCAAGCCAAGTGAGCCACCAATCAGACCAAGACCAAAAATATTTGCTCGTTTTTGCACCACGAATTTCAATTCTACTCTTTGCTTACTTGGCAACTGATTCAATTAACATCTTGACTTCTGCGTTTGTCAGATGCCTCCACTGCCCTGGCAGCAACTGTCTGTCAACAATCGGACCGATGCGCACTCTCACAAGTCGCACAACTGGATATCCAACCTCGTCACACATTCGACGAATCTGTCGATTCCTGCCCTCGTGAATCACCACTCTCAAGACCCCTGGTTGCAACTGGCTCACTTCGGCGGGCGCCGTCATGCCGTCATCCAACTCGATTCCATTCCTGAGTCGACTGATCGCGGTGTTATTGACTCCAGCCGCAGAGCACTCCACATGCACGAGGTATTCCTTTTCCAGACCATAACTGGGGTGTGTAATCCGATTTGTCAATTCTCCATCGTTGGTCAGCAAGAGCAACCCTTCCGAATCTGCATCCAAACGACCAACAGGAAACACTCGCGGCTCTTCTGGTACTAAATCGATAACTGTTTCTCTTCCGTGAGTATCGATCGCAGTCGAGATGACATCCGTAGGTTTATTCAGCAAGTAATACACCACATCAGGTCGCACACCAACAGGCGCTCCATCAATCTCAATGAGATCAATTTCAACATCGACACGGCGACCGAGTACTGCAATCACACCATTGACCGTGACACGTTCATCGGCAATCATCTCTTCGCACGCGCGACGACTGCCCCATCCATGTCGCGCGAGCACCTTTTGCAGCCGCTCGCCATCAAACAACTGTTCGTCGCCTCCCGGCGTTGAAGAATTGATCTCTACCCCTCTGATTCGTTTCGGCTTGCACCCATGGGATTGGCCGGAACAATCCGCAAGCCCTGTTCAAGTGCTTCAACAACTTCTGCTGGCGGAACAAAATCGGCAATAGGTGGCAATGAGGCGAGTGAATCGAGTCCGAGCCGTTCCAAAAAGAGTGACGTTGTTCCAAACATGACTGCTTGGCCAGGGCCGTCGTCGCGAGAAACTTCAGTGATGTATCCACGCGCTTGCAATGTGCGCATCACAGCGTCAGGATCAACACCACGAATAGAAGCAACTTGCTGACGGGACAAGGGTTGCTTATAGGCAATGATCGCAAGTGTCTCTAAAGCAGCCGACGAAATTCGGGCCTGTTGACTATCGAGAACGAATCGCTCAACATATGCAGAAACATCCGGATGAGATTGAAAGCGATACCCGCCAGCAACTTTGACCAATTGAAAGCCATGACCTGCATCTGCATATGCCGAGGCCAACCTCTCGCACAGACTTTCCACAACCGCTAGAGGCTGCTCAAGCAATTGAGCAAGCAACGCTGGATCGACTGGCTCCATGGCAACCAGCAAAATACCTTCCAAAGCGCGCACTACATCTGCACTGACAACCGACTCGTCTTGTGACGATTGCTCGTCAAAACTTGATTGAGACATTACAAAAACCTTTCATTACAAATATCATCCCTCGTAATCATCAATATTAAATACTGCTTCAAAACCAATGTCATTTCCGCCTGTCCACAAAATTTGAATGTCACCAAACTTGTCGCTCTGCTCGAGATCTACACGGCCCTGCTTGTACAACTCGAGAATCGCCAGAAACCGGCATACAACTTCAATTCGATCATGAATCGCTTCAGTCAGTTGCGAAAACGTCACACGACCAAGACTTGGCAATACATCGAGCATCTCCATCAACGCCTCGGCCACGCTTGCTCGAATTGGGGCTACGTGAAACAGATCGATTGTCGTCGGAGGCTTTGGTTGCAAGGCCCGCATAAATGCGCGCTGCAACCTCACAGGGTTAACACCTTCCAAAAGATCAGGCATCAGATCGGCAAACCGCTCATCTGGTCCGGCCATTCGTGCAAAACTCAAACCAGCTTTTTCAACGAGCACACTAAACACGTTGGCGACATCTTTAAACGTTTTGCAGTCGAGCAATCGGGCCAACAACAAGTCTCGCTCCTCCCACAGGGCGAGTTCTTCGTCTAGATCCATATCCGCCTTGCCGGGTAGCAAACGGCGCGTCTTGAGTTCCACGAGGGTTGCGGCAATCAACAGAAATTCGGTGGCGATGTCCAGATCAATTGTCTGCATCTTTTGCACTTCAACCAAATACGCCTCAACGATCCTCAACAGCGAGACTTCATGGATATCCACCTCTTCTTGCAAAATGAGGTGCAGCAACAAATCAAACGGGCCGTCAAAGACCGGGGTGTTCACTTCGTATGCCATCGCGCACAAGGATATAACAAACAAGCCTTTACGCAGATGTTTGCACTAGCGTTGAGATGTGGCAAGAGTCCTTTCCTGTATCCAGCCAACTGGCGAAGTCCACCTTGGCAACTACTTAGGGGCCCTGCGCAATTGGGTTTCAGGCCAACACACGCACGATGTCTTTCATGGCATCGTTGACTTACACGCACTCACCATCACGGAAACGCCTGGTGTGTTGGGTAAACAGACTCTTCAACTTGCCGCAATTCTGTTTGCCGTTGGCCTTGACCCTCAGGTAGCAACAGTTTTTGTCCAAAGCCATATTCCCGAGCACAGCCAATTGGGCTGGATTATGGAGTGCTCAGTCAGTTTCGGCGAGCTGAGTCGCATGACCCAATTTAAAGACAAGTCGGCCAAACGAGAGGCTGACTTCGTTTCCGCTGGACTCTTCACCTACCCCGCTCTGCAAGCTGCAGACATCTTGTTGTATGACGCCACCGAAGTTCCTGTTGGCGATGATCAACGCCAACACATTGAGATCACACGCGACATCGCATTGCGCTTCAACCATCGCTTCGGTGAGACATTCGTTGTTCCCAAAGCTGTGACTCCACCCACGGGTGCACGAGTAATGGATTTGCAAGATCCGACCAAGAAGATGAGCAAGTCAGGTGACGGCGAAGCCGGAATAATTTATCTTCTTGACGACCCTGCTTCGATTGTCAAGAAATTTAAAAGAGCCGTCACCGATAGCGATAATGAGGTGTCATTCGACCGCGAAAACAAACCTGGGGTGAGCAACTTGCTCGAGATTCTCGGTGCCGTGACCAACGAATCGCCGACATCACTTGCTTCGACATACACCCAGTACGGAGCACTCAAGCAAGACACCGGTGAAGCAATTGCCGAGATGTTGCGTCCCATCCAGGCCCGATACCACGAACTCATGGCAGACCCGGCCGAACTCGGCAACTTGCTTGCACTTGGTAAAGAGCGCGCATCAAAAATCGCTCAAGCAACACTTGCTCGTGCTCACAGCGCTATCGGTCTCTACCCAAGCAAGTAAGAGCTAGCTGGATCGAAGTATCTTCTAAATATCGTCAGCTTTGTTTAGTGCTTCTTGTAACTCAGCGCCACATGAACCTTCCACCATCGAGATAGTCATCTCGTCGCTGCCGATCGATCGGAGCATTGTTGCTCCAATATTCTCGTGATCGTGATACTGACGAAAGCGACTTGTGCGCGGGCCAACCAGTGTTGCAATAACTCGAGCAACAGTACCAAGACGTGCTGCAGACTTACCTACATCATGCAATAACGCTCCAGCAATCTCGCTTTGTACAGCAGTTGGTCGATGCATCACAAAACGACGCGCGACCACCACGCTGTGCCGCTGATCCTGCACCATCATGTTGTTCCACATATCAAACTCGCCTTGCGAAAGAATTGAGCGGACCCACTGCCGTTCGATTTCTTGCACCTGAGATGGCACAAGGGAAAGCACGAAGCGCTTAGCCAAATGAATGGATCGAGACATCATCAACCCAATCATGATGATGTCTGCACTTGTGCTCGAGGATGAGATTCGCGATACATCTCAAACAACACTTCGTTATCCACCTTGGTGTACACCTGAGTAGTGCTCACTGAAGCATGGCCGAGCAGTTCTTGGACGATTCTGAGATCTGCACCGTGCACCAACATATGGGTTGCACACGAATGTCGCAAGACATGTGGTGACAATTCGCTTTTGATGCCAGCCAAGAGCGCATACTTGCGAACAATCCCCCACGCTGCTTGGCGCGATAACCGCGTGCCGCGCACGCCAAGAAACACAGCATCGGCGTGATCACGTTTTGCCCATTGCTGCGGACACAACATCGGTCTTCCGCCTGCACCCAACCAAGTTTCGAGTGCTTCTTTTGCATGTCTTCCGAATGGCACAATCCTCTCCTTCGAGCCTTTACCAAAGACGCGAGCAACACTGCTTTCCATGTCGACATCGCTCAACGACAATCCGCAAGCCTCAGAAACACGCGCTCCCGTCGCATACAAAAACTCCAACAATGCCCGATCTCGAAGTGCGAGTGAATCCACACCGGTCACAGCATTCAACAGCAACACAACTTCATCCTCGCTGAGTGCTTTTGGAATACCAGAGGGAACCTTTACTCCATCGATGAATGCTGTTGGATTATCGGCACGAAGACTTTCGTCGAGTAAAAAGCGATGGAGCATGCGAATTGCTGCAAACTGTCGCGCAATGCTCTTGGGTGCGCGATTACTCGCTCGCAACACCGCAATGTATTTTTCGATATCGGCTGCCTTAACGTTTCTCAGCGTCAACTTGTGAGCCACAAGATGCGATTCATATTGTGCGACATCGCGTCCATACGCCTCGATGGTGCGCTCAGACCTTCCCTGCTCTACACGCATCCACGTCAGAAAGCGCTCGGCATCACCCAGACTGGTCATTGCTTCAAAATTCGATCGGCGCGCAAAATGCCAACAACCGCCATTGCATTGTCGATCTCTCCTGTCTCAATCATGCGTACTGCATCGTCCAAGAGAAAGATTTCGACCGACATGTCATCTTCTTCTGGACCATGTCGACTTAACGGCACCTCACTCAAACCAACAGCCAAAAACAGTTGTACGGCGGCGTTGGTGATGCCAGGAGCCTGCAAGATTTGACCCAACGACCGAACGTCAGTCGATGTAAAGCCAGTCTCTTCTTGTAGTTCACGCAGCGCAGTTGACAGCGCGTCCTCACCCGCGACATCTCGCATCCCAGCCGGAATCTCGAGGCTGTAGGCATCTAGGGCTGGTCGATATTGACGCACCATCACCACTTCGTACTTGCCATCCGGATTCAAACGAACGGGAACAATTCCTGTTGCTCCAGGCGATTCAACATAAGTTCGCACAAACTCTTCGCCAACAGGCGAACGAAAACGACTTTGCACAAGTTTCCACAACACCCACTCGTGCAATACCGTTCGCTTCGTGCGCTCAAAATGCGCCATCAGAAATCGTTACCGATAGTTCTACGACTGGGCGTCAGCCGAGGCTGCACGATCTGCAGCACGAAGTGTGCTGTGCGTCAGTGCTCGACGCGCCAAAGCCGCACCAATCATCTCGCGAAACAACGGATGAGGTCGGTCTGGGCGGCTCTTAAATTCTGGATGCGCTTGAGTACCAACCCAAAATGGATGCCCTTGCAATTCAATAAATTCCACCAACCGTTTATCTGGCGAAGTTCCACTGCAGATAAAGCCAGCTTCTTCAAAACGACTTCGGTAAGCAGAATTAAATTCGTAACGATGGCGATGTCGCTCACTCACTACTGGCTCGCCATACGCCTTGGCGACCTGTGTCCCAGGAGTCAACACCGCGTAGTACGCACCAAGGCGCATTGTTCCACCCTTGTCGGTCACTTCGCGCTGATCGTTCATAATGTCAATCACCGGGTTTTGGGTTGAAAGATCAAATTCCGTCGAGTTGGCATCGGTCATGCCAAGTACATTCCGCGCAAACTCCACGGTCATCACTTGCATTCCAAGACACAAACCCAGACAAGGCACCATGTTTTCGCGCGCATATTCGGCTGCTCGGATCTTGCCTTCAATGCCGCGTGGACCAAAACCCCCAGGAATCACGATTCCATCCAACGTGGTCATTCGGTCATCGGCAAGCAAACCCTCTACGTCTTCTGCCTGTATCCACACGACTTCTACCTTTGCACCGTGATGAAAACCAGCGTGTTTCAAACTCTCTACAACGGAAAGATATGCATCTTGCAGCTGCACATACTTGCCTATTAAACCAATTCGTACGGGTGATGTGGAAGCCTCGACTCGTGCAACAAGCTCTCTCCACGGAGTGAGATCAAGAGGAGCATCAATCTTCAGCACTTCACAGATCTGTGTGTCAAGACCTTCGTCGTGCAATATCAATGGCAACTCGTAAATATTCCTTACATCTGCCGCATTGATCACATTTTTCTGATCGACGTCGCATTGTCCAGAAATTTTGCGCTTCAACTGATCACTAATCGGCTCTTCGCTGCGGCACACAATGATGTCAGGCTGAATTCCGCGCGACCGCAACTCAGTAACACTGTGCTGAGTTGGTTTCGTTTTTTGCTCTCCGCTTGGCCCGATAAAAGGAACCAATGTCACGTGAACATAACAAATGTTGTCGCGACCGACTTCGTTCTTGAATTGACGGATCGCTTCAAGGAACGGAAGAATCTCGATGTCTCCCACGGTGCCACCGACTTCGGTGATAACAACATCTACATCGTCCGTTGCGAGCCGCTGAATGCGGCGCTTAATTTCATCCGTTACGTGCGGGATGACTTGCACGGTGCGCCCGAGATAGTCGCCACGTCGTTCAGCGGCCAATACCGCCTGATAAATACTTCCAGTTGTCGCATTGGATGAGCGAGTCAGATTTTCGTCAATAAATCTTTCATAGTGACCGAGGTCTAAATCTGTTTCGCCGCCATCATCTGTAACAAAAACTTCTCCATGTTCAAATGGATTCATTGTTCCGGGATCAACGTTGATGTACGGATCCAATTTCTGCATCGTGACACGCAGTCCACGCATTTTGAGTAGTCGACCAAGCGAGGAAGCGGTCAGACCTTTGCCAAGCGAACTTGCAACACCACCAGTTACAAACACATGCTTTGGCACTACTCGCTCCCGTCTCTGTGCGGAGCGCTCCCGACTGGGACCAATAACTCCACGACGGAAGATAAGCATACCCACTGCGGGGCTAGCGGCGAGACCGCCGCTGGTTGCTCGACAGAGCAGATGAGGCCTTGAGGAGTTCTGACGCGTATTTCAAGGCAGCCTCTTCGGCCATGCCACCGGACAGCATGCGCGCTATTTCGCCAACTCTGTCCTGATCGCCAAGCTCAACGGCCTCGGCGAACGTCTGTTGTGCTCTCACCGTCTTGGAGACTTTGATCTGTCGATGGGCTGCTGCTGCCACTTGGGCAAGATGGGTGACGACCAGTACTTGATGCCGCAGACCAAGCTCGGCCAACGCTCCCGCCACAGCAACCGCTGCCTCGCCCCCAATACCGGCGTCCACTTCGTCAAACACCAGTGTTGAAGGACCTTGCGTCAAAACCAACCGCAACGCAAGCATCGTTCGGGCCAACTCGCCGCCCGAGGCCACTTTGGACAATGGCGAAGGAGGCGAACCCGGGTTTGCCGCCAACAAGAAAGTCACGTCATCACCTGGGTCGTTGCCCACTGAAACTTCGACAACAGCATGAGCCATTGCAAGAGTGCGCAAATGCTGTTGCACAGCCTTAGCCAAACGAGGTGCGGCTTGGCGCCTCGCACTCCCCACCACTTTTTCGGCAGATCGCAAATGAGCAATTGCAGACGCACGATCGGCATCGAGGGTGGCTGCTCGCGCCTCAAAACCCTCAAGTTCGCTCAAGCGCACAGCGCTCTCGTGTCCGTATGCAATAACTTCGCTCAACGATTCGCCATATTTTCGTCGCAAGTCAACAAGCAAGTGCCTGCGCTCTCGAACAATCGCCAACTTGGCTGGGTCTTCTTCAATGGTCTCTGCTAGATCTCGCATTTCACGCGCAATATCGTCGATCTCCGACTGCGCATTTTTGAGACGCATCGACAAAGTCTCAAACGACTCGCGATGCCCAATCGACGAAATCGATTTGCCCAACGCATCACTTGCACCATCGTCGTCCTGCAACTGCGAAACACTGAGATACAGAGCCTCGCGATGGGCCACAGCATCAGCCAACAAGTCTTCTTCTCGTGAGAGATCGTCGTCTTCTGTTTCACCCACCAAACCAGCGTCCAGGATTTCTTTTACTTGAAAACGCAAGAGATCAATTTCGCGAGCACGCGCACGTTCGTCGCCGCCAAGTGTTGCAAGTAGTGCCTCGATCTCGGTGACGCGAGCACGCGCTTGTCTCAATGGCTCAAGATCAACTCCGCAAAAATGATCGAGCGCCATTCGCTGAGCACTCGCACCCAACAAACTTTGATGCGCATGTTGACCGTGCAGATCAACATGATCGGCACCATATTCGGCCAACTGCGCAACGGTTGCGAGTCGACCGTTGACGTAAGCGCGCGAACGACCCGTCACCGGCACGACGCGACACAGAATGACCTCATTTTCGCCAGCTACAAATCGACCTTCGACACGGGCTTCTTCGCAACCGGTGCGCACAACAGATGCATCTGCCCTACCACCAACGAGCAAGTCGATGGCCTCAACCAGCATGGTTTTTCCTGCACCCGTCTCTCCAGTGAGCGCTACAAGTCCTTCACCTACAGCGAGATCGAGTTTTTCAATCACTCCAAGATTTTCAATGTGCAACTCACTCAGCATCAATCGTCTCCGAGACCAAACTTTGTGCGAACAATTTGATGGAACTTTGGTGTCTTAAAACGCAAAAATTCGGCAGTGCATGTGTCTGGAGAAAAACTCACGACATCACCTTGTGTCAGGCTCGTTACCTTGCGGCCATCGAGCGCCATGTCAACCGGTCTTGTACCAACAACCTCAATCAACAACGACTCCTGTGGATCGAGAACAAGCGCCCGATCAAACAACATGTGTGGCGAAACTGGTGTCACTAGGAGTGCGCGATGACGAGGCGAAACTACTGGGCCGCGAGCCGACATTGAATAGGCGGTGCTCCCTGTTGGTGTTGAAACAATTAAGCCGTCTGCAGAGTACGTTGCAAACAGTTCGGAATTGATTACTACATCAAGCCAAACGGTATGTCCGGATTGCTGCTTTTCAAGAACTGCTTCGTTGAGTGCCCGCCACGAAATATCGTTACTTCCATCGGCACGCTTCAACAACACGGTCAGCATCATGCGCTTGTCAATAATAAAATCGTGGTCTTGTTTTCCATCCACCCATTTCTGCAAGGAAGAGATACATTCCGATGGTTCTATTTCAGTGAGGTAACCAAGCGTGCCTACATTGACACCCAAAATTGGCACAGGTGCACCGTCCAGAAGGTGCACTGCGCGAAGCACCGTTCCGTCACCACCGAGCGACAACACAACATCCGCGTCCATCGCATCTCGATCGGATGCAAGATGACCAACACCCCGCGCTTGCGCGTCAGCCGGCAGCATCCACAGATGGTGCTTGTGCTTGAGGCACCACGCTTCAAGATCAACTAATAAGGGGCCAATCTCGCCTCGCGAGTGGTGTGCAAGAACAAAAATGGCGCTCATCGACAAATCTCCATCGCCCTTCAACCTACTCAACCCGACTCACAGAGTGCGCTTCAATTGCTGGCCCTTTGTGCAGATGCAGCAAAAACTCGGTGTTGCCGTCGGCCCCGCGCAGTGGAGACTCGATGACGCCCATCTTGGTCATCCCAACGATTCGTATGCCCCAACCACCTGAGCCAGAGTTCTGTCGTGAATCTTGGTGTCGGTAATCACGCCAGCCCCTTTGTCTACTTCGGCCTTCTCGGCCTCAAATTGCGGTTTCACCAACAGGATCATGTGACCATGTGGACGCAAGACACCTACAAGTGCTGTAGAAACTTTCTGCAATGAAATAAAGGACAAATCGGCTACTACAACATCAAAGCCGACATCAAGGCCGACATCAAAGCCGCCACCCTCGCTCAACGTTCGCACATTGACAGAATCAACTACGGTCACACGCGGATCTCTCACCAGTCGGTCGTGCAATTGAGCTTTGCCAACATCGAGCGCAACAACCTCCCGCGCACCGCGTTGCAGCACACAGTCAGTAAATCCACCCGTTGATGCACCTGCGTCAAGCACGCGTTGACCAGCGATGTCGATGTTAAATGCAACGATGGCAGCCTCAAGTTTTTCGCCACCCCTTGACACAAACCGTGCAGGCACCGATAACAGCACTGTGTCGGAGTTTGCCACCATTCGATTATTTGTCAGTGCGATCGAACCATTTACCAAAATCACACCTTGCGCGATCAACTCTTGGGCCAAAGCCAAGTCTGAAGCAATTCCAGTTTTCACCAAGGCAGCATCGAGGCGAACACGAGACTTCGACATCTGCTTACAAAGCCAAAATCATTTTTGCAAATGCTGCCAGATCGTCAAAAACTTGTGTCGATTGGTGCGCCCCATCATCGGCAGTCGAGATTCCGGTCAGTACTTGAGCAAATCTGCAGCCAACTGTTTGTGCAAACAATCCATCCGTAGACGGTCGATCTCCAACCATCCATGCATTTGTCAGATCATCAGTCTCCAAAATTTTACGCACCAAGTCGGCCATTGGCTTGTGTGGCTTACCCGCAATAGTCGGGTCGACACCGGAAGCGGTTGCAACAGCAGCCAGGATCGCACCTCCTCCCGGTATGAGTCCATACGGAGTTGGATATGTTGCATCGTCATTGGTCGCAATCAGTCGTGCGCCATTGCGTACCGCATTCGAAAGTCTTATCAAACCGCGATAGTCAAACGTTGCGTGGTACCCCACCAACACCACATCAATCTCGTTTTCACTCAACTGATCGCGCAGGTAGTTGTCGTCTTTGTCGTCTGATCGTCCAACCAAAATCGCACCTGCAGCAGATATTGCTTCGACAGCACCAGGACCACCTCCGAGCAGCACCTTGTCACCCGCGCGAAGGAGCGAGCCAGCCGCTTGCGACGATGTCACCACATCTCCTTTGGCAAAAATACCGATCTTTTCTAATGCCAATTCTTGGTCAGCTACGAGAGAAAACGAGTTGTTTGTTACAAAGAGAACTCGATGACCAGCGTTACGTAGTTCGGCAATTGCTTCAACCGACCCAGCTATTGGCTGATGCATTAGCCAAACGACACCATCCAAATCGCACAAAATTGGAGTCGCAGATGGCACACTGTAATTGTGCCTCGTTTTCTACCTTTTCGCGCGCTTCGTTATGCACCAAATACAGACCTCGCCAATGCGTGCTCACCACCATATGACGTCTTAAATGACGCCGACCGCGCGCAGTTGGTAGCACGTCACCCTCAAAACATCGTCAACATTGACTTACCAATTTCAATCGATCCGCAACGAGACGCCTATCAATCAGCGGCACTCATCCTCAAGAGTTGGATCGAAGATGGTGTTCTCGAACGTGACGAAGACCCAACTTTTACGTTGTACCGCATGCATTTTATTGACACACTTGGTAAGCAACGACACATCGTTGGCGTACTCGGAGCCATCGAGGTAGTCGACGAAGGTGCAAGTGGAGTGCTCGCACACGAACGCACTACTCCAAAAGCCAAGACTGATCGTCTCGATTTGACGCGTGCGACTGACGCCAACCTCTCGCCTGTCTGGGGACTCAGCCTCACCAAAGGTCTCAGCGATCTACTGAAGTCTCAAGCAGAAATCGTGGGAAGTTACGTCGACGAACAAGGTGTTACTCATACCGTCGAGCGTGTCACTGACGCCGCCCGCATAGAAGCCATCACTGCATGTATTGCCGAGCAACCGGTCATCATTGCTGATGGTCATCATCGATATGCCATTAGTCGTACATACCGTGACGAGACACGCGTGCGCACAGGTTCACAATCAACCGGCGCCGAAGAGACACTCACATTCGTTAACGAACTGATTGACGAACAACTCAGTGTTGCAGCCATCCATCGCCTGTACACCGACATTTCCCAATCAGATCTCCTTGCAGCCCTGCAACAATCATTTGACGTCTCCGACGCGCCTCCCGTCGACAGCAACACGCTTGCAACAATGGACCGCGATGGCTGTCTGTGCTTTATCGGAGGAAACTCCCAAGTCAAGTGGATCACACCTAGAAATGCGGCATTTGTTGGAGTTCGTTCACTCGATAGCGCACGCCTTGAACACGCTCTGCAAAACACAGCACATACAGTCTCATTTCAGCATGGCGTGGCAGAAGTTGTCGATGTACTCGCCAAGCGTCAGGCCAATGCCGCGATTCTGATTCGGCCAGTCAGTGTTGCCGAGATTCAGCGAACAGCAACTGAGGGCATTCTGATGCCACCGAAATCGACATTTTTTACTCCAAAGCTTCGTACTGGCTTTGTTTTGCGCGAACTCAATACTCGCGACTAATAACTGCTAGCGAGAGCCAAGCGTTTCGAGACGGTCACGCACGTCAGTGAAGTCTGCGTCGTTCTTAGCGATGCGTTGAAAAATCGTGCGAGCTTGCACAACATCACCCGAACGGTCATACAAATCAGCAAGCACATACCATTCGCGAAGATGATGTTCGTGAACTTTTGCTGGATCTTGCTTTGATTGTTGCATCAAGCGCACTGCTGCTTGAATATCGCCTTGATCTGCAAGCGCACTGGCAGCGACAATTCGGCCTTCAGCAACGATTACTGGGTCCGGTGAAGCGTCCTTCAACTCTTTCCACAACTCGTCAACCTTGTCGTAGCGCATCAATGCGCGGTAGCAGTCGGCTAGCACAGGATGATTAAGAGTTGAACCCGAAGTGAGTGCGCGTGCTTGCTCAAGATGATCTGCGGCATCGCGCCATTGGGCCATGCGATACATCGACAGTCCAGCGATTTCGTGAATCAACTCGACTCCCGGGCAATCTCGTGAAATAGGAATAATAATTTTTTTGGCGTCTTGATAGCGACCACGCTCAAAGGCATCGAGTGCCAACGCGAGTTTTTCAATCAGGCGCTTAGAAGCTCTTTCGCCAACGATCGCGATGATGCTTCCAGCAACTGTTGCTTCAACATGAGCCATTGCGGATGCTGACGCGCGACGCTCATCGCGCTCGAGACGAATTGGCGCTGACTCTTCTTCTCGACGAGGGCCACGACCACGTGCTGGACGTGTCGAACCTTCGTCTTTCCACACCTCATTTGATTGTGTGTTGCGAGGCAATGCATCACGATCGTTTTTGCGTCCGCCAGTGCGATAACGAACTTCATCGGCTTTACGCTGCGCTGCAGTTTGCGGAACTACTGGGCGATCATCATCGCGGAACGAACGTCCGCTACTTGGGCGATCGCTGCGATCTGACGAAGGACGACCACGACCTGCTGGAGGACGACCGCGACCTGCTGGAGGACGACCTGCTGAATCGCCACGACTATACGACGGACGATCACCGCGATCACCGCGATCTGCTGACGGACGACCACGACCTGCTGGAGGACGACCGGCAGAATCACCACGACTATACGACGGACGCTCACCGCGATCACCGCGATCAGACGACGGACGACCACGACCTGCTGGAGGACGACCGGCAGAATCGCCACGACTATACGACGGACGATCACCGCGATCACCGCGATCAGACGACGGACGACCACGACCTGCTGGAGGACGACCGGCAGAATCGCCACGACTATACGACGGACGATCACCACGATCTGCTGACGGACGACCACGACCTGCTGGAGGACGACCGGCAGAATCGCCACGGCTATACGACGGACGATCACCGCGATCAGAAGGAGGACGACCACGACTTGGGCCATCACTTTGACCATAAGCAGGACGACCAGCTGGGCGGCTGCCTGGACGTGCTGGACGATCGCCGCGAGATGCACCACGATCAGAACTTGGGCGCCCACGACCAGCTGCGGGACGATCGGAACGTCCAGCTGAACCACCTGGGCGTGAAGGACGCGCAGGGCGACCTGAGTCTTCTTCCCGTCGCGGACGACGTGGACCACGTTCTTCTGGGGTTGGCACTTGACGAAGTCTACTTGCAAACAGCGACGAAACATCGTGTATACCCAAGATGGCTCGCTCTACTCACAGCAAAATCAAACGCACCATCATCAAGACGAAAAACAGCGAGCTGGATCTATACGGATGCGTCAGCCCTGAAAATCGATCAGGTGATACGCAGTCTTACCCTTACGGAGTAAGAGCCAGCGAGAATGCAACAGCGGAACTTTGTCGAGCTTGGCGTGTTCATCAATCTGCTCTCCATTTGCACGAACACTGCGCTGGGCGAGCAAGCGACGCGCTTCAGTATTCGACGATGCAAGTCCGGTCAAGACCAACACACTGACTGCATCACCCAATGCTGCAATACCCATGGTGCTTCCTGAAACTTCAGAGGCAATCAAGTGCAGAGCCGCTGGGCTTGCCGAAACAGGATTTGCTCCAAACAAGACATCGGCTGCCTGCTCTGCTGCAACTGCACTCTCTTCGCCGTGCAACAGTTCGGTCAATTCACGCGCCAACGTACGTTGAGCAATTCGCGATTCAGGTCTCGCGCGCTGCTCGACAAGAATTTCGTTGATCTCTTCCATTGATCGCAAAGAAAACTGCGGCAACATCTTTTCAATATCAATGTCGCTGAGCTGCATCCAAAATTGTCGAAACTGATACGGAGATGTACGACGCGCATCGAGCCACACAGCTCCGTCTGCGGTCTTGCCAAACTTCGATCCGTCCGATTTTGTGACGAGTGGCCAGGTCAAACCGAATGCGCTTCGTCCGAGTGTCTTGCGAATGAGATCAATTCCAGCAGTGATGTTTCCCCACTGATCAGAACCACCCATTTGCATTTCGCAGCCAAAGTTCTCACAGAGGTGTCGAAAATCATTTGCCTGCAACAACATGTAACTGAATTCGGTAAACGAAAGTCCGTTTCCTTCTGCCAAACGCGACTTCACCGAATCTTTTGCGAGCATCTGATTAACGGTGATGTGTTTTCCAACATTGCGAAGAAAATCAAGTGCCGAAATCTTTGCAGTCCATTCTGCGTTGTCAACCAATATCGCCTGTGTGTGACCAGGAGTAAAATCCAAAATGCGTTCAAGTTGTCGCTTGATTGATTGCACATTGTGGCTCAACGTCTCGGTATCGAGCAGATTGCGCTCATCGCTACGT
>Ga0208566_1000059_pt1 | contig 78603 bp, 76 predicted proteins | sample PL_2010_150m_FD_184159 | JGI IMG/M metagenome (GOLD analysis project Ga0208566, IMG submission 184159) | Freshwater microbial communities from Powell Lake, British Columbia, Canada to study Microbial Dark Matter (Phase II) - PL_2010_150m... | ecosystem: Environmental > Aquatic > Freshwater >...
GCGTTGGAACCACCTGATCCCATCCCGAACTCAGTAGTGAAACGACGCATCGCCGATGGTAGTGTGGGGTTTCCCCATGTGAGAGTAGGTCATCGTCAAGCTTCTACACCAAACCCCCGACCATCTCTCGATGGCCGGGGGTTTGTCTTTGCGCGAAGAAAACTCGGGCTCACGGTTCTAAGCCGCCAGATAAGCTACCGGGCCTGGGCCGATAGGCAACGACCTTGAGAGCTAATAGAAGAGTTGGCACAAAGCGTTGCAGTGATGGAAGACAACCCTAAGGCCGTGCCTCAGCCTGAATGCAAAGAGCCAGGCTGCCTGCATGTTGGAGCGTGATACCTGCTCTCAATAGCTAGCCCAGCTGGACGGGTCGGACATGAGCACTGAATATCGAAGTCCTGCCTCAACGAGTGTCCCGCATACAGCTTTTGATGATGAGCCAGCCGTTGCGCTCGTGCCCATAGGCGAGCGTCTGCGTGAGCCTATCGGGATGTACCAAGCAGCTTCGCCGACCGGGGCCACGCCAAGCCAGTAACCTGACCTACCTGCTCCTGCTGGCCGGCAATGCCGTAGCGGGACCTGCTTTGCGCGGAGGAAGGGCTTGCTATCTAACCGGTAGATCCAGCCTGTATCGCCTTGCCGCTGGAAGGTTCGCTGTACGGACGAATTGGCGTACGAACCTTTCCTCGCAAGGTTGGCATCGTGACGTGGCCGTGCCGGGTAATGTCTCGAATCCAGACGATGGATCAGCATCGATAACTAGCGCCTAAGAGAACCGAAGCCCGGTCTAGCCAAAAACAACGCAGCATCGAGCCCTGCGTAATCGAAAGTAGCGAATGCTAGGATATTGCTCCTTGATCAATCCCAAGCTTAGGTCGGGGATGAATGGCGGGGACATCAGCTCATTAGATATTTGGCTGATATAAAAAAAGGTGCCGCGAGCGCAGCTTGGCGCTGGATCAACCAGCCTGCACAAGCTGGCTGGTTAGATCCCAATGATGCTTTAGCTGACCGGTTCGGCCTCTGTCGTCGCGCCTTGAGCGGTCGCGATAGTGGGTTGTTCTCTCCGCTTGATGAACTTCCAATCCGCCTCGTCGATATAGATCCCATTAGGGCCACTACCGCCCTCGAGGTCTATTGCTACATGGGCCGAAACCTGCGGCTTGACCGAGGCGAGAATCGGCACGAACCCGAGTTGCAGGCTCGTTTCGATCAGCGCCTGTTGGTTGCGCTCATCGATATCTGCGGCTTCGTCCAGATAGTAGGGCAGGCGGATACGGCCAGCCTGTTCGCGATCCATCAGGTGCAGCAGCAGGTACATGTTGGTTAATGCCTTGATGGTCATCGTCGTACCGTTTGATGCAGCACCGTCTATGTCGGTGTGGATCACTGGTTGCCCGCCCACCTTGGTAATTTCAAACGAGAGCTCGAACAAATCCTTGAGGCCGAGCTGGTTATTGTTGGCCGCAACCAGCCGTGCCAGGTATTCCTTGGCTTCCTCGTTCTTGCTGTCTTGCTCGCTGCCCTGCTGCAGGTCAAACACAGAGAGCGTCTCGCCTCGCTCGTATTGCCCTGCGCTGTGAATGATCTGATCGATATGCTTGAGAGCATCCTTGTTTGGTGCCAGCACGATGCGAAAGCTTTCGAGGTTCGAGACCTGGCGTTTGTTGATCTCGCGGTTGAAGAGCGCCAGCTGATGTTCAAGGCTGTCGTAGTCGCTGCGGATATTGCGCAGCGTCCGGGCGATATCGGTCACTGCGGCGCGGCGTGCCTTGGCCAGTGTCAGGGCTTCGTCCTGGCGATGCGCATAGGCGTTCACCAATAACTGCAAACGGCGCTCCGGATCCTCTTCGCTGTCAAATTTGGCGACGCCCTTGAGGCGTACCTGAGCGTATAGCGCCTCGATCTGGCCATCGACGCGCTGCAGGGCTTGCCAGCTGTCCTGATAGTCGTTAAGCAGAGGCTGGAGGTTATCCAGCGAGTCGTCCACCGGGTCCATGAACGGCGTGCCGAAGGGCAAATCAGCAGGAAGCAACTGACGGCGACGTAGTGCGTCCTCCAGAGTACGCTCCTTGGCTTCAAGATCAGCCAACTGCCTGCCTACCAGTTGCAGTTTCGCCGACAGGTGCTGCACGCGCTCGGTGAAAGCGTCACTGGTTCGCTTTAGCTCGTCCTGCGCCGCTTCGGCCTGGGCCAGTTGCTCGAGCTTGCTGTCTTCTTCAGCGACGAGCGTCTGGCAACGGCGGAAGTCCTCCAGCGCTTTCTGTGCATCCAGAACTTGCTGGTAGAGCTGTTCAGCCTGTGCCTTGCTCGCGGCGCGGTCGACCGCCACGGAATGCTGCGCCTTGAGTTGTTTCAGCTCTCGTTCCAGCCGGTCCTTCTGATCACGTAGCGCGGCGCGATCGGCCAACGCCTGCAGCGCTGGCGGCTCGATGTGGGACAAGTCGATGGACAACCCGGGCGCCTCGAAACGTTCCCCTTTGAAACTGTCGAGCACCGCCTCGAGCGATTTCACCCAGGTATCGCCCTCGTCCACGGAAATGCCTTTGTCACCCAACGGCAAGCTGAACAGCTGGCCATTAAATAGACGCATCAGGCGGTCGACGTCAGCTTGAGAGAATTCTTCGCGCAGGCGGGCGTAGCTGTTGTTGTCTGCATGGTCCAATTGCTGCCGAACCGACTTGAGGCGCTTTTCCAGGTCGCGTAGTCGCTCGTCCAGATCCTCGCTGGAGAACTGGCGCGACTGTGACAGCGCGCCGGCGAGCTCGTCATGAGCGTCCTTGGCTGCGAGCAGCTGCTGCTCGAGCACATGGGCATCTTCAACCAGTGCAAAGCGGTTCTTCAGTGCAGACAGTTCACCCAGCCAGCGTTGAATTTCACTGATTTCACGTTCAAGGCGCATCAGTTCGGCCGTGCCGCCACGCTGTTCGTGCTGCAGCCCGTCCTGTTCGCGGCGATAGTGTTCGGCCTGGATGACCAGCTCTTCCTTGCGGGCCCCGGCATAGTCCTGCCAGGCGCCTAGCAGCGTATCGAGCAGGGGTGACAGACGATGCAGCTTGCCTCGCAGCAACTCGCGCTGCGCTACGCCGGCGGCGAGGGCTTCAACCAGCGGACCTGCTGCGACCAGCGCTTGGTAGTCCTGCTCCATGCGACGTACATCCCGGAAAGCTTCTTCCGTAGCGGCGATATAGTCGACACTACCGGATCGCAAGCTGTGCTCGAACGCATCGAGGAATAGCTGCTTGAGCTTGGCTGCGGTGATCTCGCGCATGTGCAGCAAATTGATGAACAGGGCGCGGAATGTCTTGAGGCTCTGCTCGCTGGTCGAGCGCAAAGGGATAAGTGTCAAGTCCAGGGGAATGGCGGTATGGCCACCCACAAGCAGTCGTCGCAGTTCATCCGGCTTGGCCTCGTATGCCTTGATGCCGGCCCGCTCGAGGTTAGCGAACAGCTCGCGTTGACGCAGGCAGGTGCCGTTCCTCTGGTAATGATCGAGGTCCAGAGAGCCTTCGTAAACAAAGAACTGGTGGCCGAATCCACCACCCGGGCCCCGCCCGGCGACGCCGATCACATGCGGGCCATGAGGCAGGGCGACCTCGACCAGGATGTAGCTGGTGTCGCTGGCAAAGTAGAACTTGCGCGACTGCTCCAGGCTGTACTTGCCAAAGCTCATGTCTGACATGCGCGCCAGAATCGGGAACTGCAGCGCATTGATCGATGCGGACTTGCCAAGGTTGTTGGCGCCGTAAACAGACAGCGGCGTTTCAAGCGGGAAGATACCAAGGCTGTAGCCTGCCGTGTTCAGCAGGGCGAAGCGGCGAATGCCATAGCGTTCCTGGCTCATGCCTCAAGCTCCTTTCCTGCGGCGATCGCTCGTTCGAGTGCCTCTTCCTCGGTTTCGTCTAGGTCACGGTCGATCAGAATTATGTCTTCCTCTTCCTCCTCGGCTATAAGCTGGGGAGCGGGCAGCGGCAAATCGCTGCTGTGTAGGCTGGCCGCCAGGTCACGGTCCTGCTGAACGGATAGGCAAACATCAAGGAAGCGGTGCATGGGCGGCATAAATCGGTAGATCCCGTTGCTGTCTTCGGCAAAGCCCAGCTGCGTCAGGCGGCGAATGACCTTTTCCTCCAATTCGTCCTGGGTAGTGACTTCTGCCTGCAGAAACAGGTCGCGGTATTTGTCCAGCAATGCCGGCAATTCGTCCCGGCCAAGGGTGCCGCCGTCCAGCACCGCGAGCGGGTCGCGCCCCTGATCAGCCAAGTGCTCGACCAGGATAAAGGTGAACAACGCCAAGCGCTGGGCGGTCTTGTTGACCTGTGCGCCCATCTGCTCGGGGACGAAGTAATAGAAGCCGCGCGGGTCACAGACCAGTTCGAAGCCGAGCGCCTTGAATAGCGCGCGGTATTGGTCCTGCATATTGCTTAGCTGGGCGTAGCACTCCGGCTCGCTGCGCGACAGGTGATAGCCCTTGAACAGCTCGCGGAAGATCGGTGCCAGCTGGGTCATTTCTTTCAGATCGATGTTCATACGCAACTCAGGCAATCATCGTGTGAAACCGCGAAGTGCTTTTCACGAATAGGTAGTCGGGATGGGCGGCATTTTGACCGTGCAGCATGGTTCAACCATTGGTCGGGGCCAGCAGCGCAAAGGAGCTGAGGCTGACCTGGTGCTCGCGGGTCAGGTACTCGCGCCGCTCCAGGCGGTCGCGCTGAAAGCGTGCGTCGCGGGACAGGCGCGAAAACCAGTAGAGCAGCTCGTCGGTTGCACCTTCCGGCTCCTGCTCGAGCAACCATTGCATCAGGTCCGGCAGCGGCAATGCCTGTTCGCAGCGGTCGAGCATTTCCCGCGCCGTCAAAGGCGAGCGCGGTGCTTCACTCTTTCGCTTGCTGCCGGCTCTGGGGAACTGCGCCGGTTTTGGCTCGAAGCGGGCGAGCGCATAAACGTACGCCTCAACCTGGCTGGCCGAGCCGAGAAAGGTGCTCTGCGGCCGGGTGAACAGCGGTAGCGAAGCCTGCGGCACAGCATCGAGTCCCTTCTTGCGGATCGCTGACAGCGCCAGGGCCGCGCCGCGGGTTACGGCGTTGTGTCGGCGCGCCTCCTCACGCAACGGCAGCAACAGCTCGCGCGCATGGCGGAGGGTCAACTGAGCGGTGCTCTGCATCTCCAGAATCCGCGCATGGGTACGCAACAGCAGGTCGTCGTCGACGAGTTGACCGAGTCGTTGCTGCTCGCCAAGCAGCTTCATGAGCACTTGCTCAACGCGGTAAACGCCTTGTTCGAAAGCGCCATCGGCAGCGACCAGTTGGATCATTGGCTCGACGTATTCGTCCCAGGTCGCCAGGACCTCGGCGTAACGCTGACGCAGCGGAATCTGTCGATCACTGGTCTTGGCCCGGTCGGCCACCCCGATTAGCGCCTGCTCGTCGTTGGCAAGCTTTTTCAGTACGTCACGCACGCGCATGTCGAGCAGGCGCAACTGACGCGCCAGGTCCTGACCGTCGCGGATTTCGAAGGCGTCCTGGATATGTCCCGCCAGCCGCTCCAGATGCCGCAGATAAGCTTCGATTTCCAGGCACAGGCCCAGCCGGTGTTCGCGGCGCAGATAGGCGAGGAAGTCGTGGATCTGCGCGTTCAGCTCGAAGCGATTCGGGCTTTTCGCCACTGGCACCAGAATATCCAGGCGAATCCACTGATCGAGCAGGGCGGTGACGTCAGTGGGCGTACCGTCCGGCAGTTGAGCGGCGAGCTGATGACGAAGCTCGATCAGACTCAGGGTGCCGGCATCGAAGCGCTCACACAGCGGTTCGAGTAACGTCCAGTGTTCGGCGAGGGCGCGCAATACGCGCTTGGGTTCGATCATCGAGGCGCCAATCCAGCCATGAAAAAAGGGCCAAATTGTACTGCATCACTGCCTCGGTTATGGCAGGTCGAGACGATCGGATGCGCTCTGATCGGCATTTAGAATGGGAATCTGCGCCATTCACCCTGACGTCATGACTTACGGGTTAGCCTGGCTTGTATGGCTGTTGCCCGCCTAGTTGTGGCGACCGAACATCCCGAAAGTCGACGAAGTGTCGAAATGCTATTTCGGTATGCGCCGGTTATCGGCACAATTCGCCCTTTTTTTCCAAACGGGAAGCGGCCGGCTTCCTGTCGGCGACCTTTCCGGGGCACGCAAACATGATCAAGACGCCGTATTACCTCATCGACAAACAGAAACTGCTGGGCAATCTGGAGAGGATCGCCTACGTACGCGAAAAGTCCGGCGCCAAGGCGCTGCTGGCTCTCAAGTGCTTCGCCACCTGGTCCGTCTTCGACCTGATGCAGCAGTACATGGACGGTACTACTTCGTCATCACTCTACGAGCTCAAGCTGGGCCGGCAGAAATTCGCTGGCGAAGCGCACGCCTACAGCGTGGCTTGGGCCGACGATGAGATTGCGGAGATGGTCGCCAATTGCGACAAGATTATCTTCAATTCCATCGGCCAGCTCGAACGCTTCGAGGCCGAGACCGAAGGCACTATTCGCGGCCTACGCGTAAACCCTCAAGTCAGTAGCTCCGACTACCTGCTCGCTGATCCGGCGCGTCCGTTCAGCCGCCTGGGCGAATGGGACCCCGAAAAAATCGCCACGGTCATGGGAAAGATCACTGGCTTCATGTTCCACAACAACTGTGAGAACGGCAGCTTCGAGCTGTTCGACAAAATGCTTACCACCATTGAGGAGCGTTTCGGCCCGCGGCTTGAGCAGGTCGAGTGGGTCAGTCTCGGTGGCGGTATCCACTTCACAGGAGAGGGTTATCCACTCGATGCGTTCTGCGCTCGGCTGAAAGCCTTCTCCGAGAAGTATGGCGTGCAGGTGTACCTGGAACCGGGCGAAGCGGCGATCACTCTCAGCTCCTCGCTGGAAGTGACGGTGCTCGACACGCTCTACAACGGTAAGAACCTCGCGGTAGTCGACAGCTCCATCGAAGCGCACATGCTCGATCTGCTGATCTACCGCCTGAACGCCAAGATGGCGCCCAACGACGGCGAGCACAGCTACATGGTGTGCGGCAAATCCTGTCTGGCCGGCGACATCTTCGGTGAGTACCAATTCGATCGTCCGTTGGCCATCGGCGATCGGCTGTCGTTCATCGACGCGGCAGGTTACACAATGGTCAAGAAAAACTGGTTCAACGGCCTGAAAATGCCGTCCATCGTGGTTAAGCAGCTCGACGGCAGCGTCGAGGTGGTTCGCGAGTTCAACTTTGACGATTACCTGTCCAGCCTTTCCTGAGGCGGCGGCTTAAGGAGTGACAAAGCAATTGAAGAAAAACGTTCTAATCATTGGTGCAGGAGGTGTCGCCAAGGTGGTGGCCCATAAGTGCGCGCAGCACAACGACGAACTCGGTCGTATTGCTATCGCGTCGCGCAGCATCTCCAAATGCCAGGCCATCATCGACAGCGTGCAGGCCAAAGGCGGGTTGAAGCAGCCCGGCGAGATCAAGGCCTACGTGCTGGACGCTCTGGACGTAGACGCGACCAAGGCGCTGATCCGCGAGACGGAATCGCAGATCGTTATCAATGTGGGCTCGGCCTTCCTGAACATGGCCGTACTGCGGGCGTGCATCGACACCGGCGCCGCGTATCTCGATACGGCAATCCACGAAGAGCCGAACAAGATTTGCGAAACGCCACCGTGGTATGGCAACTACGAGTGGAAACACCTGGCCGAGTGTCAGGAGAAGGGCGTGACCGCCATTCTGGGCGCCGGCTTTGACCCGGGCGTGGTCAATGCTTATGCCGCTCTGGCGCAGCAGGAACACTTCGACACCATCGAGTCGATCGACATCCTCGACGTCAATGCCGGTTCGCACGGCAAATATTTCGCGACCAATTTCGACCCGGAAATCAATTTCCGCGAATTCACCGGTCAGGTCTACAGCTGGCAGAACAGCCAGTGGACGACCAACACCATGTTCGAGGTCAAGCGCACCGACGACCTACCCGTTGTGGGCGAGCAGAGCCTGTACCTGACCGGGCACGACGAAGTGCACTCGCTCTCAAAGCACCTCGACGTACCTAACGTCCGCTTCTGGATGAGCTTCGGTGATCACTACATCAATGTTTTCACAGTGCTGAAGAACCTGGGCCTGCTTTCCGAACAGCCTGTGCGCACAGCCGAAGGTCTTGAAGTGGTGCCGCTCAAGGTGGTCAAGGCCGTACTGCCCGACCCCGCATCGCTGGCACCCGGCTATACCGGCAAGACCTGCATCGGAGATCTCATCAAGGGCACCAAAGATGGTCAGCCGCGCGAGCTGTTCATCTACAACGTGGCCGACCATGAAGAAGCCTTCGCCGAGACGGACAGCCAGGGTATTTCCTACACCGCCGGCGTGCCACCGGTTGCCGCCGCCTTGCTGGTTGCGCGCGGAGAATGGGATGCGCAGCGTATGGTCAACGTCGAAGAGCTGCCAGCCCAGCCGTTCCTCAAGCTGCTCGATGTGATGGGTCTTCCGACCCGGATCAAGGATGAGCAGGGCGACCGGCCCTGGGATCAGTAAGCCAGCGAAAAGCTGCACGCAAAAATGAAAGGCCCCGCTGCTCTGGCAGCGGGGCCTTTTACTTTGTTCGCGGCGCGGTGGTGGATGTAAAAAGCGACATCCACCCTACGAATGCAGCTGCGCCTTCACGCCTCGTCCATTTCACGCGACAATCCACAGTCTACAAGCGCCCATGAGAGGCGCTCGGCAGCCGTGAGGACTTTCCTATGAGCAGCAATGATCGCGTCATCATCTTCGACACCACCCTGCGAGACGGCGAGCAGAGCCCCGGCGCCTCCATGACAGGTGAAGAAAAGCTGCGCATAGCCAAGGCCCTCGAGCGGCTGAAAGTCGATGTGATCGAGGCTGGCTTCGCCATCGCCAGCCCAGGCGATTTCGCCGCGGTCAAAGCCGTCGCGGACCACATCAAGGACAGCACCGTATGCAGCCTCGCACGCGCCGTCGATGCTGACATCGAGCGTGCCGCTGAAGCCTTGGCTGGCGCGAACTCCGGGCGCATCCACACGTTCATCGCTACAAGCCCCATCCACATGCAGTACAAGCTGCGGATGCAGCCAGACCAGGTTATCGAGCAGGCCGTACGTGCAGTGACCAAGGCACGCAATCTTTGCGCCGACGTGGAGTTTTCCTGCGAGGACGCGGGGCGGTCCGAAATCGATTTTCTCTGCCGAATCATCGAAGCGGCCATCGATGCGGGCGCGCGTACCATCAACATTCCGGATACCGTTGGATACGCCATTCCGCACCAGTACGCCGACACCATCCGACAGCTGCTTGAACGCATTCCCAACGCGGACAAAGCCGTCTTCTCCGTCCACTGCCACAACGATCTGGGCCTGGCTGTGGCCAACTCGCTGGCAGCGGTCGTCGCGGGTGCCCGTCAGGTCGAGTGCACCATCAACGGCCTCGGCGAGCGGGCCGGTAATGCCGCGCTGGAAGAAATCGTCATGGCGATCAAGACGCGCCAGGACCTGCTCGACGTGCACACGCGTATCGAGACCGAGCACATCCTCAGCGCTTCGCGCCTGGTGTCCGGCATCACTGGTTTTCCGGTGCAGCCGAACAAGGCCATCGTCGGCGCGAACGCCTTCGCGCACGAGTCTGGTATTCATCAGGACGGCGTGCTCAAACATCGCGAAACCTACGAAATCATGTCCGCGCAATCGGTGGGTTGGAATGCCAACAAGATGGTCATGGGCAAGCATTCTGGCCGTGCCGCATTTCGTTCGCGGCTCGAAGAGCTGGGTATCGTCCTGCCGGGTGAAGGCGAGTTGAACGCTGCCTTTGCCCGCTTTAAAGAGCTGGCGGACAAGAAGCACGAGATCTTCGACGAAGATCTGCAGGCGCTTGTTTCCGACACGCTGGCCGAAGACGTGCAGGAACATTTCAAGCTGGTCACCCTGGAAGTGGCGAGCAAGACCGGCGAAGTGCCCGATGCCAAGCTCGTACTGAACGTCGACGGCAACGAGCAGACTGCATCGGGGCAGGGCTCGGGACCGGTAGACGCTACCTTTAAAGCCATCGAGTCGGTAGCCAACTCCGGAGCAACGCTGCAGCTGTATTCTGTCAATGCCATCACCAAGGGTACCGACTCGCAAGGCGAGGTTACGGTGCGTCTGGAAAAGGGCGGCCGCATCGTCAATGGTAACGGTGCCGACACCGATATCGTCGTCGCTTCGGCCAAGGCCTACCTCAACGCGCTTAACCTGATGCAGGTCGGCGCCAAGGCTCATCCACAGGTGGCCGGGGTTTGATTACCGAAAGTCGGCGTCGGGCCTTCCTCGACGCGATGCAGATAACTACGTGGCTGCCGCGAGCCGAACTGCCATTTGCCGCGCCTTCGCGGCCGGTATTGCTGCAGATTGTAGAGACGGAAGTTGCACCCGCGCCGATCGTCGAGTCCAAGCCTGCGCCGACCCGCTCGGTGCCCGAACCGGTAGCGCCTACGCCGGCTGCTCCGGCGAGTCCGGCCGCAGATGCCGTTCGCTCGGTCATGCCACGCGTGGCCATGCCCGAACCGAAAAAAACAGCGGCTAAGAACAGCGAGGCACAAACTGCCGCCGCTGAGCAGCCAGCCGCTGTTCCGCCACCTCGGTTCGCCTTGCAGCTGTTACGTGCGGGTAATGTGTTGCTGCTGGTCGAGCTGCCGACGGGCGAGTCGTTCCAGAGCCGCGATCCTGCATACATCCTGCTCAAGGACCTGTTGCGCGCCGCCAGGCTGCCTGATAAGCCGCAGCAAGTCGGCGATGGCGAGCCGATTCGCTGGCCTCTCCTCCATCGTGGCAGTCTCGATCAGGGCGCCGAAGCCGCGCGAGATTATGTGCAAGGCGTGGTCGCTGCAGAGCTGGAGGAAATGGGTTGTGCCTGCCTCTGGCTTATTGGCCCACCCGCGTTGCGGTTTGCCGGCGAAGTCCAGGCCGATGCTTGCTACCGCGAACTGACCATTGAAGGATTGGGTGTAGCGCTGACGATGCCGGGGCTTGAACATTTGATGGAGCAGCCTGAAAGCAAGGCGCAACTGTGGCAAGCGATGCGACGCAGCATGCCGCGCTGGGTTATCGGGCTAGGTGAGTCAACGAGTACCGTTCATGAATGATGCAGTGAGCTTTCGCCCGATGACCGCGGCGGATATCGAAACCGTCCTGAAAATTGAGTACGCCGCCTTCAGCCATCCCTGGACGCGCGGAATTTTTACCGATGCGCTCACCGCCTATGAATGCTGGGTAATGTTCGAAGGTGAGCAGCAGGTCGGTCATGGCGTCATCAACGTCATCCTCGACGAAGCGCATTTGCTCAACATCACCGTCAAACCGCAGAGCCAGGGGCATGGCCTTGGTCTGCGTTTGCTGGAACATCTGATGCAACGTGCCCAGGAGCGTGGCGGGCGTGAGTGCTTCCTCGAAGTGCGCGCCAGCAATACCTCGGCTTACCGCCTGTATGAGCGATACGGCTTCAATGAGGTTGGGCGTCGTCGAGGTTACTATCCGTCTGCCGAAGGGCGGGAGGATGCATTGGTGATGGCCTGTACGCTGATCGACTGACCTACGCGCAGTTAACAAGAAGGCCCGACTAGAATGAGTCGGGCCTTCGTTTATTGCTGCGAGTGACTTAATGCGCAGCCGGGCAGCTGAGACTATTGGCCTGGGGACTTGTCCCGGCCGGAATCCAGGGGCGCGTCGCCGCCGAGCTCGTTGTCATCCATCACATCGTCGTTTTCATGCAGCACGGCATCGCCGCCGCTAAGGCCGGTATCAGGATCGCCTTCTGCCGGGCCATCCCAGGGCTTGCCATCCAGCGGGTCATAACGGGCCTGTTCGGCTTCGTCCAAGTCCACATCCGCCCCGATGCGGTGTTCTGACACCTCAGTGAGGTCCTGGTCAGCCGGGCCGCCATGACCGCGCTCGTGGGGTGAACGAGAGCCATCGTCAGGCATCAGTGTTTCAGGCGCCATGTCATCCATGGTGGTCTGGCCACCGGGTACTTCGCCGGTCGTCATGCCAGCTTCAGCGACGCGCTCTGGCGGGAACTCGTCTTCGACTTCATCGGCAGGTACTTCGTCTCCGATGCGGCCTTTACGGTCGTCCCGATGCTGGTCGAAATCGAGTTGTTCGATGGAGCCCATGCGGTCCTCGGTAGTGTCGATTTCCGTTGGGGTGTAAGGCTTGGAATCGTTCATGACAACCTCCTGCTAGAACTCTGGTCTTGCAGGTTGTGACCCGGTGACGATGTGAAGATTCAGGCTGACCGCTGGCCGGTTCCGGCTTTATGGACCAAGCTGCAATGGCCGTGCTTGTTGAATAGCAGAGGGCAGCGGCGTTAAAAAAACGCGAACCACCACCGTTGATCGGGGGTCTCAGTTACATGAGTAAACAAAATGATCAACCCGAGCTAGAGACTCGGCGCTGCGCTTTTTTCTTCGACGTCGATGGAACGCTTGCTGATATCCAGCCGCGCCCTGAACTCGTTTTTATCCCGCCTCGTTCGCTGGCTGCGCTGGAACACTTGAGCGCAAACGGTATCCCTGTCGCAGTCATCTCGGGCCGGCCGATCAGCCAGCTCGACGCGCTGCTTGCCCCGCTGCAGCTGCCTGCTGCTGGCGTGCACGGCGCTGAGCGTCGTACCGCTTCAGGGGAACTGCAAAACCTGGCCCTCGATAGCGAGGTGCTCGATGCCATTCAGCGGGAGCTGGCCCAGGCTTGCGCCGAGCATCCCGGCCTGTCACTGGAAAACAAAGGTGTCGCCTTTGCCTTGCATTTCCGCTTGGCCCCAGAGCTGGAAGAGACAGCGCGTCGTGTGGCCGAAGACTTCGTCTCTCGTTATGGTGAAGTGCTGGCACTTCAGCCCGGCAAGTGCGTGTTCGAGCTCAAGCCGCGCGGCGCCAGCAAAGGCGAAGTGATCCGTACCTTCATGCAAGAGGCGCCTTTTGCCGGCCGGACCCCCGTTTTCATTGGCGATGACCTGACTGATGAAGCGGGCTTCGTGGCCGTCAACGAGCTAGGCGGGGTTTCGATCAAGGTGGGCAGTGGAGCGACGGAAGCCACGCAGCGGCTGGAGTCGGTAGAGGCAGTCGCTGCCTGGCTCGACGGGCTGCAAAGCACGCTGTCCGAGCCGCAGAACATCCAATAAAACCAGAATGAAGCGAGAACTAGCATGAGCCGACTAGTAGTGGTTTCCAACCGCGTAGCGCCGATCAAGGCTGGGAAGGTCGCTGCTGGCGGGCTTGCGGTGGGTGTGTATGACGCGTTGCGCCAGGCCGGTGGTATCTGGTTTGGCTGGAGTGGCGACGTAAGCAGCACCCCGCAAACCAACACCGAGACCGTCGGCAATATCACCTACGTCACGATGGGCCTGACCAAGCAGGACTATGACCAGTATTACCGAGGGTTTTCCAACGCCACGCTCTGGCCGATCTTTCACTACCGTATCGACTTGGCCCGCTATAACCGCCAGGAATACGAGGGGTACAGACGGGTCAACGCCATGCTGGCGGAAAAGCTCAAGCCCCATCTCAAGCCCGACGACATCATCTGGATTCACGATTACCATCTGATTCCCTTCGCTGAAGCCTGTCGCCAATTGGGCATTCGCAATCGCATCGGCTTCTTCCTTCACATTCCATTTCCGCCTCCGGAAATTCTCACGGTCATCCCACCGCACAACGAGCTGCTCAAGACGCTGTGCTTTTATGACCTCATCGGCTTTCAGACCGAGACCGATCGGCTCGCATTTCAGGACTACATGACTCGAGAAGTCCGTGGCGTTCTGGAATCGGATGGCAGCCTGACTGCCTACGGTCAGAATTTTCGCGCCGGGGTTTATCCCATCGGCGTAGTGCCCGATGAGATTCGTGATCTCGCCGAGTCTTATAAGGGTCGTAGCAAACCCATGCGGCGCACCACCGATGTGGATAGAAAGAAGATCATCAGCGTCGACCGCCTCGATTACTCCAAGGGGCTGGTGGAGCGGTTCATGGCCTACCAGGCTTTTCTTGAACGCTACCCCGAACACCGTCGCGCGGTGGAATTCATTCAGATCGCGCCAACATCTCGCTCGGATGTGAAGACCTATCAGGCGATCAGACAGCAGCTTGAAAGTCAGGCCGGGCACATCAACGGCTGGCTGTCCGATCTGGACTGGACACCGCTGCATTACCTCAACAAAAGCCATGACCGCCGCGCCCTGATGGGTCTGTTTCGCCAATCCGATATCGGCTTCGTTACACCGCTGCGCGACGGCATGAATCTGGTCGCCAAAGAATTCGTCGCCTCCCAGGACCCGGAAGATCCCGGCGTGCTGGTGCTTTCACGCTTCGCCGGCGCTGCGCGCGAGCTGACCTCGGCACTCATCATCAACCCCTACGATTGCATCGGCATGGCCGAGGCGCTGGACCGCGCGATGCGCATGTCGCTGACCGAGCGAAAGGATCGCTACGAGCACATGATGCGGGCGATACGTGCCGCAGACCTGGATGCCTGGCGCGACAATTTCCTGCGCGACCTACGTGCCTTTTCTTCCCGTCCAAGAGCCGAAGTCCAATCGAATCCGTTGTTCACCGTCTAAAGCTGTGACGTACCGGTCTGCGTGCTTGTCAAAACGCCGACCGGTTCGTAACGTGCGTGTCGGAATGGAAGGGGCAGGCGATGAGCAACGAGCTTCAACAGTTATTCGAGAACAACGCGCGCTGGGCTGAAGCGATCATCGAGGAAGACCCGACCTTCTTTACGAAACTGGCCAAGCAGCAGGTGCCGGAGTACCTCTGGATCGGCTGTTCGGATGCGCGCGTGCCGGCCAATGAAATTGTCGGCTTGCTGCCTGGCGATCTGTTCGTTCACCGCAACGTCGCCAATGTCGTGCTACACACCGATCTCAATTGCCTCTCGGTCATTCAGTACGCGGTGGATGTGCTCAAGGTGCGGCATATCCTCGTTACGGGCCACTACGGCTGCGGTGGTGTTCGGGCCTCGATGCGTGATGATCAGCTCGGTCTGATCGACGGCTGGCTGCGCACCATCCGCGATCTCTACTACGAGCACCGGGATCACATCGCCAGCTTCCCGACCGAAGAGGCTCAGGTCGATCGCCTATGCGAGCTCAACGTGATCCAGCAGGTCGCCAACGTCAGCCATACCAACATCGTCCAGAACGCCTGGCACCGCGGCCAGCCCTTGTCCGTGCATGGCTGCATATACGGCATCAAGGACGGCATCTGGAAGAACCTCGACGTCACCATCAGCGGTCTTGATCAGCTGCCGCCGCAGTACCGCCTGCGCACGCGCCGGCCGGTCTGATGGAGTCGCGTCAGGGATGGGCCATTGGCGGCCTGCTGCTCGCTGTGCTCTGCTGGAGCGGAAACGCATTGGTGGCGCGAGCCTTTCACGACGCAATACCGCCGTTGACGCTGGCGTTCTGGCGCTGGGCATTGGCGACCTGCCTGCTCTTGCCGTTTGTGGCGCGCTCCATCTGGACGCACCGCGCCGCGCTACGCGCCGCCAGCTGGCGCTTGCCAGTAATTGCGGCCTTAGGCGTCAGCAGCTACAACTCATTGCTCTACTCCGCAGCGCAAAGCACGGAAGCCATCAACCTTACCCTCGTCAACACCTGTCTCCCGCTGTTCACCTTTATCGGGGGCGGACTGCTGTTGGGGGAATGGCCAGCGCGTCGCGCCTGGTTCGGCATGGCCATCGCCGCATGCGGCTTGGTCTACCTCATCAGCCGCGGCAGCTGGGATGCGTTCACCGGTCTGGCGTTCAAGGCCGGCGACCTCATCATGCTCTTGGCGGTTCTGGTGTGGGCGTTGTACACCCTGTCGCTACGGCGCTGGGCCGGCTTTCTCCAGGTTCCACCCTTGACGTTGCTAGGCGTGCTGATGGCAATCGGTACGCCGTTCATCCTGCCGTTCTATCTGTTCGAACTCAGCCAGGTGGGCGGTTTCGAGCCCAGCCCGATCAATCTGTCGGTCATCGCCTACACAGCAGTCTTCGCCTCGCTGGTGGCCTATCTGTCCTGGAACCATGGCGTCAAAACCGTCGGTGCGGCCAAAGCGGCGATGGCGACCTACCTGATGCCTGTGTTCACGGCGATCCTTGGTTGGCTGCTATTGGGTGAGGGTTTGCAGCTGTTTCACTGGATCGGGGGTGGGCTGATCTTTGCCGGTCTGCTATTGGCGACCCGTACCACGGCTCGCAGCGCAGTATCTAATCAGGCTACACAAGGTCCGCGCTAGCGGACTCGTCTTGCACGTTACGGGGTTGGGGTGAGGGAGCCGAGCAACTCGTCTCTCTTAGCATGAATGCGCCGCAGCGCCGCTGCGACGCGTCGATGTTCAGCGTTTTACGCCGCTCGTGGTTGTGCGGCATGCGGGCTGACTAGGAAGCGCGATAGATGGCGCAGAGTTTGTTGCCGTCAGGGTCGCGAACATAGCCCAGATGAATTGCGCCTAGGCTGGTTTCGCGCAGTCCCGGCGGGTCCTCGCAAGTGGTGCCTCCATTCGCGACTGCGACGTCGTGAAACGCCTGAACCTGCTCGGGTGAGTTGCACTTGAAGCCAATCGTGCCGCCATTCGCTACGGTCGCTTGTTCGCCGTTGATGGGCTCGGTAACACCGAACATGCTTCCATCGTGTCGGTAGAAGAGGCGGGTATGCCCGGACGGTGCTGTGTTGCGAATCGGCTCGCCTGCGCCAAGCAGGCCGAGCACGGCATCGTAAAACCGCTTCGATCGTTTAATATCATTCGATCCGACCATTACATGGTTGAGCATGGGCCCCTCGCTACGTGGTTTGGATTAGGTTTTCTATCAAGTACGCACCCACTCTAGCACTGGCATGACGCGTGCGGGCAAAGCGGATTCGCTGTGAGCGGGACCTGATCTTAGCTCTTGTTCCGCGTCGGTCCGCAGTCGTGCGCACTTGCTGGATGGCTCGGATCGTTTCCCTGCAAGATGGTAGTCACTGAATAGCATTCTGCTTTCAGTCGCTGGTGTGGTAGTGATTAGGCTCAGTTGAACCTCGATGCCAGGTGGAGAGTGGACAGGTTTCAGGAGATGAAAGTACTGCTTGCCGTTGCTGAAGCAGGAAGCTTTGCCGGTGGCGCCAAGCTTGTCAGCATGTCGCCACCCAGCGTGACGCGGGTAATTGCCGGTTTGGAAAAGCGCCTCGGCACGCTGCTGTTTGCGCGCAGTACGCGTAGCGTGCGCCTGACCGAAGCGGGTCGGCGCTATCTAGTAGACTGCAAACGTATCCTGCTGGACCTCGACGAAGCCGAGGAGTTGGCCAGCGGCAGCAGCATACGTGCACGCGGTCAGCTCACTGTAACGGCCCCGGTGATGTTCGGAGAGCTGTACCTGATTCCGTTGATTACCCAATATCTGGCAGCGCACCCCGAGGTTTCCATCAGCGCGCTGCTGGTGGATCGCCTGGTAAATCTCGTCGACGAAGGTGTGGACGTCGCCGTCCGAATCGGTCAACTGCCGGAATCCGGCCTGCATGCCGTTAGAGTTGGACAAATACGCCCGGTTATCTGCGCCGCCCCGTCCTTTCTTGATCGCTTTGGACGGCCCGAAGCCCCTAAAGACATCATGTCGGCTCCCATCGTCCTGTCTTCGGCCAGCAGCCTGCTCGCAGACTGGCAATTCAATCTCGGCACAGACACCCTAACCTTTCGTCCCAAACCGCGCCTGTTGGTGAGTTCCAATCAGGCGGCGATCAATGCTGCGCTTTGTGGCTGGGGACTCACGCGGGTGCTGTCTTATCAGGTGGCGGATCGGGTCGCCAAGTGGGAACTAGAGACCATCCTAGACGCGTTCGAAGCAGAAGCATTGCCGGTGCACCTGCTTTATCAGGGCACTGGGCGGGTGCCAGCCAAGGTGCGTACTTTTATAGACTTCTGTGCCAGCCGGCTCCAACAGGATCCTGCGTTGCAAAGAGGCGGGAGCGCCTAGCGAATGAGCCGTTATCGCCAGATGCAGGTGTTCGACGCCGTGGCCCAAGCCGGCAGCCTGGCGGCGGGGGCGCGGCAGCTGAACCTCTCGCCGGCGACCGTTATGCGCACCATTGCTTCACTGGAAGCCCGTCTGAAAAACACCTTGCTGTTGCGCGGGCCACGTGGCGTCGGCCTGACTGCGGCGGGGCAGCGGTTCGCCGTTAGCTGCCAGCAGATTCTCGAACAAACCGTCACAGCCGAGCGCTCCGCCGCTGGAATACACGCGAGCCCCGCCGGGGAACTGATCGTGTCGTTGCCACTGCTCATGGAGCAGCACGTATTAATGCCGATCGCCCTCGACTATTTGGCGGCTTACCCGGATGTGTTTCTCGTAACTCAGGCGTACGAAGGCGTGCCCAAGCTGCTCGAAGAAAACATTGATGTGGCCCTGGTGCTGGGGCAATTGCCGGATTCCTCCGGGTTCGCCATTCCGGTAGGTAAGGTGCAGCCGATCATCTGCGGTTCTCCCGCTTACCTGGAGCAGTGGGGGCGACCGAAGACACCCGAGGACCTGAGGGCGCACCGCAGCGTGCTGACTTCAGCACAACAGGGCGAGTGGCGCTTTCGCTGCGAACGCCACACGCGCTTGGTAAGGCCGACGCCGGTGCTGACGTGCACAACACAACGTGCGGCCATACGTGCGGCCACTTTGGGGCTGGGCCTGATTCGCTGCATGAACCACGAGGTGCACGGCGAATTACAGAAGGGCTTGCTCGAACCCGTTCTGAGCGGTTTTGCAAGCCAGGGCTTGCCCGTCCAGTTGATTTACCGTGATGGCCGCCGGGCTGAGGCTCGTGTACGTAGCTTCATCGATTTCGCCACGCCCAGGCTGCGGGCCCACGCAGCGTTTCGCGGCTAAGCCGCGCGCTTGCTAGGGCACTGCTTGGCAGCGTTCTTTTGGCTCGCAGAATTATGGATTGCTTGGCATGGCGATTCTGCACATACGCGGCTTGGCGCAGCATGGGCGTCCCAGCGCAAACCACCAGCAATCGCCGCGCTGTCTCCCTAAAATCCATAAGGAGCCGCACCATGTCTCAGCCAGCTATCAAACTGTATCGCCATCCGCTTTCCGGTCACGCCCATCGTGTCGAGTTGATGCTCTCGCTGCTGGAGCTACCGACCGAACTGCTGTTCGTCGACTTCGCCAACGAAGCACACAAAAAGCCGGAGTATCTGGCCATGAACGCCTTTGGCCAGATTCCAGTGGTCGATGACAACGGCACCATTCTCAGCGATTCCAACGCCATCCTGGTGTACCTAGCGAAGAAATATGGCCAAGGGAACTGGCTCGCTGACGACCCGATTGCTGCCGCCCGTGTTCAGCGCTGGCTCTCAGTGGCAGCAGGCCAAGTCGCATACGGCCCGGCATCGGCACGTTTGATCACGGTGTTCGGCGCGAAGCTGAATGCCGAGGATGTCATTGCTCGCTCCCATGCCTTGCTCAAGGTCATGGACGGTGAGCTTGGGACTACGCCTTTTCTCGCCGGTAACTCGGCCACCATCGCCGATGTAGCCAATTACAGCTATATCGCTCATGCGCCGGAAGGCAATGTCTCGCTCGAAACTTACCCAAATGTGCGCGCCTGGCTGGAGCGAGTAGAAGCCTTACCCGGTTTCGTGCCGATGCAGCGCACCGCAGCGGGCCTGCAGGCCAACTAATGCCCTATTGGCTGTCGGGGCTTCCGGCAGCCATATCGAGAGGAGTGCGTCCGTGGATCATGTCTCCAAGCAGCGTCGCTCGCCCTGGCATGCAGGGGAAAAAACGCTTCAGGAATACTACAGCGTCTCTGAGCGGATGGATGTTATCGGGCAAAAGGTCATTCGCAGCTACATGCCTGACCAGCACCGCGAGTTCTACCATCAGCTGCCCTTCATCATTGTCGGCGCGGTCGACTCGCGGGAGCAGCCCTGGGCGACATTGCTCGAGGGCCCAGCAGGTTTCGTCACTTCGCCTGATCCGCAGCGATTGCTGCTGGCTGTGCAGCCTGACGAGAAGGACCCGGCCAGAGAAGGCCTGCAAGCCGGCAAAGCCATCGGGCTGCTGGGCATTGAATTGCATACACGTCGGCGAAATCGTATCAACGGCGTGATCCAGCAGGTGTCCGGGGATGGGCTTGCTGTTTCTGTCGAGCACGCCTATGGCAACTGTCCCAAGTACATCCAGGCAAGGTCCTACAAGCACGTGCCAGAGCAGGCGGGTGGCCGCGCATCGAGCCTGAACTTTACGGACCTGAATGCCAGAACGACCGAAATGATCCGCGCTGCTGACACTTTCTTCGTTGCCAGCTACGTTGACCATGACCTTAGCCACCGCTCGGTGGACGTGTCGCACCGAGGCGGCCGGGCCGGGTTCGTCAAAGTCGAGGGCAACCGGCTGACCATTCCCGATTACGCCGGCAACCTGTTCTTCAACACCTTGGGCAACCTGCAGACCAACCCTGTCGCCGGGCTATTATTCGTAGATTCCACAAGCGGCGACGTGCTGCAGCTCAGCGGCCGCACCCAGTTGATCCTCGATAGCCCAATTATTCACGCGTTCGAAGGCGCCGAGCGCCTCTGGACATTCGACGTCGAGCAGGTGGTCCTGCGTCCGGCTGCCGTATCGCTGCGCTGGCTGTTTCACGGGTACGCGCCGACCAGCTTGGAGACCGGGACCTGGGCGGAAGCGGACGAGAAGCTGCGCCCAAATGAGCCGCGTCGGCAGTGGCACCAGTGGCGCGTGACGCATATCCGGCAGGAAAGTCGAGACATTCGCTCCTTCGTCCTTGAACCCCTGGATAGCGCCGCGGTTACCTATGTCCCTGGGCAGCATATGACGTTCCGCCTGACGCCGAGTGGCGAAAAGGCCTCACTGATACGCACCTACAGCGTCTCCAGTGCGCCTTCCGATGGGCACATCCGCATTAGCGTCAAGGCGCAGGGGCTAGTCTCTCATTACCTGCACAACCAGGTACGAGTGGGTGATCTGCTGGAAGCGCGGCCACCAATGGGCAGCTTTACCCTGGCAGAGGAGAGCGAACGCCCCGTGGTATTGATCGGCGCAGGCGTCGGCATTACGCCGTTGCTTTCGATGTTCAGAGAGCTGGCCGCAGAGAATGAGCGGCATTCGGTGCAACGCCACGTCCATCTGTTCCAGAGTGCAAGAACGCTTGAGGATTTGCCTTTCCAGGCTGAGATCAAAGCGCTACAGCAGCGTGACGCTCAGCGATTGCATGTTCACCGCGCCTTGAGCAGCCCAGCTGCCGAAGCAGTTGCCCATAGGGACTTCGACATAACCGGCCGGCTGAGCTTCGCTCAGATAAAGGCCAGGCTGCCGCTGGATGACTACGACTACTATCTCTGCGGCCCCGCCAGCTTTCTTCAGGAAATGTACGACGGGCTGCGTGCGCTGAATATCAGGGATGAGCGCATCCACGCCGAGGCATTCGGACCCTCGACGCTACAACGCTTGCCTGTTGAGCAGCCTTCGGCGGTGGCCCAGCTACCTGCCGCCAGTTCGCCTGTGCCGATCTACTTCTCCACATCAGCGAGCGAGGCACGCTGGACACCCGGCAGCGGCAGCCTGCTGGAGCTGGCAGAAAGCCGTGGCCTGAATCCAGAATTCAGCTGCCGAGGTGGCTCTTGCGGGGCCTGCAAAACGCGCATCGTCAGCGGAGACGTGCACTACCCCAATCCACCGGCGGAGATGCCGGAGCCCGGTACCGCGCTGATTTGCTGTGCCGTGCCTGCCGAGCAGAAGGGTGCTGATGTCCATGCTCTGGTGCTCCAACTCTAACGGCGCCGCACACGAACAGCTGTGGGTCGTCTGTATGCTACCCCCAGCAAGAACCTTGTAATGGTGTCAGCGCGGCTGGCGCTTTGAAATAATGCGGCCGGCCACTATCAAAACGAGGACCGCACCGATGCTTGCTGTGCGCCGCTATGTTCCGCAAGACCTCGATGAGGTTATCCAGGTATTTCTTCAGTCGATCCGCCAGATCGCTAGGGCCGATTACGACTCAGAACAGGTCCACGCCTGGGCGCAGGCCGATCAGGCTGTCTGGTCACAGCGCTGCGCGAGCCGGCCGACCTGGATCGCGGTGGTTGATGATGCAGTCGCGGGGTTCACCGAGTTCGAGCAAGACGGTCATCTGGATATGATGTACGTTCATCCTCGCTTCAAGAGACTGGGGGTAGCGAAAGCGCTTCTGCAAGCGGTGGAGGGCTACGCCCGGAGTGCTTCAATCACGCGCGTGTACACCGAAGCCAGTATCACTGCGCGTCCGTTTTTCGAACGCTATGGCTTCACACTCGTCGAGCACGAGCGAGTCCTGCGAAATGGGCAGTACTTCGATCGATTCAAAATGGACAAGTGGTTATCGGAAAATTCTGATTAACGCATCGAGCGTGGCAGCTTCTCCGTAGTCGGCTCGACGCGAGTGGCTGGCTTGGACGATGGCGGCCAGCTACACACTTGTCTCGACTGACAGCCACCCCCGGAAGCGGCTGACCTACTGCGCCAAAGCTGAGAAATTGCTCCGATAGTCTCGCTTGTCCGAATCCATCGTACGGTTCATACCCTTTGTGATGCCGTGTGCGGAGAATCCTGCCTCCACTCACTCAAAGGATTCTGAGCATGCACACTCTCTCTCTTCTTGCGGCTGCCGTCACATTGGTATTGATCGGCCAGGCACAGGCTGCTGGCAACGAGGCTACCGCCAAACAGCTAGGCAATCTGAATCGCATTGAAGCTAGTCAAAGCGGCACCGACCTAAGCCTTGGCGTTTACCAGAACGGTGCGCAAAACATCATGGTTATTGAACAGATCGGTACCAGCAGTTCAGCCAGTCTTTCCCAGCGGGGGGAGGGTAACTATCAGAGTCTTTACCAACATGATGCGCAGGATGAATACAGCGGTAGCCATAGCGCGGTCATTGACCAGCTCGGTGAGAACAATTCAGCGGTAGTCAGCCAACTCGACGTGGCTAACCATAGTGCTGAGGTGCTACAGGACGGGAGCTACAACAGCACTACTCTCAAACAGTCTGAGCGCGTCAACAATTTTGCCGGCCAACAAAGCGGCACGGACAATAAGGCGCTGGTAACTCAGGAGGGTGGCGCTGATGCCAAGGCCGTTCAGAATGGCACGGGTAACGCGCTCAGTATTCATCAGGTGGCTTGGCCGTTCGGAGCCAGCACAAGCGTGTCTCAGAATGGCTCCACCAACTTTGCCGACATCTACCAGACTGATGGCGGGCGTCATCCAGGCGGAAACGTCACCCTCGCGCAGGATGGAGTGGGGAACAATTCCGAAATCTTCGCGACTGGTGCGTGGAGCACGCTCGAGTTCGATCAATCAGGCTCAGCCAACAGCTTGACGGTCGATCAAAGCGGACGAAACACGTCGTTCACTGGTAGTTCCAGCGGTATCGGTAACCAGGTCGATGTCAACCAAACTGGTGATAACAACTCGCTGGAAGTGGCTCAGTCTGGCGACGACAACATCATCGAGGCGAACCAGGGCGGCTGGTGGGGGGAAGGCGACATCGGCGTCATCAGCCAGACAGGGACGGCCAACGCTGCATCCTTGACTCAGAACCTGACGCAGGAAGGCGCTGCTACCAGCACCGCCAACATCATGCAAAACGGCACTGGAAATATAGCGACAGTCGTTCAGGGCTACTGACGTAGAGCTGGGAGCCCCGCCCGGGCTCCCAGTGAGGCGCGGGAAAAGCAAACGGCGTTCTGCGGCGTTGACCTCTTCACGGCAGACAGCAAGCAGATCCCATGTGAGAGTGACGCTAACGGCAGAAATACCCAGCGCGTCGTCCTGATTGTTCAGGTTGTTGGGCTGTGCCGCTTACGCCTTTACTGCGGGGGCGGATGACACATGCGATACACGCGGCCACTGCAAAGGCTGCCAGCGCAACGGTCGTGCCTGTCAGGTTCAGGACAGCTCCGAAAAGCGGTGTGCCGACCGTCTGGCCTAGAGCAAGGACGAGAAAGGGAATGCCCAGGCCAAGGTCGGGGCGGTCTGCGAGAAGGTCTATGCCTTGGATCAGATAGGCGCCTGAAGAAACGATATAGGCAGCGCCAAACAAGCTCATTGCCAAGAAACCATACACACTTGAGACGGAAGCCGCGGCCAAGCCAACCGTGCCGACCGCCATGCCAAGCAGCGCAAGCCTGTGGACACGGCCGGTACCCAGGAGATCCGTCAGCATACCTGTCAGCGCGCCGCTAATCCCGGCAGCTCCAAGCGCGATCCAGGCCCAGGCGATTTGGGCATCGGTAAAGCCAAACTCACCACGCAATATATCCGCGCCAAATGTCCAGATTGCGGTGCTCGACAGGCCCATCAGAAACGCACTCGCGCTGAGCGCAAATAATCCGGGCCGCTTCAGCGGCGCGAAGCTGAACCCACTGCTTTCATCGCCATTTCCACCCGCCGGTATGGCGAACCACAGCCATATCGACACACCCAGGCCGATCAAGGCGAACAGGGCGTAGAGTTCACGCCAGGCGCCCGCAGCTAACAACGCAGCCATGCCTGAAAACATGATCCCGACCGCCGTTCCGGCATTGATCGCTCCGTTCGCCTTCGGGCGATCCTCTTGGCTGAACTGGCTCGCAACAGCCGAGGCGAGAGGTGGTGACGTCAGGCCGGTGCTCAACCCGGCCAGCGCAATGCCGAAGCCCAGCGCCCAACCTGAATCGGAGAACACGACGAGCGTCATGCCACACGTGGCGGCGGTGCCGGCCATCAGCGCAATAGTCCGCGGACCGAGCGTGCCGTTTGCCAGGAATGTGAAAATGATACCCAGGCAGTACGCCACAAAAGCGCTCCCGCCGATCCACCCAGCGGCGATCACATCAAGGCCAAGTTCCTCGCGAATCTGCGGCAGCAGCAAGCCATAGGCGAACCGTGCCAAACCATAGCAGAGGGCCGTCAGCGCAAACGCAGCGGCGACCAGATTGATTCCGCGTTTCATACGGCGCTCTTCGCGGACGAGAGAAGCGCCAGCGCGGCGACTTTGGCATCGCTGATAACCGACGTCCCCGCCACGCTCGCCACCGCGGTTGCCCCTTCGAAGAGTACCCAGACCTGGGTCGTAAGCTGCGTATCTTCTCTACCAAGGGCAGCGCGTACACGGTGGGCGACCTCGGTACGAAACGCATCTTTTTGCTGGTGCACCAACGAGACGATTGCATCACTCGCGGATGCATACTCACTCCGAGCACGTAGCAACATGCAGCCCCGCGCGCCGTGCACTTCCATCCAGTCCTGCAGCGTATCGAAAAGCGTTCCGACGGAATCGATGCCTTCCGCATCCCCCTCAAGCAGGTCCATGAAGGCGCGGTGCCGCGCCTCGAGCACAGCAATGACCAGCCCGTCGCGGGAGCCGAAGTGCTTGTAAAGCGTGCGTGTGGAGACGCCGGACGGCTCGATCACACGATCAATACCGATTCCCCGAAAACCCTCTGCTTCGAAGATGCGGAGCGCGCCTGCGATCATCTCATTTCGTTTGTCCATGCTCTGAGTGTAAAACGATCGCTTTACAATGCAAGCTTTCGGCTAACCGCCTGTCGATGCAATTCAACCATTTTTCCGCCGGGGCATTTTGAAGGCGTCGGAGCGCGCAGCTTCGAGTATCGGAGTTACCCGGTGTACCGAGCCGCTGCGATTTTTAGACGATGTCTGCGGAGACATTCATTGCGAGCCCCGTTCTAGAGCCATCGGCGGCTTTTTCCTTGTTAGACTCTGGAAACGGCCAACCCAGGTCGGTCTGCAAACAGCCGCCATCATGAGCGACAGGCAACTGGTCGCGCTTGCACGTCTTGCAAGCTTTTGCCTCTCAGCGGCTGCGCTGCATCTTCGTGGCTGGGCATGCGCCGCTGTCTCCGCAGCCAGGATTCGATCCTGCGCAGTCTCAATTTTGGAAATGGAATCTCAACACATGGCTAAACACATCGCGCTTGCACTTCTTGTGCTCGCCAGTCCTTTCGCATTGGCCGATACCCACGAAGTGCTGATGTTCAGCAAAGGCGCAACGGGCGAAATGGTTTACGAACCGGACTTCTTGGCCATCGCTCCGGGTGATTCGGTCCGGTTTGTGACTGACCATGGCAAACACGATTCTGCGACGATCCCCGGGCTCCTGCCGCAGGGCGCCAAACCGTTCAAGGGCGAGATCAACGAGAACATTGCCGTCACCATCGACGTCCCAGGCGTATACGGCATTCAATGCACGCCGCACCTGCCCAAAGGTATGGTGATGCTGTTACAGGTAGGTGAGGGGCAGACGGCGCCCGAGTTGCCTGCAGGTTTACCTGAAATGGCCGCGCATCGACTCGATGCAATTATCGAACGAGAATTCGACAGATAGTCCTAATGGTGCGGGCCGTGTCTGTCATCCGGAGCGCGGCGCAGTCTGGCTGGCGCAGTGTCTGATGATGCCGTCGAGCGGGCTCAACCGATGGCAACATGCTGTTCTCGTAATACCGGTGGTAAAGCGGCCAACAGGCCGCTTTGGGTGAGCCAGGCTCGATGCCTGGCATTCCGCTCTCACCGGCGGCCAAATGGCTAGAGATCAGTCGACCCGTATCAGCGTAACGTCAATGTTGCCACGGGTGGCGTTGGAGTAAGGGCAGACGATATGTGCACGGTCGATCAGCGTCTGGGCTTGTTCATTGTCCAGGCCTGGCAGGCTGATGCGCAGCTCTACCTCGATGCCGAAACCGTTTGGGATCGCGCCGATACCGACAACGCCTTCGATCGATGCATCTTGCGGCATTTTCAGCTTGTCGCGGCCGGCGACAAACTTCATCGCTCCCAGGAAACAGGCCGAATAGCCCGCCGCGAACAACTGCTCCGGATTGGTGCCTTGGCCGCCAGCGCCACCGAGGGCTTTCGGCGTGGTCAAAGCAACGTCCAGAACGCCGTCGGACGAGATGGCGCGGCCGTCGCGGCCACCGGTGGCTTCTGCATATGCACGGTAAGCAATGGTTTGAATCGACATAGTGGTAATCCTCAAGATATGGCTGTGTTGAATCGAGCAACGAGTTGGTGTGTGACTGGCGGTCGGTGGTGATCGCTTATCTTGCAGGTCGGGGCCAGCGCAAGAGCTGGCCCCGGCTGGGATGCGATTGGCTTACTTCTGCAGAAAGGCGAGCAGGTCCTGATTGAGGCGGTCCTTGTGGGTGTCGGCCAAACCGTGCGGCGCGCCCGGATAGACGATCAGTTGCGCGTCCTTCACAAGCTTGGCGGCAGCGTGGGCGGAAGCATCGATCGGCACGATCTGGTCATCGTCGCCATGCACGATCAGTGTCGGCACGTCGAACTTGGCCAGGTCGGCACGGAAATCGGTTGCCGAGAACGCCGCGATTGAGTCATAGGTGTTCTTGTGGCCCGCCTGCATCCCCTGCACCCAGAACGAATCGATCAGCCCTTGAGACGGTGTCGCTCCTTCGCGGTTGAAACCGAAGAACGGGCCGGACGCGATGTCGCGATACAACTGAGAGCGATTTGCCAGCGAGGCTTTGCGCAGACCATCAAAAACCTCAATCGGCAGACCGCCTGGATAGTCTTCAGTCTTGAGCATCATCGGCGGGACGGCGCTGATCAGCGCTGCCTTCTTCACCCGATCGGTACCGTGGCGGCCGATGTAGCGTGTGATTTCCCCACCACCGGTTGAGAAGCCAACCAGCGTTACGTCTTTGAGATCCAGGGTGTTGATCACGGTGGCCAGATCGTCGGCGTAGTGATCCATGTCGTTACCTTCCCACGGCTGGCTCGAACGACCATGGCCGCGGCGATCGTGGGCGATGACTCGGTACCCTTTGTCGGCCAGGAACATCATTTGCGATTCCCAGCTATCAGAATTCAGCGGCCAGCCGTGGCTGAAGGTAACGACCTGTCCATCCTTTGGGCCCCAGTCCTTGTAGTAGAGCTGGACGCCGTCCTGAGTCGTTATGTAGCTGCCGCTCTGGGCTTTGCTGTTATCAGCGAGGCTGATGTCTGCGGCCAGTGAAGCGAACGCTGCGCTAGCTGCAAGCAGAGTGTTAGTAATCTTGTTCATTTGTGCTTCCTCGGTTTTAAGCAATCGGAATGATTGCCGTTGAAATTGCTGGATGGATAAGACGCGCCTGGGATGGCCGCTTCGCTTGCGGCGGCCCACCGGCCGCCTGGCTTGGCTTCAGGAGGTAACGGCGGCTTGGCGCATCGATAGCTCCCTGGCTTGGCTGCGCTTGTTGGCGATAGCGAGCTTGCCGATCAGGCGGATGGCGATTGCGCCACAGGTAATGCCGAAGGGCAGGACGTACCAATCGCTCATGGGGATGCGTTTAAAGTTGGAAAAGGCAAACACAGCGACGATGACCCACATACCCGTCACGTGAAGCGCCTTCCAGGCCTTGGGGCCCATGAGCCGGGCTGGCCCTTTGAATGACGTCAGCGCCATCAACACGATAAAGGCGTAGGCGGTCCCACCCGGGATGTTGTTCGCCACCGTGCGTGCTGGCCAGAATTCGGTGTTGAGCTGCCCGTAGGCGTAGATCAGCACGGCATGAACCAGGTGGGAGAAGGCAAAGGCCAGGCCTATGAAACGGCGCTCACGAACCAGTGCTTTAGAGAGAGGCGAGGGCACCAGTACGGCGAATGCTGATGCAGTGAAAGCGATCAGGAACAACACGAAGGAGGAGCGAGCGGTAGCGCGTATGGCGCTGCGAAGGCCCTGGACGAGATCGGGTTGAGCGGTGACGGCAGCGGCGCTCATCAACACAACCAGTGCTGCAATCACGCTGACTAATTGCCAGCCTCGGAGGCTGTGGGATTGGAAATTCATTGCAAGGTCTCCTTTATAAGAGCTCTTCCATTCGGGAATCCGATGGCGAGTCGATGGGGAGAATTCTTGCAAGGGGTTGTATACCGGCTATGTCAGAAACCGGCTGTTATGCATATTTATGAGTATGCGAATGTGCTTGATACAGTGGCTTACAAAGCCGTAGCGCTGAGTCCCGCTATTGGCTGCACTTGCGTGCAGCCAACGCCTACTGATCTGACCCGAGATGAAGGGTTACACATAGGCCGCCGCCCTCGCGGTTCCTCAGGCTGAGCGAGCCACCAATTGCCGCCGCCAATTGTTGAGCGATGGCCAAGCCCAGGCCGGTGCCTCCTGTGCTGCGGTTGCGAGAGCTTTCCACCCGATAGAACGGTTTGATTACCTCAGCCAGGAGGTCTTCTGAAATGCCCGGGCCTCGGTCGAGGATATTGATTGAAACGCCAACGGCGTCGTTGCCCGAAACTTCTACCTCCGCAGTGCCAGCGTATTTGAGCGCGTTATCAACCAGGTTCACCAGAATGCGGCGCAGGGCCTGAGGTCTGGTTTGGATGGTAGCGCCGTGCTTGCCCGTGAGCCTGACCTCCTGGCCAATGTCCTGATAATCGAACACCAGGCTGTCGAGGAAGGAGTCCAGGTTGATCCGGCAGCTTGCTTCCGTCGCGCCATGGACGCTGCGTGCGTAGGCGACGCCTTCACGTACCAAATGCTCGATCTCGTTCAGGTCGCTGCCCAGTTTGTCTTTCTCCGCTGAGTCTTCCATGAACTCGGCGCGAAGCTTCATGCGTGTAATAGGTGTTTGCAGATCATGCGAGATGGCGGCCAGCAACTGCATGCGTTCCTTGAGGTACTCGGCGATACGCGCCTGCATCGTGTTGAATGCCCGGGCGGCATGGGCGACTTCGTGAGGGCCGTTCTCATCCAGCTGTACGGGATGAGCATTAGGGTCAAGGTCTTCCACCGCCTTGGCCAAGCGGCTGAGCGGGCGTATCGCGATTCGTACCGCAAGCCAGGTACAGCCGATCATCAGAAGCAGCTGACCGAACAAGACGAAGGGTAGCCAGGGGGAGAGTGGTTTGACTGAAGGCCGTACATCAATGGTGACAGGGCTGCCATCAGCCAGCCGCACCTGGGCCTGGAAGTGTTCGCGCGGGCCGGGTATTTCAACAAAGGTCAGGTCATAGTCCCGCCCCAACGAGAGTTCGAGCGATTGCGCGGCGGTGGCGGCGAGGTCGTCCGACTCGAGCGGAACGCCAGGGTCGTGTTCCCGCAGCAGATAATCGTAGTTGCGACGCTGCAGACGCTTGGTCCACTCCGCGCGCTCCTCGGGGGGGAGGCGGTCAAGAATGGCAATCGACGTCGCGGTGTCGTGTTCGAAATTGCCCAACATCGCCGTCTTGGTGCTCTGGTAACGCTCGTAATACTGCGCTGCGAAGGTGAGCCCCTGAGCGAGTATCAGTCCGGCCAGGAAGATCAGCCACAGCCGCGAGGCGAGCGTGCGTGGCCAATGCAGCACGGACCTCATACCTGCTCCTCAAGCAGTTCTACTGGGTACGTGAAGACGTAGCCTTCGCTGCGCACCGTCTTTATATAGGCAGGTTCGCGGGCATCATCCAGCAAGCGCTGACGCAAGCGGCTGACCAACAGGTCGATGGATCGATCGAACAGGTCTGCGCCACGACCCTGGGTCAGATTGAGTAGCTGGTCGCGGCTGAGCACCCGCTGCGGGTGATCCAGAAACACCCGTAGCAGCCTGTATTCTGCGCCGCTCAGCGAGACGAGCGTGGCGTCTTCGTCCAGCAGATGCCGGGCGGTGGTGTCGAGGCGCCACCGGCCGAACTTGAGCAAGCGACCGCTTTCAGTCACGACCAGGTTGGGCGGCAGCATGCGAGTGCGCCGAAGCACGGCGTTGATGCGTGCGAGCAGCTCGCGAGCAGCGAAGGGTTTGGCAAGATAGTCGTCGGCGCCCATCTCCAGGCCGATGATGCGGTCGGTCTCGTCCGTACGCGCCGTCAACATTAGTACGGGTGTCGCCTTGTGCTTTCCAGCACGCAGTTCGCGGCACAGCAGCAGCCCGTCATCCCCTGGCATCATGATGTCGAGCACGATCAGGTCGACCTGGTTCGTTTCAAGAAAGGCTCGCATCTGACGGCCGTCCGCGACCACTGTTGTGCGCAGCCCATTCTTCTTCAGGTAGTTGCCGACCAGCTCCCTGATCTCGCGATCATCATCCACGATCAATACGTGATCGACATGTTCCATTCCCTGCTCTCCAATATGCACGCATCTGTTGCGCAGCTTGGCGATGCCCTATCGCCTGTCAGTCGGGCTCGGTATTTCAGCTTCTGTGGCCAGAGATAAAGCCAGAGGCATGAAAAAGCCGCGGCGATTGTATCGCTCTGTATCGCAACCCACCTCAGACACGTAACGAATCCAATCAAGGGGCTTCTCGACACAGACGAGATACCTCACCGGCTTTTAATGAGCTCCATCGAGACAACACGACTCGACTCGATAGCCCCAACGAACTCATTAGAAGCCAGGAAAAACGACCATGAAAAAGACCATCTCTGCGGCCTGCCTGATCACCGTTCTGAGCGCTGGCGCGATGCCCGCAATGGCCCAGTCCAGTGCAACAAGCGAAACCTATTCCTACGGCACCCAGCTCGATATCAGTCAGGTGATCTCGCTGACCGAGAACAGCAGCCACAACTGCGGTTTGGTAGATGCCCAGATGACCTACCTCGATTCCGAGGGGAAACAGCGCGTTCTGACGTATCGCAAGTTGTCCGCGACCTGCAGCGACGGCTGATTCTGCCTGCTGTTCATTACAGCTACCGCCACGACCCCCATTTTTTTAGTAACAAAGGATACGACCATGAACATCAAATCCGTCTCTGCTGCATGCCTGCTCACCGTTCTCAGCGTCGGCGCGATGCCGGCTATGGCGCAAGGCCATGCTGCAAGCGAAACCTATGCGTATGGCACTCCGTTGGATATCCGCCGTGTGATCTCCCTGACCGAAGACGTCGGCCAGACCTGCGGACTGGTCGATGCCGAGATCGTCTATCTCGACTCGATGGGTGAGCAGCGCGCCCTGACATACCGCAAGCAAGCAGCCAACTGCAGCGACGGTGGCTGAGTTTAGCCGGGCCTCATCTCTCCAATCACAGCAAAAGGATTCAACATGAATAATCTCAAGATCTATCTGACAGCCCTTGCCTTGTCGCTGGCCGGTGTGACCGTCCATGTGAACGCCGCCAGTGAAAACCATCGAGGCGACAGCGGGCTTTGCTACCAGCTCATTCCGCTGGCTGGCAAAGGGGCGGTCCGGACGCAGGCGGAAAACGGTTTCAGTCGGACACCGTTGGGACCTCAGGTGGAGCGCTTGGCTGAGGATGGCTTCAGCCGAACCCCGCAGGGTATGCAAGCCGAGGCGCTTGCTTCGAACAGCCTGAGCGCAATGCCAATTGGCGGGCCACTCGGAGCGCCTGGGCAAGTCGCGTCCAGTTGAGCCGCGAACCAAGGCGTGGCGGACGGCCACATCGATCGATCCATGCGCGTGGACCTGACCTGCTAGCGGAAGGTAGGTCGGTCCCAAGCGCCTCGCAGGTAGTGTCATGCTTCTTATCGCTTTTCTGGGCGGGGTCCTAACGGTCCTCAGCCCCTGCATACTGCCGGTCGTGCCACTCATCTTTGCCGGTGTGAGCCGGTCACGACTCTCCATTGCTCTTGTGCTCGGTGGCATGGCATCGACGTTCGCGCTGGTATCGACGCTGGCTGTGGTCAGCAGCGAATGGGTAGTGCATGCCAACATCGCTGGCCGTCAGGTGGCACTAGTGGTGCTGGTGCTGTTTGCCCTGTCTCTCATCTCGGCCCGACTTGGAGAGCTGATGACTCGGCCTTTCGTCGTGCTAGCCAACCGTATCGATCCAGCTGCTAGAGGCAGCTCCGGCCCGATGGCCTCAGTCACCGTTGGGGTAGCCACGGGACTGCTCTGGGCACCCTGTGCTGGCCCCATCCTTGGCGCCATATTGTCCAGCGCGATGCTCCATGGAGCGAGTACCGGGACCAGTCTGCTGTTGCTCGCATATGGCATAGGCACTGCTTGTGCGCTGGGTGTGCTGATCGTTGCCGGCCGAGCGCTGGTAGCGCGGTTGAAGCCCATGTTGCCAATAACCGTTTGGCTGCGGCGCAGCACCGGGATAGCGGGTTTGCTGGGAGCCGTGCTGATAGGTACGGGGGGAGATCGGGAGCTCTTTGGTCAGCCATTGTCGCAAGGCAACGTCGCAGTTGAACAAGGCCTGATCGAAAACGTCCCGAAGATGATCAATTACGTGGTCAGCAAAGCTGCGGCCGTCTCGCTCACAGACGAGCAAAGCAGCAGGCGCATGCCGTCGCTGGAGGGCGCGGCGCAGTGGTTGAACTCGGAACCGCTAGATACCGAGTCCCTGCGCGGCAAGGTGGTGCTGGTGGACTTCTGGACCTACGATTGCATCAATTGCCAGCGCAGCCTTCCCTACGTCAACCGATGGGCGAAGAGATATGAAAAAAACGGGCTGGTAGTGATCGGCGTGCACACGCCTGAGTACGCCTACGAAAAACTGGTTGGCAACGTCCAAAGAGAAGTTACTGCGCTGGACATTTCCTACCCTGTTGCGATCGACAACAACTACACCATTTGGCGGGCGTTCGATAATAGCTACTGGCCTGCTCACTACTTTATCGATGCCAAGGGAAGGATACGTTTCAGTCACTTCGGTGAGGGGCGCTACGATGATCAGGAACACGTCATCCGACAGCTTCTGGAAGAGGCCCGCGCCGACAAGGTCTCTGCGCTGGTGCCTGCTACCTCTACGAGCATGCTCCCAAAGGCCTCATTAGCAAGCGGAAAAGCGCAGACGCCTCCTGCCGGACGCTCGTGATTGGAATAGACGGGTCAAGCCACGTCGCGTTCTGGCGCTCATCGAAACTGCCGGTACACGATAGGGATCATGCGCACTGCATCGTTGGCGTAGCGCTTTGCCAGCCGCCGCGGTTCGGTGCACATGCGATGCAGCCACTCAAGCGACATGCGCTGCATCCATCTTGGCGCTCGCTTGACCTTGCCGGAGAGGAAGTCGATGGACGCTCCGACGCAGAGCCCCACCCCCTGTGCTCTCCCATCCGCTTGGATCAACCGCGCCAGGATCTCCTGACGCGGGCAGCCCACGGCAAGCACCACAAGCTCGGCGGGGTGATGGATAACGAAGTCCAGGCACGCCTGAACAGCTTGCGGGTGATCGAAGAAACCCATGGGCGGATTGTGATGAAAGAACCTCACATTCGGGTATAGCTGGCGCATCGTTCGTATTTCCGAAGCGTCGCTGCCAATCACCGTGACTCGCCACTTCTTCGTCTCGGCAATGGTCATCAGCTCACCGGTCAGGTTGCTGCCGGGGATGACTTCAGGGACAGGATTACGCAGCAGCGTCATCAAGCGTTTTAACACTTGGCTGTCGCAGATTCTGTGGCTGGCGTTAGCGTAGGCGCGACGAAGTTCAGCGTCTTCTTCTAGCCGGACCACGTGATTGACGTTCGGGGTGACGATATAGCTGAACGCATGCTCGCTCTCCTCGATGATATGGTCGATGAGTTCAGCATTCGATCCGTCATAGAAATCGATATCGAACCCCCTGATGGTGCTGTTTCTCTTGCAACAGGACGGTTGCTCGTCTGCATTAGCCTCCTTGCGTTCCGGGTGCTTCTGCAAAACTGGTCTCCTCTTCGGTGCACGGCATTGCTCGCAGGTGCGGTCAAGTTCGGCCCTGCGGTATCACCGATGGTTCTCTCATTGTTCTAGAACTGAACCCAGCCGAACGCAGAGGTTCGAGCCCAGCGGCGCGGAGTCGGGCGAGGGCGGACGGGAGGCGCCATGCTGCCTGGGCCTGATTGAGGCCCGCGCCGGCGGGGCATCTTGAACGTCCCTGTTCTGGGGGTGATGGCGCAGCGGCGAGTGGCTCGGAATGGGAGGGCTTTACTTCCCCCATCCCTGCCTCGCCGAGCTTTCGTCAAGATCCGCGCGAGCGCATTTCTCTACTGCTGCAATACGCTGGCTAGGTTGCCGTTTCCGTTCTGGACGATGTTGGCTGAATGACCAGCCAGCGCTTCAGCTTGCGTCAGGAAAGCCTGGTTGCCAGTACCCGTTTGGCTGATGAGCGCTTCATGGGCATGAAAGCCTTGGGTGGCTTCTATCTCGTTGTGAGAGCCAACTTGAGTAATGGCCAGGCTATTCTCATCCCCAACCTGCGACGTTAACACCCTGTTGTAATCGCCTTCCGAATAGCCGGTTAAGCTACTGTTCTGCCCGTTGATCGAGGCGTTAAGCGTATTCCCAGTACCCTGCTGTACATAGTCCAGGATGCTGTTGCCGTCGCCAGCACTGATCTGCGCGATATTGGCATCACCCACTTGCTGCAACAGTACATCGGCAGCGGGGTAGCGACCGGAGCGCTGCTGGACGGTTGCCTGGTTTGCCGTGCCGTCCTGATCGATTTCAGCCGAACCACCGCCGAAGCCGTTACTCAGCTGTTCGAGCCGCACCAGGTTCTCGCTCCCGTTCTGCTGAACCTGAGCGGTGCTGAAGCCTGACTGGTCGACCTCGACAACGTTGCCTTGGCCGATCGACACCACGCCGAGGGTGTTCGCCACCCATCTCTGCCGAGCATCGATCCGGTTGCCGGTTCCCTCCTGCCGCAGGGTTGCGGCAGCCGCCAGTTCGCCTAGGTATTCATGCTGTTCAAGTGTGGCGGTGTTGGATGTCCCTGCCTGATAAATCTCAGAGGTCACCAAGCCGGGCCGACTTCCGTTCACCTGGTAGATCGCGGCTGAATTCAAGGTGCCTGTTTGTTCAATGCTCGCCTGGCTACCCTCGCTGGCGGGGCCAGACTGGTCAGTGATCGCGCGATTCTCAGTGCCGTTCTGCCGAATAAACGATCGCAGCACGGCACCACGCTGCGTCTGTACAGCGCTATTGCTGATGCCGTTCTGTTCGATCTGAGCCGTCTGGTCGTTGGCTACGACGTCGCCGCTTGCAGCTATCAAAAGCGCAGCAGCGATAGGAGTGATTTTGGACATTGGAATCTCCTGTTCGCATTGGATTAGCTCCGTACATCACAGGCGAAGCAACCAGGAGTCTTGTCCGTGTTTTCAGGTTCAGCTATCAACCAAACGGGCTAAAAAATGGGCGGGTGGGTAGCCGATTTGGCCGTGTCGACGGCTGAGGATGGCAAAAGCGGAGCAGGGGTCTCCAGGCCCAGCAGATAGCCACCCAGCGCTATCAACAGCAGCACGCCCGAGATCTTCAGCATTCCATCGGTTGAGTACTTTGGGACAGATGTCATGCACATCTATCACCGGATCACTTGAGGTCGGCTCTGTGGTTCTCGCCACTTGGTCAGGCAGCCCGCTCGATCGGCTCGTTTTGACAAGTTTACCAATCGGTATATGATCAGCTAACGCTTAACGTTAAGGATTAAAGCGTGATTCTGAGTTTCAGGTGTGATGAAACCCGAGCGTTGTTCGAGTCAGGAGGCTCCCGGCGTTGGGGAAACATCCTGAACGTCGCGACTAGAAAGCTCGCGATGCTCAATGCAGCAACGGAGCTGCGAGATCTACGCTCCCCGCCGGGCAATAGATTGGAAGCATTGCAAGGCAACCGAGCAGGGCAACATAGCATCAGGATCAATGACCAATGGCGGATCTGCTTTTTCTGGACAGACGCAGGCCCCACGCAGGTTGAAATCGTCGATTACCACTGAGGAGGTGGCAACATGGCAATCAACGGCATGCGCCCCGTTCACCCTGGTGAAGTGCTGCGCGAAGAATTTCTAGAGCCGCTGGGCATGACTCCCGCCGCGCTTGCTCGTGCGCTGCATGTATCAGCTCCGACCGTTAATGACATTGTGCGCGAGCGTCGTGGGATCACAGCTGATACCGCAATTCGCCTGGGCCGCTACTTCGACACATCCGCACATTTCTGGATGAACCTGCAGTCGGACTACGCACTGGCTACAACGTATGCGGAAAACGGTGAAGAGATAGAGCATGAGGTCGAACCGCTGAGAGCAACCGGCTAAACCGAAACTGCAGGCGAGTGAAAGGGCTACTAGGCATGATCGGCCTCTTCAGCCCCATCAGCTGAGCGATAAAGCTGATCAAAGAGCTGTATGTGGTTCGACGAGACCACATAGACAGCTTTCAAAGCTTTGCCGCCCATGGCGCAACGATCCGCAAATCCCCCACCAGCAGCTGAGCCGCAACCATCCTGACCACAGCACCAATCAACCCCAACGACAGATGCCCAACCATGATGCCGAGGGCGATCTGTTTCCAAAGCCCGGCATTCTTGTGTGATTGAGCGGCGACGCTGCGCTAGGGCATTTCTCGCTCGGCGCGGATGTTGTCGAGGTCGTCTCTCATGGCGCGCTCTCGGTGCGGTTGGCTGAACGGCAGGCACAAAAAAAGGGCTCAGCTTTCGCTGAACCCTTTTTTGAATTTGGTAGCTACGCAGGGACTTTGAACCCCGAGCCCAGCATTATGAATCACCGGAGTAGCACCCCACAAGACCAGAAAGGCCCATAAATCGGGTCTTTCGGCACGTTCTCAGCCTCATTAAACCAGTCTCTCTCAGAAAAAGTGGCCAATGTGGTCCCCTTCCCTTTACCTTCAATAGGCAGCAAGCTAGCGTTCGCCATGCTGGCAGTTTGCTAACACAAGGATTGGTTGCGATCACGAACAGCTCGGAAGCCATTCCCACGCCTCATGGATTCACCACTGTTTGCCGAGAGTAGTACTAATAGATTTAGTTAACTTAGAAATAGATAGAATTATTATTCATCAGGTATATCAGCGTGATGTCGATGGAAAGAAACTAACGCCGCTGCAAAGCCATGATTACACCCGCTTTGACAGAACGGCTATGACCACGTTCAAAGCTCGCGTTAGAGAGGCCCTTGGGAGCGGATCAAAAGCAGTAAGGATGGAAATCGTTCGGCAAGACAAAGGCGACATCGCCGCGCTTATTGATAGAATCATAGACGAGGATGACAAGACATTTGCTGTCTCCTCTTACGATATAGCCACCAAGCTCGCCGAGGCTCAAGAAGCCGGGCCGTCCCAGGCGGAATTGTTGTAGTTTATACAGGTAAGCATGGCCATGCGCATAGCAGGTTTTTAGGAATAATAAAAGCCGAGGTCCATAGCGCATACGAGAAAGAAGTAAACAAGGATACTAACGAGATATCGTTAAAATTCGTTGAAGAAGTGCTGCTAACTCCCGCGACAAAACTATACAAAACTGCCGGTTTCTTCGAAGCGTCTAGTTCCGACCCGGAGTCTGAAGACCTGAATAGCAAATGGTCTGTGATGATATCGGACTCTCAGATAAGCCAAACTGACGGCAAGGTCGCGGCACAGTATTTTTACTCTCGCTTTTTAGGATGTGGCTATCCGAAAACAAGCGCACGCACCACTAAAGACTTTTATGATGCTACCTGCGCTTTTATTAAGAAGATGGACATAGATCCAGTTCAACGAAACGATCTATTGAACGCTCTAGTAACCTACCTGAAAGTAGAGAAGACACCTACCGTCAGCGTGTCCGATTTTGCATCCCGTTTCCTTGCTGATATTGATGTGCAGGATGACTTCTCTACTTACATGGAAAAGCAAGGAGTTCCTAGCACTGACTTCACCAAAGATATCACCCATATCGAGAGCAGCCTAAGCTACCGAAAAATAAGCTTTGGTGGAAATATCAAAATTGTTGCACCATCCGAAGCATTTAAAAAGCTCGTGACTATAGAGCCAATTCAAGGCGAGCCTGACCAGCATGGGGGATATTCGGAGTGGACCAAAATTATAGTTAAAGACAAAGTGCTTCAGCAAGAATGAACGAGTCGCAGTTTATCTCTCTTTGGAGCGAAGAGAAGCCCATATACTCAGCCTGGGGCTCGTTTATTATTGAGGAAATCAAGGCTGCGCTGATTGAGCAAGGAAAGAGCCTCGACACTTTTCTAAAAATCAATATAGAAAATCCTCGCCTGAAAGCTGATGAATCGCTGCTAGACAAGGCTTTTCATCGTCCAAATAAGAGCTACACAGACCCGTATTACCAGATTGAAGATAAAGTAGGCGTTAGGTTTGTGGTTCTTTTGATTGAAGATATCAATGCTATATGCAACGTAATTAACAATAACCCGGCATGGCAATTTGATAACTGCAAGCACTTCATTCAGGACAAATTCACGGACCCGCTCCTGTTTTCATATCAATCGGTTCATTACATACTGCGACCGACAGCCGAGCTGCAATATAAAGAAGTAACAATACCTGCCACCACCCCATGCGAGGTGCAGATAAGAACATTATTGCAGCATGCACACGCCGAGCTTACACACGATGCGATCTATAAGGCAAAAAAGGAAATACACCCAGAGGTGCATCGAACGGTAGCTAAAAGCATGGCTTTAATTGAAACTACCGATGATTTCTTCTCCCACGCAACTAAACTTATTAACCATGGCCCACTGCAAGAGCATGGAATAGCGGAAGGACTCGATGCTCTTTATGTCAAAAGAACAGGGCTAAAGCCCGTTATTCAAAAATCTTCTCTTATCGTTTACGACACCTACGAACGCTTTCTTGACCAACACCTACTGGGATTAGTTAGCGACTTTTTTATCCGAGCACGCATTTCTTTCTGATAAAATTAACGAACGCTACTTTTCGGAAGTCTTTTTTAGACAGAGCGCGGTGCTTTTCGTATATTGGATGATGAAAACGAAGAAGCGAAGACTACTGCAGGACTGGCCTCTATCCAGAGCCTTGCTTGAGAGCATAGCCAATGATTTATGTGTCAGTATTGACTGAGCGCCGGTTTACTTATAGTAGGATTTCATCCTCTTAAGATTCCAGCTGCTAGGAGTCATTGGGGAAAAGGGGACAGATTTATTTTTACTCGGCCTAGTCTTTCTCGAGCTTCTCGCAGGTGAGGTTCAGAAACGGGATTGTCTTTCGTTAAGTTCTTTCGATACCCAGAGGCTTTAGTCGTTTATTTTTGATGGGTCCAGTGAAGGGAAGATGGAGGTGTCCATTGGGTTCAAAAGCTTCATTGCCGAGCTCAATGGTGAAATCACGAAATCAAACCTTATGGCAAGCAACGCCCAGCAGAGTTCGTTCAGATATTTGGAACACCAAACCCGGATGAGGAACTTGCTCTCAAAAATCGGCTTTGATCTAAAGGGATGGCGTGCGCCACCCCTTTAAATAAGCTAGTAGATGGCTGATTAATAACTAATAGTCATTTTTGATATGTCGCTTACAGCAAGATATTTTTTGCCGTTCCTCGACACCCTTAAGTCGGCGAAAACCAGGACATAGGCTCCAGCCAATTCTTCCAGTTCGCCCAACGGAAAGCGCTCAAGAAATTCATTCGCCGACTCGGCGTCGACAACGACGCTTACATCGTCCCTGCCACCGCTATTAAGCCATAGGCTGGGGGGCTCTTCTCGTGAGAGTGCTGCGTCGGAGATCAATCCCCAATACCCTCGATAATCGCCTTCGTTATCGTCAGCAATCTCTGAGAAATCAACAAAGAAGTCTCTAACCCTGAACTCACCTTGTGCAATCGCGATCAGTTGATTTGAGTTTCGAAAATCTTCGCTGTGCATGAGGTTACGTAACAGCGTGCTAAGGCGACGATGCATAACTGCATTCCGTCGTCCTCCACGACCGTCAAACCTTCCGCCCCGCCCGCTGGGATCAGAAGGCCCGTCGCCGGCTGGATTAACTGGACCATGTGCTCCGTACTCGAAGTCAACTTCAATCCGCTCTCCGGGGTTGATGAGTTCATCTTGACCGGGACCGGGTAGACCAACTCTTCTTGGTTCAGCTGCTGCTAAAGAGCATGTCGTAGCATGAGGGCGCGCCCCAAAGCACGCGGCCTGTCCGCTTCTAGACTCTTTTCTATAAAACCCAGGCCCCCCACATTCCGGACAAACTAGAAGTCTACGATATTGGCCTACCAGCCGTTCTCCCAGCGCCTCGAACGTTGGAATATCATAGTTGTGACCATTAAAAGTACAGCGTGCTATATCCATGACAATCCCTTTTTATTGAATACATAACTAAGGTATATCGTGCACGCCAAGCATTCGACATTTTTTTGTATTGAGCCCCTAGGGTAGCGCTTGCAGAGAAAAAGGGGACAGATTTATTTTTTTCTTTTGAAGATCGTGCGTTCCGGTGAGAAGCCGCAAAGGCTTCAGCCCTGCTTTCCCGCCCACGGCAGAACGATCTGCATATCCCCCACCAGCAACTGAACCGCAACCATCCAGACCGCAGCACCAATCAAACCCAACGATAGATGCCCAACCACGATGCCGATCGCGATCTGTTTCCAAAGCCCGGCGTGGCTGTTGGTTTGAGCGGCGACGCTGCGGTGGGGCATTTCGCGCTCAGCGCGGATGTTGTCAAAGTCGTGTCTCATGGCGCGCTCTTGGTCGGTTGGCTGAACGGCAGGCACAAAAAAAGGGCTCAGCTTTCGCTGAACCCTTTTTGAATTTGGTGGCTACGCAGGGACTTGAACCCCGGACCCCAGCATTATGAATGCTATGCTCTAACCAGCTGAGCTACGTAGCCAAGTGGCGCGCATTATTCGCGTCGCGCGTTTAGCTGTCAACCCTTCCTGTGTGATTTTTTGTCCGTCTATCAATTGCTTATGCGTCGCGTGTGGCTGATGTAGTCGCATGCAGAGTGGCGTGTTTGTTTTCGGGCGCGATCAGTCCCATTTTGGCGCGAATCCGGGGTTGGCCAGCCGCTCGTTGCGGTCCAGCGCGGCGATCTGCTGCATCTCTTCTTCAGTCAGGCGCAACTTCTGCGCAGCCAGGTTGGCGGCAAGGTTTTCGCGCTTCGTGGAGGAGGGGATCACGGCGAAGCCCTGCTGCAGTAGCCAGGCGAGGGCGATCTGTGCGGGGCTCGCGTTGTGGGCTTCGCCGATGCGTTGCAGTACCTCGTCCTGCATCACTTTGCCGTAGGCGAGTGGCATGTAGGCAGTGATGTGAATGCCCTTGTTCCGGGCGAATTCGACCACCTTGCGGTTTTGCAGAAAGGGATGCACCTCGACCTGATTGGTGGCGATGTTCTCGGCACCGATGGCGTCGATAGCCTGTTGCATATGGCTGATGGTGAAGTTGGATATGCCGATGGCACGGGTCAGGCCTCGCTGCTTGGCGTCCATCATCCGGGCCAGGTAGTCGGCGACTGCTAGTTCATCGTTGGGCGACGGCCAGTGCACCAAAGTCAGGTCTACTTGCTGGAGCCGCAGCTTGCTCAGGCTTTCCTCAAGGCTTGGGATCAGGCGATCGGCACCGAGGTTGCTGGTCCAGACCTTGGTGGTTACGAACAGCTCTTCGCGCGGGACGGCGCTCTCGGCAATGGCCTGGCCGAGCTCCGTTTCGTTGTCGTAGATCTGCGCAGTGTCGATGTGGCGATAGCCAAGTTCGAGGCCCATCTTCACTGAGTCGATGACTTGCTGGTCCTTGAGGCGAAAGGTGCCGAGGCCGAATGCGGGTATGGTCATTGAGTGTCTCCTGTGGGGTACTCTTGTGGTGAATTCAATGCGAGGCGGTAAGCACCGGCTCGTGAGTATCCGTACCTGGGGCTTGTGCCGGCGTTAGTCCTGCTTTGCGATCCAGGCGGCCGCTCCAGTCGGTGAGCGCCAGGGCAACCAGCACCACCAGCGAGCCGATCCAGGCGGTATGGATCAGACCCATGGAGGCGACGATATGTCCGCCGAGCCATGCCCCACCGGCAATACCAAGGTTGAAGGCGGCGATGTTCAGGCCCGAGGCGACGTCCACTGCCTTCGGGGCATAGCGTTCGGCCTGGCGCACCACGTAGATCTGCAAGCCGGGCACGTTGCCAAAGGCCACCGCCCCCCAGAGCAAAACGGTTAACAGCGCCAGCCAGGAATTGCCTGCGGTGAAGGTGAGGGCAAACAGCACAACCGCCAGGAGCGTGAAGATCAGCTTGAGCGCGCTGATCGGCCCGCGGCGGTCGGCCAGTTTGCCGCCCCAGATGTTGCCAACTGCAACTGAGACACCATAGACGAGCAGAACCAGGCTTACCGCGCCTTCACCAAAGCCGCTGATCTCTTGCAGGATCGGCGCGAGAAAGGTGAACGCGATAAAGGTGCCGCCGTAGCCGACCGCGGTCATGGCATAGACCAGGAGCAGGCGGGGTTGTTTAAGCACGGCCAGCTGCTGGAGGAGAGTGGCAGGTTTGCTGTGCTGAATGGTGCGCGGTACGCAGAATAGGTTGCCGATAAAGGCGATTACCCCGAGCAGCGACACCGCTAGAAACGTTTCCCGCCAGCCGAACTGTTGACCAATGAACGTACCGAGCGGCACGCCGGTCACCAGGGCGACGGTGAGCCCGGTAAACATGATGGCAATGGCGCTAGCGGCTTTCTCTTTCGAGACCAGGCTTGTGGCGATGGTCGAGCCAATCGAGAAAAACACGCCATGGGCGAGGCCGGTGACGATGCGCGCCAGTATCAACGATTCGTACCCTGGCGCCTGCCAGGCCAAGAGGTTGCCTGCGGTGAACAGCACCATCAAGGACAGCAGCAATAGTTTGCGCGGGACCTTGCCGGTCAGCGCAGTGAGCAGCGGGGCGCCGACTGCGACGCCCAAGGCGTAAAGACTGACCAGCAGCCCGGCCGAAGGCAGGCTGACACCGAGATCTCCAGCAATGGTAGGGATGAGGCCGACGATGACGAACTCCGTCGTGCCGATGGCGAATGCGCTGAGGGTCAGCGCGAGCAAAGCGATGGGCATGGATGAAACTCCGGATGGATTGCATAGCGCGCAGTGTCTACCGCAGACTCATGCGGAAAAACCGGGTCTCAGGCCAAACATAATTGACTGTGAGTCACAAATGAAAACCACGCTCGACGAGTTGCAGGTGTTTACGGCCGTCATCGACACCGGTTCCATCTCCAGCGCGGCGGTGCAATTGGGGCAGACTGCCTCAGGTATTAGCCGGGCCCTGAGCCGGCTCGAAGCCAAGCTCGCCACCACGCTGCTTCGCCGCACTACCCGGCGTCTGGAGCTGACGGAGGAGGGCGCTGCTTTTCTGGTTCAGGCCAGGCGGATTCTCGAGGCGGTAGAGGAGGCCGAGGAGCAGATGTCGCGTCGGCTTCAGCATCCGGCCGGGCGGCTGCGGGTGAATGCATCGGCGCCTTTCATGCTGCATGTATTGGTGCCCCTTGTTGGCGGGTTTCGCGAGCGCTACCCGGACATCGAGCTTGAGCTGAACAGCAGCGATCAGATCATCGATCTGCTTGAGCATCGCACCGACCTGGCGTTGCGCCACGGACCGCTGCGTGATTCCACCCTGCATGCCCGGCCACTGGGGCGCAGTCTGCTGCGTGCTGTGGCGAGCCCGGCGTACCTGGCAGGTCGCGGCAGGCCGCAACAGGTGGAAGATCTGGCGGAGCACAGCTTGATCGGATTCACCCAGCCGGAAAGCCTCAATCACTGGCCACTACGCCATCCGTTTGGCGAGACCTGGACCATCGTGCCCAGCCTGTGGGCCTCCAGTGGCGAGACGGTACGGCAGCTGGCACTTGCCGGGCAGGGCATCGCCTGTTTGTCAGACTTCATGACCGAAAGGGACCGCGCCGAGGGTTCGCTGGTAGAGGTGTTAGCCGAGGCAAACGTCCAGGTGTTGCAGCCGATCCATGCGGTGTACTACCGCAACACAGCACTCGCCGCGCGCATTACCTGTTTCCTTGACTACCTGAGCGAATGCCTGGCCGAGCAGGCGTGGACTCGCCACGGATGACTGGTCCGAACGATGCAGGGCCGGGCCTGCCTAACGTTGCAGGCACACCTGCAAGGAGACCTTCATGCTCAGTACTATCCATCCAAACGAGCCGCCGCTGTATCCCTGGCTGGCAGACGAGTCGCCGCTGAACGATCTCGACGATGCCGAAAGCGACACCGAGCTGGACGACGGCGGTGTCTTGCCAGACGAAGTGCTTGAACAGCTGGAGAAAGAGCCGCCGCCACCCGATCCGATGCCCGATCCCGGTGTGATGTAACGCTTTGGTTGCCGAGCCTGCCGGGCTCGGTAGTGCCGGATTGTTCGAGGTGGCTGCGCCAGCTTGCGGGCGAGCCCTTACGTATAGCGCAAAGCGGCAGCTTGATGCGACGGAGTTATAGCTTGATGCGCTGAGTTCACGCACCAACGGTTCTGTCGTGCCGGTTAGCGTTCGGCACTGGGGCGCCCAGCAGAGCGAGACTGCTTCAAGCGCAGCTGCGCTACGCCGTCGTTGTGGTGAGCCAGACGCCGGAGATTATCTGTCAGATCTGTTCGCCCCTGCTATGACGGCAACCCAACGAGACGTCCAACGCACTCGGCGACGATGCCCAACTGAGGCCCTCTCCTCATGCTCGCCGGCTGATTTTCAAATCTTTTCGATACCGATGCGCAAGCTGTCGATTGGGTGCGTAACAATGAGTCCTTTGCGCAAGAGATGTAACGCATGAACAGGCGGTTATTGGTTGTCGTGCTGCTGATTGGCTTGCATGTGTTTGTTGGCGTCACGCTGATTCCAGACCTCTCGCTCGGACTGGTCGGTGGCGTTCTGGCGTGGGGCTATCTCGCGCTTTCTGCTGTGCTGATGCGCTACGGTGTGTTGGTGCGAGGCGCGGGCAGCACGCTGCTGGCATGGTCCGGCTTGCTGGCCATGGGGATATTTTCCAGCCTGGCGGTGTTTGCCTTGTTGCGCGCGTTTGCGCTGGCGCTGGCCTCGCTGCTGGGGCGGGACTCGACTGCATTTGCCCAAGGCTCAGCCGTTGCTGTCATCGTTGCGGTAGCAGCAGTTACCCTGTTCGGTGTGCTTAATGCCCGGCGCACGGCTCGGGTGGTTGAGCGCGACATCGCATTGCGCGATCTTCCGCCGGCTTTGGAAGGCTTCAGCGTCGTGCAGCTGAGTGACATCCACGTAGGGCCCACAATCAAGCAGGGCTATATCGATGCGATTGTCCAGCGGGTCAACGGGCTCTCGCCAGACCTCATCGTCATCACCGGCGATCTGGTAGATGGCAGCGTTGCGGATCTGGCTGATGACATCGCGCCGTTGGCGCACCTCAGTGCGTCTCACGGCACCTTCGTGGTGACCGGCAATCACGAATACTACTCCGGTGCGGACAGCTGGATCGCCGAGTTCGAGCGGCTGGGCATGACGGTACTGCTCAACCGTCACGTGCAGCTCGAACACGGCGGCTCGCGCCTGGTTCTGGCAGGCATTGCCGACTATTCAGCAGAACTCTTCCGGCCCAGCCATCGAAGCGACCCAGTCGCTGCGTTAGCGGGTGCGCCTGACGACGTACGCCGCATCATGCTGGCGCACCAGCCGCGCTCGGCCAAGGCAGTGGCAGAGGCGGGCTGTGATCTGCAGCTGTCCGGCCATACGCACGGCGGCCAGTTCTGGCCATGGATGCATTTCGTGCGTTGGCAGCAGCCGTGGGTGGCGGGATTGCAGCGTGTCGGTGATCTGCAGATCTACATCAGCCGCGGCACTGGCTATTGGGGACCGCCGTTGCGCTTCGGTGCGCCGTCAGAGATCACCCGGATTCGACTGATCAGGGCCGATTGATTCGAGGGTCAACTCGCCAACAGTTCGCGGCGCAGCAGTGCGTAATCCTGGCCTTCCACCTGACCACGGCGCAGGGGATTGCGCGTGCAGTGCGCGGCGAAGCCTGCATCGACGAAACGGTACGGCAGGTGTTCGTCACGGCCGGTGGGAATGCCGAGCCGTGTGGTCTGGACGATATCCGGCCGAGCGCCGATATCGTCCACGCGCAGCCGGGCGGGGTCCATACGTTGGGCATTCCACTCCGTCACGGTCAGGCCCAGTGCCTTGCAGAGCAGTGTCTGGCCCGAGCACAGGCGGGTAAGGGGGCGGGGGCCACCAGCGGCAGCCGGGCTGTTGGTGCGCATGCGCTCAATCGACTCTTCGCAGGAGAGCGAGTCGACCCAGGGGTATCCGGCCTTGATGCAGACCGCGTTGCCGTCTCCTTGAACGCTGAAGTTCAGCGAGTCGCCGCCGCGCGAGTAGTAGAGATAAAGGTGGCCGGCCGGCATGAACATCGCACGTCGCGAGGGGCTGTAGCCGAGCGAGGAATGACTGGCTTTTTCGCCGACGTAGTAAGCCTCGGTCTCGATGATGCGCGCCGACAACCACAACCCGTCGACACAGTGGCGAATCACGGTTCCGAGCAGATCCTGGGCGACGGTCTGCGCGTCCCGGTCGAAAAAGGCGTCGTCGAGGTACTGTAGCGGTGGTTCGGTGAGGCTGTTCATCAGGGCTCCGGCATCGACATGTCTGCCTGTTCCGACCGCATAAGCGGGGCGAATATTCCGCAGCTGATGCGCTGATTGCGTGCCGGTCGTCAGACAAACATCTGCGGCCTGACGCAGAAGCAAGATCTACGGACCTTGAAGCGCCTTCTAGAAATGCAAAAAGCCCCGCGTAAGCGAGGCTCTTGTGCTGTCACCAGCGACCGGTGAGTGGCGGGTCAGACATTGAAGCGGAAGTGCATTACGTCGCCATCCTTGATGACATACTCCTTGCCTTCCAGGCGCCACTTGCCGGCTTCCTTGGCACCGGCTTCGCCCTTGTACTGGATGAAGTCGTTGTAGGCGACCACTTCGGCGCGGATGAAGCCCTTCTCGAAGTCAGTGTGGATCACGCCTGCGCCCTGTGGAGCAGTGGCCCCGATCTTCACGGTCCAGGCGCGGACTTCCTTCACGCCAGCGGTGAAGTAGGTCTGCAGATTGAGAAGTTCGTAACCGGCGCGGATTACCCGATTCAAGCCAGGCTCTTCGAGGCCGAGGGACTCGAGGAACATGTCCTTTTCCTCACCATCGTCCAGCTCGGCGATTTCCGCTTCGATCTTGTTGCACACCGGTACCACAACCGCGCCTTCTTCGGCGGCAATGGCGTTGACCACGTCCAAGTGCGGGTTGTTTTCAAAACCGTCTTCGGCAACGTTGGCAATGTACATGACGGGCTTGCTGGTCAGCAGGTGGAAGCCCTTGGCCAGTTGCATCTCTTCGTCACCCAGCTTCTTGAGCAGCGTACGGGCCGGCTTGCCTTCGGTGAAATGGGGGATCAGTTTTTCCAGTAGCGCCTTTTGTGCGACGGCTTCCTTATCGCCGCCCTTGGCGTTACGTGTCACGCGCTGCAGTTGCTTTTCGCAGCTGTCGAGGTCGGCAAAGATCAGTTCCAGCTCGATGATCTCGATGTCGCGTTTGGGGTCGACCGAATTGGAGACGTGAATGACGTTCTCGTCTTCGAAGCAACGCACAACGTGGGCGATGGCATCGGTCTCACGGATGTTAGCCAGGAATTTGTTGCCCAGGCCTTCGCCCTTGGAGGCGCCTTCGACGAGGCCAGCGATGTCGACGAACTCCATGGTGGTCGGCAGGATTCGCTCAGGCTTGACGATGTCGGCCAAGGCCTGCAAGCGCGGATCAGGCATCGGGACGATGCCACTGTTCGGCTCGATGGTGCAGAAGGGGAAGTTTTCCGCAGCGATACCGGACTTGGTCAGCGCGTTGAACAGGGTGGACTTGCCGACGTTGGGCAGGCCGACGATGCCGCAATTGAATCCCATGGTGTCTTGCCTCGGTACTGGCTGGCAGCGGATGCGCTACCAGCGTTGCCAAACTGCGTTTAAACGGCTTCGTGATGCGCTGTAATGCAAGCCTCCCGCTCAGCCGTTGCCTTGTCTTGCGTTCCTGCGTCGAGCTCGATCAGGCCTTCTGGCTGTGCAGGCGCTGCATCGCACGTGTCCAGTCACCCGCGAGAATTTCGGGCAGCACGTCGAAGGTGGAATCGATGCTCGCGTCCAGCTTTTCGCGCTCGGCCTGTGGCGCACGGCCCAATACGTAACCGCTCACCAGGCTGCTATGGCCCGGGTGGCCGATGCCCAGACGCAGGCGGTAGAAATTATTCTGATTGCCGAGCTTGGCAATGATGTCGCGAAGCCCGTTGTGCCCGCCATGGCCGCCGCCCTGCTTGAGCTTGGCGATGCCGGGGGGCATGTCGAGTTCATCATGGGCAACCAGGATGGACTCGGGAGAGATTCGGAAAAATCCGGCCAGTGCCGCCACCGCTTGACCGCTGCGGTTCATGAAGGTGGTGGGGATCAACAGGCGGACGTCTTCGTCTTGGTGGCGAAACTTGCCGACCAGGCCGAAATATTTGCGATCTACGCTAAGGTTGACGCCCTTGTGGGCAGCCAGACGCTCAACGAAAAGGGCCCCTGCGTTATGCCGGGTCTGGTCGTATTCAGGGCCTGGATTACCCAGGCCGACGATCAGTTTAACGGCAGTCACGACAGAGGCCCTTCCTCAGGTGATGGCGAGTGGATTACTCGGCAGCGCCTTCTTCTTTCGGAGTGTCTTCCTTGTTCACGCGAGGCGCGTGGACGTTGGCAACCGGCAGGTCACTGCCATGTGCCAGCGAGACCAGCTGAACGCCTTTCGGCAGAGTCAGGTCGGTCATGTGCAGAACCTGGCCGACTTCAACCTTGGCCATGTCGACTTCGATGAACTCAGGCAGATCCTGCGGCAGGCAGGACACTTCAACTTCGTTGATGTTGTGCAGGATTTCGCCACCCTGCTGCTTCACGCCAACCGATGTTTCCTGGTTGATGAAGTGCAGCGGAACGGTAGCGGTCAGCTTGTGGCCTTCGATGACGCGGACGAAGTCAGCGTGCAGGACGAAGCTCTTGGCCGGATGACGCTGCAGGGCCTTGATCAGAACGGATTCGCTCTGGCCATCGACGTTCAGGGTCAGCACGTGGCTGAAGGACGCTTCGTTTTCCAGCATCTTGGCCAGGTCTTTGGCCAGCAGGCTGATGGACTGCGGGGCCTTGTCTCCACCGTAGATTACGGCCGGGACGAGGCTGGCGTTACGACGCAGGCGGCGGCTCGCACCTTTCCCCAGGTCGGAACGCACTTGGGCATTCAGAGTGAAATCAGTCATTGTGTTTCTCCAGGATAACAACGCACCCGAAACGCTCGCGACCAGCGCTACCAGGCGGTTGGGCAAAAAGCCCCGCACGAGGCGGGGCACATTTTCGTCTGCGCGAAGGGCTAAGCGTTTGGCTTAGCGGAACATCGCGCTGATCGATTCAGCATTGCTGATGCGGCGAACCGCTTCAGCCACCATTGGCGCGATGTCCAATTGGCGAATACGAGTACAGGCTTGCGCCGCTGCGGACAGCGGAATGGTATTGGTCACGACCAGTTCGTCGAGTACCGAGCCTTCGATATTCTCGATGGCGCGACCGGACAGAATCGGGTGTGTGCAATACGCGAAGACCTTGGCAGCGCCGTGATCTTTCAGAGCAGTTGCGGCGTGGCACAGCGTCCCGGCGGTATCGACCATGTCATCGACGAGGATGCAGGTACGGCCTTCGATATCTCCGATGATGTGCATCACTTCGGACTGGTTGGCCTTCGGACGACGCTTGTCGATGATCGCCAGATCCACACCCAACGATTTGGCTACGGCGCGAGCACGCACCACACCACCAATATCGGGGGAAACGATCATCAGATTTTCAAAGCGCTGAGCCTGAATGTCATCAACCAGGACCGGCGAGCCGTAGATGTTGTCCACGGGCAAGTCGAAGAAACCCTGGATCTGATCGGCGTGCAGGTCGACCGTGAGAACACGGTTGACGCCTACCACATCGAGCATGTCCGCCACGACCTTGGCGCTGATAGGCACACGTGCGGAGCGCGGACGGCGATCCTGACGGGCATAACCAAAGTAGGGGATGACGGCTGTGATGCGAGTGGCCGAGGACCGGCGGAAGGCGTCTGCCATCACAACCAGTTCCATCAGATTGTCATTGGTCGGTGCGCAGGTCGGTTGAATCAGAAAGACGTCCTTACCGCGAACGTTCTCGTTGATCTCGACACTGATTTCGCCGTCGGAGAATTTACCGACGTAGGCGTCACCGAGAGGGATATGCAGCTGACGTACAACACGCCGGGCCAGGTCGGGGTTGGCATTCCCCGTGAAGACCATCATCTTGGACACGCGCAGTACCTGCCTGAGGGTGGATCCGATGAAACAAAAAGCTGTTCAAAAGGCCAGGCGTTTTGAACAGCTCTCGTGATATTTGGCAGGGGCGGCTGGATTCGAACCAACGCATGCCAGGATCAAAACCTGGTGCCTTACCGCTTGGCGACGCCCCTGTAGATGTAACCCTGAAAGTGCTTGTGCAGCTGTACCAACCTCGAAAGGTTATGGCAGGGGCGGCTGGATTCGAACCAACGCATGCCAGGATCAAAACCTGGTGCCTTACCGCTTGGCGACGCCCCTGTAACGTACAACCTCTAACCACTTACTCCCTGTCCCAGCTGCGTGAGCCTGCGGTGCAACATCGAAATATTGCGGCCTTGAGCGACGAATGCTGGTAAATCGGCTGGAAGTTGGCGGCAAACTCTATCAGCCTCGCCTTTGTTTGGGAAGCTCCCAAACACACAAGCTCCAGTGCCGGTCATTCTTGCTGGAACAAATTTGTTCAACAAGCTCAAAGCGTTACGCACTTCTGGATAACGCTTCTCGACCACCGGCTGACAGTCGTTATGACCGCCCCCTGCAAGAAGGCTGCGAACTGTAATGGCCGGGGTATTGCGTGTCAACTCCGGGTCGGAAAATATTTCCGCTGTACTTACAGAGACTTGCGGCGCGATCACGAGATACCAGGGTTCGCTCAATTCGACCGGTTGAAGGCGCTCGCCGACCCCTTCGGCAAAGGCTGCGCGACCTCTGACAAACACCGGAACGTCCGCGCCAAGGGCGAGGCCGATATCCGCCAGTCGATCTTCGCCGAGGTGTGTCTGCCAGAGATGATCGAGGCCAAGAAGGGTAGTGGCGGCGTCCGAGCTGCCGCCGCCAATACCGCCGCCCATGGGCAGCCGCTTGATCAGTGCTATATCGGCGCCCAGCGCGCAGCCGCTGTGTGTCTGTAACAGGCGCGCAGCGCGGACGATCAGGTTGCTGTCATGGTCGACACCGGGAAGGTCCGTGTGCAATCGAATCTGCCCATCGGTCCGAGCCGTGAATGTCAGCTCGTCGCCATGATCGAGGAACTGAAAGAGCGTCTGCAGCTCATGGTACCCATCGGCGCGTCGACCGAGGATATGCAGCATGAGATTGAGCTTGGCTGGAGCAGGAAGGGTTAAGGCGAGCATCAATGTCCGAGCTGGCGCGGCTGCCAGTCCTTGACTACGAGCGTGATCTTCAAGTCCCGCCCTGCCAGTTTGATGCGACTCGGAAGTGTATAGCCGTCTTCCTCGATGTAGCCCAGATACTGAACATCCCAGCCGTCCTGCTCCAGGCTGGCAAGCCGCCCGTTGGCATCGAGGGCTATACGGCTGCGGCTATCCGGAGCCGGTAGGCCGCGTACCCACCAGAGCAGGTTGGAGACGGGTAGCTGCCAGCCCAGTTGGCGTTCCACCAGCTCTTCCGGCGAGTCGGCTTCGAAGCGTCCCTGGCCGGCGACTTCCAGTGCCACCGCATCCGGGCGACCTGTCAGGCGCGTGGCGCCGCGCCCCAGTGGGCCAGAGAGGCGGATGTCGAAATAGCCCTGGCGTTGCAGCCAGAACAAGGTGCCGCTGCCGGAATCCTGCGGGGCCTGGATGCCTATCTTGCCGCTGATCTGCCAGCCATCGACCTCGCTGATTCGAGCTTTATGAGTTTTCCAGTCCTCAGTGTCGCCGGGACCCTGGACTGACTCCTGCGGGCCGAGACCGGCGCAGCCAGCCAGAACAAGGGCAAGGGTCGGGATCAGAAGGTTACGCATCAACTTCATGGGTCAGGGTTTCTCCGAGCCTGTAAGACGTTTGATGGTCTCGCGCAGGACTTCGCTGTCCGGCTGTTCCTTCAGCGCTTTCGCCCACACAGAACGCGCTTCGCGCTGCTTGCCTGCGGCCCAGAGTACTTCGCCCAGGTGGGCGGCGACTTCGTGGTCGGGAAAGCGCTCCAGCGCCTTGCGTAGCTGGGTCTCGGCTTCCTGCAGATTGCCAAGTCGGTAATTGACCCAGCCAAGCGAGTCGAGGATTGCGGCGTCGTCAGGGTTGATTCGGTAAGCCTGCTCGATCAGCGACAGCGCTTCCTGATAGCGATCGGTGCGATCAGCCAGCGTATAGCCGAGCGCATTGATCGCCATGGCATTTTCGGGTTCGCGCTCGATGACAAAACGAAGGTCCCGCTCTAGCTGCGCCAGGTCGCCGCGTTTTTCGGCAATCATCGCGCGGGTATAGAGCAGGTTGAGGTCCTCCGGAAACTGTTCGAGCGCTTGATTGGCGAGTTGCCACGCCTGGTCATTCTGCTGCTGGCCGGATAGCGCTTCGATTTCGATCAGGTAAAGCTGGATCGCATAGTCCGGCTGTTCACCCCGAGCCCGCGACAGGAGTTGCGAAGCCTGCTGGTTGCGGCCAAGCGAGAACAGCAGCTCAGCCTGCATGAGCTTGGCTGGCAGGTATTCATTGCCGGGCCCAACCTTGGCGAAGGCTTCCAACGCTTGCTCGGGCTCGCCCAGCTCTTGATAGGCGCGGCCGAGGTTGAAGTGAGCTGCATCGAGGTGACTGCCGCGTGCGATCAGCTCCTCGAGGTAGACGATAGCCTCGCGCCAGGCCTCCGCTTCAAGGCAAACCAAAGCCATCGAGAACCGCAGGTCATCATCCGCCGGGTATTGCTGTACCAGGGTGGCGAATTCGCCCATCGCCTCCTCAAGACGCTCCTGTTCGACCAGCAGGCGGGCGTAGGTCAGGCGTAGACGCTTGTCCTCGGGGTGCTCGCGCAGGCTTTTTTCCAGCAGTGGAAGCGCTTCCTTGCTGCGATCAAGCACCTGCAGCAGGCGAGCCTGAAGCAGGATCGAGGGAATCTCCTGCTGCCGCGATGGCTGCTCTTCCAACAGAGCAAGCGCCTCCTCGGCGCGTCCGTCCTGCTGTAGCAGCACCGCTTTGCCGAACTTGAGCTGGGGATTGTCGGGGTGTTTGGTCAGTAGCTGGTCGAAGCTCTGGAGCAGACCGGCACGGGTGTCCGGATCGGTTTCGGCCGCAGACAAGGCAAGAAAGTCGAAATGAGTGGAGCCCTGGCCCTTGAGGACCTTTTCCATGAACGTCAGCGACTCTTCATAACGGCCGGCACGCGCCAGTTGCACGGCCGCTGCGCGTTGGGCGTCGAGATTGTCTGGAGCGTTGCCAGCCCAGATCAAGGCCGTGTCGAGCGCAGCCTGATCGGCGCCAAGGTATTCGGCGATTCGAAAGCCGCGTTCGGCAACCCCGGCGTCCTGGGTGGCGTTGGCTTGCTGGACGTAGTTGCCCAAGGCGATATCGAAGCGATTGCGCTGGCCAGCTAGTTCTGCCACCAGCAGGGAGTAGAGCGAATCACGACTGAACGAGCCATATTCGCTGGGACCCGTTGTCGCAGGCTCTGGTGTCGCTTCCTCGATCGGCGGGCTGCTGTCGGGAGCGCTCTGCATGAAGCTTTGGCAGCCACCGAGAAACAGGACGGCGCTGAGGGCGAGGAGTTTTTTCATAAGAATATAAGGCTGGTCTGCGGTCGCGGCATCATGACACAAGCGGATCAGGCAAGCACATGGCCCGGCTTGTGAGGCGATTCGATAGGCTTGGTCTGTTAGAGACAGTGACTGGCAACGGTTGTTCTGAGGGAGGCGAAGTAGGAGAATCGCGCGCTCCGTTTTCGAATCAGCGATCCTGCATGGCTTTCATCGCGCTTGGCATTAATCACAAGACCGCATCTTTGGACGTGCGCGAGCGTGTGGCATTCACCCCCGAACAGATGGTCGAGGCGCTGCAACAGTTGTGTCGTGTCACGCCGACGCGCGAAGCGGCGATCCTGTCGACGTGCAACCGCAGCGAGCTGTACCTGCAGCAGGATCAGCTCGAAGCCGAGGCGGTGCTTGCCTGGCTGGCGAGCTATCACCGGCTTAGCCTGGAAGACCTGAAAGCCTGTGCCTACGTACATACGGACGAGCACGCCGTGCGGCACATGATGCGCGTCGCGTCCGGCCTGGATTCGATGGTGCTCGGCGAGCCACAAATTCTCGGACAGATGAAATCCGCGTATGCCGTGGCGCGCGAGGCAGGTAGTGTCGGGCCGCTGCTGGGGCGTCTCTTCCAGGCTACGTTCAGCACGGCAAAGACGGTGCGTACCGATACGGCCATCGGCGAGAATCCGGTATCGGTGGCCTTTGCTGCAGTCAGCTTGGCCAAGCAGATCTTCGCCAACCTCGATCGCAGTCAGGCCTTGCTCATCGGTGCTGGCGAAACCATCACCCTGGTCGCCCGTCACCTCCACGAGCAGGGCGTCAAGCGTATTGTCGTCGCCAATCGCACACTCGAGCGCGCCAGTGCGCTGGCCGAGCAGTTCGGCGCCCATGCCATCCTGCTGGCGGATATTCCGCAGGAACTCTATAACAGCGATATCGTCATCAGTTCCACGGCTAGCCAGCTGCCGATCCTTGGAAAGGGGGCGGTGGAGCAGGCGCTGAAGAAGCGCAAGCACAAGCCCATGTTCATGGTCGATATAGCAGTGCCTCGGGATATCGAGGCGCAGGTCGGTGAGCTGGACGACGTCTATCTATATACGGTCGATGATCTCCATGAAGTCGTCGCTGAAAACCTCAAGAGCCGGCAGGGCGCGGCTCAGGCTGCTGAAGAGCTGGTTGCGGCTGGCACCGAAGACTTCATGGGCCGCTTGCGCGAGCTGGCCGCTGTCGATGTGCTCAAGGCCTATCGGCAGCACGCCGAACGGCTCCGCGATGAGGAGCTGGTGCGGGCCCAACGGCTGTTGGCCAATGGCGGCACGCCCGAAGATGCCTTGGCTCAACTGGCCCGTGGCCTGACCAACAAATTGCTGCACGCGCCTAGCGTGCAGTTGAAAAAACTTTCCGCCGAAGGGCGCGTAGAAGCACTGACGATCGTTCAGGAGCTCTTCGCTTTGCAAGACAGTCCGGATAAGCCATGAAAGCGTCGCTGCTCAATAAACTCGACATCCTGCAGGACCGTTTCGAAGAACTGACCGCGTTGCTTGGCGATGCGGAGGTGATCAGCGACCAGACCCGGTTTCGCGCCTATTCGCGTGAATACGCCGAGGTCGAACCGGTCATCGCAACTTACCGGCAGTTTCTGAAAACCCAATCGGACCTCGATGGCGCACAGGCGCTACTCAAGGACAGCGACCCTGACGTGCGGGAGATGGCCGAAGAAGAGGTCATCGAGGCGCGTAGCCAGCTCGAAGATATCGAAACCCGCCTGCAGCGCATGCTGCTGCCGAAGGACCCAAAGGACGGGCGTAACGTGTTCCTCGAGATCCGCGCGGGTACGGGTGGCGACGAGGCGGCGATCTTTTCCGGCGATCTGTTTCGCATGTATTCCCGCTACGCTGAACGTCAGGGCTGGCGCGTCGAAATCCTGTCCGAGAGCCCTGGCGAGCATGGGGGCTACAAGGAAGTGATCTCCCGCGTCGAAGGTGAAAACGTCTTCGCCAAGCTCAAGTTCGAGTCTGGGGCGCATCGGGTCCAGCGCGTTCCTGAAACAGAATCCCAGGGGCGTATTCATACGTCTGCCTGCACCGTTGCGGTGTTGCCTGAGCCGGACGAGCAGATCGCTATCGAGATCAACCCGGCCGACCTGCGCGTCGACACCTACCGGGCCTCCGGTGCGGGTGGTCAGCACATCAACAAGACCGACTCGGCTGTGCGCATCACTCACATTCCCAGTGGGATCGTCGTGGAGTGTCAGGAAGAGCGTTCGCAGCATAAAAACCGCGCTCGGGCGATGGCCTGGCTGGCGGCCAAATTGCAGGATGTGCAGGACAGCGCTGCCCACAAGGAAATCTCGGATACGCGCAAGCTGTTGGTCGGTTCCGGTGATCGTTCCGAACGTATTCGTACCTATAACTTTCCGCAGGGGCGCGTCACCGATCACCGCATCAATCTCACGTTGTACTCCCTCAATGAGGTTGTTGGCGGGGCTGTAGAGCAGGTGATCGAGCCGTTGTTGCAGGAGTATCAGGCCGATCAGCTTGCCGCGCTGGGCGACTGATCACTCTCATTCCTGCGTAGCCGAGCGCTCGGCTTGCGCGGCGTACCACCGAGATCTGGATCCTGAACATGGCGACAATCGATTTTCTGCTGCGGACCGCCCAGCTGCCTGACTCGCCGAGCGCCACACTCGATGCCCAATGGCTGCTTGCGGCGGCGCTGGGCAAGTCACCGAGCTATCTGCGTACCTGGCCTGAGCGAGACGTGCCGCCCGAAGCCGAAGCCCGTTTCTTAGCCGACCTTGCGCGCCGCGCTGCGGGCGAGCCGGTGGCCTATATTCTTGGCCGGCAAGGGTTTTGGAGCCTGGAACTCGAGGTCACTCCGCATACCTTGATTCCACGCCCCGATACAGAGCTGCTGGTCGAAACCGCGCTGCAGCTGCTGCCTGCCGGTCCCGCAGCTGTGCTCGACCTGGGGACCGGAACCGGTGCCATCGCCCTGGCGCTCGCCAGCGAGCGGCCAGCCTGGCAGGTTACTGGCGTAGACCGCATCGGCGAGGCTGTTTCGCTGGCAGTGCGTAACGCCGAGCGGCTTGGCCTGGCCAATGCGCGGTTTATCGAAAGCAACTGGTTCTCCATGCTTGCCGATCATCGCTACGAGCTGATCATCTCCAACCCGCCCTACATACCCAGCAGTGACCCGCATCTGCTGCAGGGAGATGTGCGCTTCGAGCCGAGCAGTGCGCTGGTGGCGGGGTTTGATGGTCTGGACGATATTCGGCACATCGTTGCGAATGCGCCCAGGCACATGCACCCGTCTGGCTGGCTCTTGTTGGAGCACGGCTACGATCAGGCAGCTGCCGTGCGGGCGTTGCTATCGAATGTAGGATTCGCTGATGTCGGCAGCCGCAAGGATCTGGCGGGTCACGAGCGCGTCAGCCTTGGCCGCCTGCCATGACCCCAATGAGGAATTTACATGCTGAGCGATGACGAGCTGCTGCGTTACAGCCGACAGATACTGTTGAAACAGGTCGATATCGATGGGCAGCTCAAACTCAAGCAGAGCCGTGTACTTATCGTCGGGCTCGGCGGTTTGGGTTCGCCTGTCGCGCTGTACCTGGCTGCTGCCGGGATCGGCGAACTGCATCTGGCGGATTTCGACCGGCTCGATCTGACGAACCTGCAGCGACAGGTCGTTCACGACAGCGCCTGCGTTGGTATGCACAAGGTGGACTCAGCCATCGCCCGATTAGCCGTCCTCAACCCCTCGGTGAAGCTGGTGCCGCACCGTGCCGCAATGGATGGAGATACCTTGGGCGAGGCTGTAGCCGCAGTCGATCTGGTACTGGACTGCACGGATAATTTTGGCGTACGTGAAGCGGTCAACGCAGCTTGCGTGGCCGCCGGAAAGCCGCTGGTTAGCGGCGCGGCCATCAGGCTGGAGGGGCAGTTGTCGGTTTTCGATACCCGTATCGAGACCAGCCCTTGTTATCACTGCCTGTACGGCCACGGCAGCGAGGCTGAATTGACTTGCAGCGAGGCTGGGGTTTTGGGGCCGGTCGTCGGCATGGTCGGCAGCCTTCAGGCCCTCGAAGCCATCAAGGTACTTGTAGGCTTCGGTGAACCTTTGGTCGGCAGGCTTCTGCTGATCGACGCGTTATCCAGTCGCTTCCGTGAGCTGAAGGTCAAGCGTGACCCCGAATGCGCCGTGTGTGGTGCTGGCCGTGGCTGACAGCGCGCCAATAGGCGTTTTCGACTCCGGAGTTGGTGGGTTGTCAGTACTGAAGGAAATTCGTGCGCGCTTGCCATATGAATCCTTGCTGTACGTCGCTGACAGCGGGCATGTTCCATATGGCGAAAAGAGCCCCGAATATATCCGCGAACGCTGTCGGGCAATCGCGACGTTTTTGCTTGAACAGGGCGCGAAAGCGTTGGTCGTGGCCTGCAATACGGCGACCGCGGCAGGAGTGGCAGACCTGCGCGAACGTTATCCCCTGCTTCCCTTGGTCGGGATGGAACCTGCTGTCAAACCGGCAGCCTTGGCGACCCGCACTGGGGTAGTGGGTGTGCTTGCAACCACTGGTACGCTCAAAAGCGCCAAGTTCGCGGCGTTGCTCGACCGTTTCGCCAGTGACGTGCGAGTCATTACCCAACCCTGTCCAGGCCTCGTCGAATGCATCGAGGCTGGAGAGCTGGACTCACCGACCACCCGGAAATTGCTGGAAGGTTTCGTTCAGCCGCTGATCGATCAAGGATGCGATACGCTTATTCTCGGCTGTACGCACTATCCCTTCGTAAAGCCGCTTCTGCGAGAAATGTTGCCGTCTTCCATTGCATTGGTTGATACCGGTGCAGCGGTTGCCAGGCACCTCGAGACCCTGTTGGTGGGTAACGCTCAGTTGGCGGACGCGGAGACAGACGTTCGGTTCTGGAGTAGCGGCGATCCGCTTCGATTAGCTAGTGTTCTTCCCGTACTTTGGGGTGAAAAAGGTACAGTCTCCTACTGTTCAGCTTAGGAACTCCCCGCTGCGCTAGGCCTCTGTATTTAAGCAAAACTAAAAAACGAAAAAGCTCGCCCAATTTCGATAAGGAAATTTCGTATGAACAAACTGATCTTCTGCGCTGCGGTTGCGGCAATTTCTCTGGGTCAGGTCGCTGCAGCCCATGCACTTGATCTGACAGCTGCGGTTGGGCGCACTGGCGAGTCAACGACCACCTATCGACTTGGCGCGCAGATGGATTTCAATCGTAGCTGGTTCGAGACTGGTGTCGGCAGGCTAACCGGCTACTGGGACGCAGGCTACACCTACTGGGAAGGTGACGAGGCCTCGAGCAACCACAGCGTCTCACTTGCGCCTGTATTCGTTTATGAGTTCAACACCGGGTCGGTCAAACCCTATCTCGAAGCGGGTATCGGTATTGCCGCCTTTGAAAACACCGAAGTAGAGAACAACGATCTAGGATCGTCCTTCCAGTTCGAGGATCGCTTCGGCGCTGGCTTGCGCTTTGCTGGCGGGCATGAGGTCGGCATAAGGGCGATTCACTACTCGAACGCTGGCATCAAGAATCCCAACGATGGTATTGAAAGCTACGCCGTGCATTACCGGGCCTCATTCTGATCGGCTGAACCCTGGCTGATGGCGCGGCCGTCAGCCTTGCTCATAGGCGCGGGCAGAACCCGTACGCTCGTCCAGACAGTCATCCGAGCCCAACTCGAACTCCCTGCAGATCAATGGGCGTTGGGCGTAGATGGTGCAGCGCATGCTGTCGCGGTCGAGCGCGGCGCACCATCCGTCATCCAGGCGTCGCATTACTTGCCCGCCCCAGTTGTCTTCGTCAATGAAGCGATCCGGAACGCCCGTATCGGTCAGCAGCAGCACTTCGAGGCGACAGCAGCATGCGGCGCAGGTGCTGCAACTGACACTGTTGTCGGCGAGTTGACGGTGGGGAATAAAGGCTTGATTCATCGCGGCAGTCTACGCGCCTTGCGCCACGATAGCTGCAAGGCGCAAACGCCGGAGACCGACAAAGCCAGCACGGCCATGCTGGCGAGGCGGGTTAGCTGTTTTCGTCGATCTGCTTGTTTTTCCAGCCTTCGCTGCCAGGCAGCACCAGATTCAAGAGCAGCGCGATGATCGCGCAGAGCGAGATGCCGGACAGGCTGAACTCACCATAGCCGAACGCCATGCCGCCTATGCCGAAGACCAACGTGACCGAAACAATGATGAGGTTGCGCGCTTCGGACAGGTCGACCTGATGACGAATCAGCGTGCTCAAGCCCACCACTGCGATCGAACCGAACAGCAGGCACAGAATGCCGCCCATTACCGGCACCGGAATGCTCAGCAGCCCCGCTCCAAACTTGCCAATGAATGCCAGAACGATGGCAAAGACCGCAGCCCAGGTCATGATCTTCGGGTTGTAGTTCTTGGTCAGCATGACCGCACCTGTCACTTCCGCGTAGGTAGTGTTGGGTGGTCCACCGAACAGGCCGGCTGCTGAAGTCGCCAGGCCGTCACCGAGCAGTGTGCGATGCAGGCCAGGCTTCTTGATGAAGTTGTTGCCGGTCACGCCGCCGATGGCCACGACGCCGCCGATGTGTTCGATGGCGGGCGCCAGCGCGACCGGGACCATGAACAGGATCGCACCCCAATGAAACTCCGGAGCGACGAAGTTCGGAACGGCCAACCAGGGAGCGGCAACGATCCCTGATGTGTCGACAACACCGAAAATGAACGACAGGCCATAGCCCACCGCTACGCCAGCGAGGATCGGCACGAGTCGGAACAAACCTTTTCCGAGAACTGCCACCAGCAGAGTGGTCAGCAGGGCAGGCATGGAGATCATCATGGCTGTGGCGTAGGGCACCAGTTGGGCGCTTCCATCGCCGGCCTTGCCCATCGCCATGTTTACCGCGACGGGCGACAGGGCTAGACCGATGGAGATGATCACCGGTGCGATCACTACAGGCGGTAACAACCGGTCAATGAAGCCGGGACCTTTGAGGCGGACCGCGAAACCAAGAAACATGTAGACGACACCAGCCGCAACCACGCCGCCAAGCACGGCGGGTAAACCGAACTCGCCCTTGGCGGCGATGATCGGTGCGATGAAGGCAAAACTCGAAGCGAGGAAAACCGGAACCTGCCGTTTGGTTACCAACTGAAATAACAAGGTGCCGATACCGGCAGTGAATAACGCCACGTTGGGGTCCATGCCAGTGATCAACGGCATCAACACCAGTGCGCCGAAGGCGACAAATAGCATCTGCGCGCCGGCAAGCACCTGGCGTGCGAGCGGCTCTTCCATGGGTTGCGACATGCTTAGATGTCCTTCTGCTTGGTGCCGAAGATCTTGTCTCCCGCGTCGCCCAGGCCGGGCATGATGTAACCGTTCTCGTCCAGACGGTCATCAATGGAGGCGGTATAGATGGTTACATCGGGGTGCGCGCTTTCGACGGCCGCGATGCCTTCGGGTGCGGCGACCAGAACCAGGGCTCGAATTTCCTTGCAGCCTGCGTTCTTGAGCATGTCGATAGCGGCGACCATGGAGCCCCCGGTTGCCAACATCGGATCAATGATCATTGCCAGGCGCTGATCGAGATCATCCACAAGTCGCTCGAGGTAGGTGTGTGCCTGCAGGGTTTCCTCGTTGCGAGCAATTCCGACCGCGCTGACCTTCGCTCCAGGTATCAAACTGAGCACGCCGTCGAGCATGCCGATACCCGCACGCAGAATCGGTACAACCGTAATTTTTTTGCCGGAAATCTTCTCGACCTGAACTGGACCACACCAGCCATCAATGCTGTAGTTTTCCAAGGGCAGATCACGGGTCGCTTCGTATGTCAGAATCGAGCCAACCTCTTGCGCTAGTTCGCGGAAGTTCTTGGTGCTGATATCGGCACGGCGCATCAGCCCAAGTTTGTGGCGAATAAGCGGGTGGCGGATTTCTTTGATAGGCATGGCGACTCCGGCGGCGGTCAAATAAACCGGCGTAGATTAATGCATCGCGGTGTTACCGGCTATTGATGCGTCGAACGGGACTTGCTCCGTTCATGGCTGCATCGGTATCGTCGCGCCCCTTATTTTCCCGCAGCCGACCGAGCTGCTTTAATCTTTACTGCCCTGGAGTAATCGCCATGTCCGCCGATCTCGTACATGTCCGTCAGGTTATGGCTGAAGCCGACTGCCTGTACCTCGAAGCCGAGGTTGAAGCGGCAATCGATTCGATGGCTGCAAAAATCAATGCGGAACTGGCTGATCGTAACCCGGTCGTGTTCTGCGTCATGAATGGTGGGCTGATCTTCTCTGGCAAACTGGTACCCAAACTCGACTTCCCGTTGGAACTCTCTTATCTGCACGCTACGCGTTATCGCAACGAAACGAGTGGCGGCGATCTGTTCTGGAAGGCCAAGCCCGAAATATCGTTCATCGACCGCGACGTATTGATCGTCGATGACATTCTGGACGAGGGGCACACCTTGGGCGCCATCATCGACTTCTGCCGTCATGCTGGCGCCGCGTCGGTGCATACCGCCGTGTTGGTCGACAAGGATCATCAGCGTAAGGCTCGTCCCGATCTGAAAGCTGATTACGTCGGGCTCAGCTGCGTTGATCGCTATGTATTCGGTTACGGCATGGACTACAAAGGTTACTGGCGTAACGCTCCAGGTATCTATGCCGTTAAGGGCATGTGACGGCTGCTCTTGATTACCCGGTCGGGCATCGCTCGGCTGACGTGGCCCGTGATAAGCGCGACGGAAAGCGCTTGTCGCGCTATAGCGTAACTCTGGGGGGGCCATTTCGTAGCGCTTTGCTCGCTGTCGGGCGGGCTCCGCTACCTTTAGCCTGCCTCACCCCTCGCTGCACTGTTTCGTTTTGCCTCAAGCATTGTGCTTAGGTAACGCTTCGCTGTGCGTACGCCTGTTCGCTTAGCGCGACTCGCATCCCCGCAGCTTTGGTGTCATGCACGATTCGATTCGTCGGAGACTGGCGGACTGGGCTTCTCTCGGAATACTAGCGAACAGAGTCCCAACTGCTCTAAAAAGCGGGTTGCGTCTGTTTGACGGGCGTCTAAGCTGTCGGATAGTTTCATCTGGGGAGCGGCGTCTCGGTGTGCTGGAGCGCGGTTGCAAGCCTACTCCGAGAAGCCTGTTCATACTTTAGGATTACAAAATAAATCAAACCTTAGTGCGCTTATCCCTCTACTGTCGTGTGGGTAGGGTAAACGTACTTCGTACCAACCAGGAGCGCCTCATGACAAAAACAACAAGGCAAGGAATCTTCCAGCCCAAACACCTGGCCCTCGCGGTCGCGTTGGGTATTGCATCGCCAACTTATGCCGTCACGTTCAATATTGGGGAAGTGGAGGGGCAGCTGGACTCCGCTATGTCGATCGGAGCTAGCTGGTCGACAACTGACCGGGACATGGACCTGGTAGGTAGCGCTAATGGCGGTACCGGGTATACGCAAACTGGTGATGACGGCCGTCTGAACTTCGAGAAAGGCGAGACGTTTTCCAAGATCTTCAAAGGTATTCACGACCTCGAACTGCGTTACGGCGACAGCGGTGCCTTCATTCGTGGCAAATACTGGTACGACTTCGAGCTTAAAGATGAAAGTCGTCTGTTCAAGGACATCAGCGACGACAATCGTAAGGAAGCAGCACAATCTTCCGGTGCCCAGATCCTCGATGCATTTCTTTACCACAACTACTACATAGGTGACCTGCCGGGCACCGTTCGGATTGGTAAGCAAGTTGTCAGTTGGGGCGAAAGCACCTTTATCGGCAACTCGATAAACGCGATCAACCCTCTCGATGCGGCAGCGTTCCGTCGGCCTGGTGCTGAGATCAAGGAAGGCCTGATTCCGGTAAATATGCTTTACGTATCGCAGAGCCTGAGTGATCGGCTCAGCATGGAAGCGTTCTACCAGTTGGAATGGGATCAAACGATAGCCGACAACTGCGGTACTTTCTTCGCAAGTGCTGATGTGGTCGCTGACGGGTGCGATGACAACTACAACATTCTCGACGCAAGGACAGTTAACGGGCTGCTAGCGCTGCCAGCTGCGACTCGCGCGGCACTTGGCATTGATGTAGAGCCCGAAGGTCTCCTTGTAAATCGAGGTGGCGACCGAGACGCTCGTGATTCGGGCCAATACGGCATAGCCATGCGATGGCTGGGCGACGCTACGGAGTACGGCCTCTATGCGATGAACTATCACAGCCGCACCCCTAACCTGAATATGCGAAATGCCGGACGCGCATCAATCCTGGCGGCAATATCGCCCGCTACTAGTGCCTTGGCCCAGCCGATACTGCTTAGTAACGGTGAGTATTTCCTAGAATACCCAGAAGACATCCGCCTTTACGGTGCAAGTTTTTCGACCACATTGCCTACCGGTACTGCATGGTCAGGGGAAATCAGTTATAGGCCGAATCTGCCGGTCCAGATCAACACAACCGACATGACCGGCCGACTGGCTAGAAGTGTTGCCGGGGCGGCAGCGGCAGCTGGCGGCGGCCTTGCAGGTGCTGCCGCGGCACTGAGCACTGCCGGAATGGAGCACAAGGGATACAACCGCAAAGAAGTGACTCAACTGCAGACGACGTTTACACACTTCATCGATCAAGTTTTAGGTGCGGGCCGTGTAACGCTTGTCGGCGAGATTGGTTATACGCATGTCGGCGGTCTCGAAAGCAAAAGCGAACTTCGCTACGGTCGCGACTCGATCTACGGGCTGGATACACCGGAATACGGCAACGACGGCTTCGTTACAGCCAACTCTTGGGGCTACCGCCTGCGAGCGCTGGCTGACTACAGCAACGTATTCGCTGGTGTGAACCTGACACCGAACGTTTCTTTCTCTCATGACGTTGATGGCTATGGCCCGAACGGTCTGTTCAACGAAGGTTCGAAAGCCGTAAGCGTCGGTGTCGATGCTGTCTATCAGAACCGCTACACCGCCAGTCTGTCGTACACCGACTTCTTCGGAGGCGATTACAACACCCTGGTTGACCGCGACTTCCTTGCCCTCAGCATGGGCGTGAACTTCTAAGGAGGCTTATCGATGTCGGCGTAACGGGGCGCCTGTTAGAGCTCCGTTACGCGCAAGCTAGATACGTGGCCACTGGCCAATCAAAGATCAAGAGGAACTGGAAGCGTATGAAAACAACAAGAAAACTATTCAGTATCTTAGCCCTCTCGCTGCTCGCAAGCAGCGTTATGGCCGCAGTATCTCCTGAGGAAGCGGCAAAGCTTGGCAACACCCTGACGCCGCTAGGCGCCGAAAAGGCCGGTAACGCCGAAGGAACAATTCCGGCCTGGACAGGCGGACTTTCAACCGATGCAGCACCGCTTGATAACGGGCATCTGACAAATCCCTTCAAGGCAGAGAAGCCCGAGTTTGTCATCACCGCGCAGAACGTAGATCAATACAAGGACAAGCTGACTGCAGGCCAGCAGGCGATGTTCAAGCGCTATCCGGAAACCTACAAGATTCGTGTGTTCCCGACCCACCGCACTGCGGCAGTGCCGGATCGCATTTACGAAGCAGCCAAAAAGAGCGCGCTGAATACCGAGTTGGTAGATGGCGGTAACGGTATCGCCAACTTTGCCGACAGCCGTTACTACGCTTTCCCTATCCCCAAGAATGGCCTAGAGGTCGTCTGGAACCACATCACGCGATACCGAGGCGGCAACGTGCGCCGTAATATCGTCCAGGCTACGCCGCAAACCAATGGTAGTTATACCTTGGTGCACTTCGAGGATGAGGTGGCGTTTCCCAGTGACATGAAGGATCTAGACGCAGAGCGCGCCAAGAACGCACTGCTTTTCTTCAAGCAGCGGGTGACAGCACCATCGCGTCTCGCAGGCAACGTTCTGCTCGTGCACGACTCGCTGGATCAGGTGAAAGAGCCACGGCAAGCATGGATCTACAATGCCGGTCAGCGTCGCGTGCGGCGTGCTCCGCAAGTTGCCTATGACGGTCCAGGCACCGCGGCAGACGGCATGCGTACCACCGACAACTTCGATATGTTCAGCGGTGCTCCTGATCGTTACGACTGGAAGCTGGTCGGCAAGAGAGAGCTTTACATTCCTTACAACAGCTATGACATCAACTCCAGCGACGTGAAGTACAGCGACATTCTGAAAGCCGGTCACGTCAATCAGGACCTGGCGCGCTACGAGTTGCATCGCGTTTGGGAGATCGAGGCGAACCTCAAGGAAGGCGAGCGGAACATCTACGCCAAGCGTCGTTTCTTCGTAGATGAAGACACCTGGACCATCGTGGAGTCCGAACTCTACGACGGGCGCGGCCAGCTGTGGCGCGTTGGTGAGGCGCATATGCTCCAGTACTATCAGCACAAGGTTCCGGCCTATGCGTTCGAGGCGCTCTATGACGTGATCTCGGGTCGCTATATCGCCATTGGCCTCAGCAACGAAGAACCGGCCCACGAGTTCGGCTATGAAGCCTCGGCACGTGATTTCACACCAGCCGCGTTGCGTAACGCTGGGGTGCGCTGATTCAGTAATATCCAGCTGATGAATAAGGCGGCCAATTGGCCGCCTTTTTTTATATGGTGATGATCAGCGGTTCGGGTCGGCGCAACACGCTGTCCACGTTTGCGATTCGACAATAGATCACAAATGGTGCAGGTTATTGCGGCATAGGCTCAGCAGTGCTTCGCTGGCATCGAGCCGAAGTGGGACCTGGATGCGATACCCACCGTGTTCCTCGATGGATTGATACGAATAAGAGAAACCTGGCCATGTCAGTACGCTTCAACCCTGGTGCCATCAGTACAGAAGCCGCTGCGCAAGTTCAAGTTGCGACTATTCCACGCCTTCCTCCGGTATACATCCCTAGACCTCGGCTGGTCGAAGCACTGCTTGAGGCCCGTTGTAGGCTCCGCTTGATCTGCGCACCGGCTGGTTTCGGCAAAAGCGTGTTGATGAACGAATGCGCTCGGCTTGTGCCTTCCGATACGCATCTCGTCTGGATTGATCTTGGCGGTCGGCCTTTTTCGGCAGAGGCGCTCTATTCCCAGCTAAAGAGGGTGCTCAACGTCCCCTGTCAGGTGACTGGCGACATTCAACAGGATCTGGTTGATCTCTTGAACGAATTCCCGCGTTCGTTGTGGATCATGCTGGATGATTATCCCCGTGAGACGACTGCGCAGTTTGATGCTTGTCTCGACCAGCTGATCGAAAGGGGGCCCGAATCCGTCAGTTGGTGGGTGAGCAGTCGTAGGCAGCCCGCTTGGAAATTGCCCAGGCTATTGCTGCAAGGCGATTTGTTCGAGCTGGAAGCGGAGGCGCTTGCGCTAACGGCCGGTGAGCTGAGGCTACTGCTCAAAGCGCATCGTCTGGAGCTCGCTGAAGACACGTTCAAGCAACTATTGGCTGGAAGCGAAGGGTGGTTGGCTGGCGTTAGTTTGCTGCTGCTCAATGCTGACGAGCAGGCGGTGCGCGAGCGGCTGATAGCCGGTACGGCGTTGTTGCGTGATTATGTTCAGCGAGAAGTGCTCGAAGGCCAGAGTGAAGATGTCTGCCGAGCACTTTTCGCTTTGGCGCGCATGCCGCGGTTCTCGTCGCAGCTATGCGAGCACGTCCTCGATGGGATAGGTGGCGATCTGCTTGACGTGCTCAAGACCTTCCAGCTTTTCATCCGCCAGACAGACAACTGCGGAGAATGGTTTCGGCTATGGCGGCCCTTAGCATTGATTCTGCAACGGCTGCCCGACTCGATATCCCCCACCCAAACGCACCTGCGCGCTTGCCAGTGGTTCGCCAATCGCGGCGAAATGCGCGAAGCGGTGGAGCATGCGCTCTGGGCGGGACAACCGGAAGTTGCCGCCAGTTTCTTACAGCGCTATGGGCAAGAGCAGTTGTTGATAGGCGACAACGTTTCGCACTTCATGAAATGGCGAAGCGAGCTCCCACAGGATCTGTTCAACAGCACCACCCGACTTATCGTGCTGCATGGCTGGGCGCTGATCATTTCGGCACGGCTCGACGAAGTTGATGATTGCCTCGCAGATCTAGCGAAATTTGTTCCCCAACCCGATGCTCGGCGCCAGGCGCAGCTGCTTGCTCAATGGCAAGCGTTGCGAGGATTTCTGGCGCGCTTGCGTGGCGAGCCCGAGGCCAGAAACTATTGTCTCCAGGCGCTGGAAGTCTTGTCAGATCACGCCTGGGCGCAGCGGGTGCTTTGTTATCAGGCGCTGTCCCAGCAGGCGATAGCTGATAGCCAACTGGATCTAGCCCAGCATTACAACAGCGAGGGCATGAAGCTCGCTCGGCTCAAGGGCAGCGTCCTTTATGAGGCGATGCTGAACGTAGATCGAATCCAGTTGCTGGAAATCACCGGCGAGTTCGAGCGCGCCGTAGGGGTTCTCGAAGAATCATTGATGGTGCTCCGCGACAAGGTAGGGCATAGCCCCATCATCGGCCGCCTCAAGCTGCTACGGGGTCACCTGCTGGCCTATCAGGGGCTCGACGAGCCAGCCCGCGAGGCTTATCAGCAGGGGCGCGTCGAGACTGAGACCTGCGGCGACTCGTATGTGTTCTTTGGCTATGCCGGGCTGGCTGAACTGGCAGCTCGCAATCACGAATTCACCAACGCATACCATTGGTTGCGTGAGGCCGAGCGGCTGGCGCAATGGCGACACGTGCCAGAAGCGCGTTTCCGCGGCATCCTGCCGTTGATTACCGGGCTGACCTGGTTGCATCAGGGGCAGCTGAAAAAGGCCAGAACCATCTTCATGCAGGTGCTGGACATGTACGAGGGGCAAGCGTACCTGGCGCCTTCCGGATTCTACGATCTGCAGCCTAGGGTCCAGCGCTATATGGCCGTCGTGGACCTACTATCCGGGCGCTGCTCGCTTGCCATCGACACGCTGCGTGAGCTGGTCGAGCAAAATCTTCGTTCACAACGGCTGAGCCTGGCGTGTGAATGCCGATTCACGCTCGCCGAAGCGCTTCACATCGATGGCCAGCATGACGAGGCGGAACTGGAGTTACGCAAGGCGCTCAGCGAGGCGGCTCGACAGCATCTGGTAAAGCCGCTGTATGAGTTGCAGCATCGTCAACCGCAATGGCTGGCCAAGGTGTTGCCGGCTGGCAATGGAGAAAGTCTGCGTGATCGGCTGCTTCAATTTGAGCGCGAGCCCGAGGAAGCGGCCGCTTCGGGGGATGAGGTCATCCTGAGTAACCGAGAACTAACCGTACTGCGCTTGATCGCCCAGGGCTGCTCGAATCAGGAAATTGCCGAGCAACTGTTCATATCCCTGCACACGGTCAAGACCCATGCACGACGAATCAATACCAAGCTGGGAGTTGCCAGACGTACTCAGGCAGTCGCGCGTGCCAAGGCACTTGCCTGGTTGTGATAGAGGTGGTCTAGCGCACGGACATCGCCCTGGCTGGCGCGAAGTAGCGAACCGGCGTGCTGGAAGGTAGCTATTGTTTTTGTTATTGCGGAAGGGTCTTGATGCAGTAACAGCTCTCTACTGAGCTGCCGAATGCGAATACCTGGTTAGTCGATAGGAACTGGTCTGCCCGCCACGCTCGATTGCAAGGCTGAATTGCAAGCTGGTTATCAGGCGTTCGAGCTGCTGCTGGTCCTTCCATTGGCTGGAGCTGATGAACCGTTTGACCGCTACCCCAGCCGCGTCTGTCAGCGTGAGCAGAATACTGCCGTCCGGTTTCTGGATACTGAAATTGACGTTGTACTGTGGCTGGAACACGTTGCTGATTTTTTGGAATGGACTATCCATACCTACACCTGTTTTGGATGACTGCCCTCAATGGACCGAGCACGGATTGACTAGTTTCGCCCGCTAGGCGCATAGCCTGCGGCAAAACGAAGCAGCATCCTCTCGGTTCATCGGGTATTAGCGCATCACGTTGGCTCGGCCGCAGCCGGCAGCTCCGCAAGTGCCTCAGGATTGTTCTTGAAAGCCTTGGCGAAGAGTTCCCGGTGTTTGGCCATGAAGATGCCGATTTCATCTGCCTGCTGTTCGCTCAAGGACGGCGTCGCCTTCTGTAAAGCCGCGGCCAAGGCTTCGGCAAGCTCGAGCATTTTATCGTGACGGTCAGCTTCGGCTTTATCCATGAACAAGCGCTCCAGGTCCCGGCTGCTGCGGTACACCACTTCGACGGCCATCTGCCACCTCGGTTGAAATAGATTTTTATACTGGTTATTTGTACAGGATATGCTGGTTAAGCCGGATTGAAAAGCCGTACGTTCATGGGCCTCAATTGGCGAAGCGCCCTTGTAGCCGTTCGGCGCGAAACTCAAGATTGCTGCTGCGGTAGCCCGAGCGTAGCGGTGGTAATGGGGCGCAAGATATCCAGCTCTGACCTGGTTGCAGATCGCCTGGTCCTTGATATTGCGGCGCATCGTAGCTGGAAGTCACCAAGTTCAGCGTAGAGCCGGGGGAGTAGGCTGCAACCTCCCAGCGCAGGCTTTCCATCGGCTCGGAACTGTGGTTTTGCAGAGTGATTCGCAGCGGTTGCCCTGCAGAGCAGTCGACCGGCGCGTATGACATCCGCAACTCCAGCTGGGCAAGTAGGTGTTCCTGACGTTGTTCCTGCCAGATCACCCAGGCGATAACCACACCCAGACCGAGGGCGGCTCCTAGCGATACCGGGACCGCTTGACGGGGATAACGGATCAGCAATATCGCCCAGGTGACAATCAGCAAGGCGCCAATCAGCATGACGTGCGTCCGGTCGAAGAGTTATGCATTGAAACCTCGCGCTGTGGTTGCTTTCGTGACTGTCTCGGAGACTAGCGCTGAGCGACACCAAGCGGTCCGGCATAGAGCTTCTTCATACGAGTCAGTCTTCCGCGGTCGGATTGGCGTGGCTGGCTAGACGTTCGAGTGCGGCTTTAAGCCTCGGATCAGTAATCCCTCGAGCGGTTTCCTGGATGTTGTGTGCGGAACGTGCTGACAGCTCCGGTGGTGGGCCGGGCTTATGCCGTGGCGTCTCAGGGGGCTGTACCTTGTATTGGATCCGGCTCAGGCCGCGGAAATCTTCCATGTTCTGCAGCTGACGTTGCAGTCGACGCTCCTGATAGCGCAGGCGCGTCGCCCAGTGGCCGTCAGTGACGATAAGCAGGAGCGTGCCCTCGCGCCAAGAAGCCACTCGGCAAAATTCTCGTGCGGCAGGTTGCAGTTGGCTTTCGACCAGCTGCTGCAGACGATCGAGCCGTCTCGCCTCGCCGAAAAGCGCTTTCAGAGGTTTGGCCTCGCGCAGCAGCGACGCGGATGCTCGGGCCGGCAGAGGGCGGAAAGACATAACCGAGACTCTTGAGTGGAGACGTGCAATCTTAGCAGAACCCTACGATGGCCTTTTCTAACCAATCGCTCTGATCTGTAGCCGAGTTCGGTACGGACACCCGCTTACTTCCGTCATGCTCGGCGATAAGGGATGTCCCGTCGTTGGCCGCCATATCGGTGGTGGATTGCCAGGTTGTTGGCGCCACTGGCTGCATCAGCTGCGTAGCAGGCACCTTTCCTCTCCGACGTTTCCGAGTAGAATGCCCCCTTTGCACGAATCCGTGGTGGCCCTGCGGCCGTGCCTCCATCCCCAGCATGGAAGTCCCTGTCGATATGTTTGCGCCTTTAATGAAGAAGCTCTTTGGTAGCAAGAATGAGCGTGAGGTCAAGCGCATGCTCAAGGCGGTTCAATCCGTCAATGCGCTCGAAGAGCAGATGCTGTCTCTCTCCGATGAGCAGTTGCGGAGCAAGACCGAAGAGTTCAAGGCCCGCCTCGGCAAAGGCGAGACCCTCGACCAAATTCTTCCCGAGGCCTTCGCCGTCTGCCGCGAAGCTGGCAAGCGCGTCATGGGTATGCGCCACTTCGACGTTCAGCTGATCGGCGGCATGACCCTCCACGAAGGCAAGATTGCCGAAATGCGTACCGGTGAGGGTAAGACGCTCGTAGCGACCCTGGCCGTCTACCTCAACGCGTTGGCGGGCAAGGGCGTCCATGTTGTTACGGTGAACGATTACCTGGCGCGTCGCGATGCCAACTGGATGCGTCCGCTGTATGAGTTTCTGGGTCTGACGGTGGGTATCGTCACGCCGTTCCAGCCGCCGCAAGAGAAGCGGGCGGCGTACGCGGCGGACATTACCTACGGTACGAACAACGAGTTCGGCTTTGACTACCTGCGCGACAACATGGCGTTCAGCCTCGAAGAAAAGAACCAGCGCGAACTCAACTTCGCGGTCATCGACGAAGTCGACTCGATCCTCATCGACGAAGCTCGCACGCCGCTGATCATCTCCGGCCAGGCCGAAGACAGTTCCAAGCTCTATCAGCAGATCAATCAGCTCATCCCTCTTCTCAAACAGCACATCGAGGAAGAGGAAGGCGTCGTTACTCAGGAAGGTCACTTCTCGATTGACGAGAAGACCCGTCAGGTTGAACTGAACGAATCTGGCCACCAATTCGTTGAGGAGATGCTGACCAAAGCGGGGCTGCTCGCAGAGGGCGAGAGTCTGTATTCGGCTCACAACCTCGGTCTGCTGACCCACGTATACTCCAGCCTGCGCGCGCACAAGCTGTTTCATCGCAACGTCGAATACATCGTCCAGAACAACCAGGTACTGTTGATCGACGAGCACACCGGTCGGACCATGCCGGGGCGTCGCTTGTCCGAGGGCCTGCATCAGGCCATCGAAGCGAAGGAAGAGCTGCCAATCCAGCCGGAAAGCCAAACGCTTGCCTCGACCACCTTCCAGAACTACTTCCGTCTCTACAACAAACTATCGGGCATGACCGGTACTGCAGACACCGAAGCGTTCGAGTTCATGCAGATCTACAGCCTGCCGGTGATGGTCATTCCGACCAACAAGCCGCTGGCGCGTAAGGACTACAACGACCTGGTCTATCTGACTCAGGAAGAAAAGTTCGCTGCCATCATCGCCGACATCAAGGATTGCCAGAACAATGGCCGTCCCGTACTGGTTGGCACTGCCACCATCGAGACATCCGAATATGTGTCTCGCCTGCTGGTTAGCGAAGGCATCGAGCACAAGGTGCTCAACGCCAAACATCACGACAAGGAAGCGGAAATCATCGCGCAAGCGGGACGCCCAGGCGCCGTGACCATCGCTACCAACATGGCGGGCCGGGGTACCGACATTCTGCTCGGCGGTAATTGGGAAGTCGAAGTCGCTGCGCTCGAAAACCCAACGGATGATCAGGTCGCGCAGATCAAATCCGACTGGCAGAAGCGCCATCAGGCTGTACTCGAGGCGGGTGGCCTGCATGTAATCGCGTCTGAACGCCATGAGTCCCGCCGTATCGACAATCAGTTGCGTGGTCGCGCCGGGCGTCAGGGCGATGCCGGTTCGAGCCGCTTCTACCTGTCGCTGGAAGACAGCTTGATGCGTATCTTCGCCTCCGATCGGGTGAAGAACTTCATGAAGGCGCTGGGCATGGAGTCCGGTGAGGCGATCGAGCATCGCATGGTGACCAACGCCATTGAAAAGGCCCAGCGTAAGGTCGAAGGCCGTAACTTCGATATGCGAAAGCAATTGCTTGAGTATGACGACGTCGCCAACGAGCAGCGCAAGGTGATCTATCACATGCGCAATAGTCTGCTGGCCGCCGAGGAAATTGGAGAGACGATCAGCGAATTCCGTCGCGAGGCACTCGATCACGCAATCAGCCAGCACATTCCGCCGCAGTCGCTGCCCGAGCAATGGGACATCAGTGGGCTCGAAGCGGTGCTCTACAGCGATTTCGGTGTGCGGCTACCCGTACAGCAGTGGCTTGACGAGGACGAGAAACTGTACGAGGAGACGCTGCGTGAGCGCATCCTTGAGGATCTGGTTGCTGCTTACAACGAGAAGGAAGAACTGGCTGGCGCCGAGGCGCTGCGCACCTTCGAGAAGCAGATCGTCCTGCGCGTACTGGATGACCTCTGGAAGGATCATCTGTCGACGATGGATCATCTTCGTCAGGGTATTCATTTGCGCGGTTACGCCCAGAAGAACCCGAAGCAGGAGTACAAGCGAGAGTCGTTTGCGCTGTTCCAGGAGCTGCTCGAATCCATCAAGCGCGACAGCATCCGGGTTCTGTCTCACGTACAGGTACGCCGCGAAGATCCGGCCGAGGAAGAGCAGCGCTTGCGCCGTGATGCAGAGGAACTGGCGCAGCGCATGCAATTTCAACATGCCGAAGTGTCCGCACTTGAGGCCGACCAGGAGGATCTGCAGGCCGAGGGCGATGTGGCGGCTGCCGCAGCACCCATGCGTACCGAGCAGAAGATCGGGCGCAACGAACCATGCCCTTGCGGGTCTGGAAAGAAGTACAAGCATTGCCACGGGCAGGTCCAGTAAGCGGAGCCTTCCGTGTTGACCCGCGCCGCGACCGGCTTAGCCGCTCGCGGCGTTTTTCTCCCTGATTTTCGGTGGCCGAAGGCCATCCATCCTTTCTAAAGGAGCGCATCGATGGCTGTCGGTCTTGGCCCCCTACCCACACTCCACCCGGTTCCCGGTTTTGAGCTCGGTATCGCTTCGGCGGGTATCAAGCGACCTGGCCGCAAGGACGTCGTAGTCATGCGTTGTGCCGAAGGCTCAACGGTTGCGGGTGTATTCACGCTCAATGCCTTTTGCGCTGCGCCAGTGATTCTTGCGAAGCAGCGGGCTCAGGGATCGGTTCGTTACCTGCTTACCAATACCGGCAATGCTAATGCCGGCACGGGCGAGCCTGGCATGCAGGCAGCAATCCGTAGCTGCGCCAGCCTGGCCAAGCTCGCCGGGGTAGAAGCCGACGCGGTTCTGCCGTTTTCAACCGGCGTCATCGGTGAGTTGTTGCCCGTCGAGAAGATCGAGGCGGCGCTTTCCGCAGCGCTGGCAGACCTCGATGAAAATCATTGGGCCGAGGCTGCCACCGGCATCATGACGACAGACACGCTGCCCAAAGGCGCGAGCCGTCAATTTGAGCATGATGGCGTGACGATTACCGTTACCGGCATATCCAAGGGTGCCGGCATGATCCGCCCGAATATGGCGACCATGCTGGGCTACATCGCTACCGATGCAAAGGTTGCGCAGCCAGTTCTACAGGATCTGCTGAGGGATGCGGCGAACAAATCCTTCAACCGTATCACTATCGACGGTGATACCTCGACCAATGACTGCTGCATGTTGATCGCTACCGGCAAGGCGAACGTTGCGGAGATCACCGAGGCCGCTGGTGAGTTGTTCGCCAAGCTCAAGCAGGCGGTCTTTGACGTCAGCATGGAGGTGGCTCAATCAATCGTTCGTGACGGCGAAGGTGCGACCAAGTTCGTCACTGTTCAGGTCAACGGTGGTGGTAACCATCAGGAGTGCCTGGACGTCGGCTATGCTGTCGCACACTCGCCGCTGATCAAAACGGCATTGTTCGCTTCCGACCCGAACTGGGGACGCATCCTGGCGGCGGTCGGTCGGGCAGGTGTTCCAGAGCTGGACGTGAGCAAGATCGACGTCTATCTGGGGGAGGTATGCATCGCCAGCCAGGGTGGGCGATCACCGAGCTACACCGAAGAGCAGGGCGCAGCGGTGATGGCTCAGGAAGAGATCGAAATTCGTATCGAGCTTGGTCGCGGTGACTGCAGCGAGACGATCTGGACCACGGACCTTTCCCACGAGTACGTGCGAATCAATGCTGAATACCGCACCTGATCTCCCGCGGGTGGCCAAGTCGAAGGAACTGTCGCGACGGATTTCGGGTGCGGTTGGACCTTCGCTGGACGTTGGGCTATGAAACGACTCCATGTAGCCGCTGGTGTGATACGTGGCGCCGACGATCACGTGCTGATCGCCAAGCGGCCCATGGACAAGCACCAAGGTGGGTTGTGGGAGTTCCCTGGCGGCAAGGTCGAGGCGGGTGAGACCGCAGAAGCGGCGCTCGCACGGGAGCTGGCTGAGGAGCTGGGCATCGCGTTGACCTCCGCCCGCCCCCTGATTCAGGTGCGCCATGACTACCCTGACAAACAAGTGCTACTCGATGTATGGGAAGTGCTTGGGTTTAACGGTGAACCACATGGCGCCGAAGGGCAGCCGTTGGCCTGGGTGGCTGCGGAAGAGTTGCCTCGTTATGACTTCCCCGCGGCGAACCGGCCGATCATTGCTGCAGCGCGGTTGCCGAAATCGTACCTGATTACACCGGACGATTTGGCGCCACAGCAAGTGCTGGGCGGCCTTGCGTCTGCGTTGGATGCGGGGATTCGGCTGCTGCAGTTGCGCTGTCCTTCGCTATCGGATGCCCAGTACCGAGTGCTTGCCACTCAGGCACTGGAAATGTGCGCCGGACGCGCGCAGGTAATGCTCAAAGGCCCCTTGGAATGGGCCGAGGATTTTCCAAGCGCCGGCTGGCATCTGACATCGGCGCAATTGCGCAAGCATGCCGACGCGGGCAGGCCCATCGAGCCGGGACGGTGGCTCGCTGCGTCCTGCCACGATATCGAGGAGTTGGATCGGGCGAAGCTGATGGGGGTTGATTTCATCGTTCTGTCGCCGATACTAACCACCGTCTCGCACCCTGAAGCTAGGCCGATGGGGTGGGAGCACGCTGCCGAACTGCTGCAAGGCTTCCCGCAGCCTGCATATCTCCTGGGCGGTCTTGGCCCTGACGATGTGGCAAGGGCTGTTGAAGCCGGTGCGCAGGGTGTTGCAGGCATACGCGCATTCTGGCCGTGAGCGCTTCAACCTTTGGCCCGGCACCTAGCCCGAATTGTCGGCCAATAAATGTGTCGTAAAGACCGTCGTAGAATGGGAAGAGGTTTGATAGTAATCTTCTATTGGAGCTATTTTCTCAATCAATTAACCGTATTTGGCATCGTGCGCTATCTTAGGCGCCGTCAAATTCTGAATCCCAAAGGAGTTAGTAGATGTCTCTGATCAACACTCAAGTCCAGCCGTTTAAAGTCAATGCTTTCCACAATGGCAAGTTCATCGAAGTTACCGAAGAGTCCCTCAAGGGCAAGTGGTCGGTACTGATCTTCATGCCGGCAGCCTTTACCTTCAACTGCCCGACCGAGATCGAAGACGCTGCCAACAGCTACGCCGAGTTCCAGAAGGCCGGTACAGAGGTTTACATCGTTACCACTGATACCCACTTCTCTCACAAGGTCTGGCACGAAACTTCTCCTGCAGTAGGTAAGGCCCAGTTCCCGCTGATCGGCGACCCGACTCATCAGCTGACCAATGCATTCGGCGTGCACATCGCTGAAGAAGGTCTGGCACTGCGTGGTACCTTCCTGATCAACCCGGAAGGCGTGATCAAGACCGTTGAGATTCACTCCAACGAGATCGCCCGCGACGTTTCCGAGACCCTGCGCAAGCTGAAGGCTGCTCAGTACACCGCCGCTCATCCGGGCGAAGTCTGCCCAGCCAAGTGGAAAGAAGGCGAAGCCACTCTGGCTCCTTCGCTGGATCTGGTTGGCAAGATCTAAACAGCCACCGGGCGCTGCGCTTGTCGCAGCGTCTACAGTGCTGTTTTTCGGACGTTTTATCTGTCCGAGCTCCAACGCCTGGGCGTGAACCGTCCGGGCGTTTTATTACCTGAATTCTGTAAGAAGGGGATCGCTGCTCATGTTGGACTCCAATCTCAAAACGCAACTGAAAACTTACCTGGAAAAGGTCACCCAGCCGTTCGAGATCGTCGCGTCCCTCGGTGACGGCGCCAAGTCCCAGGAAATGCTCAGCCTGCTGGAAGAGATCACCAGCCTGAGCGACAAGATCACCCTGCGCACTGATGGCAATGACGTCCGCAAGCCTTCGTTTGCGCTCAACCGCATCGGTGGCGACATCAGCCTGCGTTTCGCCGGCATCCCGATGGGCCACGAATTTACTTCGCTGGTACTGGCGCTGCTTCAGGTGGGTGGCCACCCATCCAAGACTGCGCCTGAGGTCATCGAGCAGATCAAGAACCTCGAAGGCGAGTACAACTTCGAAACTTACTTCTCGCTGTCCTGCCAGAACTGCCCTGACGTGGTTCAGGCACTCAATTTGATGGCCGTGCTCAACCCGAACATCCGCCACGTTGCTATTGATGGTGCGCTGTTCCAAGAAGAAGTCACGGTGCGCCAGGTCATGTCCGTGC
>Ga0208566_1000060_pt1 | contig 78534 bp, 78 predicted proteins | sample PL_2010_150m_FD_184159 | JGI IMG/M metagenome (GOLD analysis project Ga0208566, IMG submission 184159) | Freshwater microbial communities from Powell Lake, British Columbia, Canada to study Microbial Dark Matter (Phase II) - PL_2010_150m... | ecosystem: Environmental > Aquatic > Freshwater >...
TCTCGGTGCTGTCGGTGGCCCCAAATGGGACGGCAATTCGCGTGAGCAAAGGCCTGAGCGTGGACTGCTGGGCATTCGCAAGCAGCTTGGACTGTTCGCCAATTTGCGTCCGGCAATTTTGTACCCCGAACTCGCCAATGCCTCAACGCTGAAGCCCGAAGTGGTGGCCGGGCTGGATATCCTGATTGTGCGGGAACTGACCGGCGACATCTACTTTGGACAGCCGCGCGGCATAGAAGTGCGCAATGGCGAACGCTTTGGTCTCAATACCATGCACTACACCGAGAGCGAGATCCGGCGCATCCTGCGCGTGGCGTTCGAGGCGGCGCGTAAGCGCAGCCGCAAGGTCTGTTCGGTCGACAAGATGAACGTGCTCGAGTGCACCCAGTTGTGGCGTGACGTGGCCACAGAGACCGGGCTTGAGTACCCGGACGTGGAACTCTCGCACATGCTGGTAGACAACGCGGCGATGCAACTGGTGAAGAACCCGAGGCAGTTCGACGTCATGGTCACCGGCAACATGTTCGGCGACATCCTGTCGGACGAGGCCTCGATGCTGACGGGCTCGATCGGGATGCTGCCGTCGGCTTCGCTGGACGCGAACAACAAGGGGCTCTACGAGCCATCGCACGGTTCGGCGCCGGACATCGCGGGCAAGGGCGTGGCAAATCCTCTGGCGACAGTCCTGTCGGTAGCGATGATGCTGCGCTACACTTTTGGCAACGAGCCCGCAGCAGGGCGAATAGAGGATGCCGTGAGGAGAGTTTTGGCGCTGGGTTTCCGTACCGGCGATATTTATGAGCCGGGCATGAAGAAGGTCGGCACCCGGGAGATGGGTGACGCGGTACTGGCGGCACTTTGATTTGACAATGAGGGATTGATCATGAAGCGTGTAGGTCTGGTGGGTTGGCGTGGCATGGTGGGCTCGGTGCTGTTGCAGCGCATGCGTGAGGAGAATGATTTCGCCCTCATTGAGCCGGTGTTTTTCACAACATCCAATATCGGCGGCAAGGCGCCCGAATTTTCGGCCGGAGCATCGCCTCTCAAGGACGCCAAGGATATTGATGAACTGAAGACGCTGGATATCATCATCAGCTGCCAGGGAGGCGACTACACCACGGAAGTGTTTCCGAAGCTGCGCGCGGCGGGCTGGAAGGGACACTGGATTGATGCCGCTTCGAGCTTGCGCATGAAGGATGACACCGTGATCATTCTCGATCCGGTGAACCTCGACGTGATTGCGGACAGCCTGGCGAAGGGTGGCCGCAACTGGATCGGCGGAAATTGCACGGTGAGCCTGATGTTGATGGCTCTCAGCGGGCTGTTCAAGGCGGGACTGATCGAGTGGATGACGTCGATGACCTATCAGGCGGCATCCGGCGCAGGCGCACAGAACATGCGTGAGTTGCTGGTACAGATGGGTGAGACTCATCGTGCGGTGAAGAACCTGCTCGAAGATCCGGCTTCGGCGATTCTCGACATTGACCGCGAGGTTGCCGGCATTCTGCGTGACGAGAACTTCCCCACGGCGAACTTCGGCGTGCCGCTGGCCGGTTCGCTGATTCCGTGGATCGACAAGGACCTCGGCAACGGCCAGAGTCGCGAGGAATGGAAGGGGCAGGCCGAAACCAACAAGATTCTTGGTCGCTTCGGCGCCAATAGCACGCCGATTCCTGTCGATGGGCTCTGTGTGCGCATCGGCGCGATGCGTTGCCATTCGCAGGCCTTGACCATCAAGTTGACGAAAGATGTGCCGCTGGACGAGATCAACGGCATCTTGGCGGCTGACAACGAATGGGTTAAGGTAGTGCCGAATCAGCGCGAGATTACGCTCAAGGAGCTGACGCCGGCGGTGGTGACGGGTACCCTCAGTGTTCCAGTCGGTCGTCTCCGCAAGCTCAGCATGGGGCCGGAGTATTTGTCGGCATTCACTGTTGGCGATCAGCTCTTGTGGGGTGCCGCGGAACCGTTGCGGCGCATGCTGCGCATCCTGTTGCATTGATGCTGCGTGTGGAATACGAGCAGAATGTAATGGGAAGGTTGAGCTTGCATCGCTAACACCATGATGTTATTTTAGTTACGGCCGCTGCGCCTAACGCCGTAAAGGCTGGCGTTAGCCTCCACTGAAACTTAGTCTCAATAACATGACAAAAAGCCCGTCGGGAGTCACAGTGCCCAATACTGACAAGCGAAATCGTCTCAAGGCCACCGTTATAGCGGTGGCGATTGCTGCCCTGCCTTTGGCGACGCATGCTGCCGGGTTGGGAAAGATTACCGTTCTTTCTGCTTTGGGGCAGCCGCTCAAGGCTGAACTCGAGGTTACGGCGACTCAAGACGAAGGGCTTTCTCTAGCGGTAAAGGTGGCTGCGGTCGATTCCTTCCGCCAAGCCGGGATCGAATACTCGCCGGCATTGGCGGCTTTGAGGTTTTCCCGCGACATCAAGGAACGCGGAGGCCGTCGCTATCTTGAGGTAAGCACTGATCGTCCCTTGAACGAACCGTTCATCGACGTACTGGTCGAATTGAGCTGGGCTTCGGGGCGGCTGGTTCGAGAGTACACCTTCCTGCTTGATCCGCCCGATCTGGCCGCCAGAATGGCGCCGGCGCCGATTGCGGCACCCCAGGGCAAGAGTGAGCCTGCGCTGGTCAGGCCAGCAGAAAAGGCTGCGGCGGCGATGCCTGCGGAAACCCGCCCCGTGGTCGATGGCCGGTCGTCGACGTCGATGCTGCCGGTCGAGAAGCGCATTGCAAGGTCCGCCACGAGCAGTTCGCGCACGGTAGTTTCGGGTGATACCCTGGGCAAAATTGCAGCGCAGACAAAGCCGGAGGGCGTCAGCCTTGATCAGATGCTGGTCTCGCTGTTTCGCAGCAACAGGGATGCATTTGATGGCGGCAACATGAATCGCCTCAAGGCTGGCAAGATTCTTTCGATCCCCAATGCAGAAGCGGCGAGCCAGATTTTCGCTGGCGAGGCGCGTCAAGAGATAGTAGCTCAGGCAGCCGATTTCAACACCTACCGCAAGCGGTTGGCAGCCGCTGCCGCAGCCGGGCCGGCCAAAGAACAGGGCGCGAAGCAGGCCGTTAGCGGGAAGATTGCACCCAAAGTGGAAGACAAGGTTCCATTGGCGGCGGGCAAGGACAAACTGGAGGTTTCGCACACGGAGGCGGCGAAGGATGCCAAGGGCAGGCCGCTGCAGGTACGTATTGCGGCGCTTGAAGAGGATCTGGTATCGCGCGAACGGGCGCTCAAGGAGGCCGGCAGTCGTATCGCAGAACTGGAAAAGAATCTCGGCGACTTGAAAAAGCTCGCGGAAATGAAGAGCCAGGCCGGCGCCGATCTTCAGAAGCAGGCGCAGACAGTGAAGCCTGCTCCTGCAGAAGCCAAGAAGCCGGATATCCCCGCGCCGGCTCCAGCGGCGAAGATGGCGGACCTCCCCAAGGCAGCCGATTCGCAAAAGCCGCCCGAAGCGGCGCCGGCAGCGGAAGTCGCCAAGCCGGTCGAAGCGCCCAAGCCGCCGCCGAAGAAGGTCATCGCTCCCCCGCCCGAGCCGGAGCCGGGCTTTATCGAAGAAAATGCGCCGCTGGTATTTGGTGGCGGTGCGGTGCTGGCACTTCTATTCGGCTGGTTGGGAATTTCAGCTTACCGCAAGAAGCGCGCGGCGGTGGCAGAAGCCAACGTAACCGTTGCCGAGACCGATCTTTCGGCCCATTCGCTATTCAGTTCGACAACGGTGGCGCCTCCTCCGAGCGAGCAGGAGTCCAGTCAGTTCAGTTCTACCGGGACGGGCATGGCGGCGAATCAGGAGACTGTTGATCCGGTCGTCGAAGCAGATACTTTTCTGGCTTTCGGGCGAGATGCGCAAGCGGAAGAGATTCTTCTGGAAGCGCTCAAGAATGATCCACAGCGGCAGGCGATTCATTTGAAACTGCTCGACATCTACGCCGGGCGCAAGAATGTATCCCAGTTTGAATCGGTGGCAAAGGAATTGCATGTTCTGACCGGGGGCAACGGCGCCGGTTGGGAGAAGGCTGCGGTCATGGGCGCCGCACTCGATCCGGCGAATTCTCTCTATGGGTCCATGCCGTCAGACCTTCCGGCTGCAGCCGCGCCCCCCGCAGTGGACATGAATGCAACGATGATCGTCAATGCCGCTCCGGTTCTTGAGGCGCCGGTGCGACAGGCGGTTGTAGTCGCTCCTGCACCTGACGAGGCGGCTGCCCTCGACTTTGATCTGGACATAGGGGCCGCTGACGCCGGAGGCGCTGCGTCTGCTTCCGTGGCATCGGGAGCCGAGCCCGAAACCATGGCGGGGCTGGATTTTGATCTCGATCTGGATGCGCCGGCAGCCTCGGTTCCTGCCGCCGCGCCGCAGGCGGAGGCCAAGAGCGAATTGGCCGGGCTCGACATCGATTTCGACATGCCGGCAAAGGAAGTTCCGTCTCCTGCGCTTGATCTTTCGCTTTCTGAGGACAAGCCTGCCGCACCGCTGGAAGCACCTGCTGTTGTGTCGGCTGATTCGGGCGGCATTGATTTCGACTTCGATCTGGGGTCGCCCGAGACCGCGGCGCCGGCGCCGTTGTCCGAGACGTCCCTTGAGCTTTCTGCACCTGCCGCCACGCCAGAGCCGGCGGCGCTCGACCTCGGCGGTATCAGCCTGGAACTGGACACTCCGGCTTCGTCTGGCACAGAGTCTGCCGATGCCGGGATTCCCGACAACCCGGACGTGGTGACCAAGATCGAACTCGCGATGGCCTACGAGGAAATGGGCGACAAGGATGGTGCCCGCGAACTGTTCGAGGAAGCACTGGCAGAGGGCAGTCCGGCGCAGCAGAAAGTGGCCCGCGCCAAACTTGACAGTCTCGGCTGATCAGTCAAGATCTCCCGGTGCCAGCGCACCGGGAGCGGCTGTTCCAATGAATCGACCGCATCCCGCCAGCCTGATCCTGCTGGGAATTGCCATGCTCCTGGCGGCCTCCAGCCAGAATGGTACGGGCCTGCTTCTCGGGGCCTCGGGGCTTTTCTTGATGACGCTGGCCGTGGCCGGAGCCCGTTTGCGTTTGCTGCTGCGGCGTAGTCGCTGGTTGTTGCTGACCATGCTGGTAATGTTCGGCTGGCTGACACCGGGGACCCCGTTGCCCGGAATTCCCGGGGCGAGCCAGGAAGGGCTGATGCTCGCTGCCGACAACCTTGCACGCTTGATCATCGCGCTCTCCACCGTAGCCTTGATATTGAGAGCCTTGCCTCCCCCTGAATTGGTTGCCGGCATGCGTTGCCTCTTGGCACCGCTTGTTCTGCTGAATATTTCGCGCGACCGGATCGCAGTGCGTCTGGCGCTGACTTTGAACGAAGTGGAAATCTCGCGGAATGGCCAGAGCAGTGAGCCAAACCGTATCGCAACTACTCTGGCGCTTCCCGCCTCCGCTGTTGGTGTGACGGACTATGTCCTTGGCGCTTTGGCCGGCGCTTTGATGCTCGGCGCGTGGCTGGCATGAGAATCGCACTTGGACTTGAATACGAAGGCTCCGGTTTCTGTGGTTGGCAGTCGCAGGCGGGCGGAGGTGCCGTTCAGGATGCGCTGGAATCGGCGCTGTCCATCATCGCCGATGCGCCGACGCGCGTGGTGTGCGCCGGGCGGACCGATGCCGGCGTGCACGCCCTGGCGCAGGTGGCGCATTTTGATACCGAAGCTGTTCGCCCGGATACGGCCTGGGTGCGTGGCGTCAACACCCATTTGCCTGCCAGCGCTGTAGTGCGCTGGGCTCAGCCCGTACAAGGCGAATTTCACGCCCGATTTTCTGCACGCGGCAGGCACTACCGCTATCTGCTGCTCAATCGCGCCGAGCGACCGGGCCTGATGGCACGTCGGGTCGGCTGGTTTCATCGCCCGCTGGACGCGGATGGCATGGCGGCGGCGGCGAGGCTGCTGTTGGGCGAGCATGACTTTTCTGCTTTCCGTGCCATCGAGTGCCAGGCCAAGTCCCCGGTCAAGACCCTGCGCCGTGCAGACGTTGTGCGCCACGGCGACCTGCTGGTTTTCGATTTTGAGGCCAGTGCATTTCTTCACCACATGGTGCGCAATATAGTGGGAGCGCTGGTGTATGTCGGCAAGGGAGCCCATCCGCCGGAGTGGGTCGGCGAGCTTCTGGCGGGTCGCGATCGTGCTCGCGCCGCGCCGACTTTCGAGGCCTGTGGCCTGTACTTTGCCGGGGTCGATTATGATCCGGTCTGGCAATTAAAAGTCGGCGCTGGCGACACGGCACTGATCCTGCCCTGAACAACTCATGACCCGTACCCGAATCAAGATCTGCGGCATCACCCGCGAGGACGATCTTGCCGCCGTAGTCGCGGCCGGCGCCGATGCGCTGGGTTTTGTGTTCTATGCGCCGAGCCCGCGCTACGTGACGCCGCAGCGGGCGGCGCAACTTGTTGCCCGTGTGCCGGCTTTCGTTACCCGAGTCGGACTTTTCGTCAATGAACCCGGGGAGATAGTTCGCGCGGTGCTGGCGCAGGTGCCGCTGGATCTGCTGCAGTTCCATGGCGATGAAGACGCGGCCTATTGCTCCCAGTTCGGCCGGCCCTGGATCAAGGCGGCCCGAGTGAAGCCCGGTCTTGATTTGCTAGAATACGCATCCCTGTTCGCGGGGGCGCCAGGAGTATCAGGCTTGTTGCTGGATGCCCACGTCGAAGGCTACGGTGGCGGCGGCCGGACCTTCGACTGGACTCTGATTTCGCGGAACCTGCCGCTGCCCGTCATCCTGTCCGGGGGTCTGCATCCCGGAAACGTTGCCGAGGCGGTTCGCGTTGTGCGGCCGTGGGCGGTGGATGTCAGCAGTGGCGTCGAGGCTGCCGGTGGCATCAAGGATGCGCAAAAGATCACCGAATTCATTGCCGGAGTGAGAAATGCAGATGCAGGACCTTCCCTATAACCTGCCCGACGCGGGTGGCCACTTCGGTCCTTACGGCGGAATTTTTGTCGCCGAGACGCTGATGCCGGCGCTTGCCGAACTGCGCGAGGCATATGTCGCCGCGCAGGCCGATCCTGAATTCCGCGCCGAGTACGAATACGACCTCAAGCACTACGTCGGCCGGCCCAGCCCGATCTATCACGCCAGGCGCTGGTCGGGATTGCTGGGCGGCGCACAGATTTTTCTGAAGCGCGAAGATCTCAATCACACCGGCGCGCACAAGATCAACAACTGCATCGGCCAGGCCCTGCTGGCGCGACGCATGGGCAAGCCGCGCGTGATTGCCGAAACCGGTGCCGGCCAGCATGGTGTCGCCACGGCCACGGTCGCCGCCCGCTATGGCATGGAGTGCGTGGTCTACATGGGCTCCGAGGATATCAGGCGTCAGGCTGCCAACGTCTATCGAATGAAACTGCTGGGAGCATCGGTGGTGGCGGTCGACTCCGGCTCGAAGACGCTCAAGGACGCCCTGAACGAGGCCATGCGCGACTGGGTGACCAATGTTGGCAATACCTTCTACATCATCGGCACCGTCGCCGGTCCGCATCCCTATCCGATGATGGTGCGTGATTTCCAGGCAGTGATCGGCGAGGAGTGCAGGACGCAGATGCCGGAACTCGCCGGCCGCCAGCCGGATGCCGTTATCGCCTGCGTCGGCGGCGGCTCCAATGCCATGGGAATTTTCCATCCCTACATTCCGTTCGCGGACGTCAAGCTGATCGGCGTCGAAGCGGCGGGACACGGGCTCGATTCTGGCAAGCATGCCGCGTCACTCACCGCCGGTCGGTCCGGCGTGCTGCATGGCAATCGAACCTATCTGCTGCAGGACGAGAACGGGCAGGTGATCGAGACCCACTCGGTTTCCGCCGGCCTCGACTACCCTGGCGTCGGTCCCGAGCACGCGTGGCTCAAGGACTCGGGTCGCGCCGAATACGTCACGATCACCGACGCCGAGGCATTGCAGGCCTTCCATGATTTGTGCCACTTCGAGGGCATCATTCCGGCGCTCGAATCAGCCCATGCGCTGGCTTATGCGGCAAAGCTGGCGCCGACGCTGGCCAAGGACAAACTGCTGCTGGTGAATCTGTCCGGCCGCGGCGACAAGGACATGCACACCGTCGCCGAAGCATCCGGCATCCAGTTCTGACTCTTTATCGCCATGTCGCGCATTCCAGCAACGTTCGCCGCTCTCGCCGCGCAAGGCCGCAAGGCCCTGATTCCGTTCGTCACCGCCGGTGATCCGCATCCCGACCTCAGTCTGCCGCTGATGCGGGCGCTGGTGGCGGGCGGCGCAGACATCATCGAACTCGGCGTGCCGTTTTCCGATCCGATGGCGGATGGACCGACCATCCAGCGCGCGTCCGAAAGGGCGCTGGCGCACGGCATGAGCCTGCGTCGCGTGCTGGCGCTGGTGAGCGAATTCCGCCGGGAGAATACAACGACGCCGGTGGTCCTGATGGGTTACGCCAATCCCATCGAAGCCTATGGTGTCGAAGCCTTTGCGCAGGATGCACAGAAGGCCGGGGTTGATGGCGTGCTGGTGGTCGACTACCCGCCTGAGGAATGCGCCGCGTTTGCCGCCGTCATGAAGCAGGTGGAAATCAATCCGATATTTCTGCTGGCGCCGACCTCCACCGAGCAGCGTTACGGCGAAGTCGCGCAGATCGGCAGCGGCTACATTTACTACGTCTCGCTGAAGGGCGTGACCGGTTCCGGCAGTCTCGATCTGGACGAAGTTGCGCGCCGCATTCCGCTGATCCGCGAGAAGGTAGGGATGCCGGTCGGAGTAGGCTTCGGCATTCGCGACGCGGCTACTGCGGCGCGTATTGCGGCGGTGGCGGATGCGGTAGTCATTGGCAGTCGCATCATCGAAGAAATCGAGAGCGCCCCTGCCGGCGAAGCGCCGGAGCGAGCTCAGCGCTTCCTCTCCGGAGTACGCGCGGCAATGGATGCCGCCATTGACAAACAAGGAGCCATCGCATGAGTTGGCTACAGAAACTACTGCCACCCAAGATCAAGCGTTCGGAAGGCGGCCGCAAGTCGATCCCCGAGGGATTGTGGGCAAAGTGCCCAGCCTGCGAGGCGGTGCTCTACAGCACCGACCTGGAGAACAACCAGAACGTCTGCCCGAAGTGTGCTCACCATCTCCGGTTACGCGCCCGGGCGCGTCTTGATTCTTTGCTCGACCCGGAGGGTCGCTTCGAGATCGGTGCCGAAGTCATCCCGATGGATCCGCTCAAGTTCAAGGACAGCAAGCGCTATGTGGATCGCCTTGCCGCCGCCAACGAGGACACCGGCGAGGCCGATGCGATGGTGGTGATGCAGGGTGCGATCAAGACCGTGCCGGTGGTTGTTGCCTGTTTCGAATTCGAGTTTCTAGGTGGCTCGATGGGTGCCGTGGTGGGCGAGCGTTTCGTGCGCGGAGTCAAGGCGGCGATTGAACTGCAGGCGCCCTTCATCTGCATCACCGCCTCGGGCGGCGCGCGCATGCAGGAAGGTCTGTTTTCCCTGATGCAGATGGCCAAAACCACCGCCGCCGTGACGCAACTGGCGCATCATAAACTGCCCTTCGTTACGCTGTTGACCGATCCGACCATGGGTGGCGTATCCGCTTCCTTCGCCTTTGTCGGCGACGTGGTGATCGCCGAGCCCGGTGCCCTGATCGGCTTCGCCGGGCCGCGGGTGATCGAGCAGACGGTGCGCGAAACCTTGCCGCCAGGTTTCCAGCGTGCCGAGTTCCTGATGGAAAAGGGCGCGATCGACATGATCGTTGATCGGCGCCAGCTGCGCGACAAGCTTGCTTCCCTGCTGACTCTGTTGCAACGCGTTCCGGCCGCTTGATGCCGAGTCTGCCGCGTTTGACAAATGAGAGCCTGGACGGCTGGCTGGCGCACCTCGAAGCGCTGCACCCGCGAGGCAGCGCCGGCATCGAACTGGGTCTGGAGCGGGTAGCCGCGGTCAAGTTGCGGTTGGGTCAGCGTGAGGCATGCCCAGTCATTCTGGTCGGCGGCACCAACGGCAAGGGCTCGGTCTGCGCCATGCTGGAGCACATTCTGCTCGCCGCCGGCTATCGTGTTGGACTCTACACCTCGCCTCATCTGCTGCATTACAGGGAGCGCGTGAGGATCAACGGCGTCGCTGCCGATGATGAAAGCCTGTGTGCCGCGTTCGCCCGCGTTGAGCAGGTGCGCGGCGATGCGGCGCTGACCTATTTCGAGTTCGGCACCCTTGCTGCATGGGAAGTGTTCGCCGCAGTAAATCTTGATGCCGTCATTCTCGAAGTGGGCCTCGGCGGGCGGCTCGACGCCACCAATGTTTATCACCCGACATGTGCCATCGTCACCGGTATCGATTTCGATCACATGGATTTCCTCGGCGCGGATCGCGAGGCAATCGGACGTGAGAAGGCGGGTATTTTCCGCACCGGAATCCGGGCGATTTGCGGCGATCCGCAGCCGCCACATTCCTTGATCGATCATGCAGCGGCCATTGGCGCCAGGCTTCAGATTCTGGGCAAGGATTTCGGCTATCTCAGGCAGGAGCAACAGTGGTTGTATTGGGGGTGCCCGGCCGATGAGGTCAAACAGAGCGGCGAAGAGGCGACCATCCGCCGTGGCGGACTGGCCCTCCCGGCCTTGCGCGGTGACCGGCAACTGGCCAACGCGGCCTGCACACTGGCGGCGCTCGATGCCTTGCAGCCGTACTTGCCGGTAGCCGTGAAGGACATCTGTCGGGGACTGGTCGAAGTCGAACTGGCGGGCCGCTTTCAGGTTCTGCCGGGGCGTCCGGTCATAGTGCTGGATGTCGCCCATAACCCGCAAGCTGCCCGTGTGCTGGCCGCCAATCTGGGTGAGATGGACTTTCATCGCAACACCTGGGCAGTTTTCGGCATGCTCGCCGACAAGGACATAGACGGCGTGATCGAAGCGCTCGGCGAGCGAGTAACGCACTGGCTGCCGTGCACGCTGGAAGGTCGCCGTGCCGCCAGCGCCGACTTTCTGGCGACCCGCCTGCGACTCAAGGGGATTAAGGTCGCGGGCCAGTTCGACTCGCCTGCCGCGGCACTCGCTTGCGCACAAGAGAACGCAGGCGAAGATGATAGAATTCTTGTCTTCGGATCCTTCCTCACTGTTGCTGCGGTCTTGCCGACGCTTGGCCGCCCGACGTAACCAGACGCGACCACGATGACGGAACAAGACACAGCGCCTGACGCAGATTTGCAGCTGAAGAAGCGTGCGCGCCGCCGGCTGGTAGGCGCCGCCGCTCTTGCACTGTTTGCCGTCATCGTTCTGCCGATGGTCATGGATCGTGAGCCGCGTCCGCTGAGTCAGGACATACAGGTGCGCATCCCCAGTCAGGATTCGACGGGTCTGGCGGCCAAGGTCCTGCCGGGCAAACCCGCGGCGACGCCCATGCCGGCGCCGGAACCCGTGGCGGAACAGAATGCCGATCCAAAAGTAAAACCCGAACCCGTAGCCGCAATATCTTCGGCGGCCCCGGCTGCTGCCAAACCCGCTGGTCCGGCAGCCGCCAAGCCTGTCGAAAAATCCGCAAAGCCGGAAAAGAAAATCGAGACCGCCGTAGAGCCGGCGGCCGACGCATCCGGACAGTGGGTGGTTCAACTCGGCGCCTACAAGGAAGCCGGCAACGTAAAGCTGCTGCTGGCAAAACTGAAGGGCGTCGGAGTCCCGGCTTATACCGAGAAATTCGAGTCACCGCAGGGACCGCGCACCAGAGTTCGGGCCGGTCCCTTCGCCGGGCAGGATGCGGCCGAAAAGGCCCGCTCCAGAATCAGGATAATAGGCGTAGACGGCCCGGTGGCGACAAAGTAGGGCGATGACCGCGTTCGACTACGCCGTGCTGACGGTAATCATGGCGTCGGCTCTGTTGGGTTTGTGGCGTGGCGTGGTGAGCGAGATTCTGGCCCTGGCCGCCTGGGTTGTGGCGTTTCTGGTGGCGCGTGCGGCGGCGTCGGAAGTGGCTGGTTGGCTGACCGGGCAGATTGCCGACCCGGGGATGAGGCAGGCAGCGGCTTACGCGCTGATTTTTGTCGGCGTATTGATAGTATTCGCAATAGCGCGCATGCTGATTTCGTTGATGTTGAAGGCAGTCGGGCTGGGTTTGTTGGACCGTTTGTTGGGCGCCGCTTTTGGGGTCTTGAGGGGGATTCTGGTGGTATGGGTGGCAGTGCTGGTGGCGGGCATGACGTCGCTGCCCAAGGCTGACTGGTGGCGCGAGGCAGTGCTGGCGCCGCCATTGGAAACTGCGGTGATTGCGGTAAAGCCCTGGTTGCCGGCGGACGCGGCAAAACGGATTCGGTTTCGATAGAGGAAGACCATGTGCGGAATTCTGGGTGTGGTGGCTACCACGCCGGTGAACCAGTTGCTCTATGACGGATTGCAGGTGCTCCAGCACCGCGGTCAGGATGCCGCCGGGGTCGCCACGGCCGAAGGCGGGCGCTTCCACATGCACAAGGGCTCCGGTCTGGTGCGCGACGTCTTCCGTACCCGCAACATGCGCAGCCTGGTCGGCAACTGGGGCATCGGGCACTGCCGTTATCCCACCGCCGGCTCGGCCGACAACGCTGCCGAGGCGCAGCCGTTTTACGTCAATTCCCCGTTCGGCCTGATGCTGGCGCATAACGGCAACCTGACCAACGCCGACCAGTTGAAGCAGGACATGTTCCTGCAGGACTTGCGCCACATCAACACCAACTCCGATTCGGAAGTCCTGCTCAATGTCCTGGCGCACGAACTGCAAGCCGCGTCGACCAAGTATCAGCTCGATGCCGAGACCATTTTCAAGGCCGTAGCCGGAGTGCACCGCCGCGCCCGTGGGGCCTATGCCGTGGTGGCGATGATCGCCGGCTACGGCTTGCTGGCGTTTCGTGATCCCTACGGCATTCGTCCGCTGGTGATTGGCAAGAACGAGACGTCGCTGGGCACCGAATATCTGGTTGCGTCGGAGAGCGTGGCGATCGATACCCTGGGTTTCAAGATGCTGCGCGATGTCGAGCCCGGCGAAGCGGTGCTGATCGATATGCGCGGCAACTTCGTCAGCCGGCAGTGCGCCGAGAGCACGCTCCATGCACCTTGCATGTTCGAGTTCGTCTACCTGGCGCGTCCCGATTCGGTGATGGACGGCATTTCGGTGTATGAAACACGGGCCAAGATGGGTGACTACCTGGCCGACAAGATCCGGTTGACCATGCCGCATCTGTCGATCGACGCGGTGATTCCGATTCCCGACTCCAGCCGCCACTCGGCGATGGAACTGGCGAGGCGCCTGAATCTCCCCTACCGCGAAGGCTTCGTCAAGAATCGATACATCGGGCGTACTTTCATCATGCCCGGCCAGGCGACGCGACGGAAATCCGTGCGGCAGAAACTCAACGCCATCAGCCAGGAGTTCAAGGGGAACAATGTGCTGCTGGTCGACGATTCCATCGTGCGCGGCACCACCAGCCGCGAGATCATCATGATGGCGCGTGAAGCGGGCGCAAAGAAGGTCTACTTCGCTTCCGCCTCGCCGCCGGTGCGCTTTGCCAACGTCTATGGCATTGACATGCCGACGCGCAGCGAACTCATCGCCGCCTTTCGCAATGACGACGAAGTCTGTCGCGAGATCGGCGCTGATGCGCTGATCTACCAGGATATCGACGCGCTCAGGGCGGCGGTGCGTTCGGTCAATCCGACCGTAACCCAGTTCGAAACCTCGTGTTTCGACGGCCACTACATCACCGGCGACGTCAGTGCAGCGTATCTGCAGAGCATGGAGGACAGGCGTTCCCTGCCGCCGCCGCCGAGGTCAGATGACCCGGATGGTTACGATGGTCAGGACGGAGAACAACTCGACCTGAATCTGGTGCAGGCGGGATGAGCGGCCCCGATTCCGATTCCGATACTTCGGGCTGGTCGTTCGAGACCCTCGCCGTGCGCGCGGGCCAGGAGCGAAGCCAGTTCGGCGAGCACTCGGAGGCGCTCTACCTCACCTCGAGTTTCGTCTTCGCAAACGCGGCGCAGGCGGCGGCACGATTCTCGGGCGAGGAGCCGGGCAATGTCTACGCGCGCTTCACCAACCCGACCGTAACCACCATGCAGGAGAGGCTGGCGGCGCTCGAGGGCGCCGAGGCCTGCGTCGCCACTGCTACCGGCATGGCGGCGATCCTGTCCACCGTAATGGCGCTGATGAAGTCGGGCGAGCACATAGTTGCCTCGCGCAGCATCTTTGGCGCGACACAGCAGCTTTTCGGCAACATCCTGCCGCGCTTCGGTGTGGACACCAGTTTCGTCGACAAGGGAAGCGTCGAGGCCTTCCGTGCCGCGCTGCGCCCGTCCACCCGGCTGGTATTTGTCGAGACACCGTCGAACCCCCTGACCGAAGTCTTCGATATCGCGGCACTGGCCGACGTCGCCCACGCCGCGGGTACGCTGCTGGTGGTCGATAACTGCTTCTGCACGCCGGCATTGCAGCGCCCGCTCGAACTCGGCGCCGACCTGGTAATCCACTCCGCCACCAAGTATCTGGACGGCCAAGGTAGGGTGCTTGGTGGCGCCGTCTGCGGCGCCAGGGTGCTGACCGATGAAATTTTCAAGTTCTTGCGCACGGCCGGGCCGACCTTGTCGCCGTTCAATGCATGGGTAATACTCAAAGGGCTGGAAACCCTGTCGGTACGCATGAAGGCGCAGTCGGCCAATGCGCTCGAACTCGCGCAGTGGCTGGAAGCGCAGCCACAGGTGGCGCGGGTGCATTACCCCGGGCTGGCGTCGCATCCGCAGCATGCGCTGGCGATGCGGCAGCAAGTCAGCGGCGGTGCCATCGTGTCGTTCGAAGTCAAGGGCGAGCGCGAAGCCGCCTGGCGCGTCGTGGATAACTGCCATCTGCTGTCGATTACCGCCAATCTGGGCGACACCAAAACCACGATCACGCATCCGGCATCCACTACCCACGGCCGCATCACGCCCGAGGCGCGGGCCGCCTCAGGCATAGGCGAAGGGCTGCTGCGCATCGCCGTCGGGCTGGAAAGTCTGGCCGATCTGCAGACCGATCTGGCGCGGGGTTTGGCTTAGCTCCAGCCTAGCGACTCAGGTCGATCCGGCGCACGCCCGTGCCGTCGATTTCCAGCGCGTCGCCGCGACCTGTATCCCAATCGGAAAGTACCCAGCGTTCGGCCACTCCGTCAGCGAGCGCGATGTTTTCGCGCCCCGGTCGGTGCGTATGGCCGTGGATCAGCCGGGTACATCCATTCGCCGTTAGAACTGCTCGTATCGCAGCGGCGCTGGCGTCCATTATCTCGGCTGTTTTTCCCTGCATTGCCGCGGTGCTGCGACGACGCAGGCTTTCCACCTCGGCGCGGCGTTGGGGCAGAGGGCGGGCAAGAAAATCAGCCTGCCACTCTCCGGACCGCACCATTTTCCGGAACTCCTGATAGGGAATATCGTCGGTACAGACGGTATCGCCATGCATCAGCAAAGTCGGCGTACCACCAGCACCGACTTTCTCGATTTCATTCAGCAACGTGATGCCGGTCGCCGCAGCAAAGGTCTCGCCGATCAGGAAATCGCGGTTGCCGGCGATGAAGAAGATGCGCGTACCCCGATCCGCCAGATTGCGCAGCAGTGTGCACACCTGCGCATTGAAGGGATCGGCAAGATCATCGTCGCCGATCCAGTACTCAAACAGGTCGCCGAGGATGAATACCGTATCGACGCCAGAGGCTGCCGTATCGGTGAGGAATTCAGCGAAGCGTTCAGTCAGGTCGGGCCGCTCGGCCCGCAGGTGAAGGTCGGAAACGAAGCGGGCGGGTCCGGCGATGGTCAGCATCGAACCGCCCCGACAATTCAAACGACTTCGGCGCGTTCGATGATGACGTTTTCCTTCGGCACATCCTGGGAACCCGTCTTGACGGCGCGGATCTTGTCGACCACGTCCATGCCCTCGACGACGTCACCGAAGACGCAGTAGCCCCAGCCGTTGCCGCTCGGAATCTGGAAGTCGAGAAATCCGTTGTCGACCACGTTGATGAAGAACTGGGCCGTGGCCGAGTGCGGGTCGCTGGTGCGGGCCATGGCGACGCTGCCGCGCTTGTTCTTCAAGCCGTTGGCGGCTTCGTTCTCGATTGCCGCCTTGACGGGCTTCTGCTTCATGCCCGGTTCGAAGCCTCCGCCCTGGATCATGAAGCCGTCGATCACGCGATGAAAAATGGTGTTGTCGTAGTGCCCGGATTCAACGTAGGCGATGAAGTTGGCAACGCTCTTGGGCGCCTTCTCGGCATCGAGTTCGAGCGTAATGGTGCCAAGGTTGGTGGTGAGTTTGATCATGGGACTTTTCCTGTGTGGGTTATTTCTTGGCCGGCAGCAGCTTGACGGATTCGATGAGAATCGGTGTGGTCGGTACGTTCTGGTGTGGGCCGACATTTGCGGTCGGCACCGTGGCGATTTTCTGCACTACATCGAGGCCTTGCACCACCTTGCCGAACACGGCGTAACCCCAACCGTCTCGGCCCGGGTAATCGAGGAAGCTGTTGTCCTTGAGATTGATGAAGAACTGCGCGGTTGCGGAATGCGGATCGCCCGTGCGCGCCATGGCCAGGGTGCCCGTTTCGTTCCTCAACCCGTTCTTGGCTTCGTTCTGAATCGGTGCGCGGGGCACCTTCTGCTTCATGTCCGGCGTGAAGCCGCCACCCTGGATCATGAAACCCGGTATCACGCGGTGGAACACGGTGCCGTTGAAGAAACCATCCTTTGCGTACTGCAGAAAGTTCTCCACCGTTCTGGGCGCCTTGTCCTGATACAACTCGATGACCAGTGCGCCCTGCGAAGTCTTCAGCTCAAGCTGCGGGTTCGCGGCGTGTGCGGTGATGGTGACGAGAAATGCGAAAGCAATAAGATACAGGCGGTGCATGAAGCCTCCAGACAAATGGGTAAGGGGGTAAGGGAATGGGTGATTCAGGCAGCCGGGCATCCGGCGTCAGGCAACGCCTTCGAAAACGATCTTCCAGCGGCCGCCTTCCTTGATCCAGTACTGGCGTTTCTTCATCTGGCTGGAAAGATTGCTGGAACGGTAATCCTGCTCGAAGGTTACAACCACGTACTCTTCATCGCCGGGATTGCGAAACATGCTGATGTTGCCGGTAGCCACCTTGATCCAGCTCTTCGCCGCGTTGACCTTGCGCTTCTGTTCGATCCAGGCCTGGTAGCCCTGGCCTTCGGCGTTGAATTTGCTTGAGTAGTGGCGGGCGTATTGATCGGGGTTGCGGCTCTCCCAGTCATGCCGCCATTCCTCAACATCCCTCAGCAGCGAAGTACGCTCACTCTGCCAGTCGTCGAGCGACAGCCATTCGATGCTGTTGCTGATGATCACCGGGGTCAGTCCGATCTGCAGGCTCTTGGACAGCGTGTCGAGGTCCTGGTTGGCCAGCACCACGCAACCGTCGGATGCCTTGGGCGGGCGCGAGAAGGTATCGGATGGTGTGCCGTGCAGCCAGATGCCGTGACCGTTGCGCCCCTGACGCTTGTCCCAGTCGTTGGGATAGTTGATTGGAAAGGCGCCACTGCCGTAGAAGTCGGTCAGCTTCTGCCGCGGCAGGCTGGAGGTGACGTGATAGACGCCGATCGGCGTTTTCCTGTCGCCCTCGCGGGCCTTGTCGGCGCCCAGTTTGCCCTGCGAGATGTAGTAGTCGGCGACGAAGCGCGGCGTGCCATGGTCATTCTGGTAAAGATAGAGGCGCGACTTTTGCGTGTCCACCACTACCGCGTGCTTCTGTTCCGGCTGCATCTGCAGCAGATAACGCGGCACGTAGTCGGCCGGCGGCTTCGTGCGATAGCCCTTGAGGCGGACGACGGCTTCGTCGCGCAAGTCTGCAATCTTTTCGCCTGCGGCGGGTCCGCCGCCCTCGCCGAAGGACATCAGGGGGCGCGAGCGGGCCAGCAGCAGGTCGCCCATCACCAGATGCGCCAGGCGGAAATTGGGATAGGCCTTGATCAGCATTTCCGTCTGTTGCATGGCGACGCCGAGACGGTTGCCTTCGATGGCGTCAAAAACTTTCGCCAGCAGCGGCTCCGGTCCGGAATCGGTATAAATCGCCTCGACGGGGGGCTGCCGGCGCTCTTTTTGAGATGCTTGGGCGCCTTGCCGGCGGCCTCTGCCGCGCCTGCCGCAAGCAGCAGGCTGCAGGCTGCGACGACCGTCAGGGAGCGCAGCAGATCGCGCATCAGCTACCGACCCGCTCCTGCAGGATCTGCCACTTGCCGTCTCGTTTGCCCATCAGCAGGACCTTGTTGCTGGACGTCTTGAGCGATGCCGACTTGTAGTGCTGACGGAACTTCACCGTGGCCGTGTCTCCATCTAGGGCAATGCGCAGGTTTTCGTAGCCGACCTGGATTGGCCCCGGCTTGTTGATGCGTTTTTGCCGCTCTGCGTCCCACGCCGCGCGCGATTCGCCGGCCGGGGTTTTGAAATCACGGGCATAGGCTGCGAGATAGGCCTTGACGTCCTTGCGCGACCAGGCGGCGGCCCACAGTTCGACGGCGTTGGTAATTTCGGCATTGGCATCGCCAGCGGCTTTTGCCGGCGCCGTCCTGGACGCTTCGGCCGGCTTGGCCTGTGTGGCGACGGGCACAGGCAATGGAGCGGCAACCGGTGGCGCGGATATGGGTTTGGGTGCTTCAGCGAGTTTGACCGGTTCGACCGTACGCGAATCGGCGAGCGGTTTGGCGGCCTTGCCGGGCCGGCTGTTGGTGCTCATCAGGTCACGAATCAAAGCCAGCTTGTTCTGCGCGCTGGAGTTCGATGAATCGATCTGCAGCGCCTTGTCGTAGGCCTGACTGGCGAGCCGCGCGTAAATGTCGCCGAGGTTTTCGTGGGCCGTGGCGTACGACGGATGGGTGCGGATCGCCATTTCCAATGCCTGCTTGGCCTTGTCATACTGCTTCTGCTGGGCGTAGATGACGGCGAGGTTGTTATAGGGTTCGGGCAGTTCCGGGTAGTCCTCGGTCAGCTTGGAAAACACCGCAATGGCTTCGTTGGGCCTGTTCATCTCGGTCAGCACGATGCCCTTGAGAAAGCGTCCCTGAGCATCCTTGGGCTTGGCCGCAAGATACTTGTCGACCTGTTCCAGCGCCTGGGCGTGCTGCCCCTGCTTGATTTGTTTGCTGATGTCCTGCAGGGCATCAGCGCGAACCGCCGGCGCCAGCGCCAGAAGGGCGACGGAAACGGCTGATGCCAGCAGGCGTGAAGCATTGAGACGGATTTTGGTCATGGTATATACTTCTCGTTGACGGTTGCCCGAAAATAAATTTAGTTGCGGCCGCTGTGCTTGACGCCGATCTGGCTGGTGTTAGCCGGCACTGGAACTGCGTTTTCGCGGGGACAAACCATACGGGATTCAACGTTGGATTCTAACAAGAAGGCCGCCCTCCCCACAACCTGACCGCGTTTGATGGATGAGCCGATAATGTCGGCCTTTCCTGCCCATATTTCTGCTTATTCCGGCATTCAGGCAATTTCCTTCCCTCATGATCAAGATATACAACACCCTGGCCCGCGAAAAGCAGGCGTTCGTTCCCATTCAGTCCGGCCGCGTCAGCATGTACGTCTGCGGCATGACGGTGTATGACTTCTGCCATCTGGGGCATGCCCGCGTAATGGTGGTGTTCGACCTAGTGGCGCGCTGGCTCAGGGCCAGCGGCTACGCCCTGACCTACGTGCGCAACATCACCGACATCGACGACAAGATCATCCGCCGCGCGCAGGAGAACGGCGAGACGATCCGGCAACTGACCGACCGTTTCATTGCCGCGATGAACGAGGATGCGGGTGCGCTGGGTGTGTTGCGTCCCGACGCGGAGCCGCGCGCCACAGATTATGTGCCGCAGATGCTGGACATGATCGGCACGCTGGAAAGGAATGGCTACGCCTATGTCGCGGGGAGCGACGACGTCTGCTACTCGGTGCGCAAGTTCGAAGGCTACGGAAAGCTTTCCGGCAAGTCGCTGGAAGACCTGCGCGCCGGCGAGCGTGTCGATGTCATGGCCGGCAAGCAGGATCCGCTCGATTTCGTGCTGTGGAAGCACGCCCGGGATGACGAGCCCGCGGAAGTGAAGTGGGATTCGCCCTGGGGACCGGGGCGCCCGGGCTGGCATATCGAATGCTCGGCCATGGGATCGCAGTTGCTCGGCAAGCATTTCGACATCCACGGCGGCGGCCAGGATCTGCAGTTTCCGCACCACGAAAACGAGATCGCGCAATCGGAAGGTGCCCACCAGTGCCAGTTCGTCAATTACTGGATGCACAACGGTTTCGTCCGCGTCGATGACGAGAAGATGTCGAAGTCGCTGGGCAATTTTTTCACCATCCGCGAGGTGCTGAAAAAGTATGACGCCGAAGTGGTGCGCTTCTTCATCCTGCGTGCGCACTACCGCAGTCCGCTCAACTATTCCGAAGTCCACCTCGACGATGCGCGGCAGGCACTGACGCGGCTTTACACGGCACTCAAGGGCGTCGCCGGCGAAGCGGAAGTGGATTGGAGCGAGCCGCATGCCGTGCGCTTCAAGGCTGCGCTGGATGACGATTTCGGCACGCCGGAAGCGATGGCGGTCTTGTTCGATCTGGCGACCCTGGTGAATCGCGGCGAGGCGGCGCTGGCCCCGCAACTCAAGGCGCTGGGCAAGGTGCTGGGCCTGCTGCAGCGCGACCCGCAAAGCTTCCTGCAGGCTGCGCCTGCAGGCGGCTTGAGCAATGAAGAGATCGAAGCAAAAGTCGGCGCTCGCGGCACGGCGAAGAGGGCGAGAAATTTTGCCGAGTCGGACCGTATTCGCGATGAACTCAAGGCGGCCGGCGTAGTGCTGGAGGACGGGCCGCAGGGAACGACTTGGCGCAGGGCCTGACACTTTATTCTTCCGCCCGGCATAGAGAGAAAGGCGAAATTTCGGCGTTCCCCGAGCTTCGCTGTGGAAAATAGAATTTGACTGGGGCATGCAGGTGACCGATACTTATTGTCTGGCCGTGAGATGCAGATCCTTGCCGGTTGTTGCGACTGAAGCCCTTGTGGCTGTTGCCCACACAATGAAAACTGCTTGATCCCCATGGTCCGTTCAAACAACCAGCGCCCGCTGGTCGTGGCCTTGGGCACTTTTCTGCTTGCCGCAGTAATTGCGGTGAGCCTGATCTGGCAATCCGAACAGCATCGTCTGCAGGAGGACCGCGCGCGTTTCGACAGCCTGGCCAAAGACCATGCACGTGCGCTCGAGACCACTATCGAACGGGCCCTGTCGGCGACTTACGCACTCGCTGCACTGGTTCGCCAGGGGAATGGGAGCATCGCCAACTTCGATGCCGTGGCGAACCAGATGCTGCGGTTTTATCCGGGTGTGGCCGCACTGGAACTGTCGCCCGGAGGAATCATCCGACAAGCGGTGCCGCTGGCCGGCAACGAAAAGGCCATCGGTTTCGATCAGTTGCGGGACCCCGAGCAGCGCAAGGAGGCCATGACCGCCCGTGACACCGGAAAGCTGACGCTGGCCGGGCCGATGAATCTGGTTCAGGGCGGTTTGGGAGCTGTCGGGCGGTTGCCCGTGTTTCTTGACGATGCAAACAGCCAGCCCCACTTTTGGGGATTCACCAACGTCGTGATCCGTTTTCCGGAGGCGCTCGTGGGCGCCCGGTTGCCGCAGTTGGTGGAGCAGGGCGGCGACTACGAACTCTGGCGTATTCAACCGGACAACGGACAAAAACAGATCATTGCCGCGTCTACATCCCGTGTCCTGATCGCGCCCGTCGAACAAAACCTGGACTTGGCCTATGGCAACTGGATACTGAGCGTCGCACCGGTCAAGGGCTGGTGGGGCAACCCGGTTGAACTGTCGATCAAGGCGGTACTCGGCCTGATATTCAGCCTGCTGCTGAGCTATGTGGCACTGTTGGTGATGAAACTGCGGGCTTATCAAGGGGAACTCGAACAGAAGGTCGTCGAACGCACGCAGGCGCTGGCAAAGGCCAACGAGGATCTGGCGGGACGCGAGGCCTTGCTCAAGCAGATCCTCGATACCTCCAGCGTGGGGATCTTTCTGGTCGACATGACCGGGCGCATCACGCAAGCCAACCAGCGCATGGCCGAGATGTTCGGCTGGCCGCCCGATGAACTGGTGGGCAACGAGTATGTTGCCCTGGTTCATCCGGACGAGCGCGAGACCGGGCGACAGAAGATGCTCGAACTGCTGGCCAGCAAAATTCCCTTGGTCGACGCGGACCGCCTCTATTGGCGCGCCGACCGCACCGCGTTTTGGGGCCATCTGACGGGCAAGCGTTTCTATGATGGCAGCGGCGAGGAACGCGGCATAATCGGCGTAGTCTCTGACATCACCGAGCGCAAGCGAACCGAGAAAATTCTGAAGGAATCCGAGAAACACATACGGCTCCTTTTCAACAGCGGCAACGATCCCATCTTCGTCTATGAGGCCGACTCCATTTCCGGCTCGCCTGTCGGACACTTCGTCGAGGTGAACGACATGGCCTGCTACCGGCTTGGCTACAGCCGCGAGGAACTGCTGCAGATGCGGCCGGAGGACATCATCGCCGCGGAAGCGGCGGCGCACCCGGCGCCCAACATCAAGCTGGCGTTCCGCCGCGAGGCCGTCTACGAGAGTTTCCATCGTGCCCGGGACGGCAGGGTCATCCCGGTGGAAGTCAACGCGCACATCTTCGAACTCTATGACAAGGCCCTGGTATTCGCCATGGCCCGCGACATCACCGAACGCAAGCAGATGGAAGAGCAGGTGCGCGAACTGGCGTTCTACGACGCGCTGACCAAGCTGGCCAACCGCCGCCTGCTCAACGACCGCCTTAGCCAGACCATGGCGTCCGGTAAACGCAGTGGTTGTTATGGGGCTCTGATGTTCCTTGATCTGGACAATTTCAAGCCGCTCAATGACACGCACGGGCATGCGATCGGCGATTTGCTGTTGATTGAAGTGGCGCAGCGGCTGAAAAGCTGTGTGCGTGAAACGGACACGGTGGCGCGCTTCGGCGGTGATGAATTCGTGGTTATGCTGAGGGATTTGAATGCGAGCAAGGCCGAATCCATTTCAAGCGCCGAGATCGTTGCGGAAAAAATCCGGGTCAGGTTATCGGGACCCTATGTGCTGACCATCGAGCGCGAAGGTGAAGCCGAGGCCAGCGTCGAGCATTTTTGCTCGGCGAGTATCGGCGTGGCCTTGTTTCTCGGTTACGAAGCCAGCCAGGACGAGGTGCTGAAATGGGCTGATGCGGCGATGTATCAAGCCAAGGAGGAAGGCCGCAACCTGATACGGTTTCATGCCTCGAAAGACTGAGTGAAGCATTGAAGGCAGAACTGGCTGATTCAGTTGCTGAAGAAATCCTTCACCCGATCCAGCCAGCTTTGCGCGCGCGGGCTGTGTCTTTGGGCGTTGCCCTGACTGATCACCTCGAATTCCTGCAGCAGTTCCTTTTGCCGGTCGGTCAGGCTGACCGGCGTTTCGAGCGCGACGTGGCACAGCAGGTCGCCCCGACCGGCTGAGCGGACGCCCTTGATGCCTTTGCCGCGCAGGCGGAATACCTTGCCGGTCTGCGTTTCGGCGGGAACCTTGAGTTTGGCGATGCCGTCGAGGGTGGGAATTTCGATTTCGCCGCCGAGGGCCGCAGTGGTAAAGCTGAGCGGCATCTCGCAGTGCAGGTCGTCGTGGTCGCGCTGGAACACCGCATGTGCCTTGAGGTGGATCTGGACGTAAAGGTCGCCCGGCGGGCCACCATTGACGCCGGGCTCGCCCTCGCCGGTGAGCCGGATCCGATCGCCTTCATCGATCCCCGATGGAATCTTGACTGACAACGTCTTGTGCTGCTTGACGCGGCCGGCGCCGTGGCAGGTGCCGCAAGGGTCGGGGATGTAACGGCCCGTGCCGTGGCACTTCGGGCAGGTTTGCTGGATCGAGAAGAAACCCTGCTGCATGCGCACCTGGCCGTGGCCGCCGCAGGTGGGACAGGTCTTGGGTTCGGTGCCTTTCTTGGCGCCGCTGCCGTTGCAGGTCTCGCATTCCGCCATGGTGGGGATGCGGATACGGGTTTCCGTGCCGCGCGCGGCGTCTTCCAGGGTGACTTCAAGGTTGTAGCGCAGGTCGGCGCCGCGATAGACGTTGGAGCGACCGCCGCCGCGCGCTCCGCCGGCGCCGAAGATATCGCCGAAAATGTCCGAGAAGGCGTCGGCGAAGCCGCCCATGCCCGCGCCTCCGGCCGCCTGCTGATCGACTCCGGCATGGCCGTATTGATCGTAGGCGGCGCGCTTCTGCGCATCCGACAGTATCTCGTAGGCCTGCTTGGCTTCCTTGAATTGGTCCTCGGCCTTGGGGTTGTCCGGATTGCGGTCGGGATGGTGCTTCATGGCCAGCTTGCGGTAGGCCTTCTTGATGTCCTCGTCGGAAGCGTCGCGGTTGATGCCGAGGATTTCGTAGTAGTCGCGTTTTGGCATGTCAGTCGGTCCAGGCTACTTCAGTGCAAAGGCCGAGCTAAGGGGCGACGAAGTCGCCCGCTTGAACTCGGCCAGTTAGAACGGCACAAAGTGCCCGGTCTAACCCTTCTTGTCTTTCACTTCAGTGAACTCTGCATCGACGACATCACTGTCATCCTTCTTCGCCTCGCCGCCGCCGTGGCCGGCACCTGGCGCACCGCCCGCTCCTGAAGCGCCTGCCGCACCCTGCGCGTCACCGTAGATCTTTTCGCCGAGCTTTTGCGATGCCTTGGACAGCGCTTCCGTCTTGGCTTCGATGGTGGCCTTGTCGCCTTCCTTCATCACGTCTTCGGCTTCCTTGATGGCGGCTTCGATCGCGGCCTTTTCGTCAGCACCCAGCTTGTCGCCGTGCTCGCTCAGCGCCTTCTTGATCGAATGCACCATGGCGTCGCACTGGTTGCGCGCGTCGACCAGTTCGCGGGCCTTGTGGTCTTCCTCGGCGTGGGCAGCGGCGTCCTGCACCATGCTCTGTATCTCGGTTTCGGATAGTCCCGAGTTGGCCTTGATCGTGATCTTGTTTTCCTTGCCGGTGCCCTTGTCCTTGGCCGAAACGTGCAGAATGCCATTGGCATCGATATCGAAAGTGACCTCGATCTGCGGCATGCCGCGCGGCGACGGCGGAATGTCGGTCAGGTTGAACTGGCCGAGACTCTTGTTGCCGCTGGCCATTTCGCGCTCGCCCTGCATGACGTGGATGGTCACGGCGCTCTGGTTGTCGTCGGCGGTGGAGAAGGTCTGGCTGGTCTTGGTCGGGATGGTGGTGTTCTTGGTGATCAGCTTGGTCATCACGCCACCCAGGGTTTCGATGCCCAGCGAGAGCGGGCAGACGTCGAGCAGCAGCACGTCCTTGACTTCGCCCTGGAGTACGCCCCCCTGGATCGAGGCGCCGACAGCGACCGCTTCGTCGGGGTTGACGTCGCGGCGGGGTTCCTTGCCGAAGAATTCCTTGACCTTTTCCTGCACCTTGGGCATGCGCGTCATGCCGCCGACCAGGATCACGTCGGTGAGGTCCGAGACCTTGACGCCGGCATCCTTGATGGCGATGCGGCAAGGCTCGATGGTGCGGGCGATCAGGTCCTCGACCAGCGATTCGTACTTGGCGCGGGTCAGTTTCATCGCCAGGTGCTTCGGCCCCGTGGCATCCGCCGTGATGTAAGGCAGGTTGAATTCGGTCTGCTGGCTGGAGGACAGCTCGATCTTGGCCTTTTCCGCGGCTTCCTTGAGGCGCTGCAGGGCCAGCACGTCGTTCTTCAGGTCGACGCCCTGTTCCTTCTTGAACTCGGTCACCACGTAGTCGATCAGACGCTGGTCGAAGTCTTCGCCGCCGAGGAAAGTGTCGCCGTTGGTGGACAGCACTTCGAACTGGTGTTCGCCGTCGAGTTCGGCGATCTCGATGATGGAGATGTCGAAGGTGCCGCCGCCGAGGTCATACACCGCAATCTTGCGGTCGCCTTCCTGCTTGTCCATGCCGAAGGCCAGCGCGGCCGCGGTCGGCTCGTTGATGATGCGCTTGACATCGAGGCCGGCGATGCGGCCGGCGTCCTTGGTGGCCTGGCGCTGGCTGTCGTTGAAGTAGGCGGGCACGGTGATCACGGCCTCGGTGACTTCCTCGCCGAGGTAGTCTTCGGCGGTCTTCTTCATTTTGCGCAGCACTTCGGCAGAGATCTGCGGCGGCGCCATTTTTTCATTGCGGACTTCGACCCAGGCGTCGCCGTTGCCGGCCTTGACGATCTTGAAGGGCATCATGTTGATGTCCTTTTGTACTTCCTTCTCTTCGAAGCGGCGCCCGATCAGGCGCTTGACGGCGAACAGGGTGTTCTTCGAGTTGGTCACGGCCTGGCGCTTGGCCGATGCACCGCAGAGAATCTCGCCGTCTTCCGTGTAGGCGACGATGGACGGCGTGGTACGCGCGCCCTCCGAATTTTCGATGACTTTCGGCTTGCCGCCTTCCATGATGGCGACGCAGCTGTTGGTGGTGCCGAGGTCGATACCGATGATCTTGCCCATGTTATTTCCCTTTTAGTATGTTGCTCGCCGGGGATTACCCGTCGGCGAATCTTTAAGCCTGTGCCTGATATGGGGGTATTGCGCTCGGCTTCAAGCCTTTGCCTTGGAAACCACCACCAGGGCGGGGCGGATTACGCGTCCGTGCAAGGCATAGCCCTTTTGCAGGACTGTGAGCACGGTGTTGGCTTCGGTCGCGGCGTCCGGCGCCTCGATCTGGCTGATGGCTTGGTGCAGGTGTGGATCGAATTTTTCGCCGAGCGGGTTGATTTCCGCCAGGCCGGATTTCTCGAAAGCCGCGATCAACTGCCTGAGAGTCACTTCGACGCCGCCCTTGAGGTTTTCGGCGCTCTGGTTTTCACTGGCCAGTGCCGCCTCGAGGCTGTCCTTGACCGCCAGCATTTCACCGGAGAACTTCTCGACGGCGAATTTTCCTGCCTTGCCGATGTCCTCCTGGGCGCGGCGCCGTACGTTTTCGGTCTCGGCCTTGGCGCGCAGCCAGGCGTCGTGGTGCTCGGCGGCCTTGAGCTCTGCGGTCTGGAGCATTTCTTCCAGGCTCGGCATGACTGTGCCTTCCAGCGCAGTCTCAGGAGTTATGCCTCCGGCAGAGCCGGGGGCGGTATCCCTTGCGGACGGCGCTGGTGGTACGGCGGGGTTGGGCTGGCCCGAGTCCGGCGCGGCTTCGGCGTCTGGTTTGGCGCGGTGGGTGTGTGGCTTGTGCTGCATGGGTTGGACTCCGGAAGAAACCCGACGCAGATGAGGGTGAATCGGGCGGCTTCAAGTACTGCCTTGAACAATTATTTCTGGCTGCGAACCCAGTGCACCAGGCTGGCGGTGTCCATCGCGCCGGCCTGGCGTGCGACTTCGTGGCCATTTCTGAACAGGGCCAGCGTAGGAATCGAGCGAATGCCGAAGCGCGCCGCCAACTGCTGTTCTTCCTCGGTATTTACTTTCGCCAGGCGGAACTCCGGCTCGAGTTGTTTCGCCGCCTGGGCGAAGGCCGGCGCCATGCTGCGACAGGGTCCGCACCAAGGGGCCCAGAAATCCACCAGCAGGGGAATGTCGGACCGTCCGGCATGGGTATCGAAGGTCGCTGCGGTGAGTTCCACCGGCTCGCCGGCGAACAGGCGGGCCTTGCATTTGCCGCAGGTGGCGCCTTCGGCAAGGCGTTCGGCCGGCACGCGATTGGCGGCGTGGCAGTGGGGGCAAACGACGATCAAGGGTTCGGACATGGTGCTCTCCATATATCAGCTGCTACTGATATGCGGACGCGGCCGGCAAATTCAAGCGTGCTACTTGTCCTTGGCGCCCAATGCCTTGGCGCGCGCCGCCGCGCCTGTATCTGTCTGAGCGGCAAGCGGCCAGCCGGAGAGGTGGGTCGAGACCAGGTCACGTAGCGCGGCGATCCAGTCGGGCCGCTCGTTGACGCAGGGGATGTAGTGGAATTCTTTGCCGCCGGACGAAAGAAAGGCCGCCTTGCATTCCATTGCGATTTCTTCCAGAGTTTCCAGACAATCGGCGACGAAGCCGGGGCAGATCACATCGACCCGTGACGTTCCGTCGCGGCCGAGTTCCTCCAGGGTCGCCTGGGTATAGGGTTGCAGCCACTCGGCCTTGCCGAAGCGCGACTGGAAGGTGATTACGTAGTCTTTTTCAGTCAGGCCCAGCGCCTCCGCCAGCAGGCGTCCGGTTTTCTGACATTCGCAATAGTAGGGATCGCCCAGGTCGAGCGAACGGCGCGGCACGCCGTGAAAACTCATCACCAGTTTGTCAGGCCTGCCGTTCGCGGCCCGGTGTTCGGCTACGCTGGCGGCCAGCGCGGCTATGTAGCCGGGGTGGTCGTGAAAGTGCTTGATGAAGCGCAATTCCAGCGGGTTGCGGCTGCGCTTGATCCAGTCGGCCACGTCATCCATCACGCTGGCGGTAGCGCTGGCTGCGTATTGCGGGTAGAGCGGCACGACCAGGACGCGCTCGACGCCATCCAGTTTGAACTGGTCGAGGGCGCTGCCGATCGAGGGCTGACCGTAGCGCATGGCCCATGCGACCACTATTTCCTGATTGCCGGCTTCGCCGAGCCAACCCTTGAGCAACCGGGTCTGGCGCTCGGTGTGGACCCTCAGCGGTGAACCGTCCGCCATCCAGATTTTGGCGTACTTGGTGGCCGACTTGGCCGGGCGCAGGTTGAGGATGATGCCGTTGAGAATCAGCCACCAGACCGGACGCGGGATTTCGACGACGCGCGGGTCCCACAGAAACTGCTTGAGATAACGGCGCAATGCCGCGGCGGTGGGCGCCTCAGGCGTGCCGAGATTCACCAGCAGAACGGCGGTGCGGCGCGGGGCGCCGTGTTGTGGTGCAGGTTCGGGAGCGTAGCAGGACATGTCAGCGGTCAGTGCGTGGAAAGTACCGAGGAAAGTAGTTTGGCGGTGATGTCGACGATGGGAATGACGCGTTCGTACGCCATCCGCGTCGGGCCGATGACGCCGATGGTGCCGACGATCTGGCCGTCGACCTCGTAGGGCGCGGCGACCACGCTGCATTCGTCGAGAGGCGCGATGCCCGACTCGCCGCCGATGAAGACCTGCACGCCTTCGGCGCGGCAGGAAAGTTCGAGCAACTGCGCCAGGCCGGTTCTTTGCTCGAACAGATCGAAGAGGCGGCGCAGACGCGTCATGTTGGACGACAGGTCTTCGACGCCGAGCAGGTTCTTCTCGCCGCTGATCACGTATTGCATCGAGGTGTCGGCGATGGCCTGGTTGCTTGCGTCGAGCGCGGCGGTCATCAGTTCGGACACGTCGGCGCGCAACTGGCGCAGTTCTTCCACCACGCGGGCCCGGACCTGGTCGAAGTCGAGCCCGAGGCAGTTCTGGTTAAGGTAGTTCGCTGCCGTCACCAGTTCGGACGGGCTGTAATTGCGCTGGGTGAACAGGATGCGGTTCTGCACGTCGCCGTCGGCGGTCACAATGATCAGCAAAATGCGCTTTTCCGACAGGCTGAGAAACTCTATCTGGCGAATGCGCGGCTGCTGGCGGCGCGGAGCGACCACCACGCCGGCAAAGGCCGTGAGTTGCGACAACAACTGCGACGCGTGGCTGATGACCAGTTGCGGCTGGTCGGGCTGGATGGCTTCCCGGATCTCGGAAAGCTCGCTGCCCTGCAGGGGTCGCACCGTCAGCAATGAATCGACGAAGAGCCGGTAACCGAGCGGCGTCGGCACGCGTCCGGCCGACGTGTGCGGGCTGGCGATGAAGCCCATCTCTTCCAGATCCGACATGACATTTCGGATCGTCGCCGGCGAGAGTTCCAGGCCCGAGTATTTCGAGAGCGTGCGCGATCCGACCGGCTGACCTTCGGCAATATAGCGTTCGATCAGGGTTCTCAGCAGGGTTTGCGCACGATAGTCGAGCATGGCAGTGATTCTAGCAGTCCATCGGACGGTCCCCGTGCGGACGGCGCGACAGGCTGTCAGCCGGCAACTCGCCAAAAATAGCAGTCCCCAATTGTGGTTTAATCAGTCCGATGAACACCGCATTTCATACCATAGCCCTGATCGGCAAATATCAGAGCCGGGAAATCGCCGAATCGCTGCGGGTGCTCGCCACGTTTTTGAAGGAGCGCGGCATCGAGGTTCTGCTCGAAGAGGATACGGCAACGGCGGTCGGTGCCAGCGACTATGCGGTGGCAGGCTACGAAGCGATCGGTGTTCGTGCCGAACTTGCCGTGGTTCTCGGCGGCGACGGCACCATGCTGAATGCGGCGCGGCACCTGGCCAAGTTCGAGGTGCCGCTGGTCGGCATCAATCAGGGGCGACTCGGTTTCATGACCGACATTGCTCTCGGCACCATGATAGAGAGCATCAGCGCATTGCTTGAGGGGAAGTTTTCCCGCGAGAAGAGGTTCCTGCTCAACGCCGAAGTGCTGCGAGATGGCGAGCCGGCATTCAAGACGCTGGCACTTAACGACGTGGTGGTGAACAAGGGTGACATCGGCCGCATGATCGAACTCGAAGTCAAGGTCGATGGCGAATTGATTCACGTCCTGCGTGCTGACGGCCTGATCGTGTCTACGCCAACCGGATCCACCGCTTATGCGCTTTCCGCCAACGGCCCGATCCTGCATCCGTCGGTCCCGGGCATTGCCATCGTGCCCTTGTGCCCGCACGCGCTGTCGAACCGGCCGATTACCGTAAGCGACAGCAGCACGATCGACATCGCCCTGCTGCCTACCCACGATGCAGTGGTCCACTTCGATGGCCAGACGCGATTTGATGCTCGCGCCGGTGACGTGGTGCGCCTGGCGCAATCGCGTCACAACGTCACCTTGCTGCATCCGCCGGGCTACAGCTATTTCGCCATGCTGCGCGAAAAGCTGCACTGGAGTTCGACTCCCCGTCACTGAAACATGCTCTTGCGTCTGATTGTCCGCGATTTTGTCATTGTCGACTGCCTCGAACTTGAGTTCGGCAGCGGTTTTGGCGCTCTGACCGGCGAGACCGGCGCCGGCAAGTCCATTCTGGTCGATGCGCTGTCGCTGGCCTTGGGTGAGCGCGCCGATGCCTCCGTGGTACGCAGCGGCGCCGAGCGGGCAGAAGTTTCTGCCGAGTTCGATGTGGCGCCGGAAGGCGCACTAAAGACCTGGCTGCAGTCCAACGATTACGACACCGAGGCCTGCCTGCTGAGACGTGTGATCGACAGCGCCGGACGGTCCCGCGCCTATATCAACGGTGCCGCGGCGACGCTGGGACAGATGCGTGAAGTGGCAGACTTTCTTGCCGACATCCACGGCCAGAATGCCCATCATTCCCTGCTGCGCAGCGATGCCCAGCGCGACCTGCTCGACACCCATGCCGGCGCATTGGCGCTGGCACGCGAAGTGGCCGCAGCGTACGGCACATGGCGTGCTGCGCGAGAGGCGCGGCTGGCCGCCGAGAAGGATGTCGAGGCCTCTGTGCGCGAGCGCGACCTGCTCGAGTGGCAGGTCAAGGAACTCATCGCTCTGGACTTCAATGCTGATGAGTGGCAGGAAACGGAGCAGGAGCAGCGCCGGTTGGGCAATGCCAATGCCCTGCTGGAAGGTGCGAGCGCCGCGCTGGCTGCACTTGAGGAAGGAGAGGCAGCGAGTCTGCCTCTGCTCCAGCATGCGGGGGCGAGGCTGTCGGAACTGACTACCTTCGATCCGGCTCTGACCGAGACGACCCAGTTGTTCGAGACCGCGCTGATCCAGCTCGAAGAGTCGGTGCTGGCGCTACGGCGTTATCAGGACCGCCTGGAGCTCGACCCGGCGCGGTTGAACGAACTCGACGCCCGCATCGACGCCGTGACGCAGATGGCGCGCAAGCATCGGGTGACGGCCGAGGGATTGCCCGATTTTTTGCTAGGTTTGCAAGCCCGGTTGGCCGAGCTCACGCTGCGCGCCGACCCGGCGGCGCTGGTGGAAAGGGAGCACAAGGCGCAAGCGGTTTTTCGCGAGGTGGCAAAGAAGCTTTCCGCCTTGCGGGCGAAGACCGCCAGGGCCTTGTCGGCTGCGGTGACGACCGGCATGCAGGAATTGGCCATGGCCGGGGGGGAGTTCGAAATTGCGCTGGAAGCCTTGCCCGAGGGCGCTTCCTGCGGTCTTGAAACGGTGGAGTTTCTGGTGTCGGCCAATGCCGGTCAGCCGCTGCGGGCGATGGCAAAGGTGGCTTCGGGCGGCGAGTTGTCCCGCATCGGTCTGGCCTTGCAGGTCATTGCCAGCGAGGCGAATCCCGCTGGCACACTGATTTTTGATGAAGTTGATGTCGGCATCGGCGGTCGCGTCGCCGAGATCGTCGGCCGCATGCTGCGTGAATTGGGCAAGCGTCGGCAGGTGCTGTGCGTGACCCATCTGCCGCAGGTGGCGGCGCAGGCCGACTGGCAATGGTCGATCGCCAAGGAGACGCGCGGCGACGCGACGACGTCCTCGGTCAATGTGCTCGATCCGGAAGCCCGCATCGGCGAGATCGCACGCATGCTGGGCGGCGAAAAAATTACAGCAACGACTCGCCGCCATGCGGCGGAAATGCTTGGCCTTGGCTAGACCGGCAGGCTCGGTGCGCCGAGCATGGTTACTACGCCGGTAGCAATGAACACGGCGGCGGCGATCCAGCGGATGACGGTCAGCGGCAGGCGTTTCGCCAGTCGTTCGCCGACAATGACCGCCGGTACGTTGGCCAGCATCATGCCCAGCGTGGTGCCCATCACCACGGCAATCAGCGCGCCCTGAAACTGTGCCGCAAGCGCCATCGTGGCGAACTGGGTCTTGTCACCCATCTCGGCGATGAAAAAGGCAATGGTGGTTGTGACGAAGGCGCCCGCACGATGAATCTTCGGGTCTTCGTCGAGTGAATCCGGGTGCAGCGCCCACAGGCCGAAGACAATGAATACCGAGCCGGTTATCCGCGGCAGCCATTGCGGCGCGATCAGTTGCGCCAGCCAGACGCCTACCGAGCCGGCCAGGGCGTGATTGAGCACCGTGGCGATAAAGATGCCGGCGATGACGGGCAGCGGTTTGCGCAGCCGGGCGGCGAGAACGAAGGACAGCAACTGGGTCTTGTCGCCGATCTCGGCGATGGCGACCAGAGCGGTCGACGTGAGAAATGCTTCCACGCCTCAGCCTTAAGTCGCCGCCTTGCGGTGCGGGCAGTCCGTCTTGTGGCACTCGACGTAGAGGTAGAGGGCGTGTTCGCGAACGGTGAAACCGCGTTCTTCCGCGATCTTTATCTGGCGCTTCTCGATCGCGGAGTCGAAGAATTCTTCCACCCGGCCACAGTCCACGCAGACCAGATGGTCGTGGTGCTGTCCCTCATTCAGCTCGAAAATCGACTTGCCGGATTCAAAATGGTGGCGTTGCAGCAAGCCGGCCCGCTCGAACTGGGTCAGCACGCGATACACGGTGGCCAGCCCGATGTCGCTGCCGTCAGCCAGCAGGTGGCGATAGACATCTTCCGCCGTGACATGGCGCGGCGAGCCCTCACCCTGCAATTTGTGAAAGAGGTCGAGAATCTTGAGGCGCGGATAGGTTGCCTTGAGGCCGCTGCTCTTGAGGTCGTCGGGATGGGTCATGGAGCGGTAAGCCCGGCCTGGGGCCGCGCGGGCGCGCAATGATGGGCGGGCAGCTATGATATAGTTTTCGCAGCCCGATTGGGATAGAAGTCTATTTCAGCAGGAATCGCGGGATACGATTCCTGCTGAAATAGACTTCAACAATCGGGAAAAGACGAGGTGCGCCAGAATGGGGTGGCCACGACCAATTGGTGTTCTTTCCGGAATTTCCCGATGAAGCGATTCCTGTTGTTCCTGCCTTTTCTGGCAGCCTGTTCCAATACACCGCAGATCCCGCAGATCACAAACTATCTCTCGCCGTATCGCATCGATGTGCGGCAGGGCAACTTCGTCACCCAGGAGATGGTGGCGCAGTTGAAGCCGGGACTTACCCGCGATCAGGTGCGCTTCATTCTCGGCTCGCCTCTGGTGACCGACATGTTCCATGCCGACCGCTGGGATTATGTGTATCGCTACCGGCACGGACGCGAGGAGGTTCAGCAGCGCACTCTGACGGTGTTCTTCGTCGACAACAAACTGACACGCGTAGCGGGCGACGTGGTGGCCGAGGATGGATCGAAGTCCGAAGCGCCCAGGCCTGCCGCACAGGTGATCGAAATCCATGCGCCCGCGGCAACCGGTGCAGGCGCCGAAGAGAAGAAGTAGGACATGGAAACTATCCGCTATGCCGTTGCCGGCAGTTCGGGGCGCATGGGCCGCACCCTGATCGAGGCCGTACAACAGGATGCAGGCGCAACCCTCGTTGCGGCGCTCGAGCACAGCAGCAGTCCGTGTCTCGGCAAGGATGCCGGCGAACTGGTGGGCGCCCCCTGCGGAGTCAGGATCACTGCCGATCTCGATGCTGCGCTGGCGGTTGCGGATTGCCTGATCGATTTCACGCGGCCGGAAGGAACGTTGCAGCACCTTGAGGCCTGCCGGCGCCATCACGTCAGCCTGGTTATCGGTACCACCGGGTTTTCGGCGCTGGGCAAACGGGCCATAGAAGACGCGGCGCACGAGATTCCCATCGTCTTCGCGCCGAACATGGCGGTGGGCGTCAATGCGGTATTCCGCCTGCTCGATGTCGCAGCGCGGATTCTCAATGAAGGCTACGACATTGAAGTGATCGAGGCGCACCATCGCCATAAAGTGGACGCGCCGTCCGGCACTGCCTTGCGCATGGGCGAAGTGGTGGCGGCGGCGCTCGGTCGCGACTTGTCGGAGTGCGCCGTGTATGGCCGCGAAGGACACACCGGTGAGCGGCTGGCGACGCAAATCGGCTTTTCCACCATCCGCGGCGGCGACATTGTCGGCGATCATACGGTGTTGTTTGCCGGCGCCGGCGAACGCATCGAAATCACCCACAAATCGGCCAGCCGCATGCCTTATGCGCTGGGAGCACTGCGCGCGGGCCGTTTCATGAGCGGTCGCGAATGCGGGCTGTTCGACATGCAGGATGTGTTGGGCCTGAAGTAGCCGCGGCAGAGATCGGAGAAGCCTCCCGCGCGTTGCGATATGCGGGGTGACAAGCTATAATCCAATGATTTTCCGGACGCTATGTGAATCAAGCGGCATCCGGTGCCGATCGCCGAATTGTCTTGTTCCGGGAGCCCCATCGTGCCTCACTTTCCGCCAGCCCTTCTTGCCTTGGCCGACGGAACGGTGTTTAGGGGCAAAGGTATCGGCGCCAGCGGCAGCAGCGTGGGTGAAGTGGTGTTCAATACCGCGCTTTCCGGCTATCAGGAAATTCTGACGGATCCGTCGTATGCCCGTCAGATAGTTACCCTCACCTACCCCCATATCGGAAATTGCGGCGTCAATAGCGAAGACTGCGAATCGGGGCGCATCCATGCCGCCGGCCTGGTGATCCGCGATCTGCCGCTGCTGGCCTCCAATTTCCGCAGCGAACAGACGCTCGATGCCTACCTGCGCGCCGAGAAGGTGCAGGCGTTGGCCGACATCGACACCCGCAAATTGACCCGCATCCTGCGCGAAAAAGGTGCCCAGGCCGGGTGCCTCGTATCTGCCAATGGGACCGGCGACCAACCCGATGCTGATGCTGCCGTAGCCCAGGCGCGGGCCTTTCCCGGGTTGGCCGGGATGGATCTGGCGCAGGTGGTCAGCGCGACGCAGCCCTACGCGTGGAGCGAGGGTGAGTGGAAACTCGGGGAGGGATTCACGCAGCCTGACGCGGCTCGTTTCAATGTCGTCGCCTACGATTTCGGTGTCAAGCGCAACATCCTGCGCATGCTGGCGTCGCGCGGCTGCAAGCTCACCGTGGTGCCGGCGAAGACGCCTGCGGCGGAAGTGCTGGCGCTTAAACCCGACGGCATCTTTCTGTCCAACGGCCCCGGCGATCCCGAACCCTGTGATTACGCGGTGGCGGCGATCCGCGAGTTTCTTGGGCGTCGCCTGCCGATGTTTGGCATCTGTCTGGGCCATCAGTTGATGGGGCTGGCGGGCGGCGGCAAGACACTGAAAATGAAATTCGGCCATCATGGCGCCAATCATCCGGTCAAGGATCTCGAAACCGGCCAGGTGCTGATCACCAGCCAGAACCATGGGTTTGCGGTCGATCCCGCAACACTGCCGGCCAACGTGAAGGTGACTCACGTTTCGCTGTTCGACGGCAGCCTGCAGGGAATGGCCTGGACCGACCGGCCGGCGTTCTGTTTCCAGGGGCATCCCGAAGCCAGCCCGGGGCCGCACGATGTGGCCTATCTCTTTGACCGCTTCATTCAGTCGATGGCCGCAAAGTAGTTCATGGCCTACGGAATTACCGATCTCGCCACCTATGTGCTGGGCACGATTTTCATCGTACTGCTGCCCGGGCCAAATTCGCTTTATGTGCTGTCAGTGGCTTCCCAGCGTGGCGTTCGCGCCGGGTATCTCGGCGCCTGCGGAATTTTCGTCGGCGATGCGATCCTGATGGTGCTTTCGGCGACTGGCGTGGCGTCGTTGTTGCAAACCAGTCCCGCCCTGTTCGTGGTGCTCAAGGCCATCGGTGCGGCGTATCTGGCATGGCTCGGCATAGGCCTGCTGCGCGCGGCGTGGGCAATGTGGCAGGCTCGACAACAGGCGGCGGAGGCAGAGCCGCGGGTCGATGCGACGCGGCCTTTCCATGCTGCGCTGGTGATCAGCCTGATGAACCCCAAGGCCATCATGTTCTTCGTTTCCTTCTTCATTCAGTTTGTCGATCCGGGCTACGCCTATCCGGCACTGTCCTTCGCCATCCTCGGACTGATCTGCCAGGTCATCAGCGGGCTGTATCTGTCAGTGTTGATCCTGGGGGGAGCCCACCTGGCGCAGCAGTTTCGCCGCAGGCGTCGGCTTGCAGCCGGTGCAACGGGCGGGGTCGGCGCAATGTTTATCGGTTTCGGCGCCCGACTCGCCGATTCAACACTGAATTGACAGGCCGGAATTATGCCCAAGCGTAGCGACATACACAGCATCCTGATAATCGGTGCCGGTCCGATCATCATCGGCCAGGCCTGCGAGTTCGATTACTCAGGGGCCCAGGCCTGCAAGGCCTTGCGCGAAGAGGGCTACCGGGTGATCCTGGTCAACTCCAATCCGGCGACGATCATGACCGATCCCGAAATGGCGGATGTGACCTATATCGAGCCGATTACCTGGCGTGTGCTGGAAAACATCATTGCCAAGGAGCGGCCGGACGCCATCCTGCCGACCATGGGCGGGCAGACCGCACTGAACTGCGCACTCGATTTGGCCAAGCATGGCGTGCTGGAGAAATACGGCGTCGAGATGATCGGCGCTTCGCGCGAGGCGATCGACATGGCCGAGGACCGCGAGAAGTTCAAGCAGGCGATGACCCGCATCGGCCTTGGGTCGGCCCGCTCGGGGATCGCCCACAGCATGGAAGAGGCGCAGCAGGTGCAGGGCGCCATCGGTTTTCCGGCCATCATCCGGCCTTCGTTCACCATGGGCGGTTCCGGCGGCGGCATTGCCTACAACCAGGAGGAATTCGTCGAGATCTGCAAGCGTGGCCTCGACGCTTCGCCGACCAAGGAACTGCTGATCGAGGAATCCCTGCTCGGCTGGAAAGAATTTGAGATGGAGGTGGTGCGTGACCACAAGGACAACTGCATCATCATCTGTTCGATAGAGAATCTCGACCCGATGGGTGTTCATACCGGCGACTCGATTACCGTGGCTCCGGCGCAGACTCTGACCGACCGCGAATACCAGATCATGCGCAACGCTAGCATCGCCGTGCTGCGCGAGATTGGTGTCGACACGGGCGGTTCCAACGTGCAGTTCGCCATCAACCCGAAGAATGGCGCCATGGTGGTGATCGAGATGAATCCGCGCGTCTCGCGCTCCTCGGCGCTGGCCTCGAAGGCTACCGGCTTTCCGATTGCCAAGGTCGCGGCAAAACTTGCCGTCGGCTACACGCTGGACGAACTGAAGAACGACATCACCGGCGGTGCCACGCCGGCGTCATTCGAGCCGTCGATCGACTATGTGGTAACCAAGGTGCCGCGTTTCGCGTTCGAGAAGTTTCCTGCGGCCAATGACCGCCTGACGACGCAGATGAAGTCGGTGGGCGAGGTCATGGCGATCGGACGCAGCTTCCAGGAGTCGATGCAAAAGGCTCTGCGCGGGCTTGAAGTAAGCGTCTATGGCTTCGACGAAATCGAAGCCGACCGCGAGGAGATCAATCGCGAACTGGCCAGTCCCGGTCCTCAGCGGATCTGGTATGTCGCCCAGGCCTTCCGTGAGGGCTATACGCTGCAGCAGGTGTTCGACCTGACCAAAATTGATCCGTGGTTTTTGGTGCAGATCGAAGACATCATCGCCACCGAAGCCCGGATGCGTTCGCGGGGTCTGGCTGGTCTCGATGCCGTCACGCTCCGCAATCTCAAGCGCAAGGGGTTTTCGGATCGCCGCATCGGCATGATAGTCGGCGCTGGCGAGACGGCGGTGCGCGAACTGCGTCATGGCATGAGCATCCGTCCGGTGTACAAGCGGGTCGATACCTGTGCCGCCGAGTTCTCCACGTCGACCGCCTACATGTATTCGACCTATGAGGATGAATGCGAGGCGCAGCCGACCGCGCGCAAGAAAATCATGGTGCTCGGCGGCGGCCCCAACCGCATCGGCCAGGGCATCGAGTTCGACTACTGCTGCGTGCATGCGGCGCTGGCCATGCGCGAGGATGGCTATGAAACCATCATGGTCAACTGCAACCCGGAGACCGTGTCCACAGACTACGACACGTCGGATCGCCTGTATTTCGAGCCGGTGACGCTGGAAGATATTCTTGAAATCGTCCACGTCGAACAGCCGACCGGCGTCATCGTGCAGTTTGGCGGCCAAACCCCGCTTAAGCGTGCGCGTGAGTTGGAAGCCAATGGCGTTCCCATCATCGGTACCAGTCCGGACATGATCGACGCCGCGGAAGATCGCGAGCGTTTCCAGAAACTGCTGCACGAATTGGGCCTCAAGCAGCCGCCGAATCGCACCGCGCGCACCGAGCCGGACGCGATTCGCCTGGCGGCCGAGATCGGCTACCCTCTGGTAGTGCGGCCCTCCTACGTGCTGGGCGGTCGCGCCATGGAAATTGTGCATGAGCAGAAGGATCTCGAACGCTACATGCGCGATGCGATCAAGGTGTCCTTTGATTCCCCGGTGTTGCTCGACCGCTTCCTCAATGACGCCATCGAGGTGGATGTCGATGCCCTGTCCGATGGAACGCAGGTGCTGATCGGCGGCATCATGGAACATATCGAGCAGGCCGGTGTGCATTCCGGCGACTCGGCCTGTTCGCTGCCCCCCTTCTCACTGTCGCCGGAAATTCAGGACGAACTGCGGCGGCAGACCGAGATGATGGCGAAGGGCCTCAATGTCGTCGGCCTGATGAACGTGCAGTTCGCGATTCAGAAGAATGCGCAAGGCAGCGGCGAGGACGTGGTGTATGTGCTCGAAGTCAACCCGCGCGCCTCGCGCACCGTTCCCTTCGTCTCCAAGGCCAGCAGCCTGCCGCTGGCCAAGATTGCTGCGCGCTGCATGGCGGGGCGCAGCCTGCGCGACCAGGGCATGACGCGCGAAGTCATCCCGCCTTATTTTTCGGTTAAGGAAGCGGTTTTTCCCTTCATCAAGTTTCCCGGCGTCGATACCATACTCGGACCCGAGATGAAATCCACCGGCGAGGTGATGGGCGTTGGCCGTACCTTCGGCGAGGCCTTCGTCAAGTCGCAACTCGCCGCCGGGACGCGGCTGCCGAAATCCGGCAAGGTCTTCATCAGTGTCAAGCCCGGTGACAGGCCGAAGGCCGTTGACGTTGCGCGCGAGTTGCACGCGCTTGGTTTTTCGCTGGTCGCCACGCGCGGCACGGGCGGCGCGATTGAAGCCGCGGGAATAGCGGTCGGCATTGTGAACAAGGTCACCGAAGGGCGGCCGCACGTTGTTGATATGATCAAAAACGGTGAGATCGTCCTGATCGTAAACACGGTCGAGGAAAAACGCACGGCGATTGCCGATTCGCGCTCGATCCGCACTTCGGCGCTGGGCGCCAAGGTAACGCTGTTCACCACCATAGAAGGCGCTCGCGCCGCCTGCGCCGGCATGCGTCACGCCGGTCTTGAAACCTATTCCCTGCAGGCCCTGCACGCCGAGTTGAACGTATGAGCGGAAAATACCCCATCACCCTGCGCGGCGCCGAACTGCTGCGAAAAGAACTGCAGCGGCTGAAGACTGTCGATCGTCCGGCGGTGATTGCCGCCATCGCCGAGGCACGTTCGCATGGTGACCTGTCGGAGAACGCCGAGTACGATGCCGCCAAGGAGCGCCAGGGCTTCCTCGAAGGCCGCCTCAAGGAAGTCGAGGGCAAACTCGGCAACGCGCAGATCATCGATCCGGCGGCCCTGGATGCCGATGGTCGAGTGGTGTTCGGATCCACCGTCGAGCTCGAAGACCAGGATAGCGGCACAATCGTGACCTACCAGATAGTCGGCGATGACGAAGCCGATATCAAGGCAGGAATGATTTCCTTGAATTCTCCGGTGGCGCGCGCGCTGATCGGCAAGTTCGCCGGCGACATCGCCGAGGTGCAGACGCCCGGCGGTCGGCGCGAGTACGAAATACTCAACGTCAAGTACATCTGATATGAGGAGTGTCGCGTCCGCGCTCTACAGTCTCGCTGTTGCGGTCTGGGTGGGAAGCCTGCTGGCTATCGGCTTCATCGCCGCGCCCGTGTTGTTCACCCAACTGGCGGATCGCAGTGTGGCTGGCAATTTGGCGGGTGGAATGTTCACCGTTACGGCCTGGGTCGGACTCGCTTGCGGGGCTTACCTGATCCTGTTCATAATGTTTGCCAAAGGCTTGCGCGCGATCCAGTCTGGAGTGTTCTGGATGGTGCTGCTGATGCTCGGTTTGACCGTCGCCGGCCACTTCGGCGTGCAGCCGATATTGGCGCAATTACAGGCTGACGCCCTTCCGCGCCGGGTCATGGAAAGCGCCCTGCGCGATCGCTTTACTACCTGGCACGGCGTGTCGAGTGCGCTTTACCTGGTGGAGTCCCTGCTGGGGATTGCATTGGTGATCCTGCAGGATCGCGGCAAAGGCCGATAGTTTCAGCGTTTGCGGTTGCGGGCTTCGGTGCGCGCGGCGGCTTGTTTCTTGGTCATCGGTTCGGATTTCCGCCGTGTCGCCAGCGCCGACTCTTGGGCGGCCGCATCCTTGGGATTTTCGCGCCAGAGTACCAGCAGATTGCCGATGTGCTGCACGGAGATGCACCTGAGCGACGTGCAGATTTCAATGAACAGGGGCTCGCGCACGTCCCGTTCAATGCCGTAAAGTCGCAGCTTGATCAGTTCGTGGGCCGTGAGGCAACGATCGATTTCCTCCAGCACGGAAGGCGTCAGGCCTCTCTGGCTGATCGAAACGACGGGATTCAGGTGATGCGCGGCCGCCCGCAGGGCGCGGCGCTGGACGGGGCTCAGTGGGGTTGTATTTTCAGTCATGACGGGATTGTAACGTGAGCGGGAAGATCGAGAGCGCCAAGAAGGTCAAGAAGAACAAGACCACCAAGGCCTGGATCACCGAGCATGTCAATGACGCTTACGTGCAGCGCGCCAGGGCGGAGGGTTGGCGCTCGCGTGCCGCTTTCAAGCTGACGGAAATCGACGACAAGGACAAGCTGCTCAAGGCGGGTATGACGGTAGTCGATCTTGGTTCTGCCCCTGGCAGTTGGTCGCAGGTTGCCGCCCGGCGCGTAACACCCGGCGGGCGGCTGATTGCGCTCGACTTGCTGCCGATGGGCCCCGTGCATGGCGTCGAGTTCATTCAGGGCGATTTCCACGACGACGCCGTTCTTCGGGCGCTGGCCGATGCTCTCGATGGTCGCCCGGTCGACCTTGTATTGTCGGACATGGCCCCCAATATGTCGGGTATCGGCATGGTCGATCAGGCGCGCGTTATGGTTCTGGCCGAACTGACGCTGGAGTTCTGTACGCTGCATCTGAAACCCGGCGGTGATCTGCTGGTCAAGGTCTTTCAGGGCGATGGCTTCATGGAACTGCGCAGTGCGTTGCAGCAAAAGTTTCAGACTTTGCAAATGAGAAAGCCGGCCGCGTCGCGCAATCGCAGTGCAGAGATATACCTGCTGGCGAGGGGAAAAAGGGCCTGAGCCCCAACCGGTGCGGTTTGCAGGTGACTGCAATCGGCACTAGAATGAAATGATGTGCACTCCCGACCCAGGGAAAGAGAGGCTTCACCTTGAATAATATGTTCAAAAACATGGCGATCTGGCTGGTGATCGGCATCGTCCTGATGACGGTGTTCAATCAGTTCAATACACGCCAGACTGCTCTGATCGGATCGCTGGAGTACTCCCAGTTTCTTGAAGAGGTGAAGCAGGGCAGAGTCAGCAAGGTCGTTATTCAGGGCCGTACGCTGGAAGCCACCACGACGGACGGCAAGAAGATTACAACTTACGCACCGCCGGACTTGTGGATGGTGTCCGACCTGTTGAAGAACAACGTCAAGGTCATCGCCAAGCCCGAGGAAGAACAGTCTTTCCTGACCAGTATTTTTGTCTCATGGTTCCCCATGCTGCTGCTGATCGGCGTCTGGGTATTTTTCATGCGCCAGATGCAGGGTGGCGGCAAGGGCGGGGCTTTCTCTTTCGGCAAGAGCCGGGCGCGGATGATGGATGAATCATCCAACACCATTACATTTGCCGATGTGGCCGGCTGCGACGAAGCCAAGGAAGAAGTCTACGAAATGGTCGACTTCCTGCGCGATCCGTCGAAGTTTCAGAAACTCGGCGGCCGCATTCCGCGTGGCGTGCTTCTGGTCGGCGCTCCTGGTACCGGCAAGACGCTGCTGGCCAAGGCGATCGCGGGTGAGGCCAAGGTGCCTTTCTTCTCGATTTCCGGTTCGGACTTCGTTGAAATGTTCGTCGGCGTCGGCGCTGCGCGCGTGCGCGACATGTTCGATCAGGCCAAGAAGGCGTCGCCGTGCATCATCTTCATTGACGAACTTGACGCCGTCGGTCGCCAGCGCGGCGCAGGCCTAGGCGGCGGCAACGACGAACGCGAACAGACACTGAACCAGATGCTGGTCGAGATGGACGGCTTCGAGCCTTCGGTCGGCGTGATCGTGGTGGCCGCAACCAACCGTCCCGATGTGCTCGATCCGGCGCTGCTGCGCCCCGGTCGATTTGACCGCCAGGTGGTGGTGCCGCTGCCGGACATTCGCGGCCGCGAGCAGATCCTCAAAGTGCACATGCGCAAGGTACCGGTGGCACCGGATATAGATGCTTCGATTCTGGCCCGCGGCTGTCCGGGATTTTCCGGCGCCGATCTGGCTAATCTGGTCAATGAAGCCGCGCTGTTTGCCGCGCGCAGCAGCAAACGCCTGGTGGACATGGAGGACTTCGAGCGGGCCAAGGACAAGATCATGATGGGTGCCGAGCGCCGGTCGATGGTCATGCCTGAAGAGGAGCGCAGGAACACCGCGTACCACGAATCCGGCCATGCCGTGGTGGCCAAGTTGCTGCCCAAGACGGATCCGGTGCATAAGGTGACTGTCATCCCGCGTGGCCGTGCGCTGGGCTTGACCATGCAGCTGCCCGATCAGGAACGCTACAGCCAGGATCGCGAGCGCTTGCTCAGCACTATTTGCGTTCTGTTCGGCGGCCGCATTGCCGAAGAACTGTTCATGCAGCAGATGACGACCGGTGCGTCCAACGATTTTCAGCGCGCCACCGATCTCGCCCGGCGCATGGTGACGCAGTGGGGCATGTCCGAGAGCCTTGGGACAATGGTGTACGGTGAAGAGGAGGGCGAAGTTTTCCTTGGTCGTTCCGTCACTACGCACAAGAACATGTCCGAAGCGACGATGCAGAAGGTGGATGTCGAGATTCGCCGCCTGCTCGACGAACAGTACGCGCGCGCGCGCCGTCTTCTGGAGGACAACCGCGACAAAGTGGAGGCCATGACTGCGGCCTTGCTCGAATTGGAAACCATCGACGCCGACCAGATCAACGACATCATGGCCGGTTTGCCACCGCGTCCGCCCAAGCCTTCGAGTGCGCCACCGGCACCCAGGGTCGACAGTACGCCGGGCGCCGAGCCGACCGCACCGGCGCCGGCCTGATAACCGGCACGGTTCAGGCGGACCGCCGAAATCCTGCGGATTCGGCCGCCCCTTTTTCATGACACAACATTTTCACTGCGGCCGCTTTGTCCTCAATGCCGAGCGCCCGCTCGTCATGGGCATCGTCAATCTCTCCGACGATTCCTTTTCCGGCGACGGCCTGCATGGCGATGTCGTTGCGGCCATTGCGCAAGGCCGGCGGATGATCGACGAGGGCGCACACATTCTCGACATCGGTGCCGAATCGTCGCGGCCGGGGGCAATGCCGGTGCCGGCACAGCAGGAGATTGATCGACTGCTGCCGGTGATCGAAGCCTTGCGCGACTGCGGCGCGCCGCTGTCCATCGACACCGTCAAGACGGAGGTGATGCGCTTCGCGCTGGCGGCCGGCGTCGACATGATCAACGACATCAACGCCCTGCGCGCCCCGGGCGCCTTGGGACTAGTCGCAGCGGGCAACGCCGGGGTTTGCCTGATGCACATGCAGGGCGATCCGGGGACCATGCAGGCCGATCCGCACTACATTGACATCGTCGCCGAAGTTGCCGAGTTTCTAGCTGAGCGTGTCGCTGCGGCCGAAGCGGCAGGCATCGCCCTGAACCGGATTGCGGTCGATCCGGGTTTCGGCTTCGGCAAGACGCTGGAGCACAATATCGCACTGTTGCGTCGTCTTGGCGAACTCGTGGTGCCGGGCCTGCCCCTGCTGGTGGGTCTTTCGCGCAAGTCGGTGCTCGGCCTGCTGACCGGTCGTGCTGCCCCTGAACGGACCTATGCCGGAGTGGCGGCGAATGTGCTGGCCGTCGAGCGCGGAGCACGAATTGTGAGGGTTCATGACGTTGCCGCAACGCGCGATGCGTTGGCGGTCCTGCAAGCGGTGGAGGACTACTGAATGGGACGCAGGTATTTTGGCACCGACGGCATCCGTGGTCGCGTCGGGCAGGCACCGATCACGCCGGAATTTGTCATGCGTCTGGGTTTTGCCGCGGGTTCTGCTTTGGTGGCGCGCGAAGGGTTGCGGGCGAACGAGCGGCCCGCGGTACTGATCGGCAAGGACACGCGGATTTCCGGCTATATGCTCGAAGCTGCACTTGAGGCCGGATTTTCGGCGGCAGGTGTTGACGTGATGCTGTGTGGGCCCATGCCGACACCGGCGGTTGCCTACCTCACTCGTGCTCTGCGCCTGCAGGCCGGCGTGGTGATTTCCGCCTCGCACAATCCCTACGACGACAACGGCATAAAGTTCTTCTCGGCGCAGGGCGCCAAACTGGCGGATGCGGTGGAACTCGACATCGAGGCGCGGCTCGAGCAGCCGATAGCCTGCATGGCGTCGGCCGGACTCGGCAAGGCGCGCCGCGTCGATGACGCCGCCGGTCGTTACATCGAATTCTGCAAGAGCACCTTCCCCAATGATCTTGACCTGCGTGGTCTCAAGATCGTGGTGGACAGTGCCCATGGTGCCGCCTATCACGTTGCGCCCAGAGTCTTCCACGAACTTGGCGCCGAGATAGTCGGGGTTGGCGACACGCCGAATGGCTTGAATATCAATCAGGACGTCGGCGCAACGGCGCCGGAAGCGCTGCGTCGTACGGTGGTGGAAACCAGTGCCGACTGCGGTATCGCGCTCGACGGCGATGGCGACCGGCTGGTCATGGTCGATGCAGCAGGCACTCTCTACGACGGCGACCAACTGCTGTATGTCATCGCCCGTCATCGTGCGCGCAACCAGCAGGTGCCGGGCGTGGCCGGTACGCTGATGAGCAACCTCGGTTTTGAACACGCGCTGGCAAGGTTGGGCATCGTCTGCGGTCGAGCCAAGGTTGGTGACCGCCATGTGCTGGCGATGATGCAGGAGAATGGCTGGCTGCTGGGCGGCGAGAACTCCGGGCACATCATCTGTCTTGATCGCCACACTACTGGCGACGGGATCATCGCCGCCTTGCAGGTATTGGCCGCACTGCGCGCGACCGGCGAAACCCTGGCTGCAGCCTGCATTGACCTGAAACTGTATCCTCAGAAGTTGATCAACGTGCGCATGCCCGCCGGCTTTGAGTGGGCCTCCGACGCAGGGATCCGATCGGCCGTGAAACTAGCTGAGGCGACGCTCGACGGTGGCGGGCGGGTGCTGCTTCGGCCCTCTGGCACCGAACCGTTATTGCGGGTGATGGTGGAGGGGCGCGACGCCGCTTTGGTATTGGGCCAGGCCGAGACCATCGCTGCAGCAGTACGACAGGCTTTCGGCGAGTAGGCGCGAGCAACTCCGACGCCCTGTTATTGTTCAACTGGGGGTTCGGGCCGGTATGTCGCTGCTGTGATCTCATGCGCCAGAGGCCGCGCGACCCGGAGCATGACGTTGAAAAGCTCCTGAGCGATAAACTCGCGCAGGGGGACCAGTAGTCCAGGCAGGCGCACCGAGCGGCTCAGTGATCTCGTTTCTTCGGCATACAGCCGGAACAGTTCGTTCAGCAGCAGGCCGAATTCGTCACGCGAGAATGTTGCCTGGATGGCACCACGCAAGCGGCGGTCGCCGTCGTGTGCCGCCAGTACTCGAAGTGCGGCGTCGTAAAGCAGTTTCATGCGCCGGGTGCGGATCGGCGTGATCTCGTCGTAGCGAATCACGATTCCGACCGGGAATGTGCCGACGCGGGCGAGAAACGTCCGGTCGATTTCCTTCGTCGCCTGAAGGAGTTGCGGTAGGACATCCGCCCAGGCCGGGGGGCAGTCCGCGGCCAGTTCGCGGGCACGGACGATAACCAGCGTGTCCTTCTGCACTTCCTTGGTCACGTTCAACGCCAGGACCGGTTCAAGGTGGGGCAGGGCGAGGCGCAGAGGCAGCGCAGCGCGCAGCGCAGTGGTAGTGCGCCGACTGAATACCTGGAGAATCCGGCCGTTGAGCCTGGCGAGTGAGTGCGCCCGCTTCACGTCGCTTGCGGCTTGGCCTTCAGATGGTTGGTGGTTTTACCGCGCGGTGAAAGCCGAGCATGCCATGAAATACGGTATCTACTTTCACTTCGACGTAGCCCAGTTCACGCAGCACGATCGACAACTCTTCGGCGGTGTAGAACAGTTCCAGAGCGTCGAGGAAATACTGCTTGGCCTTGACCGCTGCCGGACCGCTGCCGACGATCAGGCCGGTCAGGCCGAGACAGCCGCGCAGGTAGGTGTAGTAGAGGTTCTTCACGATCGGATTGCGCGGGCGCAGCATGTCGGAATGGTGGAAATGGCCGCCGGGTTTCAACACTCGCAGGATTTCGCGGAAGACCTCGCGCACCCGCAGGTGGCGCGAGGCAAACTGCAGTGTGACGACATCGAAATGATCGTCGGGAAAGGGCAGCTTGTGTACGTCGCCGATGGTGCTCTTGATGTTGAAGCCCTGAGCGGCGGCGCGCTGCTGGCCGACAGTCTGCATGGCGACGCTGCGATCCATGGCGTGCACGTCCAGCGTCGGCTCGCGCTTGAGCAGGGCGATGCCGATGGCGTTGGTGCCGGCACAGACGTCCAGCACCTTCTGCTTCGGCTTCAAATCCACCAGTTGCATGAAGCGCCGCAGAAAGTTGCCGAACTGCCCCATTGCGGCAATATTGTTGGCGCGGTCGTAGTAAGGGGCGACGTCGGCAAAGACATCGTTCAGATCGTTGCTCCATACACTGCTGAAACGTTCTTCGCGGATTGCCTCGCGCGAGGCCAGCGGGGGTGGCGCCATTATTGTTTTCTTTCCTCCGACGGAATTGAGCCGCTTCGATCTGACGCCGACTAGATTCGCAGCAGGTACAACGCGGACAAGAGGCTGCCCGCTATTGCCGCAATATACAAGACGGTCGCGACAACTGTATCCGCACGCAGCCCGAAATCGAAGCAGGTACAGCGCAGGCGATGTGCGGAACTCCAGAGCGACAGCGCAATCACACCAAAAATGACGAGCTTGCCGATGCCGTTGCCGGCAAAGGAGTGCATGTTCTCATAGCTGAGTCCGGGAGGGATATGGCCCAGCGCTACCATGAAGGTGAGGACGACGATTACCGGAATGAAGAACGCGATGACCGTTCCGCCGGCGGCGAACGGGAACCAGACGACAGGTTTGTGTGACTTGGCCATGGTCAGAACACTCCCGCAAGATAAAGAATTACAAATGAGAGCACCGCCCACACTGCATAGTGTGCGCCGGAGATCACGTTGGGCGGTACGAACTCTTCCCCGATCTGGATCGGCATCGCTTTGTGTGTAGCGCCGAACCACGTTGCGGCGTGGTAGACCGAAGCGGCCAGCGCCAGCAAGTGGAACACGATCGAATCGGCGCTCTTCAGTCCCGTCAGGAACGCGTCCCAAGCCGTCGGGCCGGAGGAAAGGCGTTGCAGCCCGACAACCAGCAGAACGCAGTAGGCCGCGACAAAAATGCAGGTGATCTCGCGCGACATGTAGCGCAGGTACAGCGGATGGCGGAAGTACCAGGAGGTCGGTGGAACTTCTCGAACTAAGGGTCTGCGGCTCATTTCTTGCCTCCCGGAATCAGGTGCTCGACGATCCAGTCGATCGAACTGGTGATCTTCATCTGTTGCAGTGCGCTGGCCGGATCGACGTGAGCCGGACAGGCTTCGGAGCAGGCCCCGACGAAGGTGCATTCCCAGACGCCTTCGTGCGTGGCGACCACTTCCTGGCGCTCCATGCGGCCACCGTCGCGCGAGTCCTGGTTGTAGCGGTGTGCCATGGTCAGGGCCGCGGGGCCGATGAAACTTGGCGACAGACCATATTCCGGGCACGCGGCGTAGCACAACATGCAATTGATGCACATGGAATATTGGCGGAACTTCATGAGTTGCGCCGGGGTCTGTTTGTACTCGCCCTCGCTGATCGGTTTCTTTTCTTTGGGGATGATGTAGGGTTTGACCCGCTTGAGTTTCTCCATGAAGTCGTCCGGCGCAGTTACCAGATCGCGCTCGATGGGAAAATGTGCCAGCGGCTCGACCCGGATCACGCCTTCGTAGTCGCGCAGGAAGGTATGGCAGGACAGCTTCGGTTCGCCGTTGATCATCATGCCGCAACTGCCGCACACGGCCATGTGGCAGGACCAGCGGAAGTTGAGTGTCGGATCGATGTCGGCCTTGACCTTGTTCAGGGCATCGAGCACCACCCATTCTTCGTAGCAGGTCACTTCATAGCGCTGGAAGTGGGCTTCGGTGTCCGTGTCCGGGTTGTAACGGAGAACTTCCAGTTGGACAAGGCGTTCCTTCAATTGTGTCACTTGTGTCATTTGTGATCTCCCGAGTAATCGCGCACGCCCGGCGGCGATTTGGTGATCACCACGTCAAGATAGTCAACACGAGGAACATCCAGACCCTGGTGATGAACCATGGTGTGGCACAGGAACTTCTTGTCGTCGCGCTCGACGTAATCGAGGCGCTGGTGCGAGCCGCGCGATTCCTTGCGAGCCAAGGCGCCGACGGTAACTGCCTCGGCGCAATCGAGCATGGAACCGAGCTCGAGCGCCTGGAACAGATCGGTGTTGAAGACGCTGGTCTTGTCCGTGAGGATCACGCGCTGGTAGCGCTGACGCAGCTCGTGGATCTTGCTGACGCCCTCCTGCAGGCCTTCTTCGGTGCGGTAGATGCCGACGTTTTTCTCCATTGTGTCCATCATCTCCTTGCGCAGGCCGGACATCGACTCGGTGCCGTCAGTGCGCGAGAAGAGGTCATCGATGCGGGCCTGCGTTTCCTCGGCGCGGGCATTCAGTGCTGCCGTGTTGGCCGCCGGCAGACCCTGGATATGCTCGATGGCCGAGAGTGCGGCGCGGTGACCGAACACCAGCAGTTCGACCAGCGAATTCGATCCCAGGCGATTGGCGCCGTTCAGGCTTACGCAGGCGCACTCGCCGGCGGCGAACAAGCCGGGCAGCGGGGTGGCCGCCTTCGTATTGGTGGAAATGCCACCCATCATGTAGTGCACCACGGGGCGGATCGGCACCGGGTCTTTGACGATATCCACCTGTAGGTAGCTCGCGCACAACTCGCGTACCAGGGGCAGGCGCTCGTTGATCATCTTTTCGCCGAGGTGGCGCATGTCGAGCAGCACGCAATCGCCCCATTGGGTCGACACCGCATTGCCTTTTTGAATTTCGTGCCAGATGGACTGGCTGACGCGGTCGCGGGGCCCCAGTTCCATGGTCTTGAGCTGCGGTTTTCCCACCGGCGTCTCGGGACCCATGCCATAGTCCTGCAGAAAGCGGCGGCCGTTCTTGTTGACCAGAATGCCGCCTTCGCCGCGGCAGGCCTCGGTCAGCAGGCTGCCGGTGTTGGGCAGGCCGGTCGGGTGGTACTGGACGAATTCCATGTCTTTCAACGGTGCTCCGGCGCGGTAGGCCAGCGCCATGCCGTCGCCGGTCTTGATCGCACCGTTGGTGGAGAAGGGGAACATGCGGCCGGCGCCACCACCGGCAATGATTACCGCCTTGGCATGGAATTGACGCAACTGTCCACTGCGCATTTCCATAACGGTCACGCCCTGGCAACGGCCATCATCGACCAGCAGGTCGAGTGCATAGTATTCGTCGTAGCGGGTGATCGAAGGAAACTGCAACGAAGTCTGGAACAGGGTGTGCAGAATATGGAAGCCCGACTTGTCGGCGGCGAACCAGGTGCGTTTCTTCTTCATGCCGCCGAAGGGACGAACCGCCACCGATCCATCGGCTTCGCGGTTCCAGGGGCAGCCCCAATGCTCAAGTTGCAGCAGTTCCTTGGGCGCTTCGTGAACGAAGTACTCGACGCAGTCCTGATCGGAGAGCCAATCGCCGCCACCCACGGTATCGTCAAAGTGCAGGTCGAAGCTGTCGTCCGGCTTTATGACGCCGGCCGCTCCTCCTTCGGCAGCGCAGGTGTGACTGCGCATCGGATACACCTTGGAGATAAGCGCGATGCGCAGTGTGGGATTCGTCTCAGCCAGGGCGATGGCGGCACGCAGACCCGCTCCTCCGGCACCTATGATTGCAACATCAGTTGATATCGTGTCCATTAAGCCCATCCATGAGGTAACGTTGGTCTCGGGCCGGCATTGTCGACGTTTTTCGGAGTTTCTTGTTGATCTTTGTCAAATGTCGGAGCCAGATATGAAACCCATTGCGTAGGGCCGGCTCTGCGGACACCACTATTGAATATTGCAAGCCGTCTTCAGTCTGGCGTTTGGTCGGCGCTGTCGCTATAATCGCGGGCTTCTTGTAGCCGCTTCTGTGTCCCCATGCGCACCAAACTTGTTGCCGGAAACTGGAAAATGCATGGCAGCCTCGCCACTAACTTGGGGCTGCTGCATGCCGTGCGGGATGGCACCCGTGACGGTGCCGAGGTCGCCTTGTGCGTCCCCTATCCATATCTGGCGCAAGCGCGCGCGGTACTTGACGGCAGCAAGGTTGCCTGGGGGGCGCAGGATGTCTCGGAACATGCTCAGGGAGCCTGGACAGGCGAGGTGAGTGGGGCGATGCTGGCGGATTTTGGCTGCAGGTATGCCCTGGTAGGTCATTCCGAACGCCGTGCCTTCTTCGGCGACACCGACGCAGTGGTCGCGGCCAAGTTTTCCGCAGCGCTGAAGGCCGGGCTGACACCGGTGCTGTGCGTGGGCGAGACACTGGCCGAACGCGAGGCCGGCACTACGGGCGAAGTGGTGACGCGCCAGATTGATGCCGTGCTTGCCAAAGAGGGTATTGCTGCCTTTGCTCATGCAGTGGTGGCCTATGAGCCGGTCTGGGCGATTGGCACCGGTCGGACCGCTGCGCCGCAGCTGGCGCAGCAGGTTCATTCGATGATTCGAGATCGTTTTGCGCGCGACAGCACCGATATCGCTGACGGGCTGCGCATCCTGTATGGTGGCAGTGTCAAGGCGAACAACGCGGCTGAACTTTTCAGCCAGCCAGACATTGATGGCGGACTGATTGGCGGCGCGTCATTGTTGGCGGCGGATTTTCTCGCTATTTGTGGCGCCGCTTGAACATAATCTGAAGAGGTTCTCATGGATTTATTGCATACGGTGATTCTGACTGTACATATCATCGCCGGTATCAGTGTTATCGGCTTCGTGTTGCTGCAGCACGGTAAGGGCGCCGACATGGGCGCCGCTTTCGGCAGCGGTGCATCGGGCAGTTTGTTCGGGGCCACGGGCTCGGCAAATTTTTTGTCACGGGTGACGGCAGTTCTCGCGGCGATATTTTTCCTGACTAGCCTGGGACTTTCCTATATCGCCACGTCGCGCCCCACGGTATCGGGCAGCGTGATGGACTCGGCTCCTGCGCAGACCGCACCTGCCGCGCCGGCGCAACCGCCGGCAATGCCCGATTCAAAGACTAAGGACATTCCAAAGTGATTTACTCAAGCTTTGTGTGATAGATTTTTTTGTTGCGGCGCACGAGCGAGGGAATTGCTTGATATATAATTCGCGCCACTCGCGCAGCAGCGCAAAGCCGACGTGGTGAAATTGGTAGACACGCTATCTTGAGGGGGTAGTGGCGAAAGCTGTGTGAGTTCGAGTCTCACCGTCGGCACCAAAGGATTGGCAATAGGCAACGCAAAAAATTGTACTTGAGCGCCGGTTGTCTTGCAGGGAACCGCGGAACGACCGGTCGGCAATAATCAGTGAAGTGGCTTGCCACAAAATGCTGGATAATTACTTTCCGATCCTCGTTTTCGTTTTAGTTGGCCTCGTATTCGGGTGCGTGCCTATCCTGCTCGGTTGTTTGGTCGCGCCCAGTCGCCCTAATAGCGAAAAACTTTCTGCGTTCGAGTGCGGCTTCGCTCCGTTTGAAGATGCGCGCATGAAGTTTGACGTGCGCTACTACCTGATTGCGATTCTCTTCATCCTGTTCGACCTCGAAATCGCTTTTCTTTTCCCCTGGGCAGCGATTTTCAAGGAAATCGTCAGCACCCCCGCAGTGAAGATGTTCGGCTTCGTCGAGATGTTCGTGTTTATCGGTATCCTCGTCGTGGGCTACGTCTATGCGTGGGCCAAAGGTGCGTTGGATTGGGAATGAACAGGACCAGGGACTTCAGCGCATGAGCATTGAAGGCATTCTGCAGGAAGGCTTTGTCACCACGTCGCTGGACAAGATCATCAACTGGACGCGAACCGGATCGATGTGGCCCGCGACGTTTGGTTTGGCATGTTGCGCCATCGAAATGATTCACACCGGATGCTCGCGCTATGACCTCGACCGCTTCGGCATAGTCTTCCGGCCGAGTCCGCGCCAAGCGGATGTGATGATTGTGGCCGGCACGCTGACCAACAAGATGGCGCCGGCCCTGCGCAAGGTCTATGACCAGATGGCCGAGCCGCGCTGGGTGCTTTCCATGGGTTCATGCGCCAATGGCGGTGGCTATTATCACTACTCCTATTCGGTCGTGCGTGGCGTAGACCGAATCGTGCCGGTCGATGTTTATGTGCCGGGTTGTCCGCCGACCGCCGAGGCCCTGTTGTACGGCCTGATTCAGTTACAGAGCAAGATCCGCCGCACCACCACCATTGCCCGCTGAGATCAACAAGCCTATTCCATGAGTGCCAAACTCGAACGTCTTTGCCGGCAGTTGAAGGAAAGTCTTGGTGATCTCGTTGGCGAGCCCATGTTGGCCCTGGGCCAGGTCTACATCGTGGTTCCGCCTGAAAATTACCTGGAAGTTGCGCTGAAGTTGCGTGACGATCCCGCATTGCGTTTCGAGCAGTTGATGGACCTTGGCGGTATCGATTATTCAGAATTCACCGGCCATCATGGCAAACGCTATGCCGCCGTCAGCCAGTTGCTGTCGATTACCCATAACTGGCGTTTGACCGTCAAGGTGTTTGCCGGGGACGACGAGTTTCCCGTGGTGGCATCAGTGATGGATATCTGGAACAGCGCCAACTGGTACGAGCGAGAAGCCTTCGATCTGTTCGGCATTCATTTCGAGGGGCATGTCGATTTGCGCCGCCTGCTGACTGACTATGGTTTCGTCGGCCACCCCTACCGAAAGGACTTTCCGGTCTCCGGCTACGTCGAAATGCGGTATGACCCGGAACAGAGGCGCGTGATCTATCAGCCGATAACCATCGAGCCTCGTGAAGTCACCCCGCGCATTGTTCGCGAAGAGGGTTATGGAAAAGGTGACGGCCGTGGCTGACGTCAAGAATTACACCATCAACTTCGGACCCCAACATCCGGCGGCCCATGGCGTCTTGCGCCTGGTGCTTGAACTGGACGGCGAGGTTATCGTGCGCGCCGACCCGCACATCGGCCTGTTGCATCGCGGCACCGAGAAACTCGCGGAATCGCGCACCTGGTTGCAGACGCTGCCCTTTCTGGATCGACTTGATTACACCTCGATGATTCCCAGCGAGCACGCCTACTGTCTGGCGGTGGAGCGGTTGCTGGGCGTCGAGGTTCCTGTTCGGGCACAGTACATCCGGGTCATGGTCGATGAACTGACGCGCATCCTGAACCATCTTCTCAGCATCGGCACTCACGCACTGGACATAGGCGCCATGACCATGGTGCTGTACACCTTCCGTGAGCGCGAGGACATCTTCGACATGCTCGAGGCGCTGACCGGCATTCGCATGCACGGAGCCTATTACCGGCCCGGCGGCGTCTACCGCGACCTGCCTGACCAGATGCCGAAGTATCAGGAAAACAAGTTCAAAAATGCACAGACGGTGAAGGAATTGAACGAGGCGCGCAGCGGCACGCTGCTTGATTTCATCGAAGACTTCACCAACCGTTTCCCCGGGTATGTGAGCGAATACCATACCTTGTTGACCGACAACCGGATATGGAAACAGCGCACCGTTGGCATAGGTGTCGTCAGCCCGGAGCGAGCCTTGCAGAAGGGTTTCAGCGGGGCGATGCTGCGCGGTTCAGGCATCGAATGGGATTTGCGCAAGAAACAGCCCTATGAAGTATATGACCGCATGGATTTCGATATTCCCGTGGGTGTCAATGGCGATTGCTATGACCGCTATCTGGTGCGCATGGAAGAGATGCTCCAGGCCAACCGTATTGTCAGGCAGTGCATAGAGTGGTTGCGGAAGAATCCGGGCTCGGTCATCACTGACGATCACAAGGTTGCACCGCCGTCGAGAGCGAAGATGAAAGGCAGCATGGAAGAGTTGATCCACCATTTCAAGCTCTTTTCCGAAGGCATGCATGTGCCGGCAGGCGAAGCGTATGCCGCGATTGAGCATCCGAAGGGCGAAATGGCTGTCTGGGCGGTGTCGGACGGTGCCAACAAGCCTTACCGTATGAGACTGCACACTGCGGGAATTCCTCATCTGGCGGCTGTGGATGAACTCGTCAGAGGCCACATGCTGGCCGACGCGACCGCAGTTATCGGCACCATCGATCTGGTGCTTGGCGACGTTGACCGATAGACCGCCGCATGAATAGACGATACGACATGCTGAGTTCCGAAGCACTGAGAAAAATCGACCGGGAAGTGGCCAAATATCCGGCAGACCAGAGGCAGTCTGCCGTGATGGCTGCGCTGGTGATAGCGCAGGACGAAAATGGCTGGCTGTCCAAGGAAACCATTGCCGCAGTCGCTGATTACTTGAGCATGGCGCCGATTGCCGCTTACGAGGTAGCCAGTTTTTACAACATGTACGACATGCAGCCGGTCGGCAAGTACAAACTGACGGTATGTACCAATCTGCCTTGCGCCTTGTCGGGCGGAGTGCACGCAGCGGACTATGTCAAGGAAAAGCTGGGCATCGATTTCAACGAGACCACTCCGGATGGTAGGTTCACATTGAAGGAAGGCGAGTGCATGGGTGCCTGCGGTGATGCACCGGTGATGTTGGTGAATAACAAGCGCATGTGCAGTTTCATGCTGCCGGAACAGATCGACAAGTTGTTGGCGGAGTGCAAATAGCATGGCGCTGATCGACACCATCAATCCCCTGCTTACCACCGGCTGGTCCAAAGGAGACGCCGGGTGGAGTCTTAAGGATTATGAGGCGCGCGGCGGTTACGTCCAACTGAAGCGGATTCTGGCCAGCAAAATGTCTCAGGATGAAGTGATTGCAGAGGTCAAGAAGTCCGCGTTGCGTGGTCGAGGTGGCGCCGGCTTTCCCGCTGGCCTCAAGTGGAGTTTCATGCCCAAGGCGGCACCGGAAAAATACGTTGTCTGCAATACGGACGAAGGTGAGCCCGGAACGTTCAAGGATCGCGACCTGCTTCGTTACGACCCCCATTCAACCATCGAGGGCATGATCATCGCCGCCTATGCAGTGGGCGCCAAGCGCGGCTACAACTACATTCACGGCGAAATCTTCGACATCTATCAGCGTTTCGAGGAAGCCCTTGATCAGGCGCGCGCCGCAGGCTATCTCGGCGAGCGAATTCTTGGCTCCGACTTCAGCTTTGATCTCTTCGCGCATCACGGCTGGGGTGCATACATTTGCGGCGAGGAGACCGGGCTGCTTGAATCCATCGAAGGCAAAAAGGGCCAGCCGCGTTACAAGCCTCCCTTCCCGGCCAATTTCGGTCTGTATGGCAAGCCAACGACCATCAACAACACCGAGACCTTCGCCGCGATTCCCTTCATCATGGGGATGGGCGGCGAGGCTTACCTCAATCTTGGCAAACCCAACAATGGCGGCACCAAGCTGTTCTCGGTGTCCGGCCATGTCAATCGTCCAGGCAACTACGAAGTGCCGATGGGTACGCCTTTTGCGAAGTTGCTGGAAATGGCCGGCGGCATGCGCGGTGGGCGACAGCTAAAGGCGGTGATTCCCGGTGGATCTTCGGCTCCGGTGCTGCCCGCTGACGTGATGATGGAATGCACCATGGACTACGACTCCATCGCCAAGGCCGGTTCCATGCTCGGCTCGGGTGCGGTGATCGTGATGGATGAGACGGTGTGCATGGTCAAGGCGCTGGAGCGCCTGTCCTACTTCTATTTCGAAGAGTCTTGCGGCCAATGCACGCCCTGCCGCGAGGGTAGCGGCTGGCTGTATCGCGTGGTACATCGCATCGAGCACGGTCTGGGTCGTCCCGAAGATCTCGATCTGCTGAACCGCGTCACCGACAACATGATGGGCAAGACCATCTGCGCGCTGGCCGATGCCGCCGCATTTCCGGTGCGCAGCTTCATCAAACATTTCAAGAGCGAATTCGAGTATCACATCGAGCACAAGAAGTGTCTGGTTGATCCGGAAGTACAGCGCGCGGGCAGCGGCTTTTTCGGCGCTACTTCAAAGGCGGGGGCGGCATAATGGTCGAGATCGAAATCGACGGCAAGACCCTCCAGGTAGCGGAAGGCAGTACCGTCATTGAGGCGGCCCACCAGTTGGGCACCTACATCCCGCATTTCTGCTACCACAAGAAACTGTCGATTGCGGCCAACTGCCGGATGTGTCTGGTTCAGGTCGAAAAGGCGCCGAAGCCGATGCCGGCCTGCGCTACGACCGTGACCAACGGCATGAAGGTGTTCACACATTCGGAACAGGCCATCAAGGCGCAGAAGGCCGTGATGGAGTTCCTGCTGATCAACCACCCGCTGGATTGCCCGATCTGCGATCAGGGCGGCGAGTGCCAGTTGCAGGACCTCGCGGTCGGCTACGGCGAATCCGCCTCGAAGTACGAAGAGGAAAAGCGCGTCGTTCCGGACAAGGACCTCGGTCCGCTGGTGTCGACCGACATGACCCGGTGCATCAACTGCACCCGCTGCATCCGTTTCACGGCAGAAATTGCCGGCTTCATGGAACTCGGCCAGTCCTATCGCGGTGAGCGTGCCGAGGTCATGCCCTTCATCGGCAAGACCGTGGATACCGAACTCTCCGGTAACCTGATCGATCTGTGTCCGGTGGGAGCCCTGACCTCCAAGCCCTTCCGTTTTTCAGCGCGAACCTGGGAGCTTTCCCGGCGCAAGTCGGTGAGCCCGCATGACGGTTTGGGCAGCAACCTGATGGTGCAGACCAAGCATGACAAGGTGATGCGCGTGCTGCCTCTGGAAAACGAGGATGTCAACGAGTGCTGGCTGGCGGACAAGGATCGCTTTTCTTACCAGGGTTTGAACTCGACCGAACGGCTGACGAAGCCGATGGTGAAGCAGGGCGGGGAATGGAAAGAGGTCGACTGGAACGTCGCACTTGATTACGCCTCGCACGCGCTGCGAGACGTTGCCAAGACCCACGGTCCTGAGGCCATCGGTGCCTTGCTGAGTCCGCATGCGACCCTGGAGGAAATGTACCTGGCGCAGAAGCTGTTGCGTGGTCTGGGCAGCGAGAACGTCGATTTCCGTTTGCGCCAGATCGATTTCTCGGCCGATGGCACACGCAAGGGAACTCCATGGCTGGGCATGAAGATCGCGGACATCAGCCGCCTTGATCGCGTGCTGGTGGTGGGCTCTTTCCTGCGCAAGGACCACCCGTTGATTGCCCAGCGTCTGCGCCAGTCAGCCAAGCGTGGCGCCCAGATAAGCGTCCTGCACAGTGCCGACGACGACCTGCTGATCAAGCTGGCGGCGCGCGCCATTGTCGTGCCATCGCAACTGCCTGCCGTCATGGCGCAGATACTCAAGGCAACATTGCAGTTGAAAGGTGTCGCGGCTGATGCGGCGCTTGCCGGCGTGACCGTATCGGCCGAGGCGCAAGCGATCGCCCAGAGTCTGGTATCCGGCCAAGAGGGCAGTGGCGGCATCCTGCTCGGCAACTTTGCGCAACAGCATCCGCGGGCCGCAACGCTCCAGGCGATGGGGAATCAGTTGGCGTCCGCGCTGGGTGGTAAGTTCGGATTCCTTGGCGAGGCCGCCAACAGTGTCGGCGGCTATGTGGCCAAGGCTGTACCCGGAGTCGGCGGTTTGAATGCCGCAGCGATGCTGAAAGATCCGCGTCAAGCCTATGTGGTGCTTGGTGCAGAGCCGGAACTTGACTGCGCCGATGGCGCGCAGGCACTGGCGAGCTTGACCAAAGCCGCGGCCGTCGTGGTCCTGAGCCCCTTCAAGTCGCAGGCGATGCTCGACTACGCTGCCGTTCTGCTACCGGTTTCTCCCTTCTCCGAAACTTCGGGTACGTTCGTCAATACCGAAGGCCGCGTGCAGAGTTTTTATGCCGCCGCCAAGCCGCTCGGCGCCTCCCGCCCGGCGTGGAAAGTGTTGCGCGTGCTGGGCAACCTGCTTGGCGTCGCCGGGTTTGAATTCAACGGCAGCGAAGATGTCCGCGCCGAAGCCTTGGGCGGCCAAACTGATATTGTCTCCGGCCTGGATAACGGCGTTGATGGCGTTGCGCTGCAGCTAAGCGCACCCGTCAGTGGTTTTGAGCGGGTTACCGATGTGCCTATTCATTTTGCGGATCCCCTGGTACGGCGCGCTCCGGCCTTGCAGAGGACGCGCGACTCCGCAACGCCGACCGCACGCATGAACGCGGCGATGTTGGCGAAACTCGGCCTTACCTCTGGAGGCAAGGTGAAAGTCGGCGCTGGCGGTACGGCGATTCTTGACGCGGAACTTGATGCCGGTCTGCCCGATAGCGCGGTGCGTGTCGCGGCCGCCCATGCCACTACGGTTGCACTGGGCGCGATGTGCTCTGTCCTGACCGTGGAGAAGGCGTGATGGAAGCCACCGTTCTACCCTTCGTCGAAGGCTTGCTCGGGCCACTGTGGCCGACGATCAGGCCGGTGTGGCCGCTGATCTGGACACTGCTCAGGATCGTGCTGATTCTGGTTCCGCTGTTGCTGTCGGTCGCCTACCTGACCTTCTGGGAGCGAAAGGTCATCGGCTGGATGCAGGTTCGCATCGGTCCCAACCGGGTCGGTCCGTGGGGCCTGCTGCAGCCGATCGCCGATGGCCTGAAACTGTTCCTCAAGGAAATCATCTTTCCGACCGCTGCCGACAAGAAACTTTTTGTTCTCGGCCCCATCATGGCAATAGCGCCGGCGTTGGCGCTATGGGCGGTGATTCCCTTCTCTCCTGGCTGGGTGCTGGCCAACGTGGACGCCGGCGTGCTGTATCTGCTGGCCGTGGGTTCAATCGGCGTCTATGGCATCATCATCGCCGGCTGGGCGTCAAATTCCAAGTATCCGTTTTTTGGCGCAATGCGGGCGTCGGCGCAGATGATTTCCTACGAGGTCTCCATGGGCCTGGGCCTGATTACCGTACTGATGGTTTCGAACAGCCTCAACCTGACCGAAATTGTGAGCGGCCAGAGCAAAGGCATGTTTGCCGGCATGGGTGTCGGTTGCCTTTCATGGAACTGGTTGCCGCTGTTGCCGATGTTCGCGGTTTACCTGATTTCCGGTGTGGCGGAAACCAACCGCGCGCCGTTCGACGTGGTTGAAGGGGAGTCGGAAATCGTCGCTGGGCACATGGTCGAATACTCGGGAATGTCCTTCGCGATGTTCTTCCTCGCCGAGTATGCCAACATGATTCTGATCTCGGCGATGGTCTCCATATTTTTCCTCGGCGGATGGTTGTCCCCGGTCGGTTTCCTGCCTGATGGTTTCCACTGGATGGCGGCCAAGATGGCATCTATCCTGTTCTTTTTTCTCTGGATTCGGGCTACCTTTCCGCGCTATCGCTATGACCAGATCATGCGTCTGGGATGGAAAGTGTTTGTGCCGCTGACGCTGGTGTGGATTCTGGTGGTTGGCGTCTGGATGATGTCGCCGTTGACAATCTGGAAATAGGGCCGAGAGAGATCAACATGGGCGCAAGAGATTTCATTGGTAGCCTGTTCCTCAAGGAACTGTTCAAAGGCATGGCGGTGACCGGGCGCTACATGTTCGCGCGCAAGATCACCGTCCAGTATCCGGACGAGAAAACGCCGCAGAGCAATCGTTTTCGCGGGCTGCATGCCCTGCGTCGCTACCCGAATGGCGAAGAGCGCTGCATCGCCTGCAAACTGTGCGAAGCGGTTTGTCCTGCACTGGCGATTACCATCGAGTCCGCCGAGCGCGAGGACGGTAGCCGGCGAACAACCCGCTACGACATAGACCTGACCAAGTGTATTTTCTGCGGCTTCTGCGAAGAGGCCTGCCCGGTGGATGCCATTGTTATGACCCGTATTTTCGAATACCACGGCGAAACCCGCGGCGATCTCTACTACACCAAGCAGATGCTGCTGGCCGTCGGTGACCGCAATGAAGCGCAGATTGCCGCCGACCGTGAGCAGGATGCTCCTTACCGCTGACCCAGCCATGGAATTCAAGACCCTTCTGTTCTACATCTTCTCCACAGTGACGGTCGTCGCCGCCCTGAGGGTGATCACGGCGCGCAATCCGGTGCATGCCGCGCTGTTCCTGGTGCTGGCCTTCTTCAACGTGGCGGCGCTGTGGATGTTGCTGCAAGCCGAGTTTCTTGCACTGGCGCTGGTCATGGTCTATGTCGGCGCGGTAATGGTGCTTTTTCTTTTCGTGGTAATGATGCTTGACATCAATATCGAGCGCATTCGCCAGGGCTTCTGGAGCAACCTGCCGCTGGGCGCACTGGTCGGCTTGCTGATGGTGGGCGAGATGGGGGTAGTGCTCTCCGGCCGCTACTTCGGCCTGGCCAATCTGCCGCCGCAGAACATGCCGGCGAACTACAGCAACACCAAGGAACTTGCGCGTCTGCTCTACACCGATTATGCCTATCCGTTCGAAATCGCTTCCGTCATACTGCTGGTCGCCATCATTGCCGCTGTCATGCTGACCTTGCGCCGGCGCAAGGACAACAAGGCGATGCATTCATCCGACCAGATTGCCGTCAAGGCCAAGGACCGCATGCGCCTGGTCAAGATGACGCCTGAAGTCGAACTTCCTGTCGCCGCGGTAAAGGGGGGAGACCAGGCATGATTTCGCTTTCGCACTACCTGATCCTGGCCGCCATCCTGTTCGCCATTGGCATGGTAGGCATCTTCCTCAACCGGAAGAATCTGATCGTGCTGCTAATGGCCATCGAGCTGCTGCTACTGGCGGTCAATATCAATTTCGTGGCTTTCTCGCACTACCTCCATGACCTGTCGGGCCAACTCTTTGTGTTCTTCATCCTCGTCGTGGCCGCAGCCGAATCAGCCATCGGTCTCGCAATTCTGGTGGTGTTGTTCCGCAACCTGTCTTCCATCGATGTCGAAGATCTCGACAGCCTGAAGGGTTAGTGGGTACATGGGCATGAAATCTCTCTATCTCCTGGTTCCCCTCACGCCGCTGGCCGGCGCCATTCTCGCCGGCTTCTTCGGCAAGATTCTCGGCCGCACGGGTTCGCACCTGGTCACCATTCTCGGTGTCGCGATTTCCTTCGTGTTGTCGGTGCTGATCTTCCAGGACGTGCAGGCCGGCCACATGTTCAATGGCGCCGTCTACACATGGATGCAGTCCGGCGGCCTCAAGCTCGAAGTCGGCTTCCTGATCGACCCGCTCACCGTGACGATGATGCTGGTGGTCAACTTCGTTTCGCTGATGGTGCATGTTTATACCATAGGCTACATGGCTGACGATCCGGGTTACCAGCGCTTCTTCAGCTACATCTCGCTATTCACCTTCTCCATGCTGATGCTGGTGATGTCGAACAACTTCGTCCAACTGTTCTTCGGCTGGGAGGCGGTGGGCCTGGTCTCCTATCTGCTGATCGGTTTCTGGTATACCCGGCCGACGGCGATCTACGCCAACCTCAAGGCCTTTCTGGTCAATCGAGTCGGCGACTTCGGCTTCCTGCTCGGCATCGGTCTGATCGCTGCCTACGCCGGCAGCCTTGATTATGCGACGGTGTTTGCCAAGAGAAACGAACTTGCCGCGCTCACCGAGGCGGCTACCGGGTGGCCCCTGATCACCGCCATCTGCATCTGCCTGTTCATCGGCGCCATGGGCAAGTCGGCCCAGTTTCCGTTGCATGTCTGGCTGCCGGATTCGATGGAAGGCCCGACCCCGATCTCAGCGCTGATCCATGCCGCGACCATGGTCACGGCCGGTATCTTCATGGTCTCGCGCATGTCGCCCTTGTTCGAACTTTCCGACACGGCCCTGTCCTTCGTCATCGTCATCGGCGCCATCACATGCCTGTTCATGGCACTGATCGCCATTGTGCAAACGGACATCAAACGCGTTGTCGCCTATTCGACCCTGTCGCAACTTGGTTACATGACCATGGCGCTCGGCGCCTCGGCCTATTCGGTGGCGATCTTCCACCTGATGACGCATGCCTTCTTCAAAGCGGTGCTCTTCCTCGGTGCCGGTTCGGTCATCATCGCCATGCACCATGAACAGGACATGCGCCGCATGGGCGGCTTGCGCAAATACATGCCGATCACCTACGCCACCATGCTGATCGGCGCTCTCGCCAATGCCGGCCTGCCGCCGTTCGCCGGGTTCTTTTCCAAGGATTCGATCATCGAGGCCGTGCATCTGGCTCAGGTGCCGGGAGCGGGCTTTGCCTATTTCTGTGCGCTCGCCGCAGTTTTCGTCGGCGGCCTGTACTCGTTCCGCCTGATCTTCTTCACTTTCCATGGCAAGGAGCGTTTCCGTGAGGCGGCGCACGACGCCCACGGCCATGACGCACATCGTGATGAACACGGTCATCACGGCGCCACCGAGCCGCACGAAACCCCCAACGTAGTTACCGTGCCGTTGATCCTGTTGTCGATTCCGGCGGTCGCTTCCGGATGGTTGATTGGCACCATTCTTTACGGCCACTGGTTCGGCGATTCGATCGTCATCGGTGAGGCTCACAAAGGAGTCGAGACGATGGCCGAGGAATTCCACGGCGTATTCGGCATGATGCTGCATGGCGTGACCACTTTGCCGTTCTGGCTGGCGGCGTCCGGCGCCGCCACGGCATGGTTCCTCTACGTCAAGCGTCCCGACCTGCCGGCCGTGATCAAGAGGAAGTCGGGCGTGCTGGCAACCATTCTCGAAGAGAAATACGGCTTCGACAGGTTCAACGACTGGTTCTTCGCCGGCGGTGCGCGCCTGATTGGCCGCGGCTTGTGGAAGGGTGGCGACCAGGCGGTAATCGACGGTGTCATGGTGAATGGGTCGGCCAGTGCCGTTGGCTGGATATCCGGACTGGTTCGCCTGTTCCAGACCGGCCGCATCTACCAGTACGCCTTCAGCATGATCTTCGGCGTCTTTGCGCTGCTGACGCTCTGGTTCAACAGGGCTTAGCGCATGGGCAAGCCAATGCACACCGGCCTGATGGAATATTAATCCGATGAATTCGCAACTCCTGAGTCTTGCAATCTGGGTCCCCATCCTCGGCGCCGTGCCGGTGTTCTGGGTCGGCTCCGAACGCCGAACGCTGGTGCGCTGGCTGTCGCTGGCGGTTGCCGTTGCCGGTTTTCTGGTCACTCTCCCGCTCTACAGCGGCTTCGATGCGACGTCGAGCGGCATGCAGTTTGTCGAACAGGCGCCGTGGATTACCCGCTTCAATGTCCAGTACCTGCTCGGGGTTGACGGCATTTCGATGCCCCTCATCCTCCTCAATAGCCTGATTACCGTTTTGGTGGTGTTGGCCGGATGGGAGGTTATCGAAGACAAGCAGGCTCAGTACATGGGCGCTTTCCTCATCATGTCAGGCCTCATGAACGGCATTTTCAGCGCGCTCGACGGGGTGTTGTTCTACGTTTTCTTCGAGGCATCGCTGATTCCGATGTACATCATCATTGGCGCCTGGGGCGGACCGAACCGGGTGTATGCAGCCTTCAAGTTCTTCCTCTACACGCTGCTCGGCTCGCTCCTGATGCTGGTTGCCCTGATCTGGCTGTTCCTCGAGTCCGGCGGCAGCTTCAATATTCTCGACTGGCACCAGTTGCGGATAGGCATGGCACCGCAGATCCTGATCTTCATCGCATTCCTTGTCTCGTTTGCCGTCAAGGTACCAATGTGGCCGGTGCATACCTGGTTGCCGGATGCGCACGTCGAGGCGCCGACCGGAGGCTCTGTGGTCCTTGCGGCCATAGCCCTGAAGCTCGGCGCCTATGGTTTCGTGCGGTTCTCCCTGCCCATCGTGCCGGATGCCAGCCATCAACTGGCGCCGCTGATCATCGCCTTGTCCCTGATCGCAGTCATCTACATCGGCTTCGTCGCGCTGGTGCAGACCGACATGAAAAAGCTTATCGCCTATTCGTCGATCTCGCACATGGGTTTTGTCACCCTCGGCTTCTTCATCTTCAATCAGATCGGCGTTGAAGGCGCGCTGGTGCAGATGATCTCCCACGGTTTCGTCTCGGCGGCGATGTTCCTTTGCGTCGGGGTCATGTATGACCGAATGCATTCGCGCATGATCGCCGACTACGGCGGCGTGGTGAATACCATGCCGAAGTTCGCCGCACTGTTTGTGTTCTTTTCGATGGCCAACTCTGGATTGCCAGCCACCTCCGGTTTCGTCGGCGAGTTCATGGTGATTCTGGGTGCAATCAAGTTTAATTTCTGGGTGGGTTTTGCCGCCGCCACAACGCTGATACTTGGCGCCGCCTACACCCTCTGGATGGTCAAGCGCGTGGTGTTCGGCGATGTCGCCAATGCCCACGTCGCCGAACTGAAGGACATCGGTAGTCGCGAACTGCTGGTGCTCGGTCTGTTGGCGGTCTGCGTTTTGGCCATGGGCCTCTATCCCTTCCCGTTCACCGAAGTGATGCACGCCTCGGTGGATAACCTGCTCAAGCATGTTGCGATGAGCAAACTGTAATGTACACAACCAAGCGGCGCACGGCGCGAGAGACACGAGAGAAGCGATGCTGAATAATTTCGTGATGCCCGACCTTTACCCGGCGGCGCCGGAGATATTTCTCCTGCTGATGTCCTTTCTAGTGCTGTTCGTGGACCTGATTTTCGGCGCCACCAAGCGCTGGATGGTGGCGATGCTGACCGTGATCACCTTGATTGGCTGCGCCGCGATAACGCTGGTCACCTCAGACGGCCAGACCACGCTGACCTTCAGCAACATGTTCGTCGACGACCTCCTGTCCGATTTCCTGAAACTCATGACCTACCTAGCGGTGATCATGATGCTGGTCTACAGCCGGCAGTACATGGCCGACCGCGGTCTGGACAAGGGCGAGTTCTACCTGCTGGTGCTCTACGCCACCTTGGGAATGATGGTGATGATCTCGGCGGCGAACTTCCTGAGCATGTATCTTGGTCTTGAACTGATGTCGCTCTCGCTCTACGGTCTGGTTGCCATTGATCGCGACTCGACAAGGGGCACCGAGGCGGCGATGAAGTATTTCGTGCTCGGCGCTTTGGCTTCGGGCATGCTGCTCTACGGCATGTCGATGATCTATGGTGCCACCGGCAGTCTTGAAATCGGCGGTGTGGCACAGGCGCTGTATCAAGGCCAGGCGGAAAAGCCGGTGCTGGTGTTCGGTCTGGTCTTTCTGGTCGCCGGCGTGGCCTTCAAGCTCGGTCTCGTGCCTTTCCACATGTGGATTCCCGATGTCTATCATGGCGCACCAACCGCCGTGACCATGTTCATCGGTTCCGCGCCGAAACTTGCCGCATTCGCCATGGCGCTGCGTCTGCTGGTCTACGCCCTGTTCGGGCTGGCGGTCGACTGGCAGAAGATGCTGCTGATCATGGCTGTGCTTTCAATCGGTCTCGGCAATCTTGCCGCCATCGCGCAGACCAACATCAAGCGCATGCTGGCGTATTCCGCGATTTCGCACATGGGCTACATGGTTCTCGGTTTGATGTCGGGCGTCGTCGGTGGCCAGATCGATGCCTTCACGGCCGTGAATGCCTACAGTTCGGCACTGTATTACACCGTCGCCTATGTCCTGATGTCGCTGGGCGCCTTCGGCATGGTGCTGTTGCTGTCGCGCGCCGGATACGAAGCCGAGAATCTGGAAGACTTCAAGGGACTCAATAAACGCAGTCCGTGGTTCGCCGCGATGATGCTGATCATCATGTTTTCAATGGCCGGCATCCCTTTCTTCATCGGCTTCTTCGCCAAGTTTGCAGTCCTGCTGGCGGCCATCAAGGCGGGTTACACGGCGGTAGCCGTGATTGCCGTGATGTTCTCCCTGGTAGGCGCCTTCTACTACCTGCGCGTGGTCAAGCTGATGTACTTCGACGCCCCGGTCGATTCGGCACCGATTACCGCCGGACTCGACCTGCGTGTGCTGCTGTCGCTCAACGGTCTTGCCGTCGCTGCCTTCGGCCTGTTTCCCGATGCGGTGATGATGGTCTGCACCACCGCCCTGATGCGCTCGCTCTAGGCAGCGTTCGTTCCCGGCCGCCAGGCCGTCATGCGCGCCCCGCATGGCGGCTTTGTCTTATGTCTGCGCCGGAGGCGCGGACGGCATCCCCCAGCGTGATTGGTGCTTCGACGGCACGCTGATATAAGATAGTGGGCTGCGAGGCAAGCTCAAGTTTCAAACATTGGCTAGACGCGTACATGGATGACTCCGATCTGATCGAACACACTGTTGCCAGCGAGCCGGTTTTTGACGGCAAACTGTTGCACGTGCGGCGCGATACGGTGCGGTTGCCGAACGGTCACGAGACCGTTCGCGAGTGGATCGCCCACCCCGGAGCCGTGGTGGTGCTGGCGGCGCTGGACAACGGCAAACTGCTGTTCGAGCGCCAGTTTCGCTATCCCCTGCAACGCATATTCGTTGAACTTCCTGCCGGCAAGATCGATTCTGGTGAACATCCACTCGACACCGCCAAGCGCGAACTGCGGGAAGAAACAGGCCATCAGGCAAAGTTCTGGCGGCATCTGGCGACGATGCACCCGTGCATCGGCTATTCCGACGAGCGCATCGAAATCTTCTGGGCGCACGGATTGATTTACGTCGGCCATCAACGCGATCACGGTGAGTTTCTCGATATCATCGAAATGAGTGTGGCCGAGGCCGTTCTGGCGGTGCGCGACGGCGAGATTACCGATGGCAAGAGCATCGCTGCCCTGATGTGGGCGGACAAGATCGATTCCGGCGCGTGGTCTGTTCCGGAATGAGCAAGCCTGGCGACGCAATTCGCCATCAGGATCTGGATATTGATCCATCGGGCAGTCATACGCTGGAAGCGCTGCATGTACTTGCAGAGATTTCCAGCACGCTCGCCGACGAAGACGACCTCGACGAATTGCTGGGCCGCTTTCTGGGTACCATGATTCGTCTGGCCAAGGCAGACGCAGGCGTGGTGCGGGTGTTGACCAGCGACGGCCAGCATTTACGCATGGTGGCGTCGCGCGGCTTGCCGCCAGCGGTGGTCGAAAAGGAACGGCTGGTATCGCGCGACTGCGGCCAGTGCGGGATTGCCATCGGCCAGAACCGGCCCTTGTTCGAGATTGACTTGAAGGGCTGCGACGAGCGTACCGGCGGCCAGTTTTTCAAGACCGGTTGCCAGGCCATGGTGGTGGTGCCGCTGCAGACCGCCGGGCGCCTGCTCGGCACCTACAACCTGTTCCTGCCCGAAGCCTTCGAGTTGCCCGAAGAAGTCGCGTTGCTCTTCCGCTCGATCGGCGAGCATCTCGGCATGGCGCTGGAGAATGCGCGACTCAAACGCGAAAACCTGCGCATCGTGCTGACCAGCGAACGCCAGATGATGGCGGCCGAAATTCATGATTCACTGGCGCAGACACTGGCCTACATGAAAATGCGCATGGCGATGCTCAACGACGCCATTGAGGAACGGTCGCTGGAGCGAACCGCCAAGTACGCCGGCGATGTCGGCCAGGCGCTGGACGATGCCTACGGCCACCTGCGCGAGCTACTGGTGCAGTTTCGCAGCCGAATGGATCCGATGGGCCTGCAGCATGCCCTGCACGGCTTGGCGTGCGGTTTTCAGGAACGCACCGGTATCGCGCTGCACTACGACAACCGGCTCACCGATCTGCGCCTCGCGCCGGAACAGGAAAGCCAAGTGTTTCATATCCTGCAGGAAGCGCTGGCCAATGTTGCCCGCCATTCCGGGGCGACCGAGGCGAGCCTGACGCTGGAAGCGGCCGGAGACTATTACCACGCCACGGTCGAAGACAACGGCAAGGGAGGGCAGGGTTTTTTCGCCATTGCCAATCGCGTCGGCGGTTTCGAAGAACATCCCGGGCTGCGGGATCACTTCGGCGTTTCGATCATGCGCGAGCGGGCGCAGAAAATAGGCGGTCGTCTTGAAGTCGTCAATCTGCCGCAGGGAGGCTTTCGCGTCCGACTCAGCTTTCCGCCCGGAGGGGGCGTCTCGGGATGAATGCCGAAGCGATCCGCGTAATGCTGGTGGATGATCACACCCTGTTCCGCAAGGGCCTTGCCGAACTGCTGGAGCAGCGCGGTGCCATCACGGTGTCCGGTATCGCCGGCAACGCCGACGATGCCTGCCGCATTCTTGCCGAAGTGCGACCCGATGTCATAATCACCGACCTCAACATGCCACCCAGTGGCGGCCTCAGCCTGTTGCGCCAGTTGCGGGCAGACGGCTGGAACGGCCCGGTGCTGATCCTCACCGTCAGTGACGCCGAGGAAGACCTGGCCGCCGCCCTGCAGGCCGGCGCCAAGGGTTACCTGCTGAAGGACATGGAACCGGAAGACGTGGTCGATGCGGTGCAACGCGCGGTGCGCGGCGAAACCGTGGTGGCCCCGGCAATGACGCTCAAACTGGTCAACCTGCTGCAAGGCGGAAATGCGGCAACCACCAAGGCCGATACCCTGAAACTGCTGACGGCGCGTGAGCGCGAGATTCTTCAGCAGTTGTCGCAAGGCCTGTCGAACAAGGCCATTGCTCGCGTGCTCGACATCAGCCACGACACCGTCAAGCTCCACGTCAAGCACATCCTGGCCAAGCTAAACCTGACTTCTCGCGTCGAGGCCGCCGTTTTTGCCGTCGAGCAAAAGGCCGCCGGTCAGGGCCGCCGCAACTCTTCGTAGTTACGCCGCAGTTGCGGCCTCACGCATGGCTCGCAGCAAAGCCTCCGGCGGCTGCGCGCCGGAAGCAGCCAGGCGTTTGTTGAAAATGAAGAAGGGCACGCCGCCGATGCCCATGCGCTGCATTTCGGTCGCGGCGGTGCGTACTTCGTCGGCACCTTCAGCCGACTCCAGATAGCGCTGCACGGCGTCGCGGTCCATGCCGCACTCGCCGGCCACGGCCGCCAGCACGGCGCGGTCGCCTATGTGCCGCCCGACAAGGAACTGTGCGGCGAAGAGGCCTTCGACCAATCTGTTTACCGCCGTACCGTCGGCGCCGTCCGCAAGGGATACCGTCTCCGGCTTTGCCGGAGACATAACTCTTTGGGCGTAATGGATCAGGCGGTGCGCGTTCAGCGTGTTGGCACGCAGTTCGATTTTCTCGAAGGCGAAGTCGATGCCGGCCGATTTTCCCGCGGCACTGATGCGCTGCCAGATCTCCGCCAGTTTCTCCGGGCCGCCGAATTTCTTTTCCAGAAACGGCCGGTAGGGCTCGCCGGAATCCGGTGTATCCGGGTTGAGAAAGAACGGGTGCCAACGCACGGCCACCGGCCATTGCGGCTGCTCTTCGTGCCACAGGTGTAGCGCTCTGTCGAGGTGGTGCTTGCCGATAAAGCACCACGGGCAGACCACGTCGGAAACGACATCAACGGTCATTTCATTCATGGCCGGCCCACCTCCAGAACGATCTTGCCGGTATGACGACCGGATTCCATCAACCGGTGCGCGTTCGCTGCCTGCGCTAGCGGAAAGCGGGCGAACAAATAAGGCAACAGTTCGCCGCGTCCGAGTGCCGGCCATATGTTGGCCGCCAGCGCATCGCGGATCGTGGTTTTCTCGGCCGGCGTGCGCGGCCGCATGGTCGAGCCGGTGATCGTCAGGCGTTTTATCATGACTGGCATCAAATCGGCCTCGCCCTTGCTGCCCTCTATGAAGGCGACATACACCAGTCGTCCGTCGCGTCTCAGCGACGCCAGGTTGCGCTGCAAGTAGGGCGCCCCGACCATGTCGAGAATCACGTCCACGCCTGCGCCGCTGGTTAGTTGCTTCACTTGGTCGGCAAAGTCGGTGGTGCGGTAGTTGATCGCGTGCGCGGCGCCGGCTTCGCGGCAAAAGGCGGCCTTCTCTTCGTTGCCAACCGTGACAATGCATTCGGCTCCCAGGTGTTTCGCCAACTGGATCGCGACCAGACCGATACCGCTCGAGCCGCCATGTACCAGCAGACGCTCGCCGGTGTTGAGGCGGCCGAGATCGACCAGATTGGCCCACACCGTAAACCAGGTTTCCGGCAGCGCCGCGGCCGTGGCGAAATCCATTCCCGTGGGAATCGGTAATGCATGGCTGGCCGCAGCCACGCAGTATTCGGCATAGCCGCCGCCCGGTGTCAGCGCCGTAACACCAGCGCCGACTTTCCATTCCGTAACACCGGCGCCGACGGCGGCAACTCGGCCCGCGACCTCCAGGCCGAGTACCGGCGAAGCGTCCGGCGGCGGCGGGTAGCGGCCCGAGCGTTGCAGCACGTCGGGCCGGTTGATGCCGGCGCAGACCACTTCTATCAGAATCTGGCCGGGTCCGGCCTGTGGCACCGGACCTTCCGCAAGCGTCATGCAGTCGGCGTTGCCGCCCGCGCCGTGGTCGATGTATTTCATGGTCCTTTGCTCCGTCGGGAAATCATGCGCAAGTCTAGCAGTCCGTCCGGTGCGAAGAACTTATGGATTATTCTCCATCAGAACTTTGTGCCGGAGTCTTGTTATTCAATTTGGTTCACGGCAGGATGTGCCATTGAAAATAGCTTTCCATGGTTTTGTTTGCAGTTGCGGCGAATTTGGCCTTTGAGTGATCGTGCTGTGGACGTTTCCAAGTGGTGTTGCAACAATGGAACGGCATTTTTTCCGAAAGAAAGAACATGGCAATCGAATGGACAAGTGACTTGAACACCGGGATTGATGTGATCGACGATCAGCATAAGAGAATCGTGGATTACATCAATCAGTTGGAGAATGCCATCACGCAAAATGATCCGCGCTCCGTCGGGCTGGTGCTGGACGCACTGGCGGACTACTGCCTGTCGCACTTCGGCTTTGAAGAAAGCCTTCAGGAGAAGGCCGGGTACGCGTTGGCAAAGCCTCACAAGGTCATTCACGAGACGTTCGCCAAGCGTCTGGCGAGGTATCGGGAAAAGCACAACGCCGGTGAGGACGTGGCGAAACAACTTCACGATATGCTGAGCACCTGGCTGATGCACCATATCAAGCGGGACGATATGGCCTACGTGTCCGTGGTAAAGGGAGGCATCGACCGCATGAGCCGGGACAAGAATGACGGGGACTGGCTTAGCCGATCGGTCAAGGGCTTCTTCAATTAGATTGGCTGCCGCGGCCCAGTCGTTGACCGTCATGCTGCCATCGAAGGGAGCCGCAAGTGATTGAAGGAAGCTGCCTGTGCGGAGGTGTCCGCTACGAGTATCACGGCGAAATCGAAGAGATTTCAATTTGTCACTGCTCGCAGTGTCGCAAGGCGCAGGGCTCGGCTTTTGCCGCAGTCAGCCCGATCGAGTCCGCCAGGTTCAAACTCGTCTCGGGCGCCGGACTACTCAAGGAGTTCCGCGCCACGCCCGGCAAGGCCCGAGTTTTTTGTGCGAACTGCGGCAGCCCGATCTACAGCGCCAAAGACGACCTGCCGGAGGTCAAGCGCCTGCGCGTCGGGACGGTCGATACCCCCTTCGTGTGCGGCAACATCTACCATATCTTTGTTGGCTCAAGAGCGCCCTGGCTGGGTTTTGATGACACCCATCTCCGCTTTGCCGAGCGCAAGCCATAGCGGGCATTTGGACGAGACACTGACATGCTGCCGAAGTCGATGATGGAACTGGAAAAGATTCGCGCGTCGTGCAAGACCATGGTCAAGCGGCGTGCCGCAACGTCCGGCGGCATGTCCCTGATTCCAATTCCCGGCGTGGATATTGCAGGAGACGTCGGCATGTTGCTGCAACTGATACCGTCGATCAGCCAGAAGTTCGGCTTGACTCCCGAGCAGATCGATGAACTCGATACCCGTCACCAGGTGCTGATCTACGCGATGCTGAAGAAGGTCGGCAGCGACCTGGTGGGGCGGGCCGTTACCAAACGGCTGGTGGTGGCTGCGCTGAAGAAAGTGGCCGGCCGCATGGCTGCAAAACAGGTGCTGAAATACATTCCGTTCGCCGGGCAGGCTGCGGCGGTCGCGCTCAGCGTGGCGGCGATGATGTACTTGGGGAATTCGCATGTTGACGCGTGCTTCGAGGTCGCCCGGGGGGCAATCGAGAAGTGAGCCTGTGCGAGCCGCTCTTGGTGCCACGGAGACTGGAGACCGATCGTCTGCTGCTGCGGATGTTCGTCGAAGACGACTGGCGGGCGTTGCATGAGCATTATTCGGATGCCGAGTGTACCCGCTTCACCTTTCGCCGGGCCCTGACCGAAGCAGGCACATGGAGGGCCATGGCGAGCATGGCCGGACATTGGCAACTGCGCGGCTATGGCCCCTACGCCCTCGAGGAGAAGTCGACGAAAGCGGTGTTGGGTACGGTCGGGCTCTGGTACCCGATCGAATGGCCGGAGCCGGAAATCAAGTGGGCACTGGCTCGCCGGCACTGGGGCAAAGGCTACGCCAGCGAGGCGGTGCGAGCTGTTCAGCGCATGGCCCGGGAGTGCATTCCGGAACGGCCCCCGATCAGCCTGATTGATTGCCGGAATGCCCTCTCGATCAGGCTTGCGCTGGCTGTCGGGGCAACGCTGGAACGCGAGATGGAGTTTGCCGGCGGCTGGTTTCACGTTTACAGGCATCCGGCCAGGGTCGATGCCGGGCAGGCCGGCGCGGCCAGGTCGTAACGCGTTTGGACTAATTGCCGGAAGGCATAGAATGGCCCATCGTCCTGAACCGGGAGAGACCGAATGAAGTCATGCATGGTTGCGGCTCTGCTGGTCCCCCTGGCCATCACTGTTGATTCGGCGGCAGCCGATTTGTCGGCCGGCAACTGTGCCGCGCCGCAGCCGGCGACGGATCTTTCGCAGTGCGATTTTTCCCGCAAGAGACTGGCGGGAAAAGACTTGCACGGTGCGCGGCTGGCAGGCGCCAAGCTGGAGAGTACCGATTTCAGCAAGGCCAATCTGGCGGGCGCGGATTTGCGCGGTACCAATGCCAAATGGGCCAAGTTCACCGGGGCGAATCTCGCCGGAGCTGATCTGCGCAACGCTGACCTGTTTCATGCAACCTTCGACGATGGAGACCTGACCGGCGCGAATCTCGGCGGCGCCTACCTGTTTGGCGCCAACCTGATAAACACCCGGGCGCCGCGGGCAGATTTTTCCGGGGCTTATTTGAAGGACATACTGATGGAAGGGATCGATCTTTCGGGCGGGTCTATTCGCAACTGCTACGCTTTTCGCGGCGTGTTTTCGGGTGCGCGCCTGATCGGCACCGATCTGTCCGGGGCCGACTTGACCGGTGCGGCAATGGAGCAGGTCGATTTTACGAATGCCAGGCTCAAGGCGACACGACTGACGGGTGCGACCTTGCGCCAGGCGATTTTTTTCAATGCGGACATGGAAGGCGCCGATCTTGCCAATGCCGATGTCTGGAATGCCAACTTCGACAAGGCGCTTAGTATGAGTGATTCGGTGCAGGATGCTTTGGTCGAGCCTTTCATTGCCAGGGATCGCAGGTAGTCCTTGGCCTTCTTCTGTGACTGAAAGCGAGGACCACAGCGAGTATGGACACTCAAGGCGCCGCTCCTGTCCGTTGCCGGGCATCGGACTGCGCCCCCCGCAGCCGCTTCGTCGCGGGCTATTTCGGCTTCTTCAGGTAGGGCACGTACGCCAAGTCTATCTTGGCGATGTGATGGGTAAGCCAGTCCCTGAGAAGTTTCACGGTTTCCGCTGAAATGTCCTCTGCCATGGACTTGATCTGCAGGTCGCCCAGTCTGGTACGAAATGCATCATGTTCGGCCTTGTGTGCTGCCAGGTCGGGGTAGCCCGCCGATTTCATCATGGCTTCTTCCACCGCGAAGTGATCCCGCGTGTAGTGCTTCAGTCGAACCAGGGCGTAAACGCCGAAAAGCGTGCGTTCGTCGATTGCGGCGCTTTCCAGTTCTGCGAGCCACTGGAATATTGTCCTGTGGTGCTCATCGAGCAGCGGAACGCCTGTGCTGAGCGCGGGGGTCCATTCGTTCATGGCTGAAATGTTAGCAGGTACGAGCAACGACGGGGGCACTCAAACTTCGGCGATGTGTTGTTGCACGCCGCCGAATTGGCCCTGCGGAACCTACGGTTTCAGGGCTCGGGCTGCGAGATTTCCGCCAACTGCGCCTGCGGAAGTATTGTCTGATCTTTGCTTTCGCCAAACCATCGCAACTTGTTGCGCAGGGTCACGACTTCGCCGACGATGATCAATGTCGGTGCGCGAAGGTTGGCTGCGGCGGCCAGGGCCGGCAGCGTGTCCAGCGTGCCTGTCACCGTGCGCTGGCTGGGTTGGGTGCCGTGTTGCACGATGGCGGCCGGCCAGTCGGCAGGCAAGCCGTGTTCCATGAGTTTGGCGCACAGGTGCGACAGGCCCGACAGCCCCATGTAGATCACCACGGTCTGACGGCGCCGGGCCAGCCCCGGCCAGTCGAGGTTCATGCTGCCGTCGCGCAAGTGGCCGGTGACAAAGACGCAAGCCTGGGCGTGGTTGCGATGCGTCAGCGGGATGCCGGCATACGAGGCGACGCCGGCGGCCGCCGTGATGCCCGGCACGACCTCGAAGTTGATGCCGTCGGCGTGGAGGGTTTCGACTTCCTCGCCGCCGCGGCCGAAGATGTAGGGGTCGCCTCCCTTGAGGCGCACCACGCGCTTGCCGGTCCTGGCCAGGCGCACCAGCAACTGGTTGATTTCCTCCTGGGGAATAGCGTGGTTGCCGCGTTCCTTGCCGGCATAGATGCGCTCGGCATCGGCACGAGCGAGATCGAGTACCGGTTGTGAAACGAGGTTGTCGTACACCAGGACATCCGCTTCGCCTATCAGGCGTGCGGCTTTAAGGGTCAGCAGTTCAGGATCGCCGGGACCAGCGCCGACCAGATAGACCCAGCCGGGTTGGGCAGGAGTGGGTTTCATAGGCGTGAAATATACCCGACGGCTCTCAATATATCCGAGCAAAGCGAGCAAATTGGTCACCTCCCCCGGGCGGGGGAGGATGAGAGGGGGCGTCGTTCATGCCGCCTTTGTTTCGTTCATCAGGAACAACCGCCGCCACAACTTCCGCAGCTCTTGGTGGCGGCCGGCGTGGTGCAGCCGCTGCGGAAGATGAACTGGAATTCTCCGGGCTGCACTTCGCTGAAATCCAGCGTGGTGCTTTCCAGTAGTGGCTGGCTGAGCGGCGAAATCAGGATCGCGACGCCGCCACCGTCGACGATCATATCGTCCTCGCGTTGGTCGTCGAAGCCCATGCCGTAGACCAGCTCGCCGTCCTTTTCGTCGTGCTTGGCGGCCACTCGCAACATGGGCTTGCTTTGGCTGTCGGGTTGTTCGGCGGCGGCGCGCACGATCTGCTCGGCGGCGGCCGGGGTCAGGGTAAACATGGGATGGGTTCCTTGTGATCGGCAGTCAGGCAGGCACGAACGTGCTGGACAAATTTCGCCGGCCAGTCGCAACGGCTGGTGGCGCGCAGGTGGGTGTAGGAGGCGAGCAGCCGGTGCAGCATGACGCCGTCGTGCTTCCCGTCGATGCCATATCCGCGGCGGACCGCATAGGCATAGCGGGTGTCGGCCGGCAGGTCGTGAAGGCTCGAGTAGTGAAATTCGTGGGCGTGCAGTTCGGCGGAACCGGCGGCATTTTCGGCTCCGCGCCAGGGATGCGCGGCGCTCGGTTCGAGGATCACGTAGCCGCGGCCGACCGGTTTCGCGTGCATCTGGATGTCGCCGGGAATCGCACCGACCATTTCTGCCCTCCTGCCTTGCCACTGAATGCTTCGCGCGAGATACATCAGGCCGCCGCATTCGGCATAGGTGGGCAAGCCGGCCTCGATGGCGCGCCGGATGTCGGCACGCAGCGGCGTATTGGCTTCGAGTTGATCGAGAAAGCATTCGGGGAAGCCGCCGCCGATCAGCAGGCCGTCGCAGGGCGGCAGTCTTGAATCGTGCAGGGTATCGAAGAACACGGTTTGCGCACCCGCGGCGGTCAGCGCGTCGAGATCGTCGGCGTAGTAGAAGCCGAAGGCGGCATCGCGGGCGATGGCGATGCGCACCGGTATTTCGGTGTTGCGTAATCGCGGTACCGGCGGCGACAGGATGACGTCGGTATGGCTGATGGCCAGCAGGCGCTCCAGATCGACCTGCGTCGCAATGCGTTCGCCGATGGCGGCGATGTGCCGCCCGGCTTCTGCGGTTTCGTTGGCCGGCATCAAACCAAGATGGCGTTCGACCAGCGCCAGTTCTGCGTCTTCCTGCACCGCGCCGATCACCGGGACATCGGTGTAGTGCTCGATCACGGCGCGCAGCTTGGCCTCGTGGCGGCGGCCGCCGAGACGGTTGAGAATCACGCCGGCAATCCGGATATCGCGGTCGAAGGCCTGGTAGCCGAGAATCAACGGAGCGATGCCGCGCGTCATGCCGCGTGCATCGAGCACCAGAACCACCGGCAGGTCGAGCAGGCGCGCCAGCGCGGCGTTGCTGTTTGAGCCGTGGAGATCGAGACCGTCGTACAGCCCCTTGTTGCCCTCGACCAGGCAGACCTCGGCGTCATGGCCGTGGCGGGCGAACTCGGCCTGCAGTTCGGCATCGGGCGAGAGGAAAAAGTCCAGGTTGTAGCAGGGCCGGCCAGCCGCGACCGACAGCCACATCGGATCGATGTAGTCCGGTCCTTTCTTGAAGGGCTGTACCGAGCGTTGGCGCTGCCCGTATTTGCCCGAACTCAGTGCCGCCGCCAGCCCGATGCTGATCGTGGTCTTGCCCGAGGACTTGTGCGCGGCCGAGATCAGGAAGCGATGCATGGCGCGTGCGCCGCGACTTGCGTCTCAGTCGGCGACGCTGCCGGCGGCTTCGAGCTTGGCAAGGTCGTCGTGCGGCATGAAGTTCAGCGCGCGTACGCCGATCAGGGTGATCGTGAAGGTGATGCCCAGGCCGCCGAGCGAGAGCAGAATTTCCGGCAGGCTGGCGGTGTAGTGATCGATCGCACCATCCATGAAGCTGCTCTTGACGTCATATCCGGGGAAGATGTCGAGCGGGAAGGCCTGGCCGCCGACGATGAACACGTAGAGATGGAAATAGGCGCCGACGATTACCAGCAGGGATGCGACATTGAGCCAGAGAGTCCTTGTGCGGGTCGCCGGATGGAATAGCAGGGCCATCGGTAGCAGGCTGCCGATCAGGACCTGGCCAATCCAGAACATGCCGGAAAATTCGCTGCCAAACAGGATGAAATATTCGAAGGCGATGTTCTTCGCGAAATAGGCGTTGGCCAGGTGCAGGATGGCGGTCAAATACAGCACGGCGGCGATAAAGGTGGCCAGCAGGTTCTTCATACGCTGGTGCACCAGCGTATGAAGAACCTGCTG